>ENA-UOVV01000242-UOVV01000242.1-compost-metagenome-genome-assembly--contig:-NODE-242-length-78703-cov-24.825107_pt1 | contig 78703 bp, 74 predicted proteins | sample MGYA00238155_ERZ761577 | MGnify/ENA primary metagenome ERZ761577 (study PRJEB28898, sample SAMN06268775) | compost metagenome | isolation source: Emeryville, CA | place: USA:Emeryville, CA | collected... | reverse complement strand
GTGGGGGTAGGCGACACCCGACGTCCCCACCACCCTCATCCCACCCCAACGTGCGAACAAGAAATCTCGGGGAACTTATCCCCGCGACTTCTACCCGTGAGAGAGTCGCAATGTCTCCTGCGGGGCGGGCGAGCGCGACGAACGATCGGCAGGGATATCGAGGGTCACCGGAGTCGTCCGGTGGCGGGCCGCGGTGGTGAGCAACCGGCGTTTGGCCAAGGTCTCGTCCTGCCGGACCATCAGGCAGGCGGCCGAGGGCTGGGCGACCGTTCCCTCATCATCCCCGTCTAAACAGACCTCGATGACCGGCGAGGCGAAGGTCTCGCTTACATTGCGGACTACCCGCGCTGAGGCTCGAGCCTCGCCGGTCCCCGCCCAACTCATCAACCCGAGGCCATTCGGCCGGCGGGCGTTTCGGCGCGTCCGTGCACCCAAACTTGATCCCACCCCGTTTTACCCTATCTCTGAGCCACCCGCGTTTACTCCGGTGCGCCATGTCCGCTCCCGTTGCCGTCGCCCGAGGCCTCAACCTCCACCTCAAGTCGGGCGGGCAGCCGCTGCACATCCTCAAGGACGTGTCGCTGGAACTGTTACCCGGCGAAGTAACCGCCGTGGTCGGCCCCTCGGGCAGCGGCAAGACCTCGTTGTTGATGGTGCTGAGCGGGCTTGAACAGGCGAGCTCCGGCTCCGTCACCATAGACGGCACCGAAATCGCCGGCATGGACGAGGACAGGCTGGCGATCTTCCGCCGCCGCGCGCTCGGCATCCTGTTCCAGAACTTTCATCTCATCCCTTCGCTGACCGCGCTCGAGAACGTTGCCCTGACCCTCGAGATTGCCGACCCCGCCATGCCGTGGAGCACCGTGCGCGACCGCGCCGCGCAGGCGCTTGCCGATGTGGGGCTGGCCCAGCGCGCCGGCCACCTGCCGAGCGCGCTCTCGGGCGGCGAGCAACAGCGCGTCGGTCTCGCCCGCGCCATGGTAGGCGGCCCGAAGCTGCTTCTTGCCGACGAGCCCACCGGCAACCTCGACCAGGAGACCGGCGCCCATGTCATCGAGCTGATGTTCGCCCTGGCGCGTGAGCGCGGCACCTCGATCTTGCTCATCACCCACGAGCCCGGCCTGGCTACCAAGGCCGACCGCCAGCTGCGCATGAACGAAGGCCACCTGAGCGCGGTGGCGGCCGCATGAGCGCCACACTCGCCGGCTGGCTCCGCGTCGCCCTGCGCGACCTGCGCGGCGACCTCCGCCGCTTCACCATTCTCCTCGCCTGCCTCGCGCTGGGAGTGGGCACCATCACCATTGTCGGCTCGGTGTCGGCCGCGCTGCAATCGGCCCTGCTGCGCGATGCCCGCGTACTGCTCGGCGGCGATCTCGACGCTTCCCTAAGCTACCGCCCCGCCAACGCCGACGAAAAAGCCCTGCTGCAATCGCTGGGCACACTCAGCGAGCAGATCGAAGTGCTCGGCCGCGCCACCAGCGAAACCGACAGCACCTTCCTCTCCATCCGCGCCGTGGACCAGAACTATCCGCTGGTCGGCACCGCCACGGCGGAGGAAAGCACCGCCACCATCGCAGGACTGACGGCGAAGGAGGGCGAAACCTTCGGCCTCGTCGCCGACTCGCTGCTGCTCGACCGGCTGCATGTCGGCATCGGCGACACGGTGACCATCGAGGACGCGACCTTCACGGTGCGCGGCGTCATCGGTGAACTGCCCGACCAGTTGACCAACAGCCTTGGCATCGGCGTGCCGGTGATCATGTCGGTTGAGGCTCTGAACGCCACCGGTATCATTGAGCCGGGCGTGCTCGCCCGCTTCCACAACAAGCTGCTGCTCAACCCCGGCACGGACTTCGAGACGGCAGCCGCTCGGATCCGGGCCGCCTTCCCCAGCTCCGGCTTCCAGATCAATGCGCCCAAGGATGCGACGGCCGACCTTGCCCGCTTCTTCGACATTTTCGGGCGCTTCCTCATCATCGTCGGGCTGAGCTCGCTGCTGGTGGGTGGCGTCGGCGTCTCCAACGCCGTCGCCGCCTATGTCACCGAGCGGCAGCGCTCCATCGCCACCATGAAGGCCCTCGGCGCCACCGGCGGGCAGATCATGGCCCATTTCCTCTTCCAGGTGATGCTGCTCACCGCCGTCGGCATCCTTCTCGGCCTCATTGTCGGTGGCATGCTGACCCTCATCGCCTTGCCCATTCTCGGCGGACTGTTGAAGCTCAACCTGCCCGCCGTGCTCGATTCCGGCACGCTCGCCACCGCCGCCGGCTTCGGCCTGCTCGTCGGCTTCGCCTTCGGTTACCTGCCGCTGGGCCGCGCCCAAAGGCTGAAGCCCGCCCTGCTCTTCCGCTCCGCCGGTTCGGCGGTGGAAGGCGGGCTCGGCTGGCGCGATTACCTGCATCCGGGCCTGTGGCTGCCGCTCGGGGTGGCCGCGCTTGGCATATTCGGACTTGCTGCGCTCACCACCGGACGCCCGGTGCTGGTGCTGTGGTATGCCGCCGCCGTGCTCGGCGCCTTCATCGTGCTGCGCCTCGCCGCCTGGCTGCTGCAGGCCCTTCTGCGCCTCGTTCCTCCCCTTCCCAACGCGGCGTGGCGCAATGCGCTCAAGTCCATCCACCGCCCGGGCGCGCCAGCACCCATCGTCATCCTTTCGCTCGGCTTGGGCCTTGCTCTGCTGCTGCTCATCGCCCTCATAGACGGCAACCTGCGCCACCAGCTGAGCCGCGAATCCATCCCCAACGCCCCGAGCTTCGTCTTCATGGACCTGTTCGAGGATGAGGCGGAAGCGCTGGCCGAGTTCTCGCGCGCCGACCCCGCCGCCGTGACCGATTTCCGCTCGGTGCCTATGATGCGCGGCAAGATCGAGAGCGTGAACGGCGTGCCCGTCAGCGAGCGCGGCGGCAGCGTTCCGCCCGAGTTCAACTGGGTGTTCGAGGAGGAGATCCCGCTCACCGCCTCCGCCACCCTGCCGGAGGACTCGACCCTCACCCAAGGCCAGTGGTGGCCGGAAAACTATGACGGAATAGCGCAGGTCTCCGTCTTCGACCGGCTGCGCGAACCGCTCGGCCTGAAGCTCGGCGACGAACTGGACCTGCTCGTCTTCGGCCAGAGGATCACGGCCAGGATTGGCAGCTTCCGCGACTATGCCTGGCGCTCGGGCAATGTGAATTTCGGCTTCGCGTTCTCGCCCAACGCCTTCGCCGATTTCGACATCAGCTACCTGGGCCTGATGAGGGCCGCCCCCGGCGCCGAGCGCGACCTGCAGCGGCGACTGATCGAAGAATTCCCGGACCTGCTCTTCCTCCCCGTCGGCGAGGCGCTCGAGAGTTTTGCCGCCATCCTCGGCAACGTCACCGCCGCCGTGGAAGTGATCGGCGGGCTGGCCGTCGTTTCGGGCGTGCTCGTTCTCGCCGGCGCCATGGCCGCCGGCCGCCGCCAGCGCGAGGCTGACGCCGTGGTGATGAAGGTGCTGGGTGCCAGCCGCGGCGACGTGGTGCGCGCCTACCTCGTCGAGTATGGCCTCCTCGGCCTGCTCGCGGCCATTCTCGCCGCCGGCCTCGGCCTCGCCGGCACCTGGGCCTTTGTCGAGTTCGTGCTCGAGATCGGCTTCTGGGTCGATCCGGCACTGATCCTCTGGGTCGTGCTCGGCACCGTGGCGCTGACCATCGCGGTGGGCACCGCCACCACCTGGTCGGCGCTCTCGACCCGCCCCGCCCGCTTCCTGCGCGAGGAGTGATCGGTTAGCGTCCGGCCTCCACATTGGAGAGTCCGGAATGCGTCGCCTGCTTCTCGCCCTGCCCCTGCTTCTCGCACCGTCGCTCGCCGGGGCCGCCGATAACGCAGCCCTCACCGAGATCCGCACGGCCTGGGCCGCCTGCACCGAGCTGCTGGCTGCCGAGCCCAACGGCTGGACCGGTTGGCGCCGCAATTTCGAGGGCGGCTATGCCGACCATTTCGAGTTCCATGACGGCGGCGACGATGCCGCCTCGGTGCTGGTCCGGACTTGGCTGATTGACGCCATCGCCACGCAGACCGACACCTCCTGCTTCCGCGCCGACGGCAGCCTCGCTTTTATCTATTCGGTGATGACCTCGCCCAACATGGCGCCGGGGGCAGATGGCCCGGCGATCAGCCGCGAAGGCCGCCTCTACTTCGACCCTGAGGGCAACCTCATCCGCGTGCTGCGCTCCATCACCGAGAACGGCAAGCAAGTCGCCAAGACCGACAACGAGCGCTACCAGCTCGCCCGCGGCTGCGGCCTCACCGCCCCACACGCCACCGTCGAGGACGTCCGCGCCCACCTCGTCTCCGAACTCGGCGATATCGAAGGCAACCGCGGCACGTTCACGCTGGACCCGCTCGACTGGTGCGGGATCGAGCTGGAGTGAGGTCAGTCGGCCATGCCGGCGGGCGGGTCGTAACCCTCGAAGGCCTTCAGGTGATCCGCTGCGCCGCGAAGAATGCGCGTCACCAGCGTGCTGCCACGCCACGGCAGGAAGAACACGGTGTGGGAAAGATGCGGAAGCCCGCGAACCAGCGGATGCAGGTCCGCCCGTGCCCGGCCAATACCGGGATTGGCGCCGATGCGATCGAGGGTTTCGTACAGCTCGTAGAGGTAAGCCGTGGCCTGTTTCTCACCCCAGGCGCCATAGCCGTATGAGAATATGTTCTGAAGGTCGGCATTGGCGTCCCTCGACAGGACATACCCGCTCATGCCGACTTCTTCATCCGGGCCTTGGCCTTGGCGATGATCTCATCGGCCGTGGCATGGCTGACATGGCCTGCCTCGGCGGAATCGATACCCTTCTGGATTTCGCGACGCAGGTGGTCACGCTGGCGCAAACGCTCCTGGTGCATGCGAAGCGCATCGCTCACAAGGTCGGTGGCGCTGGCGAAATCGCCGGAGGCCACCCTTTTCGCCACGTACTCTTCCAGCGTCTTGTCGAGCTTTACGTCCATCTGCAGCGTCTCCGGCCACTGGCCTTACGATAGCACCGCCGACCAGCGTTTTCCACCTCAGGCCGGCTGGCCGCCGATCTGGGTGACGGCGACGGCGCCGGCCTTGATGCCGGCGGCGAGGGCGGTTTCGAGGGCTTCGCCCCGAAGCTCCGCCGAGAGGAAACCGGCGGCGAAGGCGTCGCCGGCGCCGGTCGTATCCACCACCTCCACCTTGGGCGCGGGCAGGCTGAGGCGGAGGCCGGCGGTGGTGCCGATGACGGCTCCGGCAGGGCCGAGCTTGATCACCACCCGGCCGTAATTCGGCACCAGGCGCGCGAACTGCTCTTCGAGCACGCTGGTACCCGAGAGCGCCGCGGCTTCGTCGGCATTGGCGAAGAGGGTCGAGAACCCTCGCGTCCAGTCGAGGAAGTTCTGCGTCCCAACTTCTTCGATGAAGCCGACAGAGGCGGCATCGACCGCCACCGGAATGTTGCGCCGCTGAGCCTCGCTTGCCATCCACTGTACCGCGCCGCGCGGGTTCTCGGCGAAGAGCGAATAACCCGACACCACCACCAGCCGCGTGTCGTCGAGCAGCCAGACCGGCATGTCGGAATGGCTGAGGTCGAGATTGGCGCCACGATCGGTAAGGAAGCTGCGCTCACCATCGGGGTCGATGATGGTCACCAGCATGCCCGAGGGCTTTTCGGCGTCGGCGATGAGCACCGGATCGACGTGAAAACCTTTGAAATAGGCCTCGAGATGCGGCTTGTCCGCCGCCCCGACGCGGGCGACGAAGCTCACCTTCGTCCCCATCGAGCCGAACCAGACGGCCTGGTTGGCGCCCGAGCCGCCCGGACGCGTGCGGATTTGCGCCCGCCGGTCCGAGCCGCGTACCATCGGCCCCTCGGGGATGACGATGACGTCGGTCATCACGTCGCCGATGACGATGACGCGGGGGCCGGGTGCGGGGCTCATTTGCTCAGCGCCACCGCGATCTGGGCCGCCACCTTCGCGTTGTTCTCGACGAGCGCGATGTTGGCGACGAGGCTCTTGCCAGCTGTGAGCTCGAAGATGCGCTTGAGCAGAAACGGCGTCAGGTCCTTGCGGCCCACGCCCTGCGCATCGGCATCGGCGATGGCCGCCGTGATGCGCGCCTCGATCTCACCGGCGTCGAGCGCGTGCGATTCCGGGATCGGGTTGGCGACGAGCACGCCCCCCAGGCCCAGTTCGAACTGCAGCGCAATGACCTTCGCCGCAGCGGCCGCGTCGTCGACGCGGTGATCGACCTTGCCGCCGCTCTTGCGGGCCCAGAAGGCGGGGAAGTCCTCGGTGCCGAAGCCGAGCACCGGAACGCCCTTGCTCTCCAGCACTTCGAGCGTCTTGGGGATATCGAGAATCGACTTGGCGCCGGCGCACACCACCGCCACCTGGGTGCGGCCCAGCTCGTCGAGATCGGCGGAGATGTCAAAGGTCGTCTCGGCGCCGCGATGGACGCCGCCAATGCCACCGGTGGCAAACACCTTTATGCCCGCGGCTTCGGCCGCCATCATCGTGGTGGCCACGGTGGTACCCGCCACCTGGCCCGAAGCGAGCAGCGCCGCCACGTCGCGGCGCGAGGCCTTGGCGGCCTTGCCGCCGGTCTGCGCCAGCCGCTCGAGATCGGCATCGGTGGTGCCGACCATGAACTTGCCGTCCATGATGGCGATGGTCGCCGGCACCGCGCCGTTGTCGGTGATCACCTTCTCGACGTTCTGCGCCATCTCGAGGTTCTGCGGATAGGGCATGCCGTGGGTGATGATGGTCGATTCGAGCGCCACCACCGGGCGGCCTGCGTCGAGGGCAGCCTGCACGGCGGGCGAAATGGAAAGGTGGGGCTTGAGGCTCACGGGAAATGCTCGTCTCGTTTGGGGGACTTCGGGCTTCATTGAACCGGATTTGCCGCGCTTGCAACTGCGTCTGCGCGCCGCCCTGCGGCCGGGTGACGCGCGCCGCTCCACACGGCGGTGACCCGGGGCAAATCCCTTGCCCCGGCGGGGATTTGCCACTAGGTTTCGGCCCGTTGCGCAGGCTCCAGGCGGGGAAGGGCACTTCACTGAGCACGGTCACTGTTGATCCGGATCCTCCGGATCGATGCACGCCCCGATCGGGCTACATCGCGACCTTTTCTCTCCCCGGCGCGCCCGACGCGCCGCTTGGCCTCCCCTCCCGCACATCCTCGATATTCCGGTCGTTGCCGATTTCCGCGCGTCCAGCACGCGGGCAATTGCGGCGTGCCGGTGCCCGCCGCCTTCGTTGCGGCCCGACCCCAGCATTACAAATGCGTGGCCGCTCCACCGCCGCGCTCGCCAGAAGGGAGATTATCTGATGAATAAGAATTTTGCCGTCGCGCTCGGGGCGGCGCTGATCGCTTCCACCGCGCTCACCGCTGCCACCGCGCAGGATAATGTGGTGAACGTCTATAACTGGTCGGACTACATTGCCGAGGACACCATCGCCAACTTCGAGGCGAAGACCGGCATCAAGGTCAACTACGACGTCTACGACAACAACGAGATCGTCGACGCCAAGCTGCTCGCCGGCTCCTCGGGCTATGACATCGTCGTGCCTTCGGGCAACTTCCTCGAGCGGCAGATCAAGGCCGGCCTCATCCTTCAGCTCGACAAGTCAAAGCTGACCAACCTGGGCAACCTCGACCCCGCCGTGATGGCCACCGCCGCCGGGCAGGACCCGGACAATGCCCATGGCGTGCCCTACATGATCAACACCATCGGCTACGGCTACAACGTGGCGAAGGTGACCGCCGCGCTCGGCGAGAGCGCCCCGGTGGACAGCTGGGACCTGATCTTCAAGCCCGAGTTCGCCGAGAAGGTCGCCTCGTGCGGCATCAGCCTGCTCGACAGCCCCTCCGAAGTGATGGGCATTGCGCTCCACTATCTCGGCCTCGATCCCAACTCGGAGAGCGAGGAAGACCTCAAGAAGGCTGAGGAGCTGCTCAACTCGATCAAGCCGCATATCCGCTACTTCCATTCGTCGCAGTACATCGACGACCTGGGCAATGGCGAAATCTGCGTCGCGCTGGGCTACTCGGGCGACATCTTCATCGCCTCGGACAACGCGGCCGATGGCGTCGAGATCAACTACGTGATCCCGAAGGAAGGCGCGGCGACCCTGTTCGACTTCCTCGCCATCCCGGCCGATGCTCCGCATCCGGAGGCTGCCCATGCCTTCATCAACTACATCCTCGAGCCCGAGGTCGTGGCGGACATCACCAACTACGTGTTCTACGCCAACCCGAACCTCGCTTCGCTGCCCTTCGTCGATGAAGAAGTGAAGAACAACCCGGGCATCTACCCGCCGGCCGAGACGCTCGAGAAGGCCTTTGTGATGAAGGCGCACTCGCCTGACTTCGAAGAGGTCTTGACCCGCACCTGGACCCGCATCAAAACCGGGCAGTAATTGAACGTGAAGGGGCGGCCCCGTGCCGCCCCTTCGGACTAACAGGGGGCGTTGCCAGACAATCGATGGCCAAGAAGCCGCAACTCGCTTTTGAAACGCGTCCCTGGCGCGATCCATCCGCCAAACCGTTCGTCCGCATCCGCAACGTCACCAAGAAATTCGGCGACGTGCTCGCGGTGTCCGACGTGTCGCTCGATATCTACAAGTCCGAGCTGTTCTGCCTGCTCGGCGGATCGGGTTCCGGTAAATCGACGCTGCTGCGCATGCTCGCCGGCTTCGAGACGCCGACCTCCGGCATCATCGAGATCGACGGGCAGGACATGACTGCCGTGCCGCCCTATCACCGGCCGGTTAACATGATGTTCCAGTCCTATGCGCTGTTCCCGCACATGAACGTGGAGCAGAACATCGCCTATGGGCTCAAGCGCGACAACATGCCGGCCGGGGAGATCAAGGATCGCGTCGCGGAGCTGCTGACGCTGGTGAAGCTGCAGGATTATGGCCGGCGCAAGCCCAACCAGCTATCGGGCGGCCAGCGCCAGCGCGTCGCCCTTGCCCGCTCGCTGGCGAAGCGGCCGAAACTGCTCCTCCTCGACGAACCCTTGGGCGCGCTCGACAAGAAGCTGCGCGAGGAGACCCAGTTCGAGCTGGTGAAGATCCAAGAATCGCTCGGCGTCACCTTCATCGTGGTCACCCACGACCAGGAGGAGGCGATGACGCTGGCCACCCGCATCGGCGTGATGAACCAGGGCGAAATCGCCATGATCGGCGAGCCGACCGATATCTACGAGTATCCGAACTCGCGCTTCGTCGCCGGCTTCATCGGCTCGGTGAACATGGTCGAAGGCATCGTCACCGAGGATGAGCCCGACCATGTGCGCATCCGTTCGGCCGAACTGGGCGCCGACATCTATGTCGGCCACGGCGTCGACTGCGCCCCCGACCAGATTCTGTGGTGGGCCATCCGCCCCGAAAAGATGCACCTGAGCCGCGAGAAGCCGGAAGGCGAACAGGGCGCCAATGTCACCCGCGGCGTGGTCGAGGATATCGCCTATCTGGGCGACATGAGCCTCTACCAGGTGGTGCTCGAAAGCGGCAAACGCATCCGCGTCAGCCAGACCAACTCGGTGCGTGGCAACCCGCACGCCATCACGTGGGACGAGCCCGTCTATGTCAGCTGGGCTCCCGATGCCGGTTCGGTGCTGACCGTATGAGTACGATCGGGAGCCAGCTGCCGCCGCCGCGCCGCCTCCTCCCCTGGAAGGGGCTGGAGCGCCGCCTGCGCGACGTGGGAATTTCCGGCCGGACGCTGGTGATTGCTGCACCGGCGATCTGGCTCACTGTGTTCTTCCTCATCCCGCTCGGGGTGGTGTTCGCCATCTCGCTCGCCACCAAGCAGTTCGGCCGGCCGCCCTACTCGCCGCTGCTGACGACCGAAGGCGGCACGGTGCAGCTGACCCTGCACCTGTCCAACTACGTCAAGCTGATCACCGACCCGCTCTATGTCGCGGCCTATCTGAGTTCGATCCGCATCGCGCTGATTTCGACGGTGATCACCCTGATCATCGGCTTCCCCATGGCCTATGCCATCGCGCGGGCGCCGGAGAAGTGGCGCAACGTGTTGCTGATGCTGGTGATCCTGCCGTTCTGGACCTCGTTCCTGCTGCGCGTCTATGCGCTGACCGGCTTCATGCGCGGCAACGGTGTCATCAACCAGTTCCTCGGCCTGTTCGGCATCGAGCCGCTGGTGATGATGCAGACCGATTTCGCCGTCTATGTCGGCATCGTCTATTCCTACCTGCCTTTCATGATCCTGCCGCTCTACACCACGCTGGTGAAGCTCGACACCTCGCTGCTCGAGGCGTCGGCCGATCTCGGCTCGCGGCCCTGGCAGACCTTCCTGTCGATCACCCTGCCGCTTTCGATCCCCGGCATCGTCGCCGGTTCCATGCTGGTGTTCATCCCGGCCATCGGCGAGTTCGTCATTCCCTCGCTGCTGGGCGGGCCGGAGACGCTGATGATCGGCCGCGTGCTGTGGGACGAGTTCTTCTCGGCCACCAACTGGCCGCGCGCTGCCGCCGTGGCCGTGGCCATGCTGGTGGTGGTGGTGATCCCCATCGTGCTGCTGCAGAAGGCGCAGGACGCCGTCGTGGAGAAGGGCAAGTAAATGCGGCGCGGCTGGTTCCTCCCCATCGTGGCGACGCTCGGCTTCGCCTTCCTCTACCTGCCGGTCATCTCGCTGGTGGTGTTCTCGTTCAACGAGAACAAGCTGGTGACCGTGTGGACCGGCTTTTCGACCAAGTGGTACAGCGAGCTGTTCCGCGACCCGCAGATCCTCGGGGCCGCCTGGCTCAGCCTGCAGATCGCCTTCTGCGTGGCGACCATCGCGCTGGTGCTGGGGACGCTTTGCGCCGTGGCGCTGGTGCGCTTCAAGAAGTTCCGCGGCCGCACCGTGTTTGCCGGCACGGTATCTGCGCCGCTGGTCATGCCCGACGTGATCACCGGCGTGTCGATGCTGCTGCTCTTCGTGGCGATGGAATCGCTCATCGGATGGCCCTCGGGCCGCGGCGTGCTCACCATCATCATCGCCCACGCCACCTTCTGCACGGCCTATGTCGCAGTGGTGGTGCAGTCGCGCCTCTCCGACTTCGACCTCAGCCTCGAAGAAGCCGCCATGGATCTCGGCGCGACGCCGGCGCGGGTGTTCTTCGACATCACCCTGCCGATCATCGCCCCGGCCCTCGTCTCGGGCTGGCTGCTGGCCTTTACCCTGTCGCTCGACGACCTGGTGATCGCGAGCTTCGTCTCCGGCCCCGGCTCCTCGACCCTGCCCATGGTGATCTTCTCCAAGATCCGCCTCGGCGTGTCGCCCGACGTCAACGCTCTCGCCACCATCATCATCGGCGTGGTGGCGCTCGGCGTCGTACTGGCCACGGTCGCGCAGATGCGCGGCCGCCGCCAGAACGCCAAGCGCGCCTGAATAGTGAGCATGAGGGCGGCCGACGGGCCGCCCGATCGCCTCATTGGATGCAAAGCTTTTGCCTGCGATGCGCCGGCGCGCGCCAAGCCATGCTCACACCTCCCTTGTGCCGGCGGGCGCTCTGCCCTAAATGTCCATCGTCATCTTACGATGGCAATGTTCTCAGGGCGGGGTGCAATTCCCCACCGGCGGTAGATGGCGAAAGCCAAAGCCCGCGAGCGCTCCGAAGCAATTCGGAGGTCAGCAGATCCGGTGTGACTCCGGAGCCGACGGTATAGTCCGGATGAAAGAGAACGGGCTTCGAGGGACCAGAAATCGCTCCAGTGGAGCGATTTCCCCGAGAAGGCCATGAGAGCTATGCTCGAATGGCTGACGCGACGACGGGCGCACTACGCGTCCCGCATCGCCGATCCCCGTAACTCCCTGAGGGAACTGGTTACGGAAAGGATCGTGTCGATGAACCAGGTTTCCTCTTCTGCCAACGCAGCCAATACCGGCGCCGCCTTCATGCTGGTGGCCGCCCTCGCCTTTGCCGGCACCAACCTGCTGCAGTCGTCCCTGCCGACCCCGGTCGAGTATGGCGGCTATGGCATGAGCTCGACCGGCATGGCCTTCTGGCAATATGTGATTGCCGCCATCCTCAGCCTGCCGCTCATCCTGCGCATCGGTGTCAGCAAGCTGCGCACGTCGCGGCCGCTTGCCCACGAAATCCGCGCCTTCGTCTCGGCTCTGGGCGTTCATGTCTTCGTCTATGGCTTCGCTACCGGCGTGCCGATCTGGCAGATGGTGACGCTGCTCGCGACGGGGCCACTCTTCATCATCCTCGGCTCCACCCTGTTCCTCGGCGAGCGCGCCTCGCCGGCGCGGATCGGCGCGGCGCTGGTCGGCTTTGCCGGCGCCATCATCGTTTCGGGCGTCGGCAGCGAAGGCCTCGGCTGGCAGGCGCTGGTGCCCATAGTGGCGGCAGCGCTGTGGGCCACCACGGATGTGCTGACGAAGTATCTGTCCTTGAAGGGCGAAAGCCCCGAGACGCTCACCATCTCGCTGCTGGTCCTGGTGACGCCCAATCACCTGCTGATCCTGCTCGCCGTGTGGGCGCTCGGCATCGTGTCGCCCGGCATGCTGCCGGCAGGCCTTGCCGAGAACGTCTTCGCCATTCCCGGCGGCACGGCCTTGTGGCTGCTGCTGCTCCTCGGCGCGCTCACCGCCGCGGCGCAGTATCTCCTGGCTTATGCCTACAAGGTGGCCGACGCGACCTACCTGCAGCCTTTCGGCGACAGCAAGGTGCCACTGAGCGGCCTGCTTGGCTGGATCATCCTCGGTCAGGTCCCGTCGGTGTGGTTCTGGCCGGGCGCGGCGCTGATCGTCGCCGCCTCCGCCTTCATCTACTGGGTCGAAAGCCGCAACCGCTCCAACACCTTCGCCACCGCCTGAGCGCTGCTGCACGCGCCCGGGCCCCCGGGGCCGCCGTGACAGCGGCCTCGGAACCACGCCCGGCATCGCTCGTTGGCCTCCCGAGGGCGAACCCGCGAGGCCAACATGAAGTGGCTCTTCGTCGTTCCCGGTACCATCGCTGTTCTGCTCGGTGGTCTGTGGCTGGTGCAGGGCCTCGGCCTCGTTACCATTCCGCCCATCGCCTGCGTCGCCGAATGCGAAACACTGGAAGGCCCATCCACCGGCTGGGCTCTTGCCGGTGCCGCCCTGCTTGCCGCCGGCCTCACCCTTATGTGGTGGGCCCTGCGCCGCCCTGGACGCTGACCCACCGCCCTTCGCGATGGCTCTGCGCCATGGCGTGAACGGCCCGCTCGATCTCGAGCCCCTGTTCGAAGTCCACGATTTCCGCCGCCTCGCCGCGAATGGCGCGCAGCACCTCGTGGCACTCGATGATCTTGAGTTCATTGAAGCCCAGCCCGTGACCCGGGGCCGGAATGAAGCGGTCATAGGGCGCATGCACCGGCCCCGTCAGCACCGTGCGGAACCCCTGCGTCCCCGCCGGATCGTCGGCCCGGTAGAGCTGGAACTCGTTCATCCGCTCCTGGTCATAGGCGATGGTGCCGCGCGAGCCGAAGACCTGCATGGCGATGCGCCCCTTGCGGCCCCAGGCCGAGCGGTTGAGCGCCATGACGCCGGAAGCCCTGTTCCGCAGTTCCAGCAGCACCGAGGCGATATCCCAGGTCTCGACCTTGCGCCGCCCGCCCTCGCGCGTCGGCCGGTCGGCATAGGGCATGGCGAGCTGCGCCATCACCCGCGCCACGCCGCCGAAGAGGTAGTGGATCAGGCTCAGCGGATGGACGCCGAAATCGTCGAGCGCGCCATAGCCCGACGACGCCTCGCTCTTCCAGTAGAAGAGCGCCTCGGGATCGGCCATGAAGTCCTCGTCCATCTCGAAGCGGACATGGTTCACCTCGCCAATGGCGCCTTCGGCGATGAGACGCCGGATCTGCCGGATGGCCGGGTTCTGGATGTAGTTGTAGCCGAGCGCCGTGACCTTGCCGGAGGCGCGGGCGGCTTCGGCCATCCGCTCGGCATCGGCGAGGGCCACCGCCATCGGCTTTTCGCACCAGAGGTGCTTGCCCGCCTCAAGCGCCGCGATGGCCATTTCGGCATGGAAGGCGTTGGGAGTGGTGACCGACACGACTTCGACCTCCGGGTCGGCGATCAACGCCCGCCAGTCCGACGTCGCCTTCTCGAAGCCGAACTCGTCGGCACGCTTTCCGGCCAGTTCCGGCGTCACTTCGGCAAGGTGGACAAGGCGTGGCCGCGGCCCGTCGCCGAATACCGGCTTCACCGCATTCCACGCCAGCGCGTGGCACTTGCCCATGTAGCCGGTGCCGATGAGGCCGACGCCGATGGTGCTCATTCCTGAATCTCCATATGCCAGCCACCGGCAGTGTTTCAGCTGCGCAAACGCTGTCATCCCGGGCTTAAGCCGGGACTCAACTCGCGACCGCGCAGGTTTGGAGTTGGGTCCGGCTCTACGGCCGGGATGACACTTCGTATGTGGGGCGGGGGCGCGGCAGAGAATTGCGTGCGCCCGCTGGCGCCTTACTTGTACTCTTCGGCGTTTTCCTTCGTCACCAGCACGGTGCCGGTGTCGATGACGGCCTCGATGGTCTTGCCGGCCTTGAGATCGACCAGGGCCTGGATGCCGAATCCGCCCATGTTGCCCGGGGCCTGGGCCACGGTGGCCGCCATGTCGCCGTCGATCACCGCCGCGGCGGCGTCGGGGTTGGCGTCGTAGCCCACCACCATCACGTCGGAACGGGCGGCGGCCTTGAGCGCTTCCACGGCGCCGAGCGCCATGTTGTCGTTCGAACCGAAGATTCCCTTGATGTTCGGGTTGCCGGCCAAAATGTTCTCGGTCACCGACAGGCCCTTGGCGCGGTCCCACTCGGCGGTCTGCTCGGCAACGACCTTGAGGCCGCAGCCTTCGAGTCCCGACTTGGCGCCATTGGCGCGGAACTGGGCGGTCGAGTGGGCCATCACGCCCTGCAGGATGGCGACTTCCGAGCCGGCCGGCAGGTTGTCGCACATATACTTGGCAGCGAGCGCCGCGCCCACTTCATTGTTGGTGCCGATGAAGGTGACGCCCTCGTTCGAGCCGAGCGTATCGACGAACACCACCGGAATGCCGGCGGCCTTGGCCGCATCGACCACCGGGGCCAGCGCGCCCGGATCGGTGGGGGCGAGCGCAATGCCCTCGACCTTCTGCGCGATCAGGTCTTCGACCTGCGATACCTGCGCCTGCACGTCGGTTTCGGCCGGCGGCGCGACGACGATCACCTCGACGCCGAGCTCGGCACCCTTGGCCTTGGCGCCGGCCTCGACGGCGGCCCAGAACGGGTTGCCGGCACCCGGCCCCTTCATCACCAGGGCATAGGCGGCCTGCGCCGTGCCCGTCATCGCGGTCATCGCGGCCAGCGCCACGCCGGCCATGAGCAGCTTCTTCATTCGATTTCCTCCCAGTCTCCTTGAATTCCCCTCGCCCTGCTCGCCGGAGACGATGCGCATGGGCGAAACGAACTACCTGCGCGTGCCGGCCCTCCGCCGGAGCACGTCGATATAGACGGCGACGATGATGACGAGGCCGATCAGGATCTGCTGCCAGAAGGCGCTGACATTGGTGATGTTGAGCCCGTTGCGCAGGATGCCCATGATGAGCACGCCCGCCAGCACGCCGATCACCGTGCCGCGCCCGCCGAAGAACGAGGCGCCGCCGATGATCACCGCGGCGATGGCGTCGAGTTCGATGCCGAGCCCGGCATTGGGGAAACCGGAGTCGGTGCGCCCGGCGAGCAGCAGGCCCGAGAGCCCGGCGAAAAAGCCCGAGATCATGTAGACCACCACCAGCGTGCGATCGACATTGATGCCCGAGACGCGCGCCGCATGCGGGTTTCCGCCGATGGCGAAGATGTGCCGGCCCATATTGGTGCGCTCGAGGAAGAACCACAGCGCCACAGCGCACACGGCGACCACGATCAGGCTCGCCGGCAGACCCGCCGGCGGCGGGAAGAGGCCGAAATCGTAATAAGCCTGGCCGAGATACCGCACCTCCGGCTGCAGCCCCGAAACCGGCGCGCCGTTCGAGATGAGGTAGGTGAGCCCGCGCGCCACGTTGAGCGTACCCAGCGTCATGATGAAGGGATGCGGCAGTTTCAGCACCGTGAGGCCGATGCCGTTGATCCACCCCACCGCCAGTCCGATGGCGGGACCGATCAGCAGCACCACCGGCCATGGCACCCCGGCCTTGGAGGCAATCGCCAGCGCCACCATGCCGAGCGCCATGATCGAGCCCACCGAGAGGTCGATGCCGGCGGTGACGATGACCACGTACATGCCGAGCGCCAGCAGCGCCAGGGAGGCGTTTTGCTTGAGGATGTTGGTGAGGTTCTGCGGGGTGAGGAACACCTCGGGCTTGATCAGCGCCAGGGCGAGCGCCATCACCACCACGACGATGACGATGCCGTAGCCCTCGAGCAGCTTCGACCAGTTGATGCCTGCCTTGCCCGGCGCGGTTGTGTCGGTCATGGCGCCCCTCAGTGCATGTTGTCGTGGGCCAGGGTCATGGTGTTGCCCTTGGTGCCCATGATCCAGCCGATGACTTCGTTGCGCGAGGTCCGGGACAGCTCCGCCTCGGCGAAATTGGTGCCCTGGTAGAGCGCCATCACCCGGTCGCAGCAGTAGAAGATATCGTCCATGCGGTGCGAGATGATGATCACCGCCACGCCATGGTCCTTCAGCGACTTGACGAGATCGAGCACCTTGCCGACCTCCTTGATGGCGAGCGCCGCGGTGGGCTCGTCCATGATCACCAGCTTGCCGTCGAAGGCGGTGGCGCGGGCAATGGCAACCGCCTGGCGCTGCCCGCCACTGAGATCCTCGGTGTTCTGATCCACCGATTTGACGTGGATATGCAGCCGGTCGAGGTGATCGGCCGCCATCTGCCGCGCCAGCTTGTGGTCGACGATGGTGAGCGGCCCGAACCTGGTGCCCGGCTCGCGGCCCAGATAGATGTTCTCGTAGATCGGCATGTTCCCGGCCAGCGCGAAGTCCTGGTAGACCATCTCGATGCCGAGCCTCTGCGCGTCCTTGGGGCTCGAAAAGCTGACCGGCTGGCCGTTGAAGATGAGCTCGCCCTCAGATGGCCGGAACAGGCCGGAAAGGATCTTCATCAGCGTCGACTTGCCGGCACCGTTGTCGCCCACCACGCCCAGCACTTCGCCGTGTCCGACATGAAAGTTGACGTCGCGCAGCGCCGTGATGGCTCCGAAGAACTTGGAAATGCCTCTGGCTTCAAGCAGCGGCGCTGCCATGCACTATCCTCCCACCTGCCTCATCATCCAGCACTCTCTGGAATGATTGATGCAGCATACCCCATTGATGGAATATTTATTCCATTCTACTCTGCGGCGTCAAGCCAAGTAACTCCGCAGAAGCGGAACGCGGGAAAAACCGGGCGAAACTGGCAGAACTTCGTGGCCTGGGCGTGTAATTTCCGCGCAGATTGCGCGCTGATTTGGGAGTTTTTCACGGGCGATGGACGACGGGGATAACATCGATGAGACCGAGGCGCCGCGCGACTTTGCTTCGCTGCGCGCCCTGATCGCCACCCGCGCCTCGCGCCTGCCGCGCCGGCTGGGGCAGGTGGCGGAGTTCGCGCTCGCCAACCCCGACGACATCGCCTTCGGCACTGCGGCGAGCGTGGCGCAGCGCTCGGGGGTGCAGCCCTCGACCCTGGTGCGATTCAGCCAGGCCCTTGGCTACCAGGGCTTTTCCGACCTGCAGGAAGTGTTTCGCGCCCGCCTGCGCGACCGCGTGCCGAGCTATGACGAGCGGCTCAAGCAGCTGCGCCAGCATGGCGGCGCCTCCAAAGCCGCCCTGATGCTGGAAGGCTTTGCCGAAGCGGCCGAGCGCTCGGTGGCGGATTTCCGCCACAAGGCCGACCACGTCACGCTCGACAAGGCCATCGACGTGCTGACCAGGGCCGAAACCATCTACCTGATCGGCCTCCGCCGCTCCTTCCCGGTTACCGCCTACATGGCCTACGCCATGGGCAAGCTGGGAATACGCAACATCCTCGTCGATGGCATTGCCGGACTCGGGGCCGAGCAGCTCGGCTTCATCTCCGACCGCGACGCCGTGGTGGCGATCAGCTTCACCCCCTATGCCAGCGAAACCGTAGCCCTCGCCCACGCCGCCCGCGGCCGCCAGGCGCAGCTGGTCTCGATCACCGACTCGATCTTCTCCCCCATCGCCCCGATCGCCGATGTGTGGCTGGAGGTGGTGGAGGCGAATTTCGAGGGATTCCGCTCCATGGCCGCCACTATGGCGCTGGCCATGACGCTGGCCGTGGCCGTGGCGGAACGGCGGGGCGAACGGAGCTAGGCCGGCAGTCCCCGCGTCGTGACTGTACCTCCCCCCTCACCATGCTTCGCATGTCCCCTCCACGGGGGAGACCCGGCGGCGTCAGTGTCTCGACCTGGATCCTCCACCGCGTAGCGGGGGAGGGGAACCACCGAAGGCGGTGGAGGGAGCGGTACAGGCACAAGGCCTGCCGATACGTAGTCCCGGCCTAATCCTCGATCCCGCCCATCTTCGGATAGGCCGTCTTGATGGGCAAATGCCCGCCAAACACCGTCTGCTCGTAGTCGATGACGGCGCCGGTCATGGGAGCGGACTCGGGGCTGGCGAGGAAGGCGATCATGCGGGCAACGTCGTCTGCCTTGAGCAGCTTGCCGAAGGGACGGCTCGCCTCGGCCGCCTCGAGCCAGTTGTCGGGCGCGTCGTGGAACTTCTTCAGCGTCTCATGTTCGCCCGGCGTATCGACCCAACCCGGCAGCACCACGTTGCAGCGGATGCGATCCATGTTGAGCGCGTTGGCGGTGTTCTTGGTGAGGTTGAGGAGCCCCGCCTTGCTGGCCGAATAGGCCGCGAGATTGGGCCCGCCCACATGGGCGTTGACCGACGAGATGTTGACGATGGCACCGCCGCGCCCCTCGCGCTTCATCACCTTCGCCGTGTCCTGCATCAGGAAGAACGGCGCCCGCAGGTTGATGGCAAACATGCGGTCGAACAGCTCGAGATCGGTCTCGAGAAGCGTGCCGCGATCGGTGAGGCCGGCAATGTTGCACAGGATATCGACGCGCCCGAAGGCGGCATCGGCGGCAGGGATGACGCGCATCACCTGCTCGTGGATGGCGAGATCGGTTTCGATGAAGATGGTCTTCGTGCCCGCATCGTTGAGGGACGCGGCGACGGCCTCGCCCTTTTCCCTGCGGCGATCGACCAGCACGATGCCGGCCGCGCCGCGCGCCGCCAGCAGGCGGGCCGTGGCCTCGCCGATGCCCTGCGCCCCTCCCGTGACCACGGCAACCTGGCCAGTGACGGAGGAGTGGGAATAGGCGTCGGACATTTTGGTGCTCTGCGTCATAAATGGGCCGGCCGGACACTAGGAGGGCACGGCAGTGTTGGGAAGCCCCTTGCGTTGGGTATGGTGATGGGACCGAGCGTTGCCGGTTGCTGGCGCCCGACAGCCCTTAACCTACCCGAACCGCCTGCCCCGTCTGGGCGCTCCTGGTGGCCGCTTCGGCCAGCTTCTGGGCCTGCAACCCGTCATGGCCGGAGGGCGTCGGGGTGCGGCCGGACTGCATGGCGGCGATAAAGGCGTTCACCTCGTTGGCGTAGGCAGCGACGTAGCGGTCGATGAAGAAATTCTGGATGACGTCCGCGGTGAAGCCGGCGCCGTCGGCCCGTTCGACCGTGGTCATGTGCACGTTGCCGGCGCGCAACATGCCCATCGAGCCATGCGCCTCGATGCGCTGGTCGTAGCCATAGGTGGCGCGGCGCGAGTTGGTGATGACGGCGATCTTGCCCGAGGCGGTCTGCATCTGCACCGAGGCCGTGTCGACATCGCCGGCCTCGCCAATCCCCTTGTCCACCAGCGCCGCCCCGAGCGCATGGACGGTGACGAAATCCTCGCCGACGAGGAAGCGGGCCATGTCGAAATCGTGGATCATCATGTCGCGGAACAGGCCGCCCGAGCGAGCGATGTAGCTCACCGGCGGCGGCGCCGGATCGCGCGAAATGATGGTGACGAGCTCCACATCGCCGATCTCGCCCTGGGCGATGCGGCCCTGAAGCGCTTGGAAATTGGGATCGAAGCGGCGATTGAAACCGATCATCAGGGGCACGCCGGCCTGCTCGACCACCGGCAGCAGCGCCTCGATGCGCTCGACCGAAAGCGATACCGGCTTTTCGCACAGGATCGCCTTGCCGACCCGCGCCGCCTGCTCGATGAGGTCGGCATGGGTGTCGGTGGGGGTGGCGATGAGCACCGCATCGACATCCGACGCAATGATCTCGTCGACCGATTTCACAGCCGCACCAACCGATTGTGCGAGTGCCGCGGCGGCCTCGGGCATGGCGTCGGCCACATAGGAGACCGTAGCGTTGGCCGAGTTGGCGATGGTCGCCGCATGCACCTTGCCGATGCGGCCGGCGCCCAGAATTCCGAACTTCGTCACGTCAGATCACCCCCCTCGAAGCGCACGGTTTGCACGCGCAGGCCACAAACGTCTGCCAGTCGCCGGCGGTCACTCGGGCACCTTCGGCCACCGGACAGTCCCATTGCTGAACGCCGGCTGACGCTATTCTGAACGCCAGGTGGACAAAACGCAGACTGGAACATCCATTCCAAAACACTTCCGTTTCAGAATTGACGTTTCATCGGGGCGATGGGATACAACGGCGAACAATGGCTGTCCAGCGGGGAAGGATCATGGCGGAGACGGGACTCGATGTCATCACCATCGGCCGCTCGTCGGTGGACCTCTACGGCCAGCAGATTGGCGGCCGGCTCGAGGATATCGGCAGCTTCACCAAGGCGGTCGGCGGCTGCCCCACCAACATCGCGGTGGGCACGGCGCGGCTGGGTCTGAAATCGGCGCTGATCACCCGCGTGGGCGCCGAGCAGATGGGCGGCTTCATCAAGGAGCAGCTGGCGCGCGAGGGCGTGAGCACGACCGGCGTCGTCACCGACGACAAGCGGCTGACCGCTCTGGTGCTGCTGGCGGTGGAGGCCGAGGGCGTATCGCCCATGATCTTCTACCGCACCGACTGCGCCGACATGGCGCTCGACGAGGGCGACATCGACGAGGCCTTCATCGCTTCGGCCAGCGCCATCGTGGTGACGGGCACGCATTTTTCCACCGAGAATGCCGAGCGCGCCCAGCTCAAGGCCATCCGGGCGGCGAAGGCCGCGGGCCGCAAGGTGGTATTCGATATCGACTACCGGCCCAATCTCTGGGGCCTGGCCGGGCACGCCGCCGGCTTCGAGCGCTACGTGAAGTCGGACTATGTGACGAGCAAGATCAAGCCGATCCTTGCCGATTGCGACCTGATCGTCGGCACCGAGGAAGAGGTGCTGATCGCCGGCGGCAAAAGCGACCTGCTCTCGGCGCTGAGGGCAATCCGCGCCGTCTCGAACGCCACCATGGTGCTGAAGCGCGGCGCCAAGGGCTGCATTGTCTATGACGGCGACATTCCCGAAGACCTCGAACAGGGCATTGTCGGGCAGGGCTTCCCCATCGAGATCTACAATGTGCTCGGCGCGGGCGACGCCTTCATGTCGGGGTTCCTGCGCGGCTGGCTGAAGGGTGAGGATCACGCCACCTCGGCCACCTGGGCCAATGCCTGCGGCGCCTTTGCCGTGAGCCGCCTGCTCTGCGCCCCGGAATATCCGAGCTGGACCGAACTTTCGTACTTCCTCGAGCATGGCAGCACCGAAAAGGCGTTGCGCAAGGACGAGGCGCTGAACCACCTGCACTGGGCAACCACGCGGCGCCGCCAGTGGCCGAAGCTGATGGCCTTCGCCATCGACCACCGCAAGCAGATCGAGGACATTGCCGGCGAGGCTGTGGACAGCATCCCCGCCTTCAAGCGGCTGGCGGTGCAGGCAGCGACCGAGGTAGCGGGCGGGCGGCCCGGCTTCGGCATGCTGCTCGACGACAAGTGGGGTCGCGAGGCGCTGTTCGATGCGCCCAGGGATTTCTGGATCGCCCGGCCGCTGGAGCTGCCCGGCAGCCGGCCGCTGGAGTTCGAGTTTTCGCCCGACGTGGGCAGCCGCATCGCCGAATGGCCAGTGGACCATGTGCTGAAGGTGCTGTGCTTCTGGCACCCGGACGACCTGCCCTCGATGAAGGGCGCCCAGTTGCAGAAGCTGCGTGCGGCCTACGAGGCCGCCCGCAAGGTCGGCCGCGACATCCTGATCGAGATCATCGCCTCGAAGGCCGGGCCGGTGGATGGCGAGACGACGGCGCGGGCGCTCAGTGAACTCTACGATGCGGGCCTCAAGCCCGACTGGTGGAAGCTCGAGCCGCAGGCGGAGGCCGGCGCCTGGGATGCGATCGACCAGGTGATCGAAACGCGCGACCCATACTGCCGCGGCGTGGTGCTGCTGGGGCTCGAAGCGCCGCAGGACGAGCTGGCGCGCGCATTCGCTGCGGTGAAGCGGTCGCGCACGGTGAAGGGGTTTGCCGTCGGCCGCACCATCTTTGCCGACGCGGCCAAGGCGTGGTTTGCTGGGGCTATGACGGACGCCGAAGCGGTCAGCGACATGGCCGCCCGCTTCCGGGCGCTGGTGGAGATTTGGGAGGGTTAGCGCGCGCACAGACCCCCACCCTAGCTCCGCTACGTCGCTTCGCGACAGCTGCGCTACCCTCCCCACAAGCGGGAGGGAATCGTGGCGGGCAGGGCTTGGACACTGATCTCCCTCTCCCTTGTGGGGAGGGTAGTAGAGCTTGGCGGCTTGCCCGCCTGGCGAAACCAGGGTGGGGGTCAGCGACGTGCACGGCCCAGGGGAGGAGACGACAATGACGCACAAGACCATCCGCCTCACCATGGCGCAGGCGCTGGCAAAATTCATGACGCGGCAGATGACCGTGATCGACGGCGAGAAGGTGCCGATCTTCGGCGGCGTGTTCGCGATTTTCGGCCACGGCAATGTCGCCGGCTTCGGCGAGGCGCTCTACCAGGTGCGCGATGAGTTGCCGACCTATCGCGCCCATAACGAGCAGGGCATGGCCCACGCGGCCATCGCCTTCGCCAAGGCCAGCTTCCGCCGCCGCTTCATGGCCGCGACCTCCTCCATTGGCCCCGGCGCCACCAATATGGTGACGGCAGCGGCGATGGCGCATGTGAACCGTCTGCCCGTGCTGCTGCTGCCCGGCGACGTGTTCGCCAACCGCGCCCCCGACCCGGTGCTGCAGCAAGTGGAGGACTGGGGCGACGGCACGATGAGCGCCAACGATGTGTTCCGCCCCGTGTCGCGCTATTTCGACCGCATCACCCGGCCCGAGCAGATCATTCCGGCGCTGAACCGCGCCATGCAGGTGCTGACCGACCCGGCCGAATGCGGGCCGGTGACCCTCAGCCTCTGCCAGGACGTGCAGGCCGAGGCCTTCGACTACCCCGAAGCCTTCTTCGCCGAGCGGGTTTGGGTGCCGCGCCGGCCGATGCCTGACCTGTTCGAACTCGAGCAGGCGGCCGAAGCCATCCGCAACTCCGAAAAGCCGGTGATCATCGCTGGCGGCGGCGTGCTCTATTCGGAGGCGGCAGGGACGTTGCGCGCCTTTGCCGAAAGGCACGGCGTGCCGGTGATGGAGACCAATGCCGGCAAGTCGAGCCTGCCGCATGACCACCCGCTCAACATGGGCTCGGTGGGAGTGACCGGCTCGTCAGCGTCAAACCTCCTCGCAGAGCAGGCCGACCTGGTGTTGGCCGTGGGCTCGCGTCTGCAGGATTTCACCACCGGCTCCTGGGCCCTGTTCAAGGCCGAGGGCGTCAGGATCGTCGGGCTCAACACCCAGGCTTTCGATGCCGGCAAGCACCGGGCGCTGACGCTGGTGGCGGACGCCCGGGCCGGGCTCGAGGCGCTGGAGGAAAGGCTCGGCGACTGGAAGACGACCGACGCCTGGACCTCGACGGCCCATGCCGCCAAGGCCGACTGGCTCGAAGCGGCCAGGCGGGTGACCGATCCGACCAACGAACTGCCCTCCGATGCGCAAGTGATCGGCGCGGTGTCACGCGCCAGGGGTTCGGGGGCGACGCTGGTCTGCGCCTCGGGCGGCCTGCCCGGGGAACTGCACAAGCTCTGGCCAGCGGGCGAGCCGGGCAGCTATCACCTCGATTACGGCTTCTCCACCATGGGCTACGAGATTGCCGGTGGCCTCGGCGTGAAGCTCGCCAAGCCGCATCACGACGTGGTGGTGATGCTCGGCGATGGCAGCTACATGATGATGAACTCCGAGATCGCCACCTCGGTGATGCTGGGCCAGAAGCTGACCATCGTGGTGCTCGACAATCGCGGCTTCGGCTGCATCAACCGGCTGCAGATGGCGACCGGCGGCGCCAACTTCAACAACCTGCTGAAGGACACGAAACACGAGGTTCTGCCCGAGATCGATTTCGCCGCACACGCCGCTTCCATGGGCGCCTGGGCGCGCAAAGTGTTCTCGGTGGCCGAACTCGAAAGCGCCCTGCGCGAGGCCGAGAAGGTGGAGCGCACCACCGTGCTGGTCATCGACACCGACCCGCTGATTTCTACCGAGGCCGGCGGCCACTGGTGGGACGTGGCGGTGCCGGAGGTTTCGGTGCGCCCGAGCGTGAACGCCGCGCGGAAGGAATATGAGGAAGGTCTGAAGGCGCAGCGGCTGTAGGGCGAGGCTCGAACGCGAGAGCGACGATGGCGACGCTTCACTTGATGGTCGGTCTGCCCTGCAGCGGCAAGACTACTGCGGCGCGCGCCCTTGCGACGCAGTATTCTGCCCTGAGGCTCACCACCGACGAGTGGCACATTTCCCTCTTCGGCGACGACTTTTCGGAGGCGGACGATCCCGACCACAGCCGGCACAACGCCCGCCACAGCAAACTGGAGGCGCTGTTGTGGGAGCTTGCCACCCAGTCGCTGGCACGCGGCACCAGCGTCATCCTGGATTTTGGTTTCTGGACGAAGGCGGAGCGTGACGAGTTCCGTCGCCGGGCGCGTGATCTGGGGGTGGATTTCCGCATTCACTTCGCCGACGCACCCGAAGCGGTGCTGCTGGAGCGGCTGGCCGCGCGCAACGCCGAGCGCCCGCCCGGGACGTTCCATATCCGCGAGGCTGAAATGCGACAGTGGTTCGACATCTTCGAGCGCCCCACCAGGGACGAACTCGAAACGTGATAGACCTGCTTGATGCAGGCAGTGAGGACAAGGATGAAAGCAAAACTGGGCATGTCGCCCATTGCCTGGTGGAACGACGACCTGCCGGAGCTTTCCGACGACGTGTCGCTGGAAGAATGCCTGCGCCAGTCGCGCTCGGCCGGGTTCACCGGCATGGAGAAGGGGCGGCGCTTTCCCGAGGACCCGGCGACCATGCTGCCGATCCTCAAGGCCGCCGACGTGACGCTGTGCGGCGGCTGGTTCTCAGGCACGCTTGTGGACGAGGAACTGGCGGTCAACAAGGACCGCATCGCGCCCATGATCGAGCTGTTCAAGGCGGTGGATGCGCCCTGCATCGTCTACGGTGAGGTGGGCCGCTCCATCCAGGGCCGCCGCGACATTCCATTGGCGCACAAACCGAGACTCTCGGACGACGAGATGAAGGCCTATGCGGCGAAGGTGACGAAGTTCGGCGAGTGGTGCGCCGAGCAGGGCATGCCGCTGAGCTATCACCACCACATGGCCGCCGTGGTGGAAACCGAGCCCGAGCTCGACGCCTTCATGCGGTATTCGGGCGAGGGCATTCCGCTGCTCCTCGATGCCGGGCACCTCGCCTTTGCCGGCGGCGACGTGCTGCGCGCCATCGACAAGCACCACAAGCGCATCAACCACGTGCATGTGAAGGATATCCGCCGCTCCGTCGTCGATGGGCTCGACCGCACGAGGCAGAGCTTCCTCGATGCGGTGGCGCTTGGCGCCTTCACCGTGCCGGGCGACGGCTCGCTCGATTTCGGTGCCATCGTCCAACGCTTCGCCGACTATGGCTACGAGGGCTGGTTCGTGGTCGAAGCCGAGCAGCCGCCCAAGGAAAATCCACCTTTGAAGATGGCGCAGGTGGGCTACAAGGAACTGATGCGGGTGATGAGCGCTGCCGGCTACACGGTGGAGACGCAGGGATTTCCCACCCGCTGAGGACTGAAAGCCCATGCCTGAGACGCCTGAAGACAAGCCCCGCATTCTGACGATGCCATGGTTCAAGCCGCTGTGGCGGCGCGTGCTGGTGGTGGCCATCATCGCCGTCTGGAGCGGCTGGGAGTGGTTCTACAACCAGGACCAGTTCTGGGGGATCATGACGCTGGCGGCGCTCGCCTATGGCGTGTGGATCTTCTTCATCAACTTCGAGAACGAGCTGGCCAAGGACAGCAATGGCAAACCTGAGAATTAGGCCCGCCGCCGCGCAGGGCCACGTGCACCATGTGACGCCGCAGAGCGCCGGCTGGACCTATGTCGGCTTCGACCTCCACAAGCTGCCCAACCCCGGCGACGTGGCGAGGGGCGGCGGCGACGACCGCGAGAACTGCATCGTGCTGATCGCCGGGCGGGCCAAGGTGACGGTGGAGGGGTTGGACTTTCTCGTCGGGGAGCGCATGAGCCCATTCGAGGGCCCGCCGCACGCGGTTTATGCTCCCGCCGGGGCGCATTGGCATATCGAGGCGCTGACGGAACTCGAGGTGGCGGTGTGCTCGGCCCCCGGCGTGCGCGGCGCACGGCCGCCCCGGGCTATCGGCCCGGCAGAGGCGGAGCGGCTGACCCGCGGCAAGGGCACCAACACGCGCTACCCCACTAACATCCTGCCCGAGACGGAGGACGCGGATTCGTTGCTCGTGGTCGAGGTGATCACCCCCGGCGGGCATACCTCGAGCTATCCGCCGCACCGGCACGACGAGGACGACCTGCCGCGCCAGAGTTTTCTCGAGGAAACCTATTACCACCGCTTCTCGAAGCCGCAGGGGTTCGGGTTCCAGCGGGTGTATACGGACGACCGCTCGCTCGACGAAACCATGCTGATCGAGGACGGCGACGTGGTGCTGGTGCCCAGGGGCTACCACCCCGTGGCCGCGGTGGCGGGGTATGACATCTATTACCTCAACGTCATGGCCGGACCGAAGCGGACCTGGAAGTTCTACAACGCGCCCGAGCATGAGTGGATGTTGCGGTAGGCGCGGCCGCCGACCGCACGCTGACGCGCTACCCTCCCCGCAAGTGGGAGGGGCGGCGCACTTTGGCGGCGGTGGTCCGTAACCCTTTCGGACGCCGGGCCTTGACCCCCTGCCCGGCGCGTGACTACCTCCCCGGCAATTTCACCGGGAGCCTTCCATGTCTGCCAAGTTCATCTTCACCCTCTCCTGTGCCGACCGGCCGGGGATCGTTGCGGCGGTGACGACGGAGCTGGCGGGCCTCGGTTGCAACATCGCCGAATCCAACCAGTTCTGGGACCAGGAGACCGGCACGTTCTTCATGCGCCTCGCCTTCACCGCCCCCGACGGGGTGGATCGCGACGCCGTGGAGCGCAGCCTCAAGCCGGCCGTCGAGCGCTTCGGCATGCGCACCACGCTCTCCGATGCGGCGAAGAAGAAGAAGATGCTGGTGATGGTGTCGAAGTTCGACCATGCGCTGCTGCACCTGCTCTACCAGATCCGCGTCGGCTGGCTCGATGCCGAGGTGGTGGCGATCGTCTCCAACCATGAGGACAGCCGCAAGACCGCGGAATACGAGGGCATCCCCTACCACCTGCTGCCGGTCGACAAGACCAACAAGGCGGCGCAGGAGGAGCAGGTGATCGCCCTGTTCAAGGACACGGGGGCCGATCTCGTGGTGCTGGCGCGCTATATGCAGATCCTGTCGGACAAGTTTGCCACCCGGCTCTATGGGCAGATCATCAACATCCACCACTCGTTCCTGCCCTCGTTCAAGGGCGCCAAGCCCTATCACCAGGCCCATGAGCGCGGCGTGAAGATCATCGGCGCTACGGCCCATTACGTAACGCCCGAGCTCGATGAAGGCCCGATCATCGAGCAGGAAACGGCCCGCGTCACCCACGCCATGAGCCCCGACGACCTGATCGCCGCCGGCCGCGACATCGAAAGCCGTGTGCTGGCGCGGGCGGTGAAGCTGCACCTTGAGAACCGCGTGATGCTCAACGGCAGAAAGACCGTGGTATTCGGGTAACCTGACCGCGTTGCACTAACTACGGAAATCCCGTACCATGGCTGAACGGTTCGATCCTGAGAAAGAAGTGACGAACCGGCTGAAGCACAACCTGTCGCTGAGCTTCACGAGATCATCTCCTCGATCCGGCCGATCGACGGAGAAGAACGGTTCAAGGTGGTCGGGATGGTGGGCGGCAAGCTCTACACAGCCGTCTTCGTCTGGCGTGACGGCCTGCTTCGCTTCATTTCGGTTCGCAGGAGCAACAGCGGTGAAGAAAGACGATATCGCGATTCCGGCTGATCCCAACGATCCGGAAGACTTCGACGTCACCTACGAGGGCCTTGAGCGAGGCTATCGGGGGCGGCTGATCCGCATGACGCGGACGGCGCTCGGCCTGACGCAGGCGGAGTTTGCCGAGCGGTTCCGCGTGCCGGTAGGGACGCTGCGCGACTGGGAGCAGTCGCGGGCCATGCCCCCGGACTTTGCCGTCGCCTATGTGAAGGTGATTGCCCAGCACCCCGACCTGGTGGCGAAGGCCGTAGCCTGATCGTCCCGGAACCTCCGTGCCCTTCACACGTTCCGGCGCTTCCGGAGGTATGGCCAGCGCTAGTTGCGCAAATGCATGCTCGCTGCCGGACCCCGAGGAGGAGCTGGGGCAATGATTGTGCGCTTTGCCCGCATTTCGCCGGAAAGCTTTTCTTCCCGCTCGGAGTGGCGCGCAAGCTGCGCGCCTTGTGAAACCCGACTGACCCGCTAGAGTAATCGTAGTTTCTTCACCAGGAGGACATGATGAAGAGCGCTGCAAGAATTCTCGCCCTGGGTGGCCTCGTTGCCGCCCTCGGTATTGCCGGGGCGGTGACCGTGCGGGCCGCCGACCAGACCCTGCTCAACGTGTCTTACGATCCGACCCGCGAGCTCTATGCCCAGTTCAACGAGGCTTTCGCCAGGCACTGGAAGGAGACCACGGGCAACAACGTGACGCTCGAGCAGAGCCATGGCGGCTCGGGCAAGCAGGCCCAGGCGGTGATCGACGGGCTCGGCGCCGACGTGGTGACCCTCGCCCTTCAGGGCGATATCGACGTGATCGTCGAGAAGGCCGGCCTGCTCGATCCCGAGTGGCGCTCGGAGTTTCCCAACAACTCCACCCCCTACACCTCGACCATCGTGTTCCTGGTGCGCAAGGGCAACCCCAAGGGCATTGCCGACTGGGGTGACCTGGTGAAGGACGGCGTCGAAGTGATCACGCCGAACCCCAAGACCTCGGGCGGCGCCCGCTGGAACTACCTCGCGGCCTGGGCCTGGGCAAACACCACCTATGGCGGCGACGAGCAGAAGAACATCGAGTTCATCAGGGACCTGTTCTCGCACGTGCCGGTGCTCGATACGGGCGCTCGCGGCTCGACCGTGACCTTCGCGCAGAAGGAACTGGGCGACGTGCTGCTGGCCTGGGAAAACGAGGCGTTCCTCGTGCTGCAGGAATTCGGCGAAGACAATTTCGACGTGGTCTATCCGCCGTCGTCGATCCTCGCCGAGCCGCCGGTGGCGATCGTCGACAAGAACGCCGAGGCCCATGGCACGGTCGATCTGGCGAAGGCCTATATCGAGTATCTCTACTCGCCCGAGGGCCAGACCATCGCGGCGCGCAACCACTACCGCCCGTCCGAGCCCGACAAGGTGACCGACCCGGAGCTGGTCGCAGCCTTCCCAAAAATCGATCTGATCTCTATTGATGACCCCCTCTTTGGTGGCTGGAAGGAAGCCCAGCCCAAGCATTTCGGGGATGGCGGCATCTTTGACCAGGTCTACACCCCTGCGCAGTAATGCTTCGAGTGCGGCGGCTTCTGCCGCCGCCATGGCCCCATCGGCACACCCCGCCCGACGCCGGGCGGGGTGGAGCTTTGCCAAGCCCAGCGTGATTCCGGGCTTCGGGCTGACGCTCGGCTATACGCTGACATATCTGTCGATCATCGTGCTCATCCCGGTAATCGCCCTGTTCCTCAAGGCGGCGACAACGCCGCTGGACAAGATCGTCCAGATCGCCACTTCGGCGCGTACCCTCAAGGCGCTGGAGGTGAGCTTCGGGTCGTCGCTGATCGCGGCCTGCGTGAACATGGTGTTCGGGCTGATCGTCGCCTGGGTGCTGGTGCGCTACCGCTTCATCGGCCGCCGGCTGCTTGACGCGGTGGTTGACCTGCCCTTCGCGCTGCCCACAGCGGTTGCCGGCATTGCGCTTTCCACCCTTTATGCCCCCAAGGGCTGGATCGGCTCGCTGTTTGCCCCGGCCGGCCCGATCAACAAGTGGATCGCCGAGCAGACCTGGCTGCCCTTTGGCTGGAACGAGATCGTCATCAACTGGAAGATCGCCTACACCCCCTCGGGCATCGTCATCGCCCTGATCTTCATCGGCCTGCCCTTCATGGTGCGGACGGTACAGCCGGTGCTCGAAGAGTTCGAGCAGGAGCTCGAGGAAGCCGCCGCCACCTTGGGCGCCAATCGCTGGCAGACCATCACCCGCGTGATCCTGCCCCGGCTGACCCCGGCCATCCTCACCGGCTTCGCGCTCGCCTTCGCTCGCGCTGTGGGCGAGTACGGCTCGGTGATCTTCATCGCCGGCAACCTGCCCAACGTGTCGGAAATCGCCCCGCTGCTGATCGTCATCAAGCTCGAGGAGTTCGACCAGGCGGGCGCTTCGGTGATTGCCGGCATCATGCTGATCATTGCGTTCGTGATGCTCCTGATCATCAACCTGATCCAGGCCTGGAGCCGCAGGAGGTTTGGCGATGTATGAGCAGGACGTGGCGGTCTATGACAGCCGCCCCTCGCCGGAGCCGGCCTACAAGCATGCCCGGCCGACCACCGAGCGGACCTGGATCAAGTGGACGCTCATCGGCATTGCCGTGGCGTTCATGGCGCTGATCATCCTGCTGCCGCTGGTGATCGTGTTCGTCGAGGCGTTCCGGAAGGGCGTCGAGACCTATTTCAAGTCCTTCAACGACCCGAAGTCGTTGGCGGCGATCCAGCTGACGTTGACGGTGGCGGCGATATCGGTGCCGCTCAACCTGGTGTTCGGCGTCGCCGCCGCCTGGTGCGTCGCCAAGTACGAGTTCTGGGGCAAGAGCTTCCTCATCACGCTCATCGACCTGCCTTTCTCGGTGTCGCCGGTGGTCTCGGGCCTCGTCTATGTGCTGCTCTTCGGAGCGCAGGGCTGGTTCGGGCCATTCCTCAAGGCCAACGGCATCGAAATCATCTTCGCCGTGCCGGGCATCGTGCTTGCCACCATCTTCGTCACCTTCCCCTTCATCGCCCGCGAACTGATCCCGCTGATGCAGGACCAGGGCACGGGCGACGAGGAGGCGGCAATCTCGCTGGGCGCCACCGGCTGGCAGACCTTCTGGCGGGTGACGCTGCCCAACATCAAGTGGGGCCTGCTCTATGGCGTGCTGCTGTGCAACGCCCGCGCCATGGGCGAATTCGGCGCGGTGAGCGTGGTGTCGGGCCATATCCGGGGCAAGACGAACACCATGCCGCTCGACATCGAGATCCTCTACAACGAGTACAATTTCACCGCGGCATTCGCCATGGCATCGCTGCTGGCGGCGCTGGCGCTGGTGACGCTGCTGTTCAAGACCATCCTGGAGTTCCGCTTCGGCGACGAGCTCGCGGGAACCAGACGACACTAGGAGTTAGGCGTGGAAATCCGGGTTCAGGACATCCGCAAGGAGTTTTCGCGTTATCCGGCGCTCAACGACGTGTCGCTCGACATTCGTTCGGGCGAGCTGATTGCGCTCCTGGGCCCGTCGGGCTCGGGCAAGACGACGCTGCTGCGGCTCATCGCCGGGCTCGAGACGCCGACGTCGGGCCGCATCTTCTTCGGCGACGAGGATGCGTCGTTCAAGTCGGTGCAGGAGCGCAATGTCGGCTTCGTGTTCCAGGCCTATGCGCTGTTCCGCAACATGACGGTGCTCGAGAACATCTCGTTCGGGCTCAAGGTGCGGCCGCGCGCCACGCGGCCGCCCGCCGCCGAGATCCGCCGCCGCGCCATGGAACTGCTCGACCTCGTGCAGCTCTCCGGCCTCCACAACCGCTACCCGCAGCAGCTTTCGGGCGGCCAGCGGCAGCGCGTGGCGCTCGCCCGGGCGCTGGCCATCGAGCCGCGCGTGCTGCTGCTCGACGAACCCTTCGGCGCGCTCGACGCCATGGTGCGCAAGGAGCTCCGCAAATGGCTGCGCGACATCCATGACCGCACCGGCCACACCACCGTGTTCGTGACCCACGACCAGGAGGAGGCGCTGGAACTCGCCAACCGCCTGGTGGTGATGAGCCAGGGCAAGATCGAGCAGGTGGGCACCCCCGACGAGGTCTACGACCGGCCCGCCAACCCCTTCGTCTTCGGCTTCATCGGCGAGTCGAGCTCGCTGCCGGTGACGGTGGAAAACCATGAGCTGTGGGTGGGCGGCCGCGCCATCGGCCTGCCGGCCCCGCACGAGGCCACGGGCCAGGCGCAGCTCTATTTCCGTCCGCATGATGTGGAGCTTGTGGAGGATGGGGCGGCGCTGGCCGGCGTCGTCGCCGCTTCGCGCCGTGTCGGCGGCACGCGCCGCGTGGAGCTCGAAGTGGGCGGCTATCCCGAACGCATCGAGATCGACCTGCCCTTCGACCATCCGGCGGGGGAAAAGACCCGCATCGCCTTCCGCCCCAAACGCTGGCGCGTCTTCGAGGGCGCGAAGACTTAGGCTGTCCTGGCCTTCGGGGACGCGCCCGTCACCAGCCATATCCCTACGCTGACCAGCATCAGCGCAGCGAGGTTCTTCCATTCGAGGATGCTCTCGCCGAGGAAGAGGCCGGCGAGCAGCACGCCGAAAATGGGAATGCCGCAGTTGAAGATGGCGATCGAGCCGACCGGGTTGTGCTTGAGCAGCATGGCCCACAGGGCGAAGGCGGCGGCCGAGAGCGCCGCGAGATAGGCAAGGAGCAGGCCCGCCTCCCAGACGAAGGCGCCGAAATGGCCGCCGCTGGCGAGGCCGGTGAGGCCGAGGACGCCCCCGCCCAGCATGAGCTGCCAGCCCGTCATCACGCCTGCATCCATGCCTGCCGAGATGCCCTTGCCGTAGACGCCGCCCAGCGAAAAGAGCGCCGCGGCGATGACGATGAAGCCTTCGCCGAGCAACGTGACGTGGAGGTCGAGCCCTGTGGCGCTGAGATTGACCACCACCACGCCGATAAAGCCGGCGAGGCAGCCGATGATGCGGCGCGGCGTCATGCGGTCGTTCTGATAGAGGAAATGCGCCAGCAGCACCGAGAAGAAGGTGCTGGTGGAGGTGGTGATCGAGACCTTCACCCCGGTCGTGTGGGCGAGGCCGATATAGTAGAAGAGATACTGTCCCGCCGTGCTGATGAGCCCCAGCAGCAGCAATTGGCCGAGGCGACCGGGCGGCTGCGCCACCGGCTTGCGGGTGAGCGCCGAGAAGGCGAGCAGGATAAGGCCCGAAAGGAAGAAGCGGGCCCCCGCGAACAGCATCAGCGAGGGCGTGTCATTGGGCGCGATGGCGAAGAGGCCATAGCCGATCTTCACCGCCGGCACGGCACTGCCCCACAGCAGGCAGCAGAACAGCGCGATGGCGACGACGATACGGCGGTCGGTGAGCAGGGAGGGCACGGGCGGGGCTTTCGGTTGCCCGCCGTCATGGTGGATTTCGGGAGGTAATACAAGCCGCTCACACGACGGTCCGGGGCTGCCCCCACCCGGCTACGCTGACGCGCTGCCGCTCGTGAGGGGGAGGGAGTCGCTGTGGCCTGGTGCCCTCACGCCGCCTTCGCGAACTCGGCTCTTGCTTCCTGGATGGCGGCGAAGTTTGCGAACGCCCACTCGACCATGGCGGAGAGCGGCACGAGGAAGCTGCGGCCCATGGGGGAGAGGCGGTATTCGACGCTGGGCGGCGTGGTGGGGAACACTTCGCGCTCGACGAGCCCATCGGCCTGCAGGTCGCGCAGGGTTTGGGTGAGCATGCGCTGGGAGATGTCGGCAATCTCGCGCCTGAGTTCGCCGAAGCGATAGGGCCGGTGCGCCAGGGCGCCGATGATGAGCACGCTCCACTTGTCGCCCAGCTGGTCGAGCACGTTGCGCACCGGGCAAAGCGCCGGATCGCCATAGGCGGCCATCATGTCGCTGATCGGCGCGGCGGGCGGAATGGGGGCGGGTTCGACGGACATTGGGGTGGTTCCTTCAGGGTAACCAGGGGCGGCGAAACTGCCGTCTTGCGGCGGCGATGTAGGTTACTAATGTATACGTGGTCTCAAAACGAGACAACCAAGCGGAGTGCATATCGTGACCACCAAACCCACCCTGTTCGTCTCCGGCGCCGGCGGCAAGCTCGGCCGCCTCGTCGTCGAGCAGCTGCTCGCCAAGGGCTATGAGGGCAGGATCATTGCCGGTTCGCGCAAGCCCGAGGCGCTCGAGTTCACCGGTGTGGAGACGCGCAAGGCAGACTTCTCCGACGCTGCCGGCCTCAAGGCCGCGCTGGAAGGCGTCGACCGCATGCTGATCATTTCGACCGATGTGCTGGGCGAAGAGCGCCGGGCCCAGCACCTGAACGCGATCGAGGCGGCGAAGGCGGCGGGGATCAAGCGCATCCTCTACACCTCGATGCCTTATCCGGAGCCGGGCAACGTCATCCCCATGGCAGCCGACCACTACCCCACTGAGCAGGCGATCAAGGCGAGCGGCCTCGAATACATCATCCTGCGCGCCAGCTGGTATGCCGAGAACCTGCTGCAGTCGCTGCCGCAGGCGGTTGCGGCCGGCAAGTGGTTCACGGCCGCCGGGGAGGGGCGCATCTCCTACCTGCCGCGCATCGACATTGCCCGCGCCGCGGCCGGCGCGCTGATGACCGACGAGCCCGGCAGCCGAGTGCTGACCATTACCGGCACGGCGGCCCACACCATCCGCGAGATCGCTACCATGGTGACCGAGGTGACCGGCAAGCCGCTCGAAGTGGTGGACGTGGACGAGACCCAGTTCAATGCCGGGCTTGTGGCGGCGGGGCTGCCGCAGCACGTGGCCGACTTCCTCACGCCTTTCGAGACCGGCTATCGCCAGGGCGTGCTCAGCATGGTGACCAATGCGGTCGAGGAGCTATGGGGGGCAAAGCCGCAAAGCCTGCGCGACTTCCTCGTAGCCAACAAGGCTGCGCTGATCGGATGACCAGTGGCCAGCAGGCCCCTCAGGCGAGGAGCTGGTCGATGCGTTCGGCCAGTTCCACGTCCTTTTCGGTGAGGCCGCCGGCCGAGTGGGTGGAGAGCGTGATCCGCACCCGGTTGTAGACATTGCTCCATTCGGGATGGTGGTCGGCGGCCTGCGCGAGGAGGGCAACCCGCGCCATGAAGCCAAAAGCCTCAGAGAAATCCTTGAACTTGAAATCGTGGCTGATCGCATCGCTCGCCGGATCGTAGATCCAGCCATTGAGGCGGCCAAGGGCGGCATCGCGGGCTTGTGGATCGAGCTTGTTAGCCATGGAGAAAATCCTTGGGGTATCGTCGGGCAGGCCCTGAAGAACGCCCGTTCGAGGGCGACCGGTTCCCGCCACAAATCCTGAAAAGGCGGGACTGTCGACTGCCGATATTCCACAATGGTACGCAGTCTTACCGAACGGCTACACCCCTGTTAACATTAAATTAACTCAGAGACTGTGGTCGGAACTATTTTCTGTAAGTTGCCCGCCCATTGGAAATACGGCTCAACCCGATGGGTGCGGGAAGAGTCACCCGGCTTTCGCAATGGGCGGCCGGCATCGTGTCACCATGAGTTCGTCCGTGGGGGGCGGCGCGTGATGGCGTTTCTTGTGGCTGTGACCGGCGACGGCCGGTCATCAGGGGGTAGCAATGGAAATTCTTGTCGGCGCCGTCTTCGCGCTCCTCGCGTGGATGCTGTGGAACGGCCTGAAGCCGCCCGGGGCGACGGTGAAATCCAGCCTCGAGCGCGAACGCCGCCGCCGCGAGGCGAAGCGCCGCGAAAGCATGCTCAGGGTGATGATCGTGAGCGTCCCGCCGGCAACGGCATCGCTGGTCGACAGTCCTGTCATCGCCGTGACGCTCGGCGTCTGATCAGCGCCGCGGCTGCGTCGATTCCCGCCCCGTGAGGCCGGGGGATACCGGATGACGCGCCGCTCGGGCGCATGGCCATGCGCGTCACCGTCCCGGCCCGAACGGATGTCCTTAGGGCTACGTTCACCACTGTGGCGGGAAAAGTTCAGCCGAACTAAAGGTTCAGCCCATCTTAACCTCGCGGGGGATAGCTGTTGCGCTGGCTCCCTATGAGCGTGGAGTGACTTGGGTTGTTTACGGTTGCCCGGAAAACCATGCCTGCCGCCGACTACGTGTCGGCCGTGGCGGCTGTCTACAAGGACAGGCGCGCCATGGTCGCTGGCGCCCTGCTATGCGTTATCGGGGCCTCGGCCAGTGCCTACAAGACCGGGTCGCTGATGCTGTGGGCGGTGGCCGCCGCCTTCGTCATCATGACGTTCTTCCGCTACCGCGACATGATCGCCTTTGAGCAGGCGAAGGTGGCGCCCGACGATGTCGATGGCGCCTATCGCTGGGAGGTGCGGGCCACCTATTTCGCCTGCCTGTTCGCGGTGATCGCCGGTTTCTGGTGCTTCACCAGCTTCATCTTCGTCAACGACTCGGTCGCCGAGCTCATTGCCATGACCACCACGGTGGGCTGCATGGTGGGCATCGTGACGCGCAATTTCGGCCTCGACCGGCTGCTGACGTTGCAGATCATCATTGCCACGTCGTTGCTGGGCATGGGGCTGTTCCTCAAGGGCGACTTCTACCACCAGCTGCTCGGCGTCATGCTGCTGCCGACGCTGATCTCGTTCCGCTTCCTCGCCGCCGACGTGCGCGCCGTGCTGATGGCAGCGGTACATAGCCGCATGGACGCCACCCGCCTGAGCGACGAACTCGATGCCGCGCTCGAAACCATGCAGCACGGCATCTGCATGCTCGACGAGCGCGACCTGATCTCGGTGGTCAACGACCAGGCCGAGCAGATCTTCGCGACGCTCCTGCCCGGCAGCAAGTGGTTCGGCCGGCCCTTCCCCGCCATGGTGTCGAGCGCCGCTGCCAAGGGCATGCTGCCCCAGCGCGCTGCCGAAGAGCTGATCGAGATCGTCACCAAGCGCGGCAGCGGCAAGGTGGTGCTGCGCCTGCCCAACGGCCAGCACTGCGAAGTGACCGTGTCCTCTCGCGCCGGCAACACCGTGCTGCTCTTCGAGGACATCACCGAACGCGTGAAGGCCGAAGAGCGCATCAACTACATGGCCCATTACGACACGCTGACCGGCCTGCCCAACCGCGCCTATTTCACCGAGCAGGTGGAAGCCGACCTCGAGCGCCGCCGCCACGGCAAGACGCAGGACATGGCGATGCTGATGATCGTCGATATCGACGACTTCAAGCATGTCAACGACACCATGGGGCACCTGATCGGCGACCGCGTGCTGGTCGAGACCTCGGAGCGGCTGAGCCGCGTGCTCGGCAAGGACAGCCTCGTCGCCCGCCTCGGCGGCGACGAGTATGTCGTTTACCGCGCCGGCGGCGTGCAGCCGGCCGATACCGTGACCGACCCGCAGCGCATCCTCGATGCCTTCCGCAGTACGTTCGAGGTTTCGGGCGAGATGTTCTCGGTGAACGTTTCGATCGGCGTCGTCACCCTCACCAACGCGCCCGACAATCTCGACGACCTGATGACCAAGGCCGACCTCGCGCTCTACAAGGCCAAGGGCAACGGCAAGGGCCAGGCGCAGGTGTTCCACGACGAGATGGACACCGACTACCGCTACCGCCAGCGGCTGAAAAACGACCTCAAGCAGGCGGTGGCCGATGGCGCGCTGACGCTGGTGTTCCAGCCCATCGTCGACCTCAGGACCCGCCGCGTGGTGAGCTGCGAGGCGCTGGCGCGCTGGCACCACCCGGAGCTGGGCTCGATTCCGCCCTCGCTCTTCATCCCCATAGCCGAGGAAACCGGCACCATCTCCGACATCAGCCGCTGGGTGCTGAAGGCGGCAACGGCCGAGTGCCAGAACTGGCCTGACGAAGTGTCGGTGTCGGTGAACATTTCGGCCCGCGACTTCCGCAATGCCGACGTGCCGCAGATGGTGAAGGCGGCGCTCTCGGCCTCGCGGCTGGCACCGCACCGGCTCGAGGTGGAAGTGACCGAGACGGCACTCATCGAGGAACGGTCGGTCGCCACCAAGGTGCTCAACAAGCTCGCCAAACAGGGCATCGGCATCGCCCTCGACGATTTCGGCACCGGCTATTCGTCGCTGAGCTACCTGCAGGCCCTGCCCTTCACCAAGCTGAAGATCGACCGCTCCTTCGTGATGGACATCAGCGACAGCCCGCGCTCGCTGAAGCTGCTGAGCAATGTCGCCCAGCTGGGCAAGGACATAAACCTCACCGTTACCGCCGAGGGCGTCGAGACCGAGGAGCAGCTCAACGCCATCGCAGAGCACACCCGCATCGACCAGATCCAGGGTTACCTGTTCGGCGTGCCGCTGCCGCGCCGTGAAGTGGCCGAGCTCATAGCCCGCATGGCCGCCCGTTCCGAAGCCGAGACACAGGCGGGCGAGGCACTGCCGCCGGTTGCCGCAGCGGCAAACGGAAATCGTGGTTAATACGCGTTAACCCGTTCTTTTTTCAACGAAATTTGGCTTCGCTCGCACGGCGGGCGCCCACCCATGCGCGCGGCGCAGCCGATCTAGACAATTTTATCGATTTTTTTATGGATAACGAACGGTTAAATCCGTGACATAGGTTGCGGAGTACCATTATGCGTTCTGACGAGAGCGAGGGAACAGCGACAGCTGCGCCCATCTCGCGTTTTTCCGGCACGTTGCTGGACATACTTGATCGCGTTGAATATCGCCGCGTATCGCCGCGTGAGCAGTTCGACCCTGTATATCGCCTGCGCTACGAAGCCTATCGCCGCGAAGATTTCATTCCTTTCAATCCCGAACAAATTGTCTACGACGAGTTCGACCAACTGCCGAACGCCTACAGCTATGGCATCTATATTGACGGCACGCTGGTCAGCGCCCTGCGGTTTCACCTGATTACCCCCGAATACCGCTGGTCACCGTCCTATTCGGTGTTTCCGGACGTGCTTGATCCATTGCTTGATCAGGGCGCGACTTTCGTCGATCCGGGCCGCTTTACTGCCGACCATGAGGCGAGCCTCGCCTATCCGGCGCTGCCGTTTTTGACGCTGCGCATCGTGGTGATGGCCTCGGCCTATGCGAACGTGACCTACTGCCTCGCCAGCGTGCGGCCCGAGCACGCCGCCTTCTACCGCCGCATCTTCAATTCGCAGATGCTGGCGGACCAGCGCTACTATCACGGGCTGAAGTTCCCGATGCAGCTATGGGCCTCGCATGTGCCGGTTGAGTATCCGCGGCTGCTCAGGCGCTACCCGTTCTTCATGTCCACCGAGGAAGAGCGAAACCGCCTCTTCGGCGCGACCCATGACGGCTTCGACGCCCTGCACCCGGCAACGTCGCGGCTGGCCTATGAGCGCTCGCTGCTCGAGGCCCAGTTCGGGCGCATGTCCGTCGCGGCAGAATGAGAACGCTGCTCAAGGTGTGAGACGAAGAGGGGGCCGCATGGCCCCCTTTTCCACCAGAGCAGAGCACCGACGCGACCACCCTCACCACCCTAACGCGGGGAACAGAAAACCTCGAAAACTTATCCCCGCGACTTCTACCCGTGAGAGAGTGGCAATGTCTCCTGCAGGACGAGCGAGCGCGACGAACGATCGGCAGGGATATCGAGGGTCAACGGAGTCGTCCTTCGGATATGCTCGCGGACACCTGAAGCCTCCTAGCAAGAAAAGCTTTTCCCAACCGCTTGCAATGTGATGGCGAACGTGGCACCACTCCGTGCAAGAAAAGCTTTTCCCAAACTGCCGCCGTCCGTTGCAGGTCGTCAGCACGAAGCAGTGGAAAAGCTTTTCCTGCGTAATGCCCGATGGGAGGAGCCCTCAGCCGAGGGGCCAGCGGGCAGCAATGGCAACTGGGAGGGAACCTATGCACATGCCAAGCCTGCGGCAGGCGGTCTTCGCCGCCACCCTGACGTCCGTCGCCCTTGTTCCGGGCGCAGCATTCGCCGAAACGCTCAGCATCTGGGCGCGCGCCTCGAGTTCCAACGCGGCCCAGCACATGGTCGACCTGTGGAACGCCAGCCATGACGACAAGGTTGAGCTCACCACCATTCCGGACAATCAGATGGTGACCAAGCTGGCCACCTCGGTGCAGTCCGGCGACGTGCCCGACCTCATCTCCTTCGACCTGATCTTCATGCCCGACTTCATGAAGGCCGGCTTCCTCACCGATCTCACCGACGAGCTGGCTGCCGACCCCAACCAGGCCAAGGTGGCGCAGGCCTTCCGCGATCTCGCCTCCTATGAGGGTCGGCTCTACGGCACCGGCTTCACGCCGGACGTGTCGATCCTGCTCTACAACAAGGATGTGTTCGCCAAGGCCGGGCTCGACCCCGAGAGCCCGCCCAGGACCATCGGCCAGCTGCAGGAATATGCCACCACTATCAAGGAGAAGGTACCGGATGCCTACGGCTACTACTTCTCCGGCTCGTGCGGCGGCTGCAACATCTTCACCCAGGCGCCGATGATGTGGGCGTCGGGCGCAACGCTGCTGCCCACCTCGGGCGAAGCCCCCGCCATGGAAGGCCCGGGCGTGGCCGAAGTGCTGACCATGCTCAAGGAGATGTGGGAAGGGGGCATCATCCCCGAGAGCGCCGAGGCCGATACCGGCGCCAACTTCTTCTCGGCCTTCGAGGCGGGCAATATCGGCATGGTCGGCTCGGGCGGCTTCGCCATTTCGGCCCTCAAGGCCAATCATCCGGACATGAACTTCGGCATCGCGCCGCTGCCGGGCCTCAACGAGGGCCAGGCCTCGAGCTTCGTGGGCGGCGACGTCATCGCCATTCCCAAGGGGGCGAAGAATGCCGACCTGGCGCTGCAGTTCATCCAGTGGCAGCTCACCGACGAGGCGCAGCTCGAAGGGCTGGCCAAGAACCTGATCCTGCCCTCGCGCACCGACCTCGCCGACAACAAGTACTTCCAGGCGGAGCCGCGCTACATCGTCACCGCCGAGGCGGTGGGCATCGGGCAGACGCCCTATGCCTTCCACTTCAACGACATGGTCAATGCCGACCAGTCGCCCTGGCTCACCATGATCCAGACGGCAGTGTTCGACGGCGATGTGGAAGGCGCCATCGAGGAAGCGCGCCGCGCCATGCAGGACATCGCGGCCGACTGACATCCTTCGCTCCCTCCGCGGCTCCATGTCGCGGAGGGTTCATCCTCTTCGTCGAACAAGGAGAAGAAGCGTGATCCGGGCGCTTCGGAAGAGCGAAGGCTTTCTCTATGTGCTGCCGGCGCTGGTCTTTGTCGCCGCCTTCGTGCTCTACCCCTTCGGGCAGCTCTTTTATCTCTCGCTGACCGATACCTCGCTGCTCGGGGGCGGCGAGTTCGTCGGCTTCGAGAACTACATCAAGGCCTTCGAGGATCGCTCGTTCTGGCGGGCGCTCGAATTCACCGTCAGGTACACGATCTTCATCACGCCCGTGCTCATGGGCGGCGGCTATGCGCTGGCGCTGCTCACCGCGCCCAACCGGCCGCTGCGGCAGATTACGCGCGGCATCATCTTCCTGCCGGTGGTCATCGGCATCGGCTCGTCGTCGCTGCTGTGGTTCTGGCTGTTCGACCAGCAGGTGGGGCTGTTCAACAGGATCCTCGTCGATATCGGCATCCTGCAGCAGCCGGCGGTGTGGTTCACCAAGGCCGACATGGGGCTGCTCGCCGTCATCATCTCCATCACCTGGAAGGTCATCGGATTCGGCATGCTGCTCTTCGTCGCCGGCATCCAGTCGATCAACGGTGAGATCGGCGAGGCGGCGCTCATCGATGGCGGCAATTACTGGCAGCGCGTCTGGTACATCCTGCTGCCGCTGAGCCTCAGGGTGATCCTGCTCACGACGCTGATCTCCGTCATCGGCTCGATGCTGGCCTTCGAGCAGTTCTACATCATGACCGGCGGCAATCCGCGCGGACAGACCTTCACCTCGGTCTACTGGATCTACCAGAACAGCTTCATCAGCTTCAAACTCGGCTATGGGGCGGCGCTGTCGATCATCCTGACGGCGATCGTGCTGGTGTTCTCCACCCTCCAGGTCCTCCTTTCCAATCGGAGTCCGTCGCAATGACCGCCCTCGCCGAAGCCTCGGTGCGTCCGGCCGCTGCCGAACACGTGTCCCGCGCCGCGGGCGAAAGCCGTCCGCTCGGCTATCTCGTCGGCGCCGTCTGCATCGCCGTCAGCACCATCATGCTGGCGCCGCTGGTGCTGAGCTTTCTCGCCTCGATCAAGTCGCCCGACGAGGCGCGCGCCGTCCCGCCTACCTACATCCCGCAGAGCTTCAGCCTCGAGAGCTACGCCAAGGTGTTCGAGTACCAGGCGGGGCTCGGCACCTATGTGGGCAATTCGCTGCTGGTGGCGGTGCTCACCATCGCCATCTGCCTCGCACTGGCGGTGCCGGCAGGGTACGGCCTCGCGCGCTTCAAGATGCGGTTCAAGGAGCTGTGGTTCATCATCCTGCTCGCGCCGCTGATGATCCCCTACCAGGCGCTGCTCACCCCGCTCTACCTCACCTTCTCCAAGATGGGGCTGGCCAACTCGCACCTCGGGCTCGCCATGGTGCACACCATCCTGCAGCTGCCCTTCTCGGTCTACCTGATGCGGAACTCCTTCGAGTCCATCCCGCGCGAACTCGAGGAAGCTGCCAAGGTGGATGGCTCCACCTCGTGGCAGACCCTGCGTTCCATCTTCCTGCCGCTGGCGCTGCCCGGCATCGTCACGGTTGGCCTGTTCGCCTTCATCGCCAGCTGGAACGAGTTTCTCTCGGCGCTGATCTTCATGAACAAGGAGACGAGCTTCACCGTGCCCATCATGCTGGTCAGCGTACGCACCGGGCGCCTCGGCTCGGTGGATTGGGGCGCGCTCCAGGCCGGGGTGATCCTCTCGATTCTCCCCTGCGTGCTCATTTACCTGCTGCTGCAACGCTATTACGTCGCCGGTTTCCTCAACGGTGCGGTGAAGTAGGGATTCGCATGGGCGACGCGGCCGACAAACCCAGCTCAGATCGCGCCGGCCGTCACGGGCCGACCATCCGCGACGTGGCGCGGATCGCCGGGGTGTCGATCGGCACGGCGTCCAAGGCGCTCAATGCCAGCGGCCGGCTCAAGCAAGAGACGCGCGAGAAGGTGCGGCAGGTGGCGCGCGAGATCGGCTACCGCCCCAACGACATGGCGCAGAGCCTGCACCGCACCCGCTCGATGACGGTGGGGATCATCTCCACCGACTCGTTTGGCCGCTTCACGCTGCCCATCTTCCAGGCGCTCGAGGAGCAGTTCGCAGATCGCGGCATCGCCATCTTCATGTGCAATGCAACCGACGATCCGGAGCGCGAGCGGCAGCATCTCGACCAGTTGCTCGGCAAGCGCATCGACGGGCTCGTCGTCACCGCCCGCCGCGCTGACAAGCGCCCGCCGGTCGGCCCGCTGCCCGCCGGCCTGCCGGTGATCTACGTCTTCGCCCAGGCCGACGACGACCAGGCGCTGTCGCTCATTCCCGACGACGAGGGCGGGGCGCGGATCGGGGTGCGCCACCTCATCGAAACCGGCTGCCGGCGCATCGCCCATGTCACCGGGCCGCTGCGCTTCGAGGCGGTGCAGCTGCGCCATCGCGGCTATCTCTCGGCCCTGTCCGAGGCGGGACTGGCCGCCGACCCGGATCACTACCTCAGCGGCGCCTGGTCCGAGGCGTGGGGACGAGAGGCGGTGGCGAAACTCTTCGACGACGCGGCCTCGCCGCCCGACGGCATCTTCTGCGGCAACGACCAGATCGCGCGCGGCTGCGTCGATGCGCTGCGCGAGCGCGGCATCGATGTGCCGGCCCAGGTGGCGGTGGTCGGATTCGACAACTGGAACGTGATGACGGATGCAGCCCGCCCGCCGCTCACCAGCGTCGACATGAACCTTTCCGAGCTCGGCCGCGAAGCCGGGCGGCTGCTGCTCGACATGATCGGCGGCGAAACCATCCGCGGCATCCGCCGCCTGCCCTGCACGCTCGTCGTGCGGCAATCAACCAGACGCTAGACCAGACAACCCCTGGCGCTTCGCTCGGCACCGGGGACAGAGGGAGTAGAAATGAGCCAGTATCACCCCGTCCGCTTCGTCGATGTGCGCCTCGAAGGCAATTTCTGGAAGGAGCGGCTCGAGACCGTCCTTACCCGCACCATTCCCAGCCAGCACAAGAAGCTCGGCGAATACGGGCTGCTCGAGTCGCTGAAACTCCCCAACCCGCCGCCGCCGCTGCGCTTTCCGCGCCATGCCAACGGCTTCACCGTGCAGGTGTTCTGGGATTCCGACATCGGCAAGTGGATCGAGGCGGCCGCCTATGCCCTAAGCCACCGCCGCGACGCCGAGATCGAGGCCAGGATCGAAGCCATCATCGACGATTTCGAGAAGGCGCAGGCGCCCGACGGCTATCTCAACTGCTGGTATCTCGGCCGCGAGCCGGAAAAGCGCTGGAGCAACCTGCGCGACAATCACGAACTCTACAATGCCGGCCACATGCTCGAAGGCGCCATTGCCTATTACGAGACCACCGGCCGCCGGCGCTGGTTCGACATCATGGAGCGCTATGTCGAGCATATCCGCCAGACCTTCGGCACCGGGCCAGGTCAGAAGCGCGGCTATGACGGGCACGAGGAGATCGAACTGGCGCTGGTGAAGCTCTACCACCTCACCGGGGAGAAGAAGCACCTCGACCTCGCCGCCTATTTCATCAACGAGCGCGGCAACCAGAACCCGCACTATTTCGACGTCGAGCGCGGGGAGCGCGAGAAAAAAGGCTGGGAGACCCAGCGCTACGCCCACGGCAATTACGAATACAGCCAGTCGCACAGGCCGGTGCGCGAGCAGGACAAGGTGGTGGGCCACGCGGTGCGCGCCATGTACCTCTACACCGCCATGGCCGACCTCGCGGTCGAGCTCAACGATGCCGGGCTGAAGAAGGCCTGCGAGACACTGTGGCGCGACGTGATGGACACCAAGATGTACATCACCGCCGGGCTCGGGCCCTCGGCGCACAACGAGGGCTTCACCTACGATTACGACCTGCCCAACCAGACGGCCTATGCCGAGACCTGCGCCTCGGTGGCGCTGATCTTCTGGGCTCAGCGCATGCTGCATCTCGATCTCGACGGCAAATATGCCGACGTGCTCGAAACCGCGCTCTACAACGGCGCGCTCGCAGGCCTCAGCCGCGACGGCGAGCACTATTTCTACATGAACCCGCTCGAGAGCAACGGCACCCCCACCCGCTGGGAGTGGCACACCTGCCCGTGCTGCACCATGAACGTGTCCCGCCTCGTGGCGTCGGTCGGTGGCTATTTCGTCTCCACCGCGCCCGACGGGCTCGCCTTCCACCTCTATGGCGGCATCTCGACCTCGCTTGATATCGGCGGCACGAAGGTCGATGTCCGCGAGGTCTCGAACTACCCGTGGAGCGGCGACATCGCCATCACCATCGATCCGGAGGCCGAGAAGGCGTTCGATGTGAAGCTGCGCATCCCCGGCTGGTGCAAGGGGGCGAGCATCCGGGTCAATGGCGAGGCGGTGCCGGTCGAGCCGGTCAACGGCTACGCCACCATTCACCGCAACTGGAAGAAGGGCGACCGCATCGCCCTCGACCTCCCCATGCCGGCCGAGCGTGTCTACGCCCATCCGGCGGTGGTGATGGATGCCGGCCGTGTTGCGCTCAAGCGCGGTCCTCTCGTCTACTGCGTCGAGGAGGCCGACAATCCCGGCGGCACGGTTCAGCGCTTCAAGCTGCCGCGCAACAGCCAGCTCACCGTGCGGCAGCGTCCCGACCTGTTCGATGGCATCGTGACCCTCGAAGCCCCGGCCAGGGCCATCGACGAAAAGGAATGGAGCGCCCTCTACCGCACCACCCCACCGCGGGAGGAGCCCGCCACCCTCACCGCGCTCCCCTACTACCTGTGGGCCAACCGCGGGCAGGGGTCGATGGTGGTTTGGATCCCGGAGGCGTAGGGCGCTTCCAGACACGCCGAAGCGCCCGCCGGCCGTTTGGCCTCGGGTTGGTGGATGGGCGGGGACCGGCGAGGCTCGAGCCTCAGCGCGGGTAGTCCGCAATGTAAGCGAGACTTTCGCCCCGCCGGTCATCGAGGTCTGTTTAGACGGGGATGATGAGGGAACGGTCGCCCAGCCCTCGGCCGCCTGCCCGATGGTCCGGCAGGACGAGACTTTGGCCAAACGCCGGTTGCTCACCACCGCGGCCCGCCACCAGTGGCAGCGTGGGGCGGGGCTCAGGCGGCCGAGTGCTGTGGCCGACCGAGGCGCTTCAGCTCGTCCGCCCAGTGGACCGCATTGGCAATGGCCTGCTCGTCGCTCAGAACGCCCGCGGCGAGTTCGGCAAGGCGCAGCGCGGAGGTGTAGAGCATCACCTGTTCGCGGTTCACCCTGTAGCCGGTCAGTTCCTCGTAGCGGTCGATGATCCTCAGCGTCAGGTCGGCCGAAATCCAGTTGGAATAGCTGAGGTCGCGGTGGCGGGAGCCGAAGCCCGCATCACCGAAATCGTAGACGCCGTTGAGCGTCGCCGTGGTGAAGTCGAAGGCCATGTTCCAGCCATGGCCGTCGAAATAGCCGAAGACCAGCTCGTCGCCCTCGATCCTGAGCTTGCGATAGGCGGAGACGACCCTACGGGCCCAGCCCTTGTAGCCACGCGGCAGCTTGGGCACGCCATGCTCAAGGATTTCGTCGGGACTAAGCCACGGCTCGACCGCCACGGCGCCCACCTGCTGCATGCGGGCGAGCGGCAGCTGGTGCAGCTCCGCATAAAGCTGCGCCATCCGCATGGCCAGTGCGTTGCGGGAGCCCTCCCCCAGCATCAGGTAATCGTCGGCAAGCAGCTTTTCGCCCGGGATGGCACGATGCTGCGAAAACGGCTCCTCACCGTCATAGAGCACCGGCTGCGGCAGCGGCATGGTGATGCGCGGGCGGAGGAAATTGAGCAGCGCCACCTCGCGCCGCAGCCGCTCGGCGGCATCGGAGTTGCGCGGAAACTTGAAGATCAGCCCGTCATACTCGAGCGCCACCGAGTCCCAGCCCTCGGCAAGCGTGACGAACTGAGCCCCCGCCAGGTGCGGCAGCCGCGAGATGACCAGGGCACGGTAACGCGCAAGATCCGCGCTTTCAGGCTGCAGATGCAGCATGGTTTCCTCGCAGACTTCCGAAGCAGGAGTCTAGCGGGGAGCAGGCGAAATGCAATTCAGGCGCGCTGCAATTCTGGCATGCTGTGCTGCGGATGCACCGGTTGGAAGGCGGCAGGCGAGCGCGGCTTGTAGGCCCGCTTTGCCGGGCGTTCGCGATAGGGCACGCCGATGGCTTCGGCGACGGTCTTCTCCAGCAGGCGGTCGAGTTCGCGACGGGTCATGTCGGCGTCTCCTTGTGTCACCCGGGCACTCGAAGCACCCGGAATTTGGCAGGAGCAACGGCCCGTAGCCGCGGCGGGTTGCCGGCGGGGCTTCAGCTTTCGGTGATGAGACCGGCTGGAACCGAATCGCTTGCGGTTACTTGCCGGGCAACTTGGGCGGCTGTGGCCGCTTCGGCACCGGCGCGAAGCGCACCCCGCCGATCACCGGCGGCTCGGGCTCTGGCGGTGGCGCGGGCTCGGGCGCAGGCGGCTCGGGCGGAGGCGGCTCCGGCTCGGCCGCGGGGGGCGGCGGCACGGCGACCACGGGAGTCGGCTCGACCGGCGTTACCACGACGGATGCAACCGGCACGGGTCGCGGCGGGCCCGCCATGGCGGGGCCGGATTCGGCAAGCGGCGGCACCGGCGCGGCAGGCGCGGGTCGCGGCTGGATTGGCATGGGCGGGGGCTTGATCGGCGGCGGCGGCGTCACCAGCACCGGCTTGCGCACCGGCGGCACGACCCTCGCTGCCGCTGCAGGCTGGACGGGCACAGCGGCCGGCGGCAGCGTCACCGGCGCGACCGGCGGCGCCACAGGCGCCGGGCGCGGCAACTCTTCGGTTACATGCGCTGCCGGGTTGGCCTCCGCTTCGATCACCGCCGGCTGGGGTGGCGGAGGCGGCTCGGGCCGGGGCGGCGGCGGGATAATGACCGGCTCCGGCTGCGGCGGCTCCGGCTCGGGTTCGGGTTCCGGAGGTTCGGAGACAGCCATGACGGGTTCGGCCTCCACCTCGGGTTCCGGCGCGCCAACCGGTTCGGCCTCTGCCTCGGGGGGCGGCGCGGGGGACTGTTCGGGCGGCAGCGTTTCGAGCGCGCGGGCGATGGCCGCGAGATGGGCGGGCTCGGCTTCGTTCGCGTTCGCGCCCGCCGGCCCTTCGGACGGCGGCTCGGTATCGATGGGCAGCCGCAAGGCCGCCTTGGCGCGCCGCCGCAGTATACCGGCCTGCCCCTCGCGCGGCACGGGCGACGGCCGCGGCGTAATTGTGTCCCGCGCAATGGCGCGCCGCTCGAGCGCCGCATAGACCGCGAGCAACACCATCGACAGCGCAATGCCGAGCCCCAGGCCGACCAGCAGCCACAGCAGCGTATCAAACGGCACGGCCACGCTCCCCCGAGCTCGATCCTGCGCTGGAGCGCTCCATCATACCTACCCGACCCCGTACCATGGCGGGGGTTGTAACACGGATGAACGACACCCTTGCAGCACCCCTTGGGAGAAATTTCGCTACGAACCGCCGGATGCTCACCCTGCCAGTTCGCGCATGGCGGCGAGGAACCGCTCGCGCGTGAACAGCTGCGCCCGTGCTTCGCAGGCGGCGCGCATGCGCCGGGCCCGGCCCGCATCAAGTTGCTCCACCGCGGCGACGAGATCGTCGGGCGTGAAGCCGGGCGGAACCAGCAGGCCGACCTCGCCATGCACCACCGTTTCGAGCAGCCCACCCTCGGCAACGCCGATGACCGGCTTGCCGGCCGCCATCGATTCGACGGCGGACATGCCGAAATCCTCTTCCACCGGCACATAGATGGTGGCGATGGCGCCGGCGACGAGGGCGCGAAGCTGCGCCTCGCTGGTCCAGCCGGTGAAGCTGATATTGGCGGCGCCCGCCGCGCGCGCCCGCAGTGCCGCCTCGTCTTCGCCGCCCGACGCCACCACCAGCCGCTTGCCGGGCATCCTGAGGAAGGCGTCGACGATGTCGCCCACCCGCTTGAGCGGCGCCAGCCGCCCCGTGGAGAGGTAATAGCCGTGCGGCTCACCCCAGGTGAACCCGGCAGTATCGACCGGCGGATAGACCACGATGCTGTCGCGCCCCAGATAGGTGCTGATGCGGCGCCGCACGTTCTCTGAATTGGCGACCAGCACATGCATGCGCCCAACCACGTCCTCGTAGCGCTTCCGGAAGGCCGGCCCCACCATCCTGAGGCCGAGGCGGCGCACCGGATCGAGGGTGCTGAGATAGTGCGACTCGAGATCGTAGAGAAAGCGCGGCGGCGTGTGGCAATAGAGGATGTTGCGCCCGGGTACCGATTTCGGCGGCGCTGCGAACGGGGCCGCCACCCCCGAGAATATCCGCGCCGCATAGCCTGCCACCTCCCCCTGCCGGCGAGAGAACCTGTGCGCCAGCGCCACGGTTCGAATGCCGCGCGGCAGGCGCATGAGATTGCAGCTGATGGCGCTGCTCCGCGCCGGAAACTCGCCCGGCTCGTAGCTGGCCTCGGTGCGATAGCCATAGAAGAGGTCGGCCCCGAGGCCGTTGGCGAGGTCCAGCGCCAGCCGCTCGCCACCGCCGCGGATGGCGAAATAGTCGTGGCAGACGAGGATACTCATGCCGCGAGGCCGGCGATCAGCGTGCCATAGACACTTCCGATGCTCTTTGCCTCGGCCTCTTCAGCGATGGCGGCGCGCCTGGCCTCGAACGCGGCGAGACTGAGCTTGACCTGCAGCGCCAGGTCACCGGTCGGCACGCAGTCGATGCTGTCGAGCCCCAGGTGCTGAAGCCAGCCGGTGCAGACGATCGGCACACCGAAGTTCATGGCGAAGCGGGTCGAGCCGGAGGTGGCGTAATAGCCGTTGAGCTCGGCTTGCGGACTGACGAAGACGCCGCGGCGGCCGCGCCAGCGTGCGATCATCGCCGCTTCGTCCATGAAGCCGTGGGTGACGCGGTGCGGCAGCGACGACGATCGCACCCGGCGCTGCAGTGCCTCCATCTGCTGGCGGTCGGTGGTAGAAAAGTTGACGTCGAGCGGCAGGCGCAGCGTCTCGGCGATCTCGAACAACAGGTCCGCCCGTTTCATCCCCGACAGGAAGCCGAAATGCATCAGGTGCGGTTCGTCATCATCGACAGCGGCGGCGCACCCCTGTGAGACGAAGAGCGGGATGCCATGCTCGAAGAACGGCCAGCCGAGCCGCTCGGCGCAGAGCGGATTGAGCGTCATCACGGTGGCATCGGAGGCGGCGATGGCACGCGTGCGCCGGTCGAGCCGCGGATAGAGGTAGTCGACGGTGTGCATCAGCACCACCACCGGAATGCCGCGGCGCACAACCTTGCCTATGCGGGAAACCAGTTGGCCTGTGCTTTCACCGGCCCACAGGGCCCGGTTCACATCGCCGTCGAACAGGCCATATTCGTGCTGCACGATGACGGCACGAATCCGGCTGAGCAGGTCCTTGCCGAGGGCCAGCACCGCCGCCATGGTCGGCACCGTCACGCAATCGATGCCGGCGCGGCGCAGGAAATGCTCGACATAGCTGGTGTAGCGGGCAATGCCGCAGCTCTTGCCCTTGCTGGGGCACACGAACACGATCATGGCGTGATATCCAGAGCGCGGGCGAAGTCGGCCACCAGTGCCGCGGGCTCGAAGCGCAGGGCGTTGCGCCGGCCGGCCTCGCCCAGTGTTTCGCGCCGCGACGGGTTGGCGAGGATGGCTTCCAACTCGGACACGGCCTCGGCATAGTCGAAGCCGCTGAACAGGGCGGCACTGCCCCCCACCAGCTCCTCAAAGATCGGTGTGCGCGGGGCGACCACCGGCACTCCCAACGATTGGGCCTCGATGAGGCCCTTGCCGAAGCCTTCATGCACCGAGGCGCTGAGATAGGCCGCGGCGTGGCGCACCACGGTGGCGAGCGGCATTCGCCCGACACCCTCGATTGTCACCAGCTTGCCCGCCGCCTTCAGCCGGCGCAGCGACCGCCGTAGCGCCGAGGAGAGCCGGAACGGCTTGCCGATCACCACCAGCCTGAGGTCGGGTTGCCGGTGGCTCAGCCGGTCGAAGATCTCGAGTATGCCCTCGAAATTCTTGCGCGGGCTGGCCGAGCTGACGGTGACGACGTACCGGACACCGGCGAGGCCGTGACTTTCCAGAATGGCCTCGGCCAGCCGCTCGTCGGTCTCGTGCGCCACCGGCCGCACCGGGCAGTAGACCACGTCGCTGCGGGCTTCGGTCTCGGGGAAGAAGCTGATGAGGTCCCTGCGGCTGGTGGCCGAGTTGCAGACGAACCGCGCCCCGGCAGCCACCAGCATGCGCATCGTGGCCGAGAACACCTGCGCGTCATAGGCACGCTCCCAACCGATCGACAGCAGGTTGATGGCGTCGTGCCAGCGTACATAGAAGGTCTGGCCGGCGCTGGGCCGAATCCACACCGGCGAGGAGAGGAGCAGTTTCTCGCCCGGCGCGAGCCGGAGGTCGAAGCTGCGCCGCCCGAGCAGGTTCCAGGCGGCGGCCGAGTTGATGCTGCCCCAGGTCCGGTTGACCAGCCGATACTGGACGCGATCGAAGGCCTGCGCATGTTCGAGCCCGAGGTCGGGCCGCATCAGCCACTCGAACAGGCCGCGGTTAAGCGTCGGATGCACCGGTTCAGCCCTGAGCCGGCGCGGCGCCAGATGGGCAGCGATCAGATCGGTGCCGCGGGCCAGTCGGTCGCCGAGATCGGGTCGCCACCCTCTGCCCACCCGGTTGAACAGCCGGGCCGAACGGGTCCCTTCGCGCGCATTGTGCAGCTGCAGCGACTGGGCATCGAGCCGCCCGGCCAGCGGCGCCAGGTGGCCGATGCTCTGCCGGGGGAAGACGAGGCCGGCGACCGGCGCGTGCAGGTGCTGCAGCGCCATCAGCATCAGCTCGCGCGTATCGGACGGAATGCCCCCATGGGCTTCGACCAGGGACTTGAGGTCGAAGGTGATCGAGGGGCTGGCAGACGGAGAACTCATTGTCAAAGAAACACTTTGAGCGCGAAAAAGGGTTGCACAACAACACTTTTCGCGCCGCAGCGCCACCCACCATGACGGCGGGCGAGAGCGCTTCCACAGCGTCGGCGGCGCGGCGCGGCGCGTCTTACAGTGCCATCGAGGCCAGGCGTTCGGCGATGCGGCGATATCCGTTAAACTGCGCCATCATGTCCGGAAGTCCGAGGGCCACCACGCGTGCATTGCTCACTGGATTGCGGCGCGCCCTGTTCCAGACATTGCCGATGTTGCATTCGAGCACGAACAGCTTGCCGGTCTTTGCATCACGCACGATGTCCACACCCACATTAGGACGCGTCGGGAAGACCGAGGCGGCGCGCGCAGCTAGGTCCAGCACGCTGTCCTCGGACACGAAGCTTCGCTCCTCGACCGAGGATACGCTGGTAATCGCTGCCTCCGGCACCAACGCCCCGCGACCATCGAACAGCGCCTCCACCTTTCGTACGCTGAATGCATAAAGGGGCTGCCCGAAAAAGCACTGCACCCGGTAGGACGTGGCGTTGTCGCCCGTGTTCACGAATCTCTGGGCAATCGGCTCGGGGTTGGCGAGCCCGGCCAGCATCTTCAGCACGTCTTGATGCTGGCTCCCGAGCCTTGCCGTCTCGTAGACGCCGATGCCGGCACCCCTGCTGACCCTGGTGTTGGTCGCCTTGACCGCGATGTGGGAACCGAACTCGCTCTCGCTCCACGCCTTGCCGGCGCTGTAACGCCGCCATGCCGGAACCGGAATGCCTGCCTCACCGAGAGCCTTGAGCTGGCTGATCTTATCGATTCGCTGGCTGAAGAACTTGCCGCCCCGCGTGCTTTTCCAGCCCGGATGAACAGGAAAATCCGTGAACGAAATGACGAGGGTGGGCCTGGCCTTCAGGTAGGCCGTGAGAGCTCCGTCCTCGGCGACACCGTTCCGCACGAAAAGCTCGAGCTCCGGCCCGATGGCGCGCAGCTCGCCCCTGACGCGCTCGATGTCATCAAGCAGGTGCAGGCGCGGATCGTAGAGGACGAGAATGTTCTTGCGAGCCATGGCGTCTCAAGCATGGAGGACGCGGCGGCCGTGACTTAACCCGGCCGCCGCGATCCAGCTACTGCTTGAGATTGATGCCGACCCGGACTTCGGTCAGTTTCGGATTGATGTCCGATTCCCAGTTCACGTTGTAGGCGTTCAGGAAATCCGTGTACCGGACTTCGCCCCTGACGAAGAGGTTGTCCGTAACGGCGTAGTCGATACCGGCGCCAAGCGTCCATCCGAAGTGATTGCTCGTCGCGGTGTAAATGGGGGAATCAGGCTCGTCCTCGGTATAGGTAGCCTCAACCTGGCCGAAAGCCAGACCACCAGTCACGTACGGAAGCATCCGGTCCACTGCGATGCCGACCCGACCACGAACGCTGCCCATGAACTGGAGCCTGTCTTCGCTAAAGCCATAAAACTCGTCTTCGACCAGGTGGTCGAGGTCGGAGAAGCTCAGATCCACCTCGAGGCCGCCGACGATATTGTCAACCTGATGGTTGTATCCCGCCAGAACACCCAGCAGGGTTCCGGAGTCCGAAAGACTAATGGCGAACGGAGCAGACTGGTCAGCATAGATTTGCAGGATGTCCGTGCGGCCGTCAGCACCGTCGGAGATGGGATTCTCGATAACGGTGCCGTCAATCGATGACGCCCCGTATCCGGCATAGACGCCTGCGTAGAAGCCGGTCCAAGAAAAGTGGTCCGACGATGGCGGTATCTGAGGGTAAATACCCAGGTCTGCTGCGACAGCAGGAGCCGATAACGCGGCGACAGAGAGCAACAGGGTGGCAGAAAGCAGGCGCATGGGTAGTCTCCAGTCCGGTTAGTACGACGACTTGACCAGCACCACCCATGAAACCTTGCGGTAGGCAGGGCAGTAATGGCTGCACCCTAGACGACTAACAAGGCAGGTCAGGGACTCTCCACCCACGACGAGTGCGTAGACAGTTACGCCGCCCAACGGTTGGCGAGGAAAATTCTGCGGGAATATACTGAGCTGCCCGTCACCCTCCACTGAATCGAAACGCAGGGCGCCCAAAGACCTTGCGTCAGAACGGGCCAGCGCTGGTGACTAGCGGCTTCACTGATGGAAGGGGACGGCCCTTCGGGGGCCCAAAGGGTGGTGCCGCATGCCGGATTCGAACCAGCGACCCCCTCATTACGAATGAGATGCTCTACCGACTGAGCTAATGCGGCTTCCGGGGGGTGCTAATACGTGAGCCGGGACGATCGCGCAAGAACCGATCACGCACCGACGGCTCGCAACGATCAAGTTCGGTTCTCGGGGGCGTCGGTAGCGGCCGTAGCCGCTTCGACCACGGCGGGAGGCGTGGGGGTCGATGCCGATTCGGGCGCCTTGGGCATGGAGGGCGGCAGCGCGCCATTGGTGCGGGTGGCGACGGCGCTGGTCGGCACGCGCCACTCGAAGGCATCGAGCTTGCCGGTGACCGGCGAGAGCGGTTCCCACTCATCGGCGGTGATGCCGTCGGCGGTCCACATCGGCTCGCGCGGGGCGCGCACGGCACGGTTCATCCAGTCGCGCGCCTTACCCTTGTCGGCGTTCTCGCCTTCCTCGATTTCGGCCATCATCAGGCACACGGCCTGCGAGGGGTTGGCGGAGGAATAGTTGGCGAGGGCCTGACGGGCGAGGACCCAGTCGAAGGCGTCGATGGCGGCGCGAGCCAGCACCAGCGCCCCGGCCTTGTTGGCAGGCGGCAGGTCGATGAGCTCTCGCACCCGCTTCAGCCGGTCGACCGCCGAGGCGCCGGGCACGGCATTGGCGTAGAGCGTGCCGATATCGGGGTGCGAGGTGGCGCGCCACACGCGGCGCAACAGGCTCATGGCGCGGCGGGCCTCGCCGCGATTGGCATAGATGCGCGCCGCGATGAGAGCCGCCGGCACGAAATCGGGCACGAGCTTGAGCGCCGCGAGCGCATGCTCGAGAGCATCGTTGGGGTCGCTGCCTTCGGCGAGCTGGGCGCGGGCCGTTTCGACCACGGCGAGGCGGCGGCGCTTGCGCTGTTTTTCCTCGCGCGTGATGGCCTGCTCCTCGGCCACCATGCGCGCCGCTTCGTCCCAGCGCCCCTGGCGGGTCATGTCGTCGAACACCGCCTCTCGCGCCCATGGCGCCTGCGGCGAAATGTCGAGCGCCTTCTGCGCAAAGGTCAGCGCCGCATCGATGCGCCCCTGCTGGCGCGCCTGGTCGTAGAGGCCCGAAAGGGCGGCGAGCGCCGTCTTGCGGTTGGAGATCAGCGCCCGGTAGTGCTCGCGCGCAGAGTGCATGTCGCCCAGCGCAAGATCGGCCCGCGCTTCGAGCAGCTGCGCCGCCGCGTTGCGCGGCAGGTTGCCGCGCGCTTCGCGCGCCAGCGCCCTGGCCCGCAGCGCATCGCCGGCCTGCAGCGCGATGAAGCCATCGGAGAGGGCGTTGAAGCCGAGATCCTTGCGCCGCTCGCGCGAGCGCCGGGCGAGATAGTACGGCGCCGCGATGACCCGGCGCACGATGCCCCAGACGAGGATGATGACGAACACCGCCACGATTGCGGCCAGCGCTGCCACGCCCAGCCTCGGCTGCATCCGCATCCCCAGCATTTCGACGGTAAGCACGCCCGGCAGGCTGATCAGCCAGGCAATTCCGGCGGTGACGAGCAGGCTGATGACCAGCCAGTAGGCGAGACGGATCACGGTGTCGCCTCCGCTGCCGGCGCTTCAGGGGCAGGCGTATCGGCCGCGGGCGCTTCGGTAGCCGGCGTCTCGGCCGCTGGCTCTTCGGCGACAGGGGCCTCGACCGCCGGCACCTGCAGGGCCCGGGCCCTGAGCGTGGCGACGAAGCCGTCGGCGGCGGCGAGGGTGCGGATATCGGTCCCGACCGAACCGGCGGCGGCCTGCATCGGGTCGGGCAACTGCCCGAGCAGCGCGGCGGCGGAGACGAAATCGCGGCGCGCCACGGCCGCTTCGAGCCGCGACACGATGGCTTCAGGCGTATTGCCCTCGGTCTCCTCCACCGGCCGCAGGGCGAGCAGGCCCTTGGCCCACTCGATCGCATCCTGCGTGAGATCGCCGCTGCTGTCGGCTGTGCGGCTGGCAAGAATCATCGGTACCGTGTCGGTGAAGGCGGTGGCCACTGCATCAGGCCGCGGCAAGCCGGCGGAGGCGGCGGTGCGGATGGTTTCGGGCACCGCGAGATCGGGGAGCAGCGTAGTCAGCGCGTTGAGTTCGGCATCGAACGGCCGGCCGTTGGAAAAGGCGCTTTCGACGCCCGACACCATGAGGGGCAGGCGCACGGCGGGCCCGATATCGGACGAGCCGATCATGCTGGTCTGCGCCGCCACGGCCGACTTGGTGGCGTCCACCTCGCCCCGCACGGCGGCTATGGCGGCCTCGGCCGCGCTGGTCCGCTGCGTCAGCGCCCCGAGCGAGGCACGCAGTTCGCCGAGCCCCGCTTCCAGCCGCGAGATGGTTTCGGCAAGCGCCGTGGCATCGGCGCCCGAGGCGCCGGCCGCAATGGCGGCGATGCTGTCCTCGAGGCTGGTCACCTGCGCTTCGAGCGGCGCCAGATCGACGTCCTTCGGCGCCGGGATGGCGAGCACCTGCTGGCGCAGCGCCGCGAGTTCGTTCGATGCCCCGGCGGCCGCTTCGGCGGCGCGCGTCTCCGCCGCCTGGCTGGCGGCTTCCGCCGCGGCGAGGCGATCGGAGAGTTCGGCAATCGCCTTGTCCTGCGCTTCTAGCCGTTCCGTGGGGTCGGCGATCACGGGGCGATTGTCCGGCAGGGCGACGAAGTTGACCGCGACATAGGTGAGGATGGTGCCGAGCACCGCCCCGCCAATGGCGGCGATGGAAATGGCACTCCACGGCATGGCGAGCCGCGCCATCGGGCGAGGCGGCGGCGGCCGCGGCACATCGTTGGCCGGTTCGGGAGCCTGTTCGGGCCGGGGGGCAGAAGCAGCGGCTTCGGGAGCGCCTTCCGGCGCCGGATCGGAGGAGTCGGCAGGGCGCGGGCGCGCCGGCTTGGCGGTGAGATCGATCACCGGCGGCTTCACCGGACCGGACTTGCGCTCAGCCATGCGGCACGTACTCCAGACAAAGGGCCATTTTCCGGCTCATGTTGCGTTTTGGTCGCGTGAAAAGGACAAGGCAAGCCCCATCATCGCCTGCTCGCTGGGGTGCTCGGCGAGTCCCACCCGCACGAAATGGGCATCGAACAGTGGCTCGGCAACGGCTTCGCTGATGCAGAGCATGCCGATATGGCGCCTTTCCAGCCGGTCGATATGCGCGTCGGCGAGACGCACGAAGGTCTCGGCCGTGCGCCGCGAATAGAGCAGCACCGCGTCGATGGAGTTGCCGGCAAAGCTCTCGATCGCGTGGGCGGGCAGCTCATCCACCGGGTCCATGGCATAGATCGGCGTGGTGATCACCATGCGGCCGAAGGGCGCCAGCGACCTGGCGAGATCACCCGACATGTCGCGGGCGGCGGGGTAGAAGATCGGCCCGGTGAGCGGCGCATGGGCGAGCAGCTCGACCAGCGAGCCGAAATTTCCGCCTTCCGCGTAACTCACCTGCGTAAACCCCATCGACTGCGCGACAGCCGCCGTGCGGTGGCCCACCGCATAAAGCGGCAGCCCGGTATAGCTCCCGAGCACGCCGCGTTCGTCGAGCGCGCGCAGGGCATTGGTGCTGGTGACGGCCATGGCACCGAAACCGGCGGCGTCGGGCAGGCTGGCCGGGAGCGTCGTGTGCACGAGCAGCGGACAGGGGACGCCCTCGATGCCGAGCGCACCGAGCCGCGCGGCGGTTTCGCTCGCGTCGGGTTCAGGCCGGGTCACGAGCATGCGCAATGCGAAATCCTACCCCTTGAACTTGCGTTCGAAATCCGGACCGGCGGCTGCAAGCAGCCGGCGCCCGAGTTCGGCGCCGATACGCTGGGCCTCGTCGGGACGCCCCGACAGGCTGTCGCGATAGAACTCGCGGCCATCGGGGCTCAGGATCTCTGCGGTCAAACTGCACGAAATTTCGTTCAGTTCCGTAAACGCGCCGATGGGTGTGCGGCACGAGCCGTCGAGCGTGGTGAGGAGCGCCCTTTCCGCAGCGAGCGCCGTGGAGGTGGGCCTATGGTCGAGCGGCGCTACGAGTCCGGCGGTGCGCGCATCGTCCTCGCGGATCTCGACGCAGATCGCCCCCTGCGCCGGGGCAGGCAGGAACTGGCGCGGATCGAGATGGGCGGTGATCTTGTCGGACTGGCCGAGGCGGTTGAGCCCGGCCGAGGCGAGGAGCGTCGCATCGGCCACCCCGTCGCTGAGCTTTTGCAACCGCGTGCCGACATTGCCGCGGAAGGGCACGATCTCAAGATCCGGCCGGGCCCGCAGCATCTGCGCCGCGCGGCGGATTGAGCTCGAACCGAGCTTCGCCCCCTGCGGCATCTCGTCGAGCGAAGCGTATTTCAGCGACACGAAGGCGTCGCGGATATCCTCGCGCTCGAGGAAGGCGGCGAGCACCAGCCCATCGGGCAGAACGGACGCCATGTCCTTGCTCGAATGGACGCCGAGGTCGATCTCTCCCGCGGCCAAGGCCACCTCGATTTCCTTGGAGAACAGCCCCTTGCCACCCGCTTCGCTCAGCGGCCGGTCGGTCAGCCGGTCGCCGGTGGTGGTGAAGGTACGGATGGCGATGTCTTCGGTCCTCACCCCGTGCGCGGCCGCCAGCAGCCGCTGCACTTCATGCGCCTGCCACAGGGCCAGCATGGAGCCGCGCGTGCCGATGGTGAGGAAGGGTGCCGATTGCATTTCAAACCGTACCTATATAGGCCAAGCCGCGTCGGCTTACCCCTCCCGCCCCCGCTGGACAAGGTTGATGAGAGTTCTGGGCATCGAAACCAGCTGCGACGAAACCGCCGCCTCCATCGTCGAGCGCGATGCGGAGGGCCGTGCGCGCATCCTTTCCAACGTGGTGCGCAGCCAGTTCGACGAGCACGCGGCCTTTGGCGGCGTGGTGCCCGAACTGGCGGCGCGCGCGCATGTGAGCTGGCTCGACCACATCATCGCGCAGGCGAGCGAAGAGGCAGGCGTGCCGCTCGCCGAGGTCGATGCCGTGGCGGCCACTGCGGGCCCGGGCCTCATCGGCGGCGTGCTGGTAGGGCTGACCACGGCGAAGGCGCTCGCCGCCGCGCTGCACAAACCGCTGGTCGCCGTGAACCACCTCGAAGCCCATGCGCTCACCGCACGGCTCACCGATGGCGTGGAGTTCCCCTACTTGATGCTGCTCGTGTCCGGCGGCCACAGCCAGTTCGTGCTGGTAAAGGGCGTCGGCGACTACGAGCGTTGGGGCACCACCATCGACGATGCGCTGGGCGAAGCCTTCGACAAGGTCGCAAAGCTGCTCGGCCTCGGCAATCCGGGGGGCCCGCAGGTGGAGAAGATGGCGCGGCTCGGCGATCCCGCGCGCTTCAGGTTCCCTAGGCCGCTGCTGAAGGAGGACCGGCTCGATTTCTCCTTCTCGGGGCTCAAGACCGCCGTCCGTCTCTCGGCCGAGCAGCACGCGCCGCTCGACGATCAGACCGTGGCCGACATCTGCGCCAGCTTCCAGCACACCGTTGCCGATATCGTCGCCACCCGCGCCCGCGCCGCGCTGGCAAGATACCGCGCCGAACTGCCCGGCCATGAACCGGTGCTGGTGGTGGCGGGCGGCGTTGCCGCCAACAGGACCATTGGAGCCGCCCTCGACGAAGCCGTGGCCGCCGCTGGCGCAAAGCTCGTCGTGCCGCCGGTGCCGCTCTGCACCGACAACGGCGCCATGGTGGCCTGGGCCGGGGCCGAGCGCCTGTCGCTGGGCTCAACCGACAAACTCGACTTCTCAGCCAAGGCGCGCTGGCCGCTCGACAGCGCCGACATGGGGCTTACCCACCATGGGGCTTGAGCGTGTGGCCGTGATCGGCGCCGGGGCGTGGGGCACGGCTCTCGCGCAGGCGGCTGCCATTGCCGGTCGCGAGGTGGTGATCGTCGGCCGCGATCCGCTCGCCATCGCCGAGATCAACACCGCCCGCACCAATTCTGCCCATCTTGGGCCGCAGCTCCTCTCCCCCGGCATCACTGCCTCGCTTGAGCTGCCCGAGGCCGACATAGTCATCCTCGCCGTGCCGGCCCAGGCGAGCCGGGACGCGCTCACCCGCCATGCCGCAGGGCTTGCCGGCAGGCCGGTGGTGCTCACCGCCAAGGGCCTCGAGCACGGCACGCTGAAGCGCCAGAGCGAGATCCTCGCCGAGATCGTCCCCCAGACCATCCCCTTCGTCCTCTCCGGCCCGAGCTTTGCCGCCGACGTCGCCGCCGGCCGGCCCACCGCCGTCACGCTGGCGGGCGACGATGCCGAACTCACCTCCGAGGTGGCCGCCGCGCTCGCCGGCCCCACCTTCCGCCTCTATGCTGCCGACGACCGCATCGGCGCCGAGCTCGCCGGGGCACTGAAGAACGTCTATGCGCTCGGCTGCGGCGCTGTGGAAGGCGCCGGCCTCGGCGCCTCGGCTCGCTCGGCCATGATCGCCCGTGCCTTCGCCGAACTGACGCGCCTCGTGGTGAAGATGGGTGGCAGCGCCCAGACGCTCACCGGCCTCGCCGGGCTGGGCGACCTGACGCTCAGCTGCACCTCATCCCAGTCGCGCAACTACAAGACCGGCATGGCGCTTGGCCGAGGCGAAAGCCCCCAGGGCATCGGCCTTGCCGAAGGCGTCGCCACCGCGCCGGTGGCCAAGTCGCTGGCCGACGGCCTCGGCATCGACGCGCCGCTCATCGATGCGGTAAACCTGCTGCTCGGGGGCCGTGCCACCATCAACGAAATCGTCGCCGGCCTCATGTCGAGGCCGCTCAAGCGGGAGGACTAGACTTGCTTTATGCCCTGATTGCCCACGACAAGCCCGGCCATCTGTCGCTGCGCCAGGAGCGTCGGCCGGAGCACCTGAAGCACCTCGAGTCGCTGGGCGACCGCCTCGTTCTCGCCGGCCCGTTCCTCGACCACAATGGGGACATGACCGGCTCCATCGTGGTGATCGAAGCCGAAAGCTACGAAGCCGCCAGGGCCGAGTTCGAGCGCGACCCCTTCTTCATTGCCGGCCTGTTCGATTCCATCACCATCAAGCGCTGGCATATCGGGATCAACAACTCGAACAAGTGAGGCGGCCATGGCCTACTGGCTGATGAAATCGGAGCCTGACGTCAATTCGTGGGACGACGTCGTCGCCCGGGGCGTGCCGGAGGAGTGGCACTCGGTGCGCAACTACACGGCGCGCAACAACATGAAGGCCATGCAACTGGGCGACGAGGCGTTCTTCTACCATTCCAACATCGGCAAGGAGATCGTCGGCATCATGAAGGTGGTGGCCCTCGCCCACCCCGATTCCACCGCCGAGCCCAACGAGAAGGGCGAGATCGTTTGGGAATGCGTCGACATGATGCCGGTGAAGCCGCTGCCCAGGCCGGTGACGCTCGCCACCATCAAGGCGACACCCGAGCTCCAGAACATGGAACTGGTACGCCTCTCGCGCCTCTCGGTGTCACGGGTCACCGACGAGGAATGGAAGATCATATGCAAGCTGGGTGGGTTGTGAGGGCTTGACGGGCAGGCGATCTGCCCCTCCCCGCTTTGCGGGTGAGGACCCGGCGCCTCGGCGCACTGACGGCTTCGGTACCGCGACCTGGATCTTCCCCCGTGACAACGGGGGAAGGGGACCAGCGAAGCTGGTGAAGGGGGCGGCCCAGGCATCGCGTCAGCAGCTGGCTTCCGCGCCCCACCCCCGCTGGAACACCCTCCGCCTCCCTGCGTTTCGGTAGGAGAGAGGAGTGTGCCCATGTCCTTCCGATCCAACGCCCGTTTCATCGACTTTCCCTCGATCGCGCTGATCATCCTCGCCATCGGGCTGCCGGCAGCCGTTGCGCTTGCCACGTGATGCCCGGCCGGTTGCGCCCGGCCTGAAACTCGCCTAAGAAACCTGTCTCGTCCGATCGAACCAGGGAGGGGCGATATGATGCATATGCGATCCCGCCCCTTCGGGGATCTCGCGCTTCGCTAGGTTGCGCGCGGACCGCATGCCGGTCCCCTCACTGCCGCTGATCTACGGCCTTCGGCTTTCTTCCAAATCGGGACCGGTTCGCAGCGCGTTTCGCGCGACCGGACATGAGACAATGGCTCGCTTCAAGATCGACTTTCGCGCCGATGCATTCCGCAAGGTGCTGGGCTTCACCTTCTCGCATTGGCGCCACCAGCCGGGGCGGATCGCGCTCGTCATCGCCTGCGTCGTCGGTGAGACTGCCGCAGACCTGTTGACCCCTTATTTCGCCGGACGGCTGGTGGATGCGGTGGCGAGCGGCGCCGCCGCCAACGAGATAGCCTGGAACGCGGCGCTGACCGCCTTCGGCTTCCTCGCCGGGCTCGGCTTCCTCGCACTGCTGCTGCGCTTTTCCATCTACATGCTGATCATCCGGCTGACGCTGCGCATGATGAGCGACGTGACCACTCACGCCTTCAAGCGGGTGCAGCGCTTTTCGTCCGACTGGCATGCCAATGCCTTCGCCGGCTCCACCGTGCGCAAGATCACGCGCGGCATGTGGGCGCTCGACCAGCTCAACGACACGCTGCTGATTGCGCTCCTGCCCTCGATCATTGCGCTGATCGGCTCCACCCTCCTGCTCGGCCTGTTCTGGCCGGTGATGGGCCTCATCGTCGGCATCGGCTCGGTGATCTACATCGCGGTTGCGGTACTGCTTTCGACCGGCTGGGTCGCTCCCGCCGCCAGCCTTGCCAACATGTGGGATACCCGCATGGGCGGGGCGCTGGCCGACGCCATTTCGTGCAATGCCGTGGTCAAGGGTTTCGGCGCCGAGACGCGCGAGGAGAGCCGCCTGCAGGGCGTCATCGGCAAGTGGCGCAGTCGCACCAAGCGAACCTGGGAGCGTGGCACCATCAATGGCGCCGCCCAGCAGGTGATGCTGTGGGTGATGCGCGTCTCGATCATCGGGACGGGCCTGCTGCTGTGGCAGGCGGGCGTGGCCGAGGCGGGCGACATCACCTTCGTCATCACCAGCTTCCTCGTGCTGCAGGGCTACCTGCGCGATATCGGCCAGCACGTGCGCAACCTGCAGCGCTCGGTCAACGACATGGAAGAGCTGGTGCGCCTCGACGACGAGCCACTTGGCATCGAGGACCGGCAGAATGCGCGGCCCATCGCCATCGCGGCGGGAGGGATCGCCTTCGAGCATGTCGATTTCCACTATGGCGTCCACTCGCGGCCGCTCTATACCGACCTCGACGTCACCATCCGCCCTGGCGAGCGCGTCGGGCTGGTTGGCCATTCGGGCTCGGGCAAGACCACCTTCGTCAAGCTGATCCAGCGCCTTTATGACGTGACCGGCGGCAGGATAGCCATCGATGGCGTCGACATCCGCGATGTCGAGCAGGCCTCGCTGCGCCGCCAGATCGCCATCGTGCAGCAGGAGCCGGTGCTGTTCCACCGCTCGCTGGCCGAGAACATCGCCTATGGCCGGCCCGAGGCGTCGCGCGCCGAGATCGTCGAGGCGGCGAAGCTCGCCAACGCGCACCAGTTCATCGAAGCCCTGCCCAAGGGCTACGAGACGCTGGTGGGCGAGCGCGGCGTGAAGCTCTCGGGCGGCGAGCGCCAGCGCGTCGCCATCGCCCGCGCCTTCCTCTCCAACGCCCGCGTGCTGATCCTCGATGAAGCGACCTCGAGCCTCGATTCCGAGAGCGAACTGCTCATCCAGCAGGCCATGGACCGCCTGATGGTGGGCCGCACCACGCTGGTCATCGCCCATCGTCTCTCCACCGTGCGCTCGCTCGACCGCCTGCTCGTCTTTGATGGCGGCAAGATCGTCGAGGAGGGCACCCACGCCGAACTGGTCAAGCGCCCGGATGGCATCTACCGGCGCCTGTTCGAACGGCAGGCGCTGGAGCTGGTGAAGGGCCTCGAGTCGGCGGAGTAACCTGCCGCCTTCCTGCAGCACTACCGCCCGACCAACCACTGAGGTGTCATCCCGGCAGCGCGTCGTGGCCAAACACCCGCTGGTGTCAAAAATCCGCCGTCAGCCCCTTGATTTCCCAGTCGCCATAGCGCGCCGGATCGAGGCCGCCGCGGCCGCCCTTTTCGTCCTTGGCGGCGGCGGCCTTTCGGTCGATTTCGGCGCGGCGGGCCGCTGCTTCGGCCAAGGCGCGCTGCGCGGCGGGGCTCAATGGCCGAGGGGTGGGCCTGCTCTCGGGAGTGCTCTCGTCGCTCATATCATTACCCTTCGGACGGTTTCCCTTGCCGGGAACCGTCGGCCATCCCATCTATTGGGCAGTAACACCACGCAACCGAGGTACAAGACTTAACGTCCATGCTCAACTTCCTTCGCACAACGGTCCTGCTGGCAGCGCTCACGGCCATCTTCATGGCGGTGGGCTATTTCGTCGGCGGACAGTCGGGCATGTTGATGGCACTCGGGTTCGCCGCGCTCACCAACCTGTTCGCCTACTGGAACTCGGACAAGATGGTGCTGGGCATGCAGAACGCCCATGAGGTCGATCCGCAGCTCCAGCCCGACCTCTATCGCACCGTCGAGGCGCTGAGCCAGCGCGCCGGCATTCCGATGCCGAAGGTCTACGTCATCGACACCGACCAGCCCAACGCCTTCGCCACCGGCCGCAACCCGCAGAATGCCGCCGTCGCCGTGTCGTCGGGCCTGTTGCGCTATCTCGAGCCACGTGAAGTCGCGGCCGTGATCGCCCACGAGCTGGCGCACATCAAGAACCGCGACACCCTCACCATGACGATCACCGCGACCTTTGCCGGTGCCATTTCCATGCTGGCGCAGTTCGGCCTGTTCTTCGGCGGCGGCAACAACCGCGACAACCCGCTCGGCCCCATCGGCGCCCTGCTTGCCGTGTTCGTCGCCCCCATTGCCGCCATGCTGGTGCAGATGGCGGTGAGCCGTACGCGCGAGTACGAGGCCGACAAGGATGGCGGCCTGATCCTCGGCGATCCGCTGGCCCTCGCCTCGGCGCTCAACCGGATCAGTACGATTTCGCAACGCACTGTGAACATCGCCGCCGAGCGCAACCCTGCCATGGCCCACATGTACATCGTCAACCCGCTCAACGGGCAGCGCATGGACAACCTGTTCTCGACCCACCCGAATGTCGAGAACCGCATTGCCGCGCTGCAGCGGCAGGCAGCGGAAATGCGGGTCGATGCCACCGGCCGCCGGCCCGCTCCGCGCTTCGGCCAGCCGCAGGCCCGGATCGCTCCGCGCGAGAACGGTGGCGGCTGGCGCGTGCCCTCGACCGGAATCACCGAAGCGGATAATCCAACCCGGCGCGGACCGTGGGGCTGAGGAGTAATCCCCCCATCTGGGCGCGACCGAAGGAACGTGGTGTGAAAAGACAGAAGAACCCGCCGGGGCTGGCGCTCCGGCTCCTCGCAGCCGAACGGCTGGCCGAGGTGCTCAGGGGGGCGAACTTCGCCCCCTTTTCGTCATCCGAGATCGAGGACGGGCGCGACCGCGGGCTCGCCAACCGGCTCGTCACCACGGCGCTCCGCCGCCACGGCCAGATCAACCTGATGCTGGCCAAATATCTCGACCGCGGCATCCCGAAGAAATCCGGGCCGCTCGAGGCCATCCTGCGCCTCGCGCTCGCCCATCTCGTCTTCCTGCCCGAGTTGGGCGACCATTCCGCTATCTTCCTCGCGGTCGAGGCGGCGCGGCGCGATACGCGATCGCAGCCCTATGCCAAGCTCGTCAACGCCGTGCTGCGCCGCGCCCAGGGTGAAGCCTTCCAGCTGCGCTTGCTGCCGCACCAGGCGCTCTTCCCCGATAAGCTCGGCCCGCTCTGGCGCGATGCCTATGGCGAGGACGCGATCGAGGAGTTTGCCGAGGCACTCGTCGAGGGCGCCCCCCTCGACCTCACCCTCAAGGACAGCGACCCGGACCTCATCGAAACGCTGGGCGCCACCCCGATGCTCGCCGACACCGTCCGCATCGAAACTCGCGACAAGCCCGTCGAGGCCCTGCCCGGCTATGCCGAGGGCCGCTGGTGGGTGCAGGATGCCGCCGCCGCCATTCCGGCGCGCCTCATCACGCTTCCCCCCGGTGCCCGCGTGCTCGACCTCTGCGCCGCCCCCGGCGGCAAGACGGCCCAGCTCATTAAGGCCGGCTACCGCGTCACCGCCCTCGACAGCGATGCCGACCGCATGGCGCGGCTGGGCGAAAATCTCGGCCGCCTGGGCTACTGGGCCGAACTCGTCACCGCCGACGCGCTGGCGTGGCAGCCCGAAGAGAAGTTCGACGCCATCCTGCTCGATGCCCCCTGCTCGGCCACCGGCACCTTCCGGCGCCATCCCGAGGTCATCTGGCATCGCTCCGTCTCTGACATTGCCGGCCGCGCCGCCATTCAGAAACGATTCATCGCCCGTTCATTGTCATGGCTGCAGAACGGCGGGACTTTGGTCTACTGCGTCTGCTCGCTCGAACCGCAGGAGGGCGAGGCGCATCTCGACTGGCTGCGCGAGCGCGACGACGTCGTCATTTCGCCCATCCAGCCATCCGAGCTGCCCGGCCTCGAGGCCGCGGTCCGGCCGGACGGCACCGTGCGCACCCGCCCCGGCCTGCGTGTTTCCGGGGGAAAGCCGGGAACGCTTGACGGGTTCTTCGTTGCGCGCCTGATCCGCCGCTGACTAACCTGCGGCGGGCATCTTGAGAGACTTGAGAGACTTGGCAAGCGAGCGGCTGCGGCCTATCAAGCGCAGCCGGTTGTGGGATTTGAGGTCGTAGTCTTGGCTCATTCGCTGCGATTCGTCGCCCGCCGGACTCTCTGGTCGATCGCCGACCGCTTCGTCACCAATCCGGCCATCCGCTGGACCTGGACGGGCCCGTCCAGCGACGAGATTCAGGGCGGCCTGCCGGAATTCCGGCCGACCGATCGCGAGACGGTGCTCGAGATGATGCAGGGGCGCTACCTGCTCTCTTCGAAGCTGGTCGACACCCATGGAGTTTCGCCCTTCTCGGTCGAGGTCGATCACGAGGACTGGCAGGACGACCTGCAGGCCTTCGCCTGGCTCAGGCATTTCCGGGATGCGCGCACCGACGAGGAGCGCCGCTTCGCCCGCACGCTCGCCCTCGACTGGATCGGCCGCGAAGGCCGCTTCAACCGCTCGACCTGGACCCTTTCGCTGACCGCCCGCCGTGTGCTCAACTGGCTGAGGCACTACAACATCCTGATGGAAGGGGCGTCGATCGAGGACGCTCAGCAGATCGCGCGCTCGCTCTCGACCCAGATCTCCTCGCTGAAGCTGCGCGCCCCGCTCGCCACCGACCCGGTGGATGCCCTGCTCGTAGCGCTGGCGCTGTGCGGCGTTGCGCTGTGCGCCGACCGGCCCGATGCCGAGGTAATCGGCCGCATCCGCCGTGCCGAACGGCTGATCGAGCAGCAGATCGATGAAGACGGACTCCACCGCTCGCGCTCGGCCAAGGTGCAGATCCAGATTCTCGTCGAGCTCATCACCATCCGCCAGGCGCTGCGCCGCGATTACGAGCAATATGCCACCGAGTTCAACGAGATGGCCGAGTCGATGCAGCGCTCGCTCGACGCCATCTCGCTCGGCACAGGCGAGCCGGGCTATTTCAACGGCACCGGCCAGATGCCGCATGACCTGATCGTCGCCGTGCAGGCCCAGAGCCCGGCCCGTGCCCGCCAGACCGGCACGCTGGGCGGCTATGGGCGCCTCATCGCCGGCCGCTCCATCGTCGTCGCCGACTCAGGCCTCGTGCCCGAACCCGAATTTGCCCAGCACGCCCATGCCAGCGCGCTTGCCTTCGAGTTCAGCTATGGCCGCGACCTCGTGGTGGGCAATTGCGGCCCCGCTCCGCCGGGCTACGAGGACGGGTTGCTCTTTCGCCAGGGCATCGCTCACTCGGCGCCTACCATCAACGCCCTCTCTTCCGCCGCCATTCCCACTTCCGGGCCGATGGCCGGGCGGCTGGTTCAGATCGGCAAGCCCAACGAGATCGAGGCGCATCCGGCCGACGACAGCCTGATCCTCGCCTGCCACGGCTATGTCGAGCGCTTCGGCGTCAGCATCGAGCGGCACCTGACGCTGCTGCCGGAGGGCATGAGCCTTGTCGGGCAGGACCGCTTCGTCCGCCACCGCCCGCGCGTTTCTGGCGCCGCGGCGATCCGCTTCCACCTCGCCCACCAGACCGAGGTGCAGGTTACCGACGACCTCGTCCGCCTGCGTCTCAACTCGGGCGCCATCTGGACCTTCCTGTGGGAAGGGGCGGACCTGCGCATCGAGGACAGCGTGCGCCAGTCGGCCTATTTCGGGTTTCACCGCACCAAGCAGCTGGTGCTCGAAACGCTGGTGGCCGACGCCAACGAAGTGAGCTGGATCTTCACGCTCGAATCCGAGTGATTGCCGGTTTGTCGCGGGGCCGGCGTCTTTCCAAGCCCGGCCATTTCTGCAATAAGGCCGCCGTTCGCGCGACTGGCGAGATAAGATGGTTCACCATCGGGGAACGCGAACGACATGCGCCGCTCGCCTGGGCCCCAATTCGAACCTCATTTCGAGCCAGTCGGAGCCCCCCATGTCCAACACCATCGTCCCCATCAAGCGCGCCCTCCTCAGTGTCTTCGACAAGACCGGGATCGCCGAATTCGCCAAGGCGCTGGCCGGGCTGGGCGTTGACCTCGTCTCCACCGGCGGCACGTCGAAGCTGATCGCCGCGACCGGCGCCGCAGTGCGCGACATTTCCGACCTCACCGGATTCCCCGAAATGATGGATGGCCGAGTGAAGACGCTGCACCCCAAGGTGCATGGCGGCCTTCTCGCGGTGCGCGACAACCCGGACCACAAGGCCTCGATGGACGAGCACGGCATCGGCGCCATCGACCTGGTGGTGGTGAACCTCTACCCCTTCGAGGAGACGATCGCGAAGGGCGCCTCCTACGAGGAGACCATCGAGAACATCGATATCGGCGGCCCGGCCATGATCCGCTCGGCGGCCAAGAACCACGCCTACACTACCGTCATCGTTGACCCCAACGACTATGCCGAAGTGCTCGAGCACATCCGCCAGTCGGGCGGCGTTCCCTATGCGCTGCGCCAGAAGCTGGCTGCCAAGGCCTATGCCCGCACGGCGGCCTATGACTCGGTGATCTCGGGCTGGTTCGCCAGGACGCTCGACTACCCCGAAATCCCCTACCGCTCCTTCGCCGGCCAGCTCAAGGAAGTGATGCGTTATGGCGAGAACCCGCACCAGTGGGCCGCATTCTACACCACCGGCGAACAGCGCCCCGGCGTCGCCACCGCCCGGCAGGTGCAGGGCAAGTCGCTGAGCTACAACAACCTCAACGATACCGACGCCGCCTTCGAGCTGGTGAGCGAGTTCCCCACCGAGACGCCCGCCGTCGCCATCATCAAGCACGCCAATCCCTGCGGGTTTGCCGTGGGCAACTCGCTGATCGACGCTTACCGGCTTGCCCTCCGCACCGATCCGGTCTCCGCCTTCGGGGGCATCGTGGCGCTCAACGGCGTCATCGACGAGGCCACCGCAGTCGAGATCGTGAAGGTGTTCACCGAGGTGATCGTCGCCCCCGACGCCACCGAGGAAGCGATCAGGATCATCGCCGCCAAGAAGAACCTGCGCCTGCTGCTCACCGGCGGCCTCGCCGACCCCAAGGGCGACGGGCTCACGGTGAAGTCACTGGCGGGCGGCCTGCTGGTCCAGGGCCGCGACAACCGCAATGTCGATGACACCGAGTTCCGTGTCGTGACCAAGAAGGCCCCAACCGAGGCCGAGCTCGCCGATCTCAAGATCGCCATGAAGGTCGCCAAGCACGTCAAATCGAACGCCATCGTCTATGTGAAGGACGGCGCCACCGTCGGCATCGGCGCCGGCCAGATGAGCCGGCTCGACTCCTCGCGCGTTGCCCACCGCAAGGCCATCGACGCAGCCGAAGCCGCCGGCATCGAAGGCGCGCTGACCAAGGGCTCCGTTGTCGCCTCCGACGCCTTCTTCCCCTTCCCAGACGGCATGCTGGCCGCGGTTGAGGCCGGCGCCACCGCCGTCATCCAGCCCGGCGGCTCCCTCAACGACCAGGCCGTCATCCACGCCGCCGACGCAGCCGGCATCGCCATGGTGATGACGGGCATAAGGCATTTCCGGCACTAATCCCTGAGGACACGCAGGCCCAGGTAAAGCTCGAATGGCTCGAAGTCGCAATCGCTGTGCAACAGGTGGTGGCGGTTCTCGATGCAGTAGGTGGCGATCACCAGGTCAGCGAGAGTCCTGATGGTGATGCCGCGTCGCCGCAAGGCGCGGTAGTGGGCTGCCGCCGTGCAGGCCAGCTGGGGATCGAGCATCGCCTCGATCCCGTAGGCTTCGAACTGCCGCTGGAGCTTGACCGCCTGCTCTTCCCGGTCGAGGCCGCGAAGCAACTCGAGAACTATCACGTCCCCCACCAGGATCGTGCCGGGATCGAGTGCCCTGAAGCGATCGGCTTCCGGGGTCCGGATGCCCCGGAAGTGGTCAATCCAGACCGAGCTGTCGACGACGATCACTGCTTGGGATCGTATGCGGAACCGTCTTCCTCGAAGGCCGGGGCGTTCCACCCGATACCCTCGGTGCTCTCGATGATGTCTCCCATGAGCTTGGCCCGCGTATAGTACCGCATGGCCTCTTCGACGGCCGCCTTCTTGGTCGGCTTGCCGCTGGCGCGAAGGGTGGCCGCCATCAGCTCGTCATCGATGTCGATATTGGTGCGCATCCGGACCTCGATGTGTATGAACTCGGGTAATTGTACACATCGAGCTCTTTTCCCTCAAGCGCTCCGCGCCAGGTCGCTTAGCAAGCCTGCCGCCACAGAAAGCCGGGACACCGTCATTTCGCCCTCGGTTAGGTCTCGGACGGCTGTGGCAGCGCGGGTGATGGCTTCGGGGCGACTGTTGCACCAGCTGTCGAGCCGGCCGTCCACGTCGCCCTCCCCCATCGCCAGCACATCGGCCGTAAGGTCGCGCTGGGCGCGGGCGAGGTTGGCGAGGGCGCGGTCGAGCGCCATGCGGTCGAAGCGATCGGCGAGGACGATCGCCGTGCCTTCCTCGATGACGCGGCCGAGCCCGAAAATCTCGAGTACGCCGAAAAAGACCGCTGCCGCTTCGGGCACTGTGGCGCCAGTCCGTTCGGCCACCAGCACCACGTCGGTGGCGAGCGCCAGCACCGGCAGCTCGGCGAACTGGCGGGCAAGGTCGCGCCCGACCCCGGCGGTCTCCAGCCGCTCCGTCCGCCCGGTGATATGGCGCTCGAGCCACGCCCCGACGAGGTTGCCGAGCAATAGCCGCACGTCGGCGACACCGGCGGCATAGCGCTCGACCAGCGGCCCGAGCCCGCCATCGAGCTTGCCATGGCGCAGGAACCACAGCGCCTCGCGGCGCAGCAGCGCCTGCACCTCGGCATAGAGCATCGTCTGCGTGCGGCCCGGCACGACACCATCGAGCGCGTCGATCTCGCGGTTGAGGTCGGTGGTGCCGAACACGTCGCGCGCTGCCGCGTAGGCGGCCGCGATCTGCCGGGCATCGGCATTGGTCGCCGCCGACAGCTCGTGGACGAAGGCCGGGCCGCCCCGGTTCAGCATGGCGTTCGAAAGCACCGTCGCGATCACCTCGCGCCTGAGCCGGTGGGCGGTAACGGTATCGGGGAAGGTCTCGGTGAGCCGGTCGGGGAAGTAGCGGTAGAGCTCGCGGCCCAGATACGGATCGTCGGGCACGCCGGTCTTAAGGAGCGCCGCATTGACGCTGTTCTTGGCATAGGCGAGTAGCACGGCCAGCTCGGGCCGGGTGAGGCCCCTGCCGCCCTGCGCGCGGGCGCGGAGCGCCGCGTCATCGGGCAGGAACTCGACGGCGCGGCTCAATTCGCCCGAGTGCTCCAGCGCCTCGATGAGACCCTGGTGCTCGGGCAGGGCGGCAAGCCCGCGATATTCCTCCACCGAAAGCGCCAGCGTCTGCAGGTAATTGTTGCGCAGGCACAGTTCCGCCACTTCTGCCGTCATCGAGGCGAGGAACTCGTTGCGCGTCTGCGAGGTGAGCTGGCCGCTGCGCACCAGCGTGCCGAGCGCGATCTTGATGTTTACCTCGAGGTCGGACGAGTTGACCCCGGCCGAGTTGTCGATGGCATCGGTGTTGAGCCGCCCGCCCTTTCTCGCATACTCGACGCGGCCGAGCTGGGTCATGGCGAGGTTGGCGCCCTCGCCCACCACCAGCGCGCGGATTTCACCGCCATTGATGCGCACCGCATCGTTGGCCTTGTCGCCGGCATCGGCATCGGTCTCGCCCGCCGCCTTCACATAGGTGCCGATGCCGCCGAACCAAAGGAGGTCGACTTCCGCCTTAAGAATGGCGCGGATCACCTCGGCGGGTGATAATTGCTCGTTGCTCAGACCCAGCGCCCGCCGGGCCTCGGCAAAGAGCGGCACCACCTTCAGCTCGCGCGAATAGACGCCGCCGCCCTTCGAAATCAGCTCGGCATTGTAGTCCTGCCAGCTCGAACGCGGCAGCTCGAACAGCCGGCGGCGCTCGGCGAGGCTGACCGCCGGGTCCGGGTCGGGGTCGATGAAGATGTCGCGATGATCGAAGGCCGCGATCAGCCGCGTCTCGGGCGAGAGCAGCATGGCGTTGCCGAACACGTCGCCACTCATGTCACCCACGCCCACGGCGGTGAAGTGCGTTGTCTGGATGTCGCGGTCGAGTTCGCGGAAATGCCGCTTCACCGCCTCCCAGCCGCCGCGCGCGGTGATTCCCATCTTCTTGTGGTCGTAGCCGGCCGACCCGCCGGAGGCAAAGGCGTCGCCGAGCCAGAAATCCCGCGCGACGGCGATGTCGTTGGCCGTGTCCGAAAAGCTCGCCGTGCCCTTGTCGGCGGCGACCACCAAGTACGGGTCGTCGCCGTCGCGGCGCACCACATCGGGCGGCGGCACCAGCTCTTCGAGTTCGAGATTGTCGGTGACATCGAGCAGGGTCGAAACGAAAATCTTGTAGCAGATCGTGCCCTCGCGCAGCACCGTCTCGCGGTCGGCCCCGGCCGGGGTCTGGCGCGGCACGAAGGCGCCCTTGGCGCCCACCGGCACGATGATGGCATTCTTCACCTGCTGTGCCTTCACCAGCCCCAGCACTTCGGTGCGGAAATCCTCGGGCCGGTCCGACCAGCGCAGGCCGCCGCGCGCAATCGGCCCGAAGCGCAGGTGCAGGCCCTCAACGCGCGGCGAATAGACGAAGATCTCGCGGTACGGCTTCGGCTCGGGCAGCCCGTCCACCGTGCTGCAGTCGAACTTGAGGGCGAGCGCCGGCCGGCGTGCCCCGGTCTGGTCCCGCTGGTAGGCATTGGTGCGCACCACCGCCTCGACGAGGTTGAGCAGGCGGCGCAGGATCCGGTCCTCGTCGAGCGAAGTGGTGGCGTCGATGGCGGCCGCAATGGTCTCGCGCGCCTGTGTAACGGAGCGCTCGCGATGGCCGGCATAGTGCGGATCGTTGAGGGCGTGGAACAGCGTCACCAGCGCCTCGGCGACCTCCCCGTGCCGGGCCAGCACGGCGTTGAGATAGTCGCGCGAATAGGCGATGCCGACCTGCTTGAGGTAGCGCGTCAGCGCCCGCAGCACCTCGACATCGTCCCAACTGAGGCCGCGCAGCGTAGTCAGCGCGTTGAGCGCATCGCTCTCCGCCTCACGCCGCCACACCGCGAGGATGGCATTTTCGATCTTCTCGCTGAGCACGGGGTCGGCAAGGTCCACCGCGCCCTCGGCGTCGAGCAGCATGTCGTGGACGAAGGTCACCGTGCCCTGTGCCGGGGTGACGGTGCTGGTATCCTCGTCGATGACGCGAAAGCCGAAATTCTCCAGCATCGGCACCCGGTCGCTGAGCGGGATCGGGCTGCCGCGATGATAGACCTTGAGCCCCATCGGCCCCTCGCGGCCAACCCGGGCGCCGAGCCGCAGCGCGATGGCGCGCTCGTCGGGGAGCAGCTTGATCGTCTCGATATCGGCGAGCGCTTCCTCGGTGGAGTTGTTGGCCTGGTAGTCGGCCGGGAAGGCATCGAGGAAGTCGGCCACCGCCGCCGGATCGGGCGCAGCCGCCTTGAGCCTGTCCCCGAAGGTGAGGATGCGGGCCACCACCCCGGCTTCGAGCTCGTCGCGGCTGGGGTTGGGAGTGCGCCCGCCATCGCGCCCGATGATGAACTGCACCCGTACCAGTTCACCCTCGGGAAAGTGCGGGTAGAAGGCGGAGACCCGGCCCTCGTACTGGTCCGCCAGATACGCCCCGATCCGCGCCCGGATGTCGGAATCGTAGCGGTCGCGCGGCACGTAGACGAGCACGGAGACGAAATTGTCGAAGCGGTCGATGCGCGACAGCACCCGCACCCTCGGCCGGTCGCCCAGCTGCGCCATGATGGTGGCGAACTCGAACAGCAGGTCGTCCGAGATTTGGAACAGCTCTTCGCGCGGGAAGGTGTCGAGCGCGTTCATCAGAGCCTTGCCGGCATGACTGGCGGGGTCGTGCCCGGCGCGCTTGAGCACCTCTGCCACCTTCTTGCGCACCAGCGGCACATCGGTATTGGGCGTCGCGTAGCTCATCGAGGTGAAGAGCCCGATGATGCGCAGCTCGCCCGCCGGATCGCCCAGCGCGTCGTAGAGCTTGACCCCGATATAGTCCATGTAGCCGCGCCGGTGGACGCGTGACTTGATGTTGGCCTTGGTGACGAGCACCGGCGCCGGCTCGGCGAGGAAGACCGTGTGCTGCTCGGTCATCTCCACATAGGTCCGGCCCGAGCGCAGGAAGAGCACGTTGGGATCCTCGAGGATGCCCAGTTCGCTGTCATGCACCGGCACCAGTCGTTTGGCGCCGGGGTCGCCCTCGAGCCGGTATTCGCGCATGCCGAGGAAGGTGAAGTTGTGCTCGGCCAGCCAGCCGAGGAAATGCATGGCCTCGGCGATCTGCGCCGGCGGCGCCTTGGGCGGGTGGTCGTGCCAGTCCTGCACCGCCTTCTTCAGCCGCTCTAGCATGGGCCGCCAGCCGGCCACGGCGCGCCCCACATCGGTGAGCGTCGCCTCGATCTCGCCCTTCATCGCCTCGCGCACGACTAGATCGGGCAAGGGGTCGATCTCGACATGGAGGAAACTTTCGAGCCGGCTGCCGGGCGCCGGTTGCTCGATCACCCGATAGGTCGCGGGGTCGAACTGCAGCACCGGGTGCGTGATGGCGCGCACCACCCCGCCATAGAGCCTGATCGCCGCCAGTACGCTGTCGACGATGAACGGCATGTCGGCGCAGAACACCTCAACGATGTCGGGACCACCCGGACGGTCGGCTGGCAGCACATAGACATCGAAGCTCGCCAGCTCGCGCTTGCCCAGCCGGCTGTAGGACTTGCGGAAACGCTCCTCCAGCATTTCGGCGGTGAAGGGGCGCAGGTCCTCGGGGTCGCTTGCCTCCGCCACCGCGCGCAGGAAACGCGCAAAGCTCGGTTCGCTGGTCATGTAGCCCTGCGCTCGCGCGATCAGCGCCGCCCGTGCACCGAAAACCGTCAGCTCGTCCAAGGCACTCCCCCCAAACACCCCGCCAGAGCGGGCCTAACACTGCGTCGAGCCAAAGCGCTTGTCGAGTAGTATGGCCGTTGTGAACCACCTAGTTCATAAGCCGTGCCAAATCCTGTGACGGACCCGATGGCGGCCATCCCTTGCGACCTTCATCCTGCGCTACCGGCCCGAGGAGAACGTGGGGGCCGCCACGGCAGGGCTCGGCATCGACACCAAGCCTCCTTGGCGCATCCCGGGTCAATCGCCTGCATGACGGACGCCGCGACCTCCGGCCAGCTTGACCGGCCCGGCGCCGGGACTTAAGAACCCGGGGTTACACCTCCCCAACCCTAGTTGGACCTAAGGAAAAATGGCCGGCAAAACGCTGTACGATAAGATCTGGGACGACCACCTTGTTCAGAACAACGAGGATGGGACCAGCCTTATTTACATTGACCGGCACCTGGTCCACGAGGTGACGAGCCCGCAGGCTTTCGAAGGCCTGCGCATGAATGGCCGCAAGGTCCGCGCCCCCGAGCGCACGCTCGCCGTGGTGGACCACAACGTGCCCACTACCGACCGCTCGCTGCCCAATCCGGATCCGGAAAGCGCCATCCAGATCGAGACGCTGGCCGAGAATACCCGCGATTTCGGCATCGAGTACTACGATCCCTTCGACAAGCGTCAGGGCATCGTGCACATCGTCGGCCCCGAGCAGGGCTTCACGTTGCCGGGCATGACGATCGTGTGCGGTGACAGCCACACCTCCACGCACGGTGCCTTTGGCGCGCTGGCCCACGGCATCGGCACCTCGGAAGTCGAGCACGTGCTCGCCACCCAGACGCTGATCCAGCAGAAGGCCAAGAACATGCTGGTGCGCGTTGACGGCCAGCTGCCGCCTGGCGTTACCGCCAAGGACATCATTCTCGCCATCATCGGCGAGATCGGTACGGCCGGCGGCACTGGCCACGTCATCGAGTATGCGGGCGAAGCCATCCGCTCGCTGTCGATGGAAGGCCGCATGACCATCTGCAACATGTCGATCGAAGGCGGCGCCCGCGCCGGCCTGATCGCCCCCGACGAAACCACCTTCGCCTATGTGAAGGATCGCCCGCGCGCCCCCAAGGGCAAGGCGTGGGACATGGCGCTCGAATACTGGAAGACCCTGAAGTCGGACGAGGACGCTCACTACGACAAGGTCGTGGTGCTCGATGCCGCCAAGCTCCCGCCCATCGTCTCATGGGGCTCCTCGCCCGAGGACGTCGTGTCGGTGACCGGCGTGGTGCCGAACCCCGACGAGATCCAGGACGAGAACAAGCGTGCCTCCAAGAAGCGCGCGCTCGAATATATGGGCCTCACCCCGGGCACGAAGATCACCGACATCTCGATCGACCGCGTGTTCATCGGCTCGTGCACCAATGGCCGTATCGAGGACCTGCGCGCCGCCGCAGCCATGGTGAAGGGCAAGAAGGTTGCCCCGCACGTGAACGCCATGGTGGTGCCCGGTTCGGGCCTGGTGAAGGAACAGGCCGAGGCCGAAGGCCTCGACGTGGTGTTCAAGGATGCCGGCTTCGAGTGGCGCGAGCCGGGCTGCTCGATGTGCCTCGCGATGAACCCCGACAAGCTGAAGCCGCACGAGCGCTGCGCTTCGACCTCGAACCGAAACTTCGAGGGCCGTCAGGGCTTCAAGGGCCGCACCCATCTGGTGAGCCCCCAGATGGCCGCCGCCGCCGCCGTCGCCGGCCACTTTGTCGACATCCGCGAGTGGCAGTAACACCCAATGAATGGACGGAGCGGGTCGCTCCGTCCCTCGACGACTTCGAGGAGATCGCCGCGGCTGCCTTCGCGGCACTGCCCGAGCAGTTCCGCAAGCTCGTCGGCGACGTACCCTGCATGGTGTCGGAGTTTCCCGACGAGGAAACCATCCGCGAGATGGAACTCGAAAGCGAGTTCGACATCCTCGGGCTCTTCCGCGGGGTCGGCCTGCCGCAGGGCGGGATGCAGGGCTATACCGGCCAGCTCCCCAACCAGGTCTGGCTCTACCGCCGCCCCATCCTCGACTACTGGGCCGAATCCGAGCACGGCGAGACGTTGGGCGAAATCATCACCCACGTGCTCGTCCACGAGATCGGCCACCATTTCGGCTTCTCCGACGAAGACATGGAAGCCATCGAAGCCGCCGCCGAGCGGGAATAGGGTCCTCTACCCCCGTTGGTTTCCGTCACGCGGCACGAACTCATAGTAATCGTCCAGTACGCCGGGCCGCTCGTCCTCGACCAGCAGCCCGAAATTTCCGGTGTCGAAGACCTCGAACCATTCCTCCCAGCTGACGAGGTCGAGCCCGCCCGGCCGATCGCCATACTGGTTCTCGCCGGCATTGAGCGCCATCTGGTCGAACACGATGCGCAGCACCGGCGCCCCCGGCAGGCCCGTAGGGCGATCCTCGATCGCGGGGTTGCCGGAGCGAGCGGCCGCCCACAGCCGGATTTCCTCGTGATCGGTCAGCACCTTGGTCATCGTATTCGCCTTTCTCGTTGTAACGCTACGCAGAAAGCCCGATGCCATCATAGCGGCATCCGGCGCAGGGCTTAAGTGGTTCTCGCCATGGTGGTTCCGTCCTCGACAATAGCCGTAACCCGAGTGACGACATTAACTTCTTCTTCTACTCCAAACGCGTACACATTGCGCTAG
>ENA-UOVV01000241-UOVV01000241.1-compost-metagenome-genome-assembly--contig:-NODE-241-length-78891-cov-9.887615_pt1 | contig 78891 bp, 57 predicted proteins | sample MGYA00238155_ERZ761577 | MGnify/ENA primary metagenome ERZ761577 (study PRJEB28898, sample SAMN06268775) | compost metagenome | isolation source: Emeryville, CA | place: USA:Emeryville, CA | collected... | reverse complement strand
CTACGGGGTTTGGATTTGGGGTTAGTGATTAGGTGGGTTGCATTGATTCGGGAATAGTGAAAGGGGGTAATTTAAGGAATAAAAATTATCCCAAAGCCAAATTCAGCCTATATAGCTGTAATATTATACCACCCCTCTATGATTTTCATTGACGGTAGCCCGTCTTCCTTGTCTAGCCATCTCCCCCTCGCCTGAAGGAGAGGGGGTCGGGGGGTGAGGTCTCAATTTGTGGGCAAACAAAAAAGGGTAATCGCAAAAGTGCAATACCCTTTTTGAATTCTCTGTTACTATGAAATCGTGAACTTCTGGTTAATATTGATCCAGAAGGTATTTTATAATGTCTGTTGTGGTTACAATCCCGACCAATTTTCCCTGATCGTCGGTAACCGGCAAAGCGTGAAATTCTTCGTTTGCAAAAATCTCTGCTACTTCCCGTATGGTCGTCGCAGCTTGTACTAAGCGAGGATTACTACTCATGACTTGTGAAACACTCAGCATGGACAGTATGGCCTCGTCAGCTCCATCCTGATTTTCGAATAAAGAACCAAATGTTAAGCGGTTAATGTCGGTACGGCTAATAATACCTACTACATCTTTCCCATCCACCACTGGAATATGACGAATCTTATGTTTCTTGAGGGTCTGCACAACGTCCGCCAATTCATCAGATAAATTGACCGTATGGACGTTCTTCGTCATTATAACCGAAACCGGTTCCTTTCTTTTCATCCGATAGAGTTGAGTTCACAATAATTTCTAATGCAAATCTAGATAGAAATTCAGAGGCGAAATATGATAAATGTCACTTTTTGTAATTTTTCCTAAAAAATTTTAAAAGATTGGGGGTGAAAAATAAGTTTTTTTGTTTTTTGCCCCCTCCAGGAAGGTCAGCTTAAGTCCAAATTATCAGGCGGCGAAAACTCATCTTCACTTTTTGCGATCACGACCGTGGCCACTGCATTTCCGATGATGTTGGTGATTGCCCGAGCTTCGCTCATGAACTTATCCACTCCCAATAAGAAGGCTAACCCTTCGATTGGAATCTTAGGGAAAGCAGTGAGGGTCGACGCCAATACGATAAATCCACTCCCTGTCACACCAGCCGCTCCATTGGAGGTGATCATCAAAATGCCGAGTATACCGGCCAGTTCCCAAAAGGTGAGGTGTACATCATAAAGTTGAGCGATGAACAAAACCGCCATGGAGAGGTAGATGGAAGTCCCGTCTAAATTGAATGAATAGCCGGTAGGGATGATGAGTCCAACGACCTGTTTGCCACAACCCATTTTTTGAAGTTTTTCCATCAGCGACGGCAGAGCTGATTCAGAGGAGGAAGTCGCAAACACCAGTAATAATTCTTCCTTAATATATTTTAGAAACTTAAATATACTTATTTTATAGTAACGGAGTATCGCCCCCAACAATCCGAAGATAAAGAGAACCATAGTTGCATAAACGCTCAGCATTAATTTGCCAAGAGGTACCAGGGTGGCTAATCCGAAGTTGCCCACTGCATAGGCAATACCTCCAAAAGCACCTAAGGGGGCTAGGTACATAACATAGCGTAAGGCTTTAAATACATAGGTCGAAATTCTCGACAGGTGGTGCACGAGGGTTTGTCGCTGAGGTAGGCGATTTACAACGATTCCCGTGATGAGCGCTACCGTGAGGACCTGGAGGGTGAAATTCGATTTAAAGAATCCCCACCAACTGAATTCCTGTTGGGCTGCACTCGTGAATTTTGAAGTGTCCTGGGCAGCCAGTCCTTGAATGTCAATTTTACCTGGCTCTGCATAATAGGCTACTAAAATCCCCAATATAAGGGCTACGGTGGTGACGATTTCAAAATAGATAACCGCTTTCAACCCTAAGCGACCTACCTTCTTTAGATCGCCCGCCGTACTCATGCCAAGTACGATGGTGGTGAAGATGATTGGGCCTATAAATAGTTTGATAAGGTCGATGAAAGAACGACCTACGATGTCCATTTTTGCGCCGGTCTCGGGAAAGAAATGTCCTACAATCACCCCCAAAATGATGGCTACGAGAACCTGGAACGCAAGGTTTGATATTATTTTTTTAAACACAGTGGACTGGAATATTCAAAATTGAAGCGGGCAAACTTAGTAGAAAAACAGGAAAAATCTATTATTCTTTTAAATAGTTACCATATCCGACGACCAAAACGGAAATCAGAATGGTCACGATTCCCGCAATAATCGTCATCATGGTATTTCTCCTGACCCCCTTCCATTCACGGAGAATCAGTCCCCAGCTATTAGCCACTAAGATGATAAATGCCATGTGTAGAATCCATGAACTAGCACCGTTTCCAAGCCTGCTTTCCCCCATCCCGTAGAAGAAAAACTGCATAAACCAGGTGGTGCCTGCCAGCGCGGAGAAGATATAATTGGATAATAAAGGCGTTTTTGGATTTACATAATCGCCATAGCTTCTGTTTTTAAGATTGAGACCCACACACCATATAAAATTCGTGGTTAGGCCACCGAGTAAAATGACGATATAAGTCACATTGTTTTGATAGAGGTATTCGCCTTGTCCTGGGTTCAAGAGTTTCCAGGCGGCATTGGCTTCATCGGCCATCGACTTTCCGGCGTCGATACCAAAAGCAAAGCAGGCGCTTAAAAGACCCGAAATGATGGCTACGAATAAACCCAAACCAATTTTATATTCGGGGTCGGTCGTGTTGTTCGAGCTTAAATCCCGATCCTTCATTTGTCCGGCTCTACCGCATAAAATGATGCCGATTACACATATTAACAAACCCACTAAGACCCATTGACCCCAGGTGTTGCTTACCATATCGCCAATGGTATCCTTCCCTGCAACTGGATGAAGTTGGTAATAAATAGAGGGTAAGAGTGATCCAAGTACGGACGTGATTCCCAAGATAACGGAACTTCCTAGGGCTACACCCAGGTAGCGTACCCCCAGGCCATAGGTAAGTCCTCCTATGCCCCACAGCACCCCAAAGGTATAAGTGAGGTTGATCACCGACGAATCCGTGTTTTGGATGATGCTCATAAAGTTGGGGATGGTAAGCCAGGCAGCAACAAAGGGTACAATCAACCAGGAAAAGAGGCCGCCAGCGAGCCAGTACGACTCCCAGGACCACTGCCTGACTTTCTTATAAGGGATGTAAAAACTACCAGAGGCAAAGCCGCCGATAAAATGGAAAATGACTCCGAAAAGAGCTTGCATTGGTGAAGGAATTGATGTCCAGTTTAGAAATTTTGGACAAATATTCATTTGAATAATTTAAAAAGCTACCTGTACTTTACTGTAATGGGGCTTTTTATAAAAGTTTTGTAGAGAATGTACTAACTTGCGGCATTTGATTCAGAAACGATGATTATTGAACCAGCCCAGCGGGCTAAGCAAGCCAAAGAATATTACTTTTCCGTTAAACTCGGCGAAGTTAGAAAATTGATTTCCCAGGGTTTTGATGTGATTAACCTCGGGATTGGTAGTCCGGATATGATGCCTTCCCAAGCGACCTTGGATGCATTGAAAATGTCGGTTACCGAACCCACATCACATGGATACCAACCCTACACCGGCATACCCGAATTCCGGGAGGCGGTAGCTAAATACTACCAACAAATCTATGGAGTCACCCTGGATCCCCAAAAGGAGGTTCTGCCCTTGATGGGCTCGAAAGAGGGTATCACCCATATTTCTTTGACCTTCCTCGACCCAGGGGACAGGGTATTAGTGCCGGAATTAGGGTACCCGACCTATCGTTCCGTTTCGGAAATGGTGGGCGGCGTCGTGGATGAATACCCTTTATTAGAGGAACAAGGCTGGCAACCGGACTGGACCGCATTGAAAAATTTAGTCACTCCCCGGACGAAATTGATGTGGTTGAACTACCCGCATATGCCCACCGGAGCACCTGCCACAAAAGAGCTTTTCGCAAATGCCGTTGTCTTTGCCAGGGAATATGGAATTCTACTTTGCCATGACAACCCCTACAGCCTGGTATTGAATAAAAAACCGCCCATCAGTTTATTGTCTGTGGAAGGTGCTAAAGAGGTAGCCATTGAATTGAACTCCATGAGCAAATCACACAACATGGCGGGATGGAGACTGGGATGGATCGCCGGGGCAGAGACATACCTACAAACCATCTTGAAAATAAAAACCAATATCGATTCGGGCATGTTCAAATCGCTTCAAGTCGCCGGTGCGGTGGCTTTGCAAAATGACATGGCCTGGCATCAGGAGCGAAATAGCATCTATCAAGGCCGACTGGAAGCCGCAGAAGCCTTATTGACAGCACTGGGGTGCACTTGGGATCGTCAACAGGAGGGAATGTTCTTATGGGGGAAACTACCGTCGACAAGTCCGGGAGCGGAAGCCGTCATTGACGATTTATTATATAATAAACACGTATTTATTGCACCGGGTTTTATTTTTGGTCCGAAGGGAAAACAGTACGTACGGATTTCACTCTGTACACCGAAAGAAAGAATATGGGAAGCCGTAAATCGGATAGCACCCAATCAGTAAGCGATTAAAAATGCAAAGATCATGATAGTAAGCATCGTCGGTATCGGATTATTGGGAGGTTCTTTGGCGCTATCGCTAAGGGAAAAATATCCGAAAATGACGTTTTTAGGAGTTGATAAATCGGTGGTTCATCAGAAAATAGCGATTGCCAAGGGGATTGTAGACCGGATCGTGGATTTGGATGAAGCCATCGCCGTATCTGAATTGATCGTGTTATCGACACCTGTGGATGTAATTACGAATTTACTTCCCCATGTCTTGGACAATATCCCGGCAGGGCGGACGGTGATCGATTTCGGTTCTACCAAAGAACAGATATGCGCTATTGCCGATTCCCATCCCAAACGCAATCAGTTTGTAGCTATTCATCCCATGGCTGGTACGGAGAATTCCGGTCCAGGAGCGGCATTCAAGGAGCTATTGCCCCAGCAACACTGTATTCTTTGTGATCGCAATAAGAGTAATCCCGATGCTGTAGCTTTGGTAGAAGCCTTGTTAAAGGATATAGGGATGAAGATTCACTACATGGAGCCGGCGGATCATGATTTACACCTGGCTTATGTCTCACACCTGAGCCATGTCAGTTCTTTTGCCTTAGGACTCACAGTGTTGGAGAAAGAGAAAAATGAAAAGGCGATTTTCCGAATGGCTGGCACCGGTTTTTCTTCGACCGTTCGTTTGGCCAAAAGTTCACCTCAAATGTGGGCGCCGATTTTTCTTCAAAATAAGGCCAATGTAAGTCGGGCATTGGGAGATTATATCGAATACCTGCAAAAGTTTAAGGCCGCTATTGACTCCGAAGATCTGAACAGCAGCCTGGATTATATGACTCGCTCCAACGATATCCGGCGGGTATTGGAAGGTATAGAAAAAAAATAAGCCCCTTCAAAATATCGAAGGGGCCTCTCTTCTTTTATTTCCACTCTTTTAGAGCTGTCTCAATCTGATTTTTGTAGAACGCGTTAAAATTAGCCGCTTCTCCCAGCTGTAGCGCTTTCCTCGCCAAGGGGATGGCTTCTTTGGTTTTGCCCAATTTGTTCAGAATTTGGGCTTTCAGCCACACATTGGCAAAGGTTTCTTTAAGACCTATGGATTTGTCAGCCATGGCCAACGCCTGATCCAAATTTTTACCTTTTCCTAACAAATAGGTTGCAGCTGTCTGAAGGGTGCCTGGGTCTTCAGGGTTTTTCGCGACCGCTTCATTGATACCTTTCATTGTTAATGCATCGGTATCCACTCCAATTTTTACGGGTACCGCTAAACCTGCCCAGGTCAAGACCAGGTTGGCCGAGGTTTCGGTTAAGTCGCTAAAGCCTATCGTGAAAGTTTCGGTATTCGGATGTGAAACCGGAGTAACGTTTACACGTGCCACATCATTGGATTCTGAATAAGCGCCAATTCCTCCCTGATAGTTTTTATTCAAAATAACCGTCCAGGATCCACTGTTAGGGATTGAGAAAAGCGCATATTTCCCGGCGGGGATGGTTTTTCCTCCAAAAGTAAAATCAGTACTCGATTCGAGGGTTGTAGCTGCGTTAGCACCGGTTCTCCATACTTCACCCAGAGGAGCCAGGGGCGATCCGGAACCGAATGCTTGTCTTCCTTTTAAGCTGGGTCGGGAGTAGCTCACCGTAAAATCGGTTACACCAACTGTTTGCTGGATAGTAGACGAGGGGCTCAACGCAGGCGTACGTTGAGCAACACTGGTTGCAACAATCGCACAAACAAAGAGGAAAACGAAGAACAGTTTTTTCATTAGCAAGGAAAATTTGGTGAAAACTGGATTAAAATAACTTCAAAAATAACAAAGACAAGGTACCTGTCCGCATTTCAGGTAAATAAATATAAAACCTATTTACTTTTTCCTACTGATCGATATCCCGGATCGACTGGTACGATCGATGGTCGTTACATAGGCTGGGTGTCGGTTGACATAGTCGAGAAATTCAGGGATGCCCCGTAGGTTTTGCAATACATTGTGGGCAGTAAAAGTTCCTTTCGACAGGAGTTTGGGGTGAATATCTTTAAAATACTGTGTATACCAGTCCTTATCAGCATCGGAAAAGACAAAATCAAAAGGACCTTTCAACTCCCGGACTATTTGGTGCGCATCCCCCAGCCGGAATTCAACGAAATCAGCTAAGCCTGCTCTACGGATATTTTCGATGGCTTGATTTTGCCGGTTTTCATCGATTTCAATGGTAATTAATTTTCCTCCCGTTTTGCTCAATGCCCAGGCCATCCAAACCGTAGAGTGACCGGTGGAGGTTCCGATTTCCAGGGCGGAGGTATAATTGTTGCTCACAATGAGGTCATGCAGAATTTGACCATCTTCAAAAGGTATGTTCAGATCCCGCCATTGGTCTCGATATTCTTGTAAAAACGACAGGACTTGGGAATCACGTTCTTTTTGAATGGGCGTATTTTGAGCGCGAATCTCCTCGGCTGTTAGCATACACAGGGTCAACAAGAAGAGGGTATGGATCAGATAATGCTTCATCCTATTTCGAGCGGTTTAGTGTTTGATGAATTTTTGAACGGTGAGTTCACCGCGGCTTCCAATTAGTTGAAGTAAGTAAAGGCCATTGGGAAGATTTTTTACCGATACTTCGGCACGGCCATCCGCCAAAATGGTCAATGCGGTTTTTTGGACACAGGAGCCCATACTATTAAAAATGTTCAACTCCCAGGAACCTCGCCCAGGAGATTCGATGGTAAGTTTATCTTGAGCGGGATTTGGCCAAAAGTGGATGGCACCGACATTCGGTTCCTTACCTAGTATGAAAAACTGAACGACCTGTACCGAAGAATATTCGCTATAAAGCTGTCCGGATGTCGCTTTTACCCGATAGCGATAACTACCTCCTTGGGTCAGCGTGTCGCTGATAAGTTCGTTGTCAGTCGTCATAGCGATTACTTCAAAATCCTGTTCTTCGTAGGCTCTTTCCACTATAAAAGTGATCTCTTCATCGGCATGCGGAAAATCCCAGCGGAGTTGTACATAATTTCCATCCAATTCCGCAGTTAGGTTTTCCGGACTTGCGAGGAATTCGTTTACCTTGAAAAAAGGGAGGCCATAACCTAATTCAAAATCAGGGTTTTCGGCCTGATTCCCTAGATTGCGCACAAAATCGGCAATTTCCTGGGCCGTTTTTTCGGGAAAAAGTTGCCAGAGTAAGCTGGCGAATGAAGCAATCAGAGGACTGGCAAAGGAAGTTCCATTGGACGTCGTAACGCTACCCGTGACCGAACCCACGCGTACCCCGGAGCCGAGGGCTACCACATCAGGCTTGATCTGACCTATTGCATTTGGGCCAACGGAACTAAAGGTGGCGCGATCCCCGGTGGATGTGATCGCTCCAACGGTGAGTACGGAATCGACATCGGCCGGGGCGGTGATATGTTTCCAATTATTATTTCCTTCGTTTCCCGCCGAAACAACCAAGAGTATACCGGTTCGTGCTGCCATTCGTGCCGCCCGTGAAATGAGGGTGGTTTTCCCATCCATTTGTTCATAGGTATAATTGTAGGCCGCATTATCAAAGTCGTAATAGCCTAACGACGTATTAATGACATCCACCCCAAGGCTATCGGCTCTTTCAGCGGCCAACAACCAAGTCACTTCTTCGTAAGGTGATTCGCGGGTATCATCTTCCGTACGGTAAAGCACGTAGTGGGCATTGTAGGCCGGTCCGACCAGTTGACCTTCCCCATAGGAGGCCATTACACTCAATACTTGCAAGCCGTGACGATGATCGTCGTACACGTTAGAATGTCGTGAAATGAAATCGTAAGTGTCGAGTATTTTTCCATTCGCGAAGAGGTGCTGAAGGTAGGCAACTTCATTGGCCCGCGAGAAGCCGGCATCAAAGACACCGATGAGCATTCCTTCTCCCGAAAAACCTAGTTGGTGAAGGTTTGGGACACCCAGCATTTCGAGTTGGCGGGCGCTATTGCCGTAATCGATCGTTTGTTCAGTCGAAAACTTGCTCTTGGTAGCTTTCCGACCATTAGGTTGCGATACAGGAAGATTGCGTTCAATGCCTTTAAAAAAGGGCATGGCCTGGATCTGTTCCAATTGAGAATCGGAAGCCTGGACAATGACCCCATTGAACCATTTGGTTGTATGGAGCACTTGAGCGCCGGTTAAACGGACTGCCTCGACGTAAGCCGGATTTACTGGCAGGTCGGTTTCCACAATGGGAATATTTTGTCGAGAGCGCCTCTCAATCGCTCTTTCCGTTAAAAACGCACTCGGTTGATCAACATGATAGGGGGTGCCTTGCTTATCAGTGAATAAAATCAAATACCACGGATCGTTTTGTGCATGGACGACCGAAGCACTGATCACCATTATTAGGATGATTCGAAACAAAGGTTTAGCGATTTTTTTCCACATAGGAACCGAGCTAGAGGTGCCGATGAGATCTAGTACTTAATTATACGTAGGGCAAGGTGAAATGTTGCTTTAATTCAAGATTCCAGGGGAAGTATTTACGTTCCCCAAATAAGGACAATTCACTAAGGATTGCAGACCGTCGAATTTGACACGGTCCTTGTCATACCCATGGGAAAGCCGTAGTGATTGCGTGATATTATTGTCGCCCATGGAAAGATCGACGTCTTCCATGGTAAATTGACATGGATGTTCGTATCCGGCCGCATGGGTAATTTCAATGATTTCCTTGGTGAAGGTTTTCATATAATTGTAAAAACGCTCACTTTTTAGGGTTGGGTCTAAGCCGGCGACCAGCCATCGGTTATTGGTGGCTACCCCCACGGGGCAACGATTGGTATGGCAAAGTTGAGCTTGGATACATCCGATTGACATCATCGCTTCCCGGGCTACAGCAACCAGGTCTGCGCCCATCGCAAAAGCCATCACGGCTTTATCGGGAAGGCCGAGTTTTCCGGATGCAATAAAAGCGACTCTTTCGGTCAGGTGGTAGCGCTGGAAAATTTTATATACGTGTGCAAACGCATATACAAAGGGCAAGGAAACGTGGTCGGCAAAGGACGGTGGTGCTGCTCCTGTGCCTCCTTCCCCGCCGTCGATGGCAATGAAGTCGGGTCCCTTCCCGGTTTCCACCATTGTTTTAGCTAGTTCCTCCCACATTTCCAATTTCCCGACGGCTGACTTTATTCCGACGGGCAAACCTGTGCGCGAAGCCATTTCCTCGATGAGTTCCACCATTTCCGGAATATTGGAAAAAGCGGTGTGGTAAGGCCTTGATACGATGTCCTTTCCCATTGGAACCCCTCTGATTTCGGCAATTTCGCTGGTTATTTTACTGGCCGGCAGTACGCCCCCCTTGCCTGGTTTGGCACCTTGGGAGAGCTTTAATTCCAGCATTTTTATGCAAGGGTTACCCTCAGTCAGTCGGGCAAGCCTATCCATGTCGAGGTTTCCGGCGTGATCGCGGACGCCGAAATAGGAAGTCCCGATGTTGAAAACTACGTCGGCACCCAATTTATGGTAGGGTGACAAACCCCCTTCTCCGGTATTGTGGTAGCAACCGAATTTCGCTGCTCCCCGGTTGAGAGCCATAATGGCATTGGCCGACAAAGAACCGTAACTCATCGCGCTGATGTTAATGACCGAGCGGGGTCTATAGGGCTTAGCTCTTTGGTGAAATTCGCCAATGAGTTTGGCCGAGGGTAGTGTATAATGGTAGGGATGATTGGTGTTAATGATACTATGAGGATGGTCGTCGGGTAGGTGGGTCGGGAGTAGTGCTGGTTTAATCAGAACGTACCCGGCACTTGACATATCCTGATCGGTTCCAAAACCCTGGTAATTATTCTCCTTTTTCGAAGAGGCGTAAATCCATGAGCGTTGACGGCGGTTAAACGGGAGCTCCTCCCGGTTATTGGCTACGATGTATTGCCTTAGCTCAGGGCCTATTGATTCAAGAAGGTAACGAAAATGCCCAACGATGGGGAAGTTATGCTTTACCGCATGTTTTTTTTGAGTGATATCAGCAAAAGCCCATACGGCTAGAATGATGATTAAGTATACCCACCAAGGTATATTAGTCAGTACTTCCCACATGTTCTTCCAAATTAGTTACCTTTTCCAGGTCTTTCCAGAACCCAGGGTAGGATTTTACAACCACCTCTGGTTCCTTGATGATGATTTTTCGATTGATACCCACCGGAGCAAACGCCATGGCCATACGATGGTCGTCATAGGTATCAATGACCGGAACTTCGTCGCCCTTTCCTCTTTTTTCGACCACGTAACGATGATTGGTCTCAATTTCCTTCAACTCTGCTCCAATCTTCAAAAGTTCGTTTTGCAAGGCAGCCACTCGATCGGTTTCCTTGATTTTCAGGCTTTCGATTCCAGTCATATCGAGTTTGACTCCTTTAGCGCCACAGCACACCGCGACGGTTTGAACCAAATCGGGGCATCCTGAAAAATCCCATACCAATTCCTGCACGGATTCAGTCTTGGTTAGGCGTACTCCTCTATCTGTATAAGTAGTTTTAACCCCAAGAGGTTCCATAATTGCGACAATGGCGCTATCGCCCTGTAGGGACTCTTTTTTCAACCCAAGAAGCTCGATTTCTGCATCCTCAGCCAAGGCCACCAGACTATACCAATAACTCGCCCCGGACCAGTCGGATTCCACTGCAAATGTGGTGGCGACATATTCTTGGTGGGGAACAGTAATTTGCTGTTTCTCCCAGTCAGCCGTGTAGGAAATGCCGAAATGAGCCATTTGTTGAAGGGTCATTTCGATATAAGGGCGGGAACCGATTTTGCCCTCTAAGTTGATAATCAGTCCTTCGGGGAGGGTCGGGGCTACCAAGAGTAAAGCTGAAATGAATTGGCTACTAACATCGGCTTTTACACTGAGAGTGTTGTTCCCTGAATAGGTAAAGCCATTCAGTTTCATCGGCGGGAAGCCTTCTTTGCCCATATAGGTAATATTAGCACCCAGTTCGCGGAGGGCATCTACTAAAATACCGATCGGCCTTTCACACATGCGGGGAGTGCCCGTCATGATTTTTCGACGTCCGGTTACCGCAAAGTAAGCTGTAAGAAATCGCATGGGAGCACCCGCATCAATGACGTCGGCTACCTCTTCCTCGCTGTGGAGCAATCGTTCCAAAGTCTGGCTGTCGCGTGCTTCAGAAACATTGGAAAGTTGGGATTTAAAATCCGTTAAAGCGCTGATAATAAGGGAGCGATTGCTTTCGCTTTTGGAAGATGCAAGCCGGATACTAGCCCGAATGGGTGATGACGTAGGTTGAACGATAATTGATTTCAAAGCGTGATACGTTATGAAAAGGGAACAAATGTTCGGCAATTTACAAAGTTTTTCACAGGAAGCTCACATCGTTAACCTAAGCCTGTAAGACGCTTTTGAAGAAGAATTATAACAAGCTTAACGAATAGATGACTGCCTTGGCGCGCGTATTCCCGACCTCCCCCCTCCTATAAGATGCGGCGGGCTACCCTAGAGAGAATTCCGTAGGAGGGATCTGAAAACTAACTCGATAATGTATATCATTGTCCCTGCTTGGGTTTAAGTTGCCAGAGAAGCAGAACAATGATCAATAACAAGGCTGCTGAAATTTTGTAAAGCAGCCCTACACTTACATCCATGTCGCGTAGTGCTCCTCCAGCATATAAACTTACTCCTCCTATCAAGCAGGAAATAAAGTTCAGCACGCCATATCCGGTGGCTAACTGTTTTTTATCAATTAGTAAGGTTAAAATGGGCATCATATTCGCATCGAGGAATACTCTGAAAAAGGCGAATATCATAAAACCGGCCAGGGCAGGGTAAAGTAAATCGGTGCTACTAGCCAGGAAAATGGCCGGAGCAGCTATGAAATATCCGGTCATGGGAACCAAAATCCTGCCCTTGGGATGTCGTTTACTCCATCGATCGGCCCAATACCCCCCGACAATGACACCCACAAGGGAAGCAACATGAAAATAGCCTGTGGAATATACCCCTGCCATACTTTGCGACAAATTGAAATGTTCTTTAAAATAGGTTGGTAACCACCCGACAACCAGCCAACCTACGATGCCAGCGGTGCCCCAAAACAATAGCGCTATCAAATAATTTCGATTGGCGAGGAGAGAGCGTAAGGTCTCGGCAAAGGCTACTTTTTTCGGTGGAGACGCTTGTAAATTTTCATTTACCTCAACTTCTGCAGGTGCTTCCCGCAAAACCAATAGCAGGATAAATGCATAAACAACTCCGATAACCCCAAAGACACTGAAGGCGAAATTCCAGGTATGGGTTTCGGCCAGCCACCCCCCAATGAATCCAAGGCTCTGACCGATCATGATTCCGGCCATATGAATGCCATTAGCCAGAGAGCGGGTTACGCCTTTATGGTAATCCATAATCATAGCTAGACCGGCAGGGATGTAACAAGCTTCACTGATGCCCATCAAGGCACGCGTAACTAACAGTCCCTCATAAGTCGTAACCAGGGAAGTAAGCCAAGTGACCAATGACCAGACGAAAAGACTACCGATAATTACCCAGGTGCGTTTATAGCGATCGGCTAAAAACCCACCTACTGGACTTAAAATTCCATAGATCCACAAAAAAAGGGAAGTCAATAACCCGAATTGGGCGTCGGTCATCGGTATGGATTCCACGATGGAAAATCGCATGGTGGTGATCATCATCCGATCGAGGTAGTTCAAACAACCCACCAGACTTAATAAACCTACCACTAACCAGGCATAGGAACGGGACGAAGTACGGATGGTAAGGGCTTTAATCATCGTGTAAGTGGGTTATTTCGCAAATGTTTGTGTCGATTTATGGATTTGAATGTTGGAGGGTGTCCGAACACCTGGTTTTATTTCACCGCTGATATACAACCAACTATTCTCATAGGGGATGACGGCTAATGTAACACGCGACTGGTAGGAGAGCTGTTCACCCAGATATTCCCACGTATCATTTTGGGGGTAGTAAAATAATACGGTTCGGTTAATACCAGGGTGGGTAGCCGGGGTACGGTATTGTGCAGTGACCCGATCCACACCGCCCCAGATCAGGAATTTATCGTTATCCAAAAGCGGAAGATTACCCGCTGCGGCGACGCCCCGAGGAATGGGTGCCATTTTTTGCCAGGTAGCCTTCCATTTTCTCCCCTCCCTGGTTAAAGTCAGGGCGTAATTATCGAGCAAAATATCCCGATACACTTCTCCCAGTGGGTTGGTGTTAGCGGTTTCGCCACTCATTAAATAGACTCGATTGTTCCAAACCCCACTTACCGGAAGTTTCCGTTCGGGGCCTGGCCAGGATTCGATTTCCTGCCACCCGGAATTGGGGTTTTTTAAGTCTAACACCAAGGCGGTTTTTAAAGCCGGTCCAGTCGGCGTTTCGGCCCCTCCTAATAGGACCAGTGCATCTTCGACTAATTCGCCTGTCATGTAGGCCAAGGGGAAAGGCAAGTCGGGCAAAGTTTCTTTTTTAAGTTCGCCGTTCACCCATTCATAGCTGAATACATTTTTCAAATGATGGGTATCGGTACATCCCCCGGCGATGATCACTTTGTTTTGATAGCTCACAGAAACGCCGTAGCCTGCCGGAACGGGCAAGGATTCTTTAGCGCGTTGCCAATTTCCGCCAGCAGGCTTGACATAAATATGGTCATACCATTTTTTCACTCCGTTTTCCCACGGGTATTTATCAGGAAAGTTGGCTCCCCCCATCGCAATAATGGCTCCGGAAGATACCCCAGCATACATACCCGCAAAACCTTCCTGGTCGGGAATGCCCGGAAACGCTGACCATTTAATTTTATTCACCTGAGCCGTTGCTCCTGTGGCGGTTAGCAATGCGATCATTAGGTATTTGATTTTTTTAAGCATTTCGAAAATTGTGGGTAAGTGAGCGCAAAGCCACCCAAAAAAAGGGGCTTCTTCTTGACTAAAAATTGACGGTGAGTTTCAAAACAGCACCGGGACCTGGCTCGCCGTATCCACCCGTTACCAACAGCACCTTTTGATCCGCATGGTCTTCAATGAAGGTAAGATTGCTAGTCAAGGGTAATTCGGTGTCGATCGTGTATAAAATTTCACCCGCCGTGGATATCACGTGCACAGCGGCCATCCCATAATGGGCAACCCAGACTCGATCTTCTCGGTCTATTGCTAAACCGTCAGGTAGGTTTTTGATGGGATCTCCCGAGGGGTGTTGGGGAAGTTGGACAAACGTTTTTCGATCCCTGACCTGGTAATCTTCGTCCAGCGTCAATACAATGATTCGATTTCCGTAGCTCTCGGCTACGAATAATTTATTTTCGGATGCATTCAAACATAGCCCGTTAGCGTAATCTATCTCATCCGCGATTAATTTTTCAGTGCCATCGACGCCTTTAAAAAGCACTTTTCCATGTGCACGGATGGAATCGGTAAAGAACAAGTTCCCCCGGGAATCGACGATCAGGTCATTGGGGGTAGTGAATTCAATACCCGCACAAAAATTTTCAACGATTGTCTTTTTTAGACTACCGTCGGGTTGGTAGGCGGTAATTTTACCTGAAGAAGACTCGCAAAACCAATGTTCGCCATTGGGTAGAATCACCTGCCCATTTGGACAGGTGCCGAGAGCCCAGATGCGGAGGACACCTGGTTGCAACATCATTATTTTTTTCCCGCTAAGGGTGGTGAAAAAAAGATTCCCATCCGGGTCAACCGCAGGCCCCTCCGTGTAGTAAGGCAAATCCAAGAGTTTTTCTACACGGCTCAACATGCTTGAAAAACGCTTTTATTTGGCCTTTCGAAAGGAAATAACGGTTTCCGCCGATTATGGAACGTAAATCGCGTCATATCGGCACTGGTGTCACCGGGCGTGTCGACCTTTACCAAATGCTTGCAGACATCTTTGTAGGCGGCAATGGGGGCGTTTACACCTTTGGCAACAATAAAATTAAATTGCTCGGGCTGCAATTCATAGGCTAATAGTTGCTGCAGGCTGAAAGGGACCGTGCGTAGCGATGTGAGCATAATGGTTTGACCGTTGGTCGTGTGTACAATCGCAGAGTCGCCCATGTTATAGTTGACGAAACCACCGTGTTTGGGCGTCAACTCCTTAAATTTCCCATCGATCAGCCGAAAGTTCTTCGGTTGAATTAGGTAACCGTTTTCACCGATGGTCAGTCGATCGGGCGTTTCCTCTGCCTCTTTTAATTGTTGAACCGCCTTGGGGTCGTAGATACAAATAAAGGTACCGTCGAGTCCTGCCCGGTCAAGTGCTTCCAGTAAATGCGTGCTTTGGGCACTACTTCCGCCCCCCACATTATCGCCCATGTCGAGTAATAAGATGGGTTTCTCCATGTTTTCAAATTGGGGGATTAGATCATCAATAGTCCGTTTTTGACCGTTATATTGATCCAGGTTATCATAGACAAAGTCTTTTAATTCTTCCTCGAGCTTCTTAGGAATGGGGTTTTCTGAAATGGCGATGAAGGCCGAACCCAATTCCGGCACGTCAGCATAAGGAAAACCTAACAGCAGACTCAGAGCGTATAAATTGTAGGTTTCCTTTTTTGTTTCCAGCAAATGCAGAAGATCCAAACAGGGTGATTCGGAGGTATATTGTTGTTCAATGCTTATGGCAACTGGTAGTTGGATCAATTGATGATAAAACATTTTATTCCCCGATAACCTATCGATCATCATTTGAGCAGCCTTTCTTCCCACCCTTGCCTGGTCGATATGCGGATTAGTTTGATAAGGAAACAAGCCGTCGGTGGCGTTGACCATCTGCGGGCTGACGTTGGCATGGGGGTCTAGGGTTCCGGTAATGGGGATATTGGGGCCAAGACGTTCCCTCAGTCGTTGCATCCAATGCCCATCCATATCCGGATGTTCTTCCGTTACGCCCGCTCCATGTGGGAGGACAATCAGTCCGTCGTAGGGTCCATTTTGGTCGAACAGCTCCAGTAGTCGATTCAAAACGGCGTTATAAGCCTCCCGGGTTACAATTCCGGAAGGCGTTGCAGATGCGTAGAAGATAGGGACGAGTTCGTAATCCTCCCGTTGTTCCAGGACCTCGATGACACCACTAATTTCGTGATGAGCACCTCGGTATTCCTTCAAAATGGCTTCTTCTTCGAGCCAAAATGCTTTCTTGAAATGTTCAAGGTCCGTGGGTTGCTTCGAAAAAGTATTGGTTTCGTGGTAAATTCCGGCAAGACCGATACGTTTTTTCATAAGGTTATAGGGTTAGCAAGTTACTTTTTGAGTTTAAAGACAGCGTCTACCTCAAATTTAAGTAAATCTCCCAGGCATCCGATCAAGGTAGTTCTTGCCGGATAGGGTTCATTGAAATACTCTCTATATATCGCGTTGAATTCTGCCAAATACTCCTGTTTACCTACGTAATTCCGAACCTGAACGGCATCGTCCAGACTTGCACCGGCTGCTTCCACGATCTTTTTAAGATTCTCGAAAGAACGTCTGCATTCCCCTTCAAAGGTATCGGTTACAATGGCACCGTTTTCATCCACGGAAGCCTGTCCTGAAACAAAAAGGTGATCTCCCGAAATAATACCCGGAGAGAAAGGTAAACTACTTTTGGGAATATTTTCCCCTGTGACTACAATTTTGTCGCTCATCGTTTTATCTAAATAGGTTTATGCGTTTACGGGTCCGTAAGTTTCTACTTTTTCCATCATAGCCAGGATCTCGTCGTCATTCCATGGCATGGGGGGATTTAAGAGGGGCGCTTTGGCAGGCCCGATCTTGATATTATATTTAAGGTACATACCCCGGTCGACAAAGGACCAGACATAGGGAAGTATGGTCTCAATAAATTGCTGAAATGCCAGCATGAAGTTCTGACCTTCTATCACCGCTCCTTCCATAAATTGAGCGCGAACATATTTGCAGGTAGGTCCAAACATATTGTAAAATGTGCCAATCGCACCGACGGTACCGCAGATGGCAGCCTGGCACATTAACTCGTCGGCACCGCTAAATAGTTGCCATTTATCGCCTGCCTGGTTTTTAATCGAACCTATTTCCAACAATTGACCGGTGGTCAGTTTCATGCCGGCCACTTGAGGCATTTCCAATAATCGTTGAATCACCTCCTTACTGGCTGCGCCTCCAATTTGGTAGGGGAAAAAGGGAAGATCGGTAGCTTCGGCAATGTGTCGGTAATGGGTTATAGCCATGTCGCTAGTGGCGGCATAATAAATAGGTCCTACCGAAGAGATTCCATCAGCTCCGTGATCGGCAGCATGTTTCGCCAATCGGATGGATTCCTCTGTGTTCATGGCGCCGACCTGTACGATAACAGGCACTCGACCCCTGACGAAATCGAGGGTACGGGCTGCAATCTCCTTGCGTTCAGATTCGCTGAATAAGAAACCCTGACCGGTGGAACCTAGTAAATAGATGCCATCCATCTCTTGTTCGATCATCAATTCCACCAATTTTTCCAATTCGGTTGAATTCAATGTTCCATCGGTTTTTACAGGCGTGAACAATGCCGGCCAGACTCCTTTAAATTTTTGTGTGCTCATTTGACTCGTTTTATATCTGCTTTAGTAGAAAATTTGACCGGTAGAGGTCCGGTGTTATGGATAATGTATAATTAAATGCGCTATGGGGGTCACCCCGGGCTGAATTGGTGAAGACGACTTAAGGCTTCGTCGGGGGAGATAGGACGTACAGCGGGAAGCGCAAAATTCCGGTCGACTGTTTCCATATCTTTAAAACCGCTACCTGTCACCAGACAAACGTATTTTTTATCGGGGTCGATTTCCCCTAACAGAATAGCCTTTTCCAGCCCCGCCAATGCTACAGCTCCGGCAGGTTCAGAAAAAATACCTTCTTTAATGGCTAAGTTTCGATGGCATTGGTACACAGCTTCATCCTCTACCGTATACCCTGTTCCCCCTAATTGTCGGCAAGTGGTAATGACTTCCTGGCCATCTAATACATTGGCCACTTGGAGTCCACTGATAGAGGTGGAGGAGCGAGGTACGGCAACTGCTGGGTAACCTTTTCGCAGCGAGGAGGCAATTGTATCGTTACCTTCGGGTTGTACACAATGAACTTTCGCTTGCCTTTGCTTCGAGAGCACGCCCCGGGCAACAGCCAAGGTAAGTCCCCCACCCCCAGCAGGAACAAATATTTCTATCTCATCTTCCAGTTGTTCCATTAACTCGTGAGAGATGGTTTCCACGCCTTCCATCCCTACCGCACAAAATTTGTAGGCACTGATCGGAAGAGGAAGATCTGCTTTGGCATTGATTTTCGCCAACTCCTGGAAAACTTGTTCGGTTACCCCTGCCGACTTGCCAAAGTCCTGAATCATTAACAGTTCGGCCCCATATAGTTGCATTTGCTTTAACTTCGGCTGGGGGGCACCATCCACGACGATGACGATACATCGAATACCGGCTGCAGCACAATAGGCCGACAAAGCAGCACCCGTATTCCCGCTGGACGTGGCTATGCACGTTTTTTGACCCTTTGCAAGCATGTCGTTGATTAAGCGTGCAGCAAAACGGTCTTTATACGATCCCGATGGATTCAGATTCTCCAATTTGAAATACAAATGCGGTAAACCCATTTCTGGACCTATAGCCCGTGAACGTATTAAGGGGGTATGACCCTCTCCCAAATGGATGCTATTCGTAGGTGAAATAGATGGCATCATTATCTTCTTTAAAATTCGTCTGGGAACTGCCGCTTTTTAGCGGAATAGGAATTGAAATTGGTCAGTAGTCCTCCATCTAAGTTCAGCGTAGTGCCCGTTAGGTATGAGGCCTCCTCCGAACAAATCCAAGCAATGGATCGAGCGATTTCGGCAGCTTGACCACCCCTGCCTAAGGGGATAAAATCGGTCAACTGTTGAATGAGCATGTCGCTGATATTGTCGCCGTCCGGATCGGTATAGTCATTGCTCAATTCGGTGTCGATATAGCCCGGAGCTATACCCACTACGCGTATACCCTTACGGCCGTAAGTAATGGAAAGTTCTTTGGTAAGACTATTCAAAGCGCCTTTGGCGGCGATATAAGCGGGTGCCAATCCCGAAGGGCGTTCGGCCATCACACTGGAAATATTGACGATTACCCCGCCGGAAGTTTGCTTCTCCATAATATCCGCTACCGACTTAGCTAAAAATGTGGGAGCCGTAAGACAAACGCGCAATGTTTTTTCCCAGATCTCGAGGGTGGTTTTTCGTATCGACATCCCGATACGCCAAGCCGCATTATTTACTAGCACATCAACACGTCCAAAGGTCTTGAATGATTGATCGACTAAGACATCCCAAAATTGAGGATCCGATAGATCGCCAGGACATAGTTCAACAGTGATCCCATTTTTCTGTAATTCATCGCCCACGCTTGTGAGCTTAACAGGATCGATGTCGGTCAACATCAAAGCATACCCTTTTTCACCAAGACATTGGGCGGTGGCACTTCCGATTCCACCCGCTGCTCCCGTAATTATGGCGATTCGTTTCATATTATTCCTTTTTACACCTATTGCGGTGATTTATTCAACTTTCGGCGATTTGTTTCCCAGGACATCAATCCTGATTTTTCCTTTTTTTGAAATCGGCAAGATTCCTCCTAAAGCATCCCCCTTGTTCACACGCACCACATTACGCATGAGAAAAACTAAACCATCGGTATCAACGATCAATGGCGTAATCTGGCCGGTTAAAGGATCCATGATTTCGCCCCACTTGTCGCCCTTTTTAACCAATTGGCCTATTTCCACATCAGGTAGGTAAATTCCCTCAGCGGGCGAAGGCATTTTTCCTTGTAGGTAGCCGCTGTCTAGGCGGGCATCTTCCACCCAATAATATTTTTCGGTTGAGAGCAACTCGGGTTCACCCTCGATCATTTTCACGGATTTAAGAAAATTGAAAAAACCGGAGACATAGGCTTTAACAACCTGTTTCCTAAACCCGGTACCCCCTCCAAACTCAAGGTAAATCGAGGGAATACCGGCGTCGCGAGCAACCGAGAGGGTACGACCGTTTGGGGTCGATTCCGTTCCCCATATCAGAGGTAATTGAAAGGCCAGCGCCATTTGCCTTTGTACTTCTAAAATTTGATCATCCTCGTGCAACATATATCCGGCTAAAGGGTAGATATCATACAATAGCCCACCCGTGTGCATGTCGATCAGATAGTCGGCTTCTCTTATCCATTTACTAACTGAAAACGCTGCCCGTTCCGAAGCACTACCCTCCTCCTTTCCCGGACAAATTCGAGCCAGGTCTAATCCATCTTCCCCCTGTCGTGTGCCTTGTAAATAGGCGGTGGGATTTACATTGGGTACGATCGTAATCTGCCCATTCTTCAATTTCCCCCTCAGTTGTGCGAAAATTTGGTTGCAGGCGACCATAGGCTCATATTCATCCCCGTGCACCCCCGCCAACAATACCACATGGGGACCCATCTCTGGTCCCTCCAACTGGAGTACATGGATCGTTTCAGTGTTCAGCTTCATAATATTCACCACCACAAGTGGGTTGTTCCGGATCGAAAATGTCCAATGTTTTAAACATAAGTCGGGCAATTTGTTGATGCCCCTTGTAATTCGGGTGTAAAGGATCGTTCAACCATTGGCGATAGACGTGGTTCAGTCGTTTCCGGTGCCGATCTTCCCAGTATTGGTAATTGTCGACCAAAATAACCTGATGTTTTTCCGCAACTTGACGTATTGCTGGGATGTAGTCAGGGAGGGTCTTCCGCTCGGAAGCCAAATCCAAGATGATCGGATTGGGTGTATGTAATATGGGGATCGACTGGAGCGCCCTCACTTTTTCCACGAACTCCACCAGGTTTTGTTCAAAAACAAGAACGGGGATATCGGTTTTGGCGCAGTCGTTAGTGCCGATCATGATGGATACCACGGAGGGTGAAAATTTGGTAACCCGCCATTCGAAGTCGTTGAGGATGGTTCGGGTGGTCTGTGAACTAATTCCCGTGTTGATGACCCAGTCGCGGGTTCGGGCTAGTTCCCATCGCATTCGCTCCTCAAATATTTCAGGATATGACCGATACCCCTGGGTATGCTTCGCACCGTGGGTTATACTGTCCCCTGTAAAGAGCCAAATATTCGGTTCCTTCTTTTGTAAAAGGCCTTTTATTTTATCTAAATCAGGCACCTGGCGAAGGGTAAGTGTTTCCCTTGAACTCGCTTCGACCGGAGAATAGTACATAAGCCCGGGTACCGCAACCCCCAGCGTTTTTAAAAAGTTTCTTCGTTGATTTGAAATAGACTGTTTCATTTATAAAGCCATTTCTGATTTAAACGGGTGATATTGGTCACGGAAAGATGGGTTTTCTTCGACTGGCTGCCTGCGCAATAGCCGAGCAAAACCTCTTTTCGCGTAAAATGGATAGCGATATAGCAATACCAACCATCCGGATCGGATTCAATATTTTTCACGTGGGTCCATGTCTTGCCTTCATCCTTGGAGATCGCTATGGTTAAAGGGGTTCTTACGCCACCGTGCCACTCTTTTTCGACCCTAGGGTTATTGTTCCACACCAGAAGCAAGTCCCCTGTCTTGGGTATCCGAGCAATAGAGGCAGGTGAGAGGGGCGAAGCAATATTGCTTTCCTCAATATGGCTCCAGGTTTGACCCTGATCATTCGAATAGGACAACTGTTGTTTTCCGCCACTAGCGCGGATAAACATCATCAAACGCCCGTCTTTCAATTCGATCAAGCCAGGTTCCTGGGTAGTGATGTCGGTGTTATTGGGTACGGGTTCACTCGATTTCCAAGTAAGTCCGTTGTCGTCGGAATAGTAGCTGTATAAGGTAGCTTTGGGCGTCCATTTTCCGCCTTCAGAACGATGCAAGGCGACGGCCATGATCAAACGACCGCTCTTAAGCTGGATGACCCTATTGTTATTTAAAACAAAGTATCCGTTACGATCGGTGATACAAACAATGGGATCGCTCCAGGTTTTACCCTCATCGCGGGAGATTCGAAGTAGCGGTTTGCAGTCTGTTTCCGAGTTTTTCTTCAAATACCATAAGCCAATAGAGCCATCCTGAAGGCGCAAAAGGGATACCGACATTACGTTCATATCACCCTCCCTTTCGACTACTAATTGATCGGTTTGACTCCAGGTTTTGCCACCGTCTTTAGAGACTCGACTTGCCAGATAGGCGGGGGCATGGTCACTGGTCGACGTACCGGTATATCGGCTATAGATAAATAGAATGCTGCCATCCTTCAGAGTTATGAAATCGCCCTCACTATTTCGGGGGTTGTCAGGGCCTGGATTCAATTGCAGTGCTAGGGTCTGCGTTTTGTTTTTTTGGGCGTAGACCAGGTTGGTTGCCAGCAAGAAGACTAATAGGATCCGTAGTATTTTCATGGTCTTTTAAGTTTAAGGCCGGGATACCAGAGCATCATCGGGTCGGGACCCAGGCCGGTTTTAATGATATCAATTACTTTGAGGCTTTTTAAATCGATGACATGAATCCCGTCGGAAGCTGACTTATGTCCGTCGATTGTTTCGGTTCCATCGGGAAGCATTTCCGTCTTTTGGGCATCTTCGCACCCCACAAAAGCATAGCGTCCGTCGGGCGATATTTCAATGCCAATAGCGTAATCGCCCACAGGAATGCGCTTGATTTCTTTTTTACTTCGGGTGTCGAGTATCGTGAGGGTGCCGTTTTTCACCCAATTAGCGATCAATGCGGTCGCTCCATCGGCGGTAAACTTGATCCGGACGGGCATACCCTCACAGAGGAAAGTTTCCTCAGGCTCCCAGGTTTTTGTGTCAATGATGGTTATACTACCTCCGGTTTGGTTGAGTGCCCACAATTTTTTACCATCGGGTGTAAAGGCCATACCCTCTACGCCCTTACCCGCAGGGATTTGTTGAATTAGCTTACCGGATTTACGTTCGATAAGTGAAATGTTTTCCGATACGATATTGGAAGTTAACAGGTAACGACCATCGGGAGAGACATAGACCATGTGAGAGATCTTCCCGTGGGTTGGGATTGTGCGGGTGATTTCATTAGATTTTGTGTTGATCTCTACGATCTGGCCTGATTGTCCGGCGGTAAAATAGGCATGACGCCCGTCGGGTGCCATTGCCGTGCCGTGGATACGTCCCACCGTTCCGGTATTAATCTGTTTGATATGCTTTCGGGCATAAAGGTCAATGACCGAAATGGTGTTTCCTGGAGGCGCGTAGTTCGATAGGTAGGCGAATTTTTGATCCGGTGTGATGATAATTTCATGGGGATTAGGTCCGACTTCGATGGTTTTGAAAACATCAAATCCAACCGGATCAACCCACGATAAGGTATTCGAATGTTTGTTAGCGACGAGTAAAACAGGAAGGCGTTTTTCAGTTTCGTAGATGTCCTTTATCCGATATCTTTTCAACTTAATACTATAACCAGGATCGTCGTCCGGCTTTACGTAGTAACCCATTAATACGTAGTCGTTGTGAAAATGGATAGCGGTATAGGCGTACGTTTCATTTGGGTTGGTTTCGATGTCGGTAATGGTTTGCCAGCTTCGACCATGGTCTCGGGAAAGATGCATGGTGAGGGGAGTACGTTTCGATTTATGGTAACCGGGACCTTTCTCACCGTTATTATTAGTCACGGCTAAAAGATGGTCAGTTCCGGGAATTCGTTTAACCGAAGCTGGAGAAATGGGAGAGCGTAGTCCGGACGGCATAGCGTAGGACCAGGTGTTACCCCCGTCCGATGAATAAGACTGATATTGTCGTCCACCCCCAGCGCGAATGATCATCATCAGGCGTCCGTCACTCAACTCAACTACACCCGGCTCCTGGGTAATCAAGGTGTCGTGAGCCGGAACCCGTTGGCCGCTCTGCCAGGTCATTCCCTGGTCATCGGAGAAGTAGCACCGAAGTTGTCCGCTGTTGCTATAAGGGCTGTCTTTCGTTTTGTGTAAAGAAGTGGGCACAACTAAACGTCCGTTGGAAAGTTGTATTATCCGGTCGTTATTAACTACAAAGTATCCACTTCGATCGGTTATGATGGAAATGGGTTTATCCCAGCTTTTACCTTCATCCCGACTTTTGCGGATTTTCGGGATACAGTCGTCAAGGGAGTTTTTTTGGAGGTAAACCAATGCGATCTCGCCGTTTTGAAGACGCAATAGGGAGGCTGACATTACATTCATGTCGCCTTCCCGATCGATAATTAATTGATCTTCCCGGGTCCAAGTCTTGCCATTGTCGGAGGAGAATCGTCCCATCAACTTTGCCGGAGCATGGTCGCTGGACGATCCCTCAAACCGGGAGTAAATAAAAAGGATACGTCCATCTTTCAGGGTGATGAAACTTCCCTCCGAATTCCTCGGGTTATTCGCATCCGTGGTGAGATGCAAGACTTGCTCCCCTCGGAGGGGTTGCTGTCCGTAAGCGGCGGAAAACCCCAAAAGAGTGAATAGGACGATAGAAAACAATCTATTTCTCATATAGCCAAGTTGGATGGATCAATGTGATATTTGTAATGGATAAGCCTGTACCTTTAGAGCGTTCACCGGCACAATAACTCAGTAGCAAATTCCCGTTTTTTAAGAACCGGGCAGCGGTATAGCAATAGTGCCCATCGGGATTATCGTGAAGGGTCTTGATGTTCTTCCAAGTAAGTCCTTCATCATCCGAAATAGCCACATTAAAGGGCGTTCTTTTGCCGTATTTCACCCCCATAATGCCGTAATTATTCCAGATTAATACCAAATTTCCCGTGTTGGGATCGCGGATAATCGTGGCGGGTGAAAGGGGAGAAGTGATATTGGAAGGACGGGCGGGAGACCAATTTTTACCTTTATTACGGGAAGAAGCAACGTATTGAATTCCTGCATCCGTACGAACATACATCCAAATGGTGCCATCTTTTAATTCGATTAATCCAGGCTCCTGTGCCATGATCGACTCGGGGATGTCAACGCGATTGCTGCGTTTCCAATTTTTACCTTCGTCATCCGAATAATAGCAATACAGGATTCCGTAGTTGTTGAATTTCCTTTCCAGCTCTTCAAAGGTCAGTCCCTTGGCTTCGGTGTTGTGGAGAGCGACGGGAACGAGAATCCGTCCGCTGGGAAGTTGGATCACCCGGGCATTATTCAATACATAGTACCCAGGTTGGTCGGTGATGCAAGCTACCGGCTCACTCCAGGTTTCACCCTCATCTTCTGATATGCGCATCATGGGAATGCAGTCGGCAATGGAGTTCTTACGCGCGTAAAAAAGGGCGATTTTCCCACTTTTTAGCCGCAATAATGACACCGACATGACATTGGTGGCTGCTTCGTTTTTTACGACGATTTTATCTTGCGCCGTCCAGCTTTGCCCACCGTCGGACGACCAGCGAGCAGCCAAATCGGAGCTGCCAAAATCACTGGACGAGGAGCCTGTAAAACGAGAATATATGTACAGAATTCGCCCATCTTTCAATTCAATAAAATCGCCTTCACTATTTCGAGGATTATTCGGACCGGGCAACAACTGTAAGGTTACTTTCGGCGCATTCGAATGTTGACTTAATGCGATCGACGCACCTATATCGACCCATGCCAGAGCGACCCAAAGCAATTTAAGCAGGTATCCTTTAATCATAGTTATGGATTTCTTGAAATGGAATTCTGACGACATACACACCTCGGGTATGCCAATCGAAATAATTGAGTAATATGTGATCTGATGTGAAATGAATTCCGGTATAGCAATACGAGCCTTTAGGGTCGGTTTCAATATCCATCATCCCTTTCCAGGTCGTGCCATTATCGGGAGATACTGCCAGGGTCAGAGGGGTCCTCCTACCGCGAAGAGCAGGGTCTGTTTGTGTATTGTGATTCCAAACAGCTAGTAAATGCAGACTGTTAGGAAGGCGTACGATACTGGCTGGTGACAACGGAGAGACCAGGGAAGAAGGATTTGCCGGGGTCCATCGTTCGCCTCTATGTGTTGATTTCGAAAAGTATTGGGTACCCGCATTGGTGCGTATGTACATGAGTACAGAGCCATCGACCAATTCCACCACGCCGGGTTCTTGAGCGATGATGGAATCAGGTATCGAAACCCGTTCACTTCGAGTCCAGGTTTTCCCTTCGTCATCGGAGAAATAACAATATATTTTTCCGTAACTATTAAAGCTTTTTTCTAACTCGTGTAGGGTGGCATTAGGGTTAAAATTAGACGTATGCAGGGCTACCGGCATGAGCAAACGTCCCGACGCGAGTTGAATGACGCGATTGTTATTGAGCACGTAATATCCGACTTGGTCGTTGATGCAAACCACCGGTTCACTCCAGGATTCACCTTCGTCACTGGAAATACGTAGATGGGGACGGCAGTCGCCCAGGCTATTTTTTCGCAGGTAAAACAGGGCGATTTTACCCGATGCCAGTCGGAGTAGGGAGACGCTCATCGTATTCATTTCCCCCTCATTTTTTACGACCATTCGGTCTTCCGAACTCCAGGTTTTTCCCCGATCGTGGGAGATACGTGAGACCAGATCGGAACCTGCAAAATCGCTGGCACTTTGACCAGTAAAACGAGTATAAATGAATAAAATCGAACCATCCTTTCGAGTAATAAAGTCGCCTTCACTGTTCCTCGGATTATCGTGGGACGGGAGGATTTGCAGCGTCGTAAATTTACTTTGGGCTTTTGCCTCTTGTATATGTAGGCTCGAGCAAAGGATCATCAATGTCACGTAGGTCAAGATTTTTAACCCCTCGCGGTGCCGAAGAAAACGGTCGATATTGTGATAGAATAGCATCATATTTTTTATTCAACTGCAAAAATTCGGTTAACCGCTTCGAACGACTTTATTTCCGAATAGTGTAATACCGTTCTTACCGTCTGGCCGTTTTCCACAATGGGTACAGGGGCTTCAATTACAAAATCGGCAAAGTGAGGAGCATTGAACGCTATAAAAGCGAGGTTTAAGGCATCCATGGGTTCGTCGTAGTGTTGTGAAAGGTCGGGCAGGACGACCGGACCGGTGTCCACCTGATACATCTTCGTACTAGGATTGATGTTCATGGTTTTGCAAGGACATTCAATCATTGCGGATAAACCCGTTTGTTCGTTCCTTATCTCCGTCTGCGTCACGATGGGGATGCCTTCCAGGGTGGCTTCTCTTATTTTTTCGAAAGTATCGAGTTCTTTGATCGATTTAGGCTGCGGAATACGGATGATGGGATCGGCACCCCAGGTCTCGGACATGAGCTGTACTTTTCGGTAACTCGGGCGTTCGTCAAAATGGCGTCGGAAAATGAGGACCTTGTCTTGACCGAAAACGGGTAAAAAATCGTAATTGTCCTTATAAAAGAGATTTTTCTCAGCGAAGGTATCTTCACTTTTACACGAAGCTCCCTGGTAATAAATTGCTTCAGTTTCGGTATTGTGGTTACGAACGATGGTACGACTTTCAATCCACATTCTTACCTCGTTGGAGGCATTTGATTGGCCGGAATTACATACAAAGGAACGGCTGTAGTCCAGGCAGGCCGAATTCGGTTCGTCTCTGGAGACTGGTTTTTTCTGGCAAGCTGCCAAGGTAAGGGTAGTAGCTACAGCCCAGCCGGTTTGTAAAAAATCACGACGACTTTTCATAGGTATTGGTTCAGTATAGGGCGGAGACGGAAACTAGGAGTCACCCGCTATTTAACGATTCGTTTACGGTCGAAAAACGGACCCTGATAAAGGTAGCCCCACCCAGTTGGAAGGGCTTTTATTTTTTTACGAAGTCCGATTCCTTTAGTTTAATACGCAAACCTCCCTGCATAGTGGTGATCCACAACACTCCTGGGGATGCTTCAAAAGCATAGGGATAGGACAGCCAGGTTTTACCTGTATCTTCGTTTTGTACTTTATATGATTTAGCGATGACGATCGGCTCACTCCAAGTTTTGCCCTCGTCGTCGGTGAAAGCCATGGATAGTTCCTCCCTATGGTTACTGGTAGCCACTTCTGACCATTGTCTATCCCCACCACGCAAGGGATAGTAGTCTTTGCCTAGGGGGAATCGCCGGTTCCAGAGTAATACGATTCGACCACTTTCCAGGCGTTTGAGCAATCCCGGAGCCGAACTGGCATCGATGGAGGTGGATCGGATGGTATGCCATGTAACTCCTTCATCATCAGAAAATGCTTCCCAGAAACTACCCCAATTGGTTCGTATGAGTTGCCAAATTTTGCCCGCCTTGAGCTGTACAATGGTCGATTCCGTCACGCCACTATGATGTCCGATCCCACCGAGGTCTATGATATTGGATCGAACCCAATCTTTCCCATCGTTGAAAGAAGTATAGGTTAGCACCGTGTGATGCCCTGGATTATGACGCATCATCATAGAGGTAAAAATGATATTACCACTTCGGGTTTCGATGATGGTTCTAATCGCTCCCGTCCACTCATTGTGCAGTTTCTGAGGTTCCAGCCAGGTTTTTCCTTCGTCCAAACTCCGAACCACATAGGTAGGCAGACGGGCGCCAGGTGAATCCGAAATTTCCTTTTGCCAATTCCAGTTAGCCCTTTCCTTCATGTTCATAAATGCCAGTATGACTACCCCACTGGTTGTACGCAACAATACCCTCTCATTGGAAATTTGGAATTTTTCAGGGGTAGCAAAAACTTCATAGGCTTTCCAGGTTTTTCCTTCATCGTGACTAATGAGGCTCTGGGTATTTTCGACTGTTAAAATACTGCCGTCGGACAACCGTAGGAACGGTCCCATTTTCAAGCCGGGTAATTCATCAACCGCTTGGGGTATCCAGGCGCCAGTCGAGGTGACTTTCCCTTCCTGGCCGTTAAAGGTCTGACTGAAAGCAGGGAATTGACAGCCTATGACTAGCAAAAGCAATCCGATGAGGCGATAGGCCTGCTGCGATATCCAAGGGGAATTATTCGAAAGGATAGGGTTATGAAGTATCATCATCGATCCATTTTTTTAAGTTCGAATGATTGTAAAGGGCAGGATACCGAGGACGTCAGCCGGAAATAATTAGCTCCCCAGGTTGTATTTCGGGAAAATGCTTTCCGGACGAGAAGACGATCGGCCTGCCAAAGCTCAACTTGGTGGGTGTCGTTGTCCCAACGAAGGTGTATAGGGCTAATCACCGACTGTATTTTGGTAGCGAAAATGCCATGATTCGAGGCCATCGAATCGGCTGCTATTGAAAAATGATCCGTTAGTGAAATTGTTAACGCTTCGCAACTTGCATTGGGATCCAATCGGAGAATTAGTTCTCCCGACAGGGTAGCGGGGAAATTAAACACCGTCGTATTCGGCGTTTGGTCGGACGGGGATGAACTATTCACCCGATAATCTGTTAACCATCTCGGGTCGAAAATCACAATCGAACGACCTTCTCCCTGGCCGCTTACGACCAGTACCCTTCCATCCTGCATCTCGGTTGCTGAAGCATAGGCCGTACCCCGATCCCCCCGTACGGTGGGATCTGTGGTTGTAGTTTCCTTTACTATTTCGCGGAAGCCTTGCCAACTTTTGCCTTCATCCGAACTGAGGGCAGCATGCAAAACTTCCCGACCACCAAACGCATAGGTATGAGGATTGTCCCAGCGTTGGTTCATGTTAAAAATCAATAAGATTTGGTCGTTCATTAGTCTTAAAAAGGTGGGAGGGGAATCTGAAGATATGAACCGGGAGGGTTGTGCTTGGGTCCATGTATCTCCCAAATCGTTGGAGAAAGCCTCGTATAGTACACCTTTATTAGTTCGGATTAACATCCATAGTTTTCCATTTTTCAACTCTATGATGTCCGGCTCTATGGCACCATAACGAGTAACTTTCTCCGAATCGATTTGAATGTTTAAAAATGAACTAGATTTTTTCCAGTTATTGCCATTGTCGTCCGAATATAAGGTAAGAATTTCATTCCATCCATAATCTATGTCCTTTGAATTCGGTTTTTTCTCTCGTTCGGGTACAGCCTTCCCAAAACTCATCAACAATCGGCCTGATTTTAATTGCATGAAATTCCGAATGGAGCCCACGTATCCTTCGAAAATTTGAACAGGAGCTTCCCACTTATTAGCGCCTTTTTTCTTACGGGTATACCAAAGATCGAGATGTCTACCCCGATAGCCTTTATTGCCTTCCCCCCAAAGGTGGAAAACAGCATGGAGCGTTTCCTGGTGATCTTCTAATACTTGGTTGGCGTAGTAGGCCGTACCGGGTAATTCGAATTCGATTTTCGGGGCTTCCCAGTGTATTCCGTCCCGGGAGCTAATCGACATAAATTTGTCGGCAGCTCCCGGACGGTTAATAAAAAAAACGCTGAATGATCCATCTTTTAACGCCACCACCGTAGACTCATTCGAAGGTGCCTTACCAACGACGATGGGTTCGTAGATCGGTGTTTGACCGACCATCGAATGCGATGGCACCGCCAGTACAAACCCAAATACGAAGACCTTTTTAGCGTTTAACATAGGGTTACGATCTCAGAAAAGGCACTAATTATATCCCGGGGTTTGTTTCAATGCTCGGTTGTTGGTGAGCGTATTCAAGTCGATAGGCCATAAGAGCTTGTATTCTTCCGTTACCGTAGTGTATTTAAATACATAGTCTTTCCCGAATCGACGTAAATCATACCATCTTTTACCCTCCGCGATAAACTCAAAGTACCTTTCGGCTAGGATCGCTTCTGCCACATCGTCATCACCGGGTTTGTTGGGGAATGCGTGTTGGTCAGGGTCGTAATTACTGCCGTAAGCCCGCATTCTAACTTGATTGATTTCATTTCCTGGGCTTTCACCACTTAGGCTTTTTGCCTCAGCCAACATGAGCAATAGGTCTGCGTAGCGATAGATCGGATAATCATCGATGAGAACGCGTGCACCGGCATCAATGGTGCCAGGGAATTTTTTTACGTAACAACCGGCTAACTTAAACTCGTCGTTTTCTAAGGTAAAAGCCCCTTGAATCGATGCATATTTGCGGCTGTCCTGATTTGAAAAACGCTGATAAGTGGTTTTCTTTAGCGGAGCCTGCCAACCACCGGCATTACCTACTAAGTCTTTTTGGACATCAATTTTTACCGCAGAAAGTGAATCATAATAATTGCCGATGTAGTTGATCTGAGGTAGGTAAGGCCAAAATTGTCCCCCCATAAAATGGTATTCCAAAAGATCATTGCGAATGGCAAAGATGATTTCTTTGTTACCCTTGTTGTTATGGGTAAACACACTGGCATAATCGTCGAGTAATCCTAAATCGGAACGATTACTTTGGATCTCCTGTAGGGCACTTTTGGCCACTTGGGCATCGGCACTGCCACCGCCCATTTGCCGTGCTGACCAAAGATATACTTCCGCCTTCAACATAAGGGTGGCACTTTTCGACCATTGTGACTTATTGCCTTTAATCTCATAATTGTTGCCAAAAGCCGCTTCCGACTTATTCAAATCAGCTTTAATAAATGCCATTACTTCAGAGGCAGGAGAGGCTGCTTTTGCCAAATCGTTTAAATCGAACTTGGTAGTAGCCTGATCGTGAATCACCACATCGCCCCAGCTTCTAAGCAAATGGAAGTAGTAGAAAGCCCGCATGCCGTATGCCTGTCCTAAATAGTAGTTTTTGTTGGTTTCCGACAAAAGATTGGTGGGTTCCGTACGGTCAATCAACAGATTGATTTGGTTGATATTCGAATAAAAATCACCAAAATTGGTCACCATAGGGTTATCGACATTGAGGGTGTTCAACCATAACCTTTCCCGGTTGTTGGTCGATTCCCCCCCAAAGGATACGTCCCCAAATTCGTCTGCCCGTAGACAACCCAACACAAAGAAGTTGTACGTATGTGTACGCATGCGGGAATGAATCCCGACTACAAAAGAGTCCCATTGTTCGGGTGACTTCCAAAAGTTTCCGTCGGTGATGCTACTGACGGGTGCAAGGTCTAGATCGAAATGACTACAGCTGGCCAAAATCGACAACTTCGCGCCTAATAGAATATGGAATAATATCTTTTTCATGATGCTTTTAAGTCGAATTTTGAATTAGAACGATACTTGTAACCCGAAAATCACCGTCCTGGGCAGGGGGTAACGACCTGCATCCAATCCACCCAGCTCCGGGCTGGTTCCCGTGTATTTGGTGATATAGCTCAGGTTTTGCCCGGTGATATTCAGTCGAAGGTTCGACATCTTGATTTTGGACACCCAAGCACTCGGAAACTGGTAGGCGAGGGTTAGCTCACGTACCGCCAGATAGTCCCCTTTTTCGTAAAAACGTGAACTGTTGTTGTCCAGTGCTGTACCGGCATTGTTAGAACGTGTGATGTTTTTCTTGGCACCGGCTACCTGATCTGCGTAGTAGAATCGAGGGAGGTCAGAATCTCTGTTATCTTCAGACCACATTTTCTTAACATCCTCGATCAGGTTAAAAGTACCCTGCATCTGACCCATTACACGCGCATATAAATCGTTGTAAATCGTATGACCCACGCCATAGTCGAAACGAGCATAGAACGTGAAATTTTTATACGAAAGCGAGGAAGTCAACCCACCGGTGAATGTGGGGTAGATATTTCCAACTTTAACACGGTCGAGGGAATTGATGATACCGTTATTGTCCAGGTCAGCCCATAAAACGTCGCCCGGTTCGATGGGGAACTTCCCGGTTTTATTCGCCAAGTCGGCATAGGCAGCTGGGCCATATAGTTCGGCTATTGCATCGTAACGGTTCGCCACCGATTGGTTTACATCGTCCCAATCGCGGAGGATTCGCTCTTGTTTGAATGCAAATATGTCACCCAATGTACCCCCTTCTTGAAGGCCACCTACCCAAACTACTTTTCCTTGTTCGGGGTCATAGACTTCATATCCGCCCTGACGATTCCTTTCATTTCCGTTATCAGGTAATTTTAAAATTCGGTTGCGAACGTAGCTGGTGTTGAAGCCCAAATCCCAGGTCAAACCATTGGAAGTACGCAGTACATTTGCATTGATATCGACCTCAAAACCGCGATTTCGCAAGCTTCCCAAGTTGGTCCGAATACTGCTAAATCCAGTGTATCCGGGGAGGGCAAGGTTGGTCAACAAATCACTGGTGACACGGTTGAAGTAATCAAAAGAAAGGGATGCCCGGTTGTTAAAGAACCCGATGTCAGCCCCTATGTCCACCGAGGTGGAGCGCTCCCAACGTAAATCGGTATTCACTACGCCCGTATTGAGAAAGCCTGACTGCCCGTTATAGAGTGTTTGTAATCCGTAAGCGCCCTGTACTTCAAACTCTCCTACACCGGCGACGTTTCCATTAACTCCATAGCTTATACGGGGTTTGAAGGTAGAAAATACTTGATTCAAGCCCGACTCTGTGAAAAACGCCTCACGATGCATGTTCCAACCCGCTGATACCCCCGGGAAGGCCGCCCAGCGGTTATTTTTAGCCAAACGCGAGATTCCATCGTAACGCAGATTGGCAGAAACTAGGTATTTTCCGTCAAAATCGTAGGTTAAACGGGAAAAACCAGACAAAATTCGCTGTGCGCCCCAGCTGGAACTAATAGAGGTCCTTTCGGTTGCCGCATTTAACGTATAGATAAAATCTGTTGCAGCTCGGTTACCCGCGGCCGACAAGCCAAAGGACGAAACATCAAAATACTCACCACCCACCAATAGGTTGAAGTTATGATTCCGATTGATGGTTTTAAAGTAGTTCAATGTCAGCGTATGTTGCTGTTGGACGGCATTGGAATAAGAAGCGGAAGCCGCTCGTGTTGCGTCCGGAACCGTAGAGGTTTGATATTGGATCGCCTTATTAAACGATTCGTTTAAGCCATCGGTGATGTAAAAGTTGGCATTGGCCTGTAGAAGTAGATCTTTGACGATTTCCCAATTCGCCCCTAAGTTGAACGTAGTTCTGCCGGTTTTGTTTTTCCGGATTTGTTTGTCGAGATAATAGAGCGGGTTTCCGTTGCCAGCTGCGTTATTGGGGTTGGGATTGCCCTCATCGTCAAATGGTTTGAAAGTAGGCCACAAGCTCTGAACTCGATAGAAGATAGCACTTTCTGCCTGATAAATCGGAGGTAATTTGGACACTGAATAGGCGACTGTACCCAAAACTTCGAAATTGGGTTTAATGCGGTAAGAACCGTTAAATGTACCTGAAAAACGCTCGTATTTCGTTCCAACGACTAATCCATCTTCGTTATAATAACCGACACTCGCTGCGAATTTTCCTTTGTCGTTACCGCCTGTAAAGCTCAAGTAATGATCTTGTGTTTTAGCCGGGTTGTTGAAGGCTGCGTCGCGGATTTGGCTACCGTAATCAATAAACATTAAGGTGTCCCTATCGTTGAAAGGGTCAATCATCCATTCCCAGCCTTGATTTACCAGGGAGGAAAATTCATTCCGATTAGCGCTGGTGATTTTCTGGGTAGAGTAGATGTGTGGGAGATTCACCCCAAAACCAGTTTGGCTGTCGGGCGTAACCAGGGCTACGCCGCTCAACGCCCGGGCTTCGTTCACCCGACGTACCCCCAAGCGGTTGTAGTACAGGAAGTCACGGGCATTCATGTATTCGTATGCGGTTCGCAAATGGTTAAAACCGGTTCTGACCTTATACTGTATCTCTGACGTACCTGTTTTACCGCGTTTGGTTGTTACCAAGATCACCCCATTATTGGCTCTTGCCCCGTAAATCGCCGTGGAAGCTGCATCTTTTAGTACTTCAACCGATTCGATATCGGAAGGGTTGATGTCATTGAATGCCCGAACGACCCCGTCCACTACGACCAAGGGGCCACCGGGGCTGTTGATCGAGGCGCCACCCCTGAGTAGGATACTAGGCGATGCACCGGGTTGTCCGGTCGTATTAATGACCCGCAAGCCAGGCACGGTACCTTGTAGGGCAGAAGCTGGATTGGCCATGGCGACGTTCTCCATTACTTTTTTATCCAATTTAGAAACCGACGTCGTTATCGTTTGCCGGGATTGTGTACCATAACCGATCGCAACCACTTCGTTTAAGGTTGTTACGTCTTCGTTAAGACGGACGTTAATTTCCGATTGAGCTCCCACCTGAATTTCCTGGGAAACAAAACCGACAAAACTAAAGGTTAAGACCTGTCCCTGCTGTGCATTAATCTGATATCGACCATCGATATCGGTTAATGTACCGGTTTGTGTCCCTTTAATGACTACCGTTACCCCGGGTAGCGGGGTGTCATCGACAGCGGAGGTTACCACCCCCTGGACTTGCCCTTGTTGTGCGAACGCCACAACGACACTCAGCACAAATGATGGGATCAAAAGAAACCACCTGATGTTAGGAATGTACCTGTCTTTCATAAGAAAAATTGGTTTTAATAAGGATTGGAAAGATCGTATTCGGAGTAAGGTAGAAGTAAGCTTATTTGTAGAACAAATATACAATTAAAATTTACTATTCAAGTAAAATATTGAATTATTGGAATTAATTAGCGCAGGTTGAGCTAAATGTTAGATATTGACCCCTTCCACCCGGGCTTTTTGACGGTCGGTTCCTACCGCCGCTTCAAACCGGTTAAGATGGTTTTTCATCGCATGAGTGAATATGGAAACATCATTACTATGGATGACCAGGTTGGCGCCCATTTTTGCCCATTCAATTTCTTTGTCAAAACCCACCTCTTCCCATACGTGAATACCGACTCCAATCTGTTTGGCGCGGGCTTTACGAATGATCATTTCAATGGTCTCCAAGAAACGAGGGTGGTCGTATTGTTCGGGTATACCCAGGCTGCAAGTCAGGTCGTGAGGACCTACCAGCACTGCATCCAAACCATCCACCGACAAAATTTCGTCCAGTTGTTCCAGGGCAGGGATGCTCTCGATGTTGACGATCAAGACATTGTCCTCATTGGTTTTTTTTAAATAGTCGTGCAGTTCTGCTCCGAGATGCGCTTTTTTTGCCAGGAAATCGGAAAGTTTTTGTCCCTTTAGCGGTTTAAATTTGACCGCACCTGCGAGTTGGCGGACCTGTTCAGCGGTCTCGATATAGGGACCGATAACGCCCTTGGCACCGCCGTCCAAGACCATCGTTGCATGATAAGGATCCGGAATGGGTATCCTCACCACCGGCACGACTCCCTTGGCTTGGTAGAGTTGGCATAAGGTGCTCAGTGTTTGCCGGTCGTTTGGCGTGTGTTCCGCATCGAGAAACACCATGTCCATTCCCAAAGAAGCCAGCACGGAGGGCCACCATTGGTCGAGGCGTGAAACCATGGCCGTTCCCAGAACCAAATGGCCGGAATGAAGCGCTTCGGCAAGTTGTTTTCCAGTCATGATCGTTTATTTAGTCAAGTAAAATTTGAAACCAAGAAGGCGCTTTAGCCCATGTACCCTTTTCACGACGTGTTACCGCCACGACGATTTCAGGCGTATCGGGGCATTCTAGTATCTTATAATTCGATAGCTCGACGGATAAGTCCTCCCGATTGGCAACCCGATGGTCGATGACAACCACAGACTCACGGATCAGTCCGAATTTTTTTTCATCTACCCTCCCCATTACGAGGGGATAGCGGGGATGGTTGCCACTTGGATTCTGGTCACAGATATTTCCAATCCAGTAGAGTTTCTGATTAAATACCGACCTGAAGAGGGTCGAGCAGGCAGCCGGTACAAAGAACGGCTGCCCGTCGGAATAGGAAAAGGGTTTTGGAGTAGTCCAGGTTCGGCAATAGTCAGATGAAAAACTGAGCCAGGCATAACTGGGTAGGTCGGGCTTCTTTAAATTTGAACCCCGCATGACCATCGCAAAATGACCCGGGGAAAGTTCAACTATCGAAGGCTCAAATAAACCTCGGGTCGACAAACGGTGATCGATTCGTAACCAATCTCCAAATTTCCAACGAAGATCGCTACGATCAGCGGTCCATTCACCAATCAATACACCGGAATCGCCAAATAGATAGGCGTCCGCCGGGTTGTAAATCATTTGTCGTTCCTCATCCCAGGGATGCAAGTGTACGGGGATTAAAATTTCTCCGTTTGAACCCTTGACAAAAGCCGATGTGAGTGGGATGGTATAGCCATTTCTTCCGATTTTAACCCCTTTGACAGGATAGTCAGGAGCATTCCCATCTTGCACTATCAATTTGAAATCAGTGAAATTTTTACCGCCATCGGTTGACAAACGATACCAGCATTTATAGAGCGGCGACCCACTTTGTGTATCAGGCGTTGTGGGAGTGGTCGGTATGATTTGAAGGATGTTTTGACCATCAGCCAAAATGCCATCGTTAATAGCCCCTAATCCATCTAAAGCACGTTCTTTAAAATGGGCACAATTTTCCTTCTTCCAGGGGTAGTTGACCTCCAAGGTGTCGGGAACCTCAGGCAACTTTGGGAACAGGCGATGGACAAAACGATCAGGAATAGGTCGTATAGCACCGGTGTGGCCTGAAACAAATACCCTTTCACGGTCAAGAACCCGAATTCTGTGAGGCTGATGGCTCGTTTCTTTTAACGTAAAAGGTAATCCACTACTTCCTGTAAGTAAGCATAAGGCGGTACACTTTCTCAAAAAACTTCGCCGGCCATTTGGGTTAAGATCCATGCCCCAATTCATGTCTCTAGGGGTTTTATTTAGTGGGTTAAGCTGTATTTAGGACCCTTTCTATTAAAAAAAGATCAAGGGATTAGTGTTTAATTGTCCAACAAATATAAAAATAATCTTTATCTTTCGAATTATTAATAGAATTATTTTGATGTGTTGAAAGGTTTTATGACCGATGTGTCAAATCTTGTTAATTTTACTTCCTAAGTTCCAGATCCTATGAATAAAACCGGTGATTTCCCTCTTGAACCCCTGGGTGCATTGTCCATGACCGATAGGGTTGAAAATATTCTAAGGCAGTATTTTACAGATAATAAGTTCAAGCCTGGTGATGCGCTTCCTAACGAAATTGAAATAGCGCGGCAATTGAATGTGAGTCGGAATGTGGTACGTGAGGCACTGAGCAGGCTGCGTATGCTGGGGATGATCGAAGCCCGGCCACGGCGGGGGATGGTGATGGCTCAACCCGATTTACTTGCGGGATTGGAAAAAGTGATGAACCCCTTGATCCTGAGCATCGATAATTTGAAGGATATATTTGAAATGCGGTTGATACTGGAAATGGGTATTGCGGAATTCCTGTTTGCGCGTAAAACCAAAAAAGACATTGCCGAATTAGAGATATTGGTCGAAAACCAACACGATCCCTATTCTCCATCCAAAGATGAAGAGGTGGCTTTTCACAGCAAACTCTATGAAATGACCGGGAATGAAACTTTTGCTCGATTTCAAACCTTATTAATGCCGGTATTTGAATATGTCTTTTCTGAATACTACGATCGGGGAAATCATGTTCAGATCCCCGAACCGGTAATCCACCGCGATCTGGTAGAAATATTGAAAAATGGAAATGCCGATGAGTTTCGGAAGGCAATGTATACGCACTTGTTGCCTTACTATATTTCAGGTCATATTACACCCCGCGGTTAACTCATTTTTTGTAACCGCTCCAATGCTGAAATCATTCCATGCGAATTATCCTAAACCTCAGTGTGGTAGCCATTTTGGTTTGCCTCCTTTGCCTTTGTAGCCCTTCCCAACGGGATTTTATACGAATCGAGAGTGACTTTTTTAGCTATACGATTAGTCGAGACGGACGGAATATGTCCTTTATCGATAAGGCGACTGGCGCTGATTACCTCCTGCAAAAAGATAGCTCTTTTGCAGCCTATGTAGTAAAAAATGACCGTACTTATTTCCCTTCACGCGTTGAAAGGCAAGGTCAACAGCTCGTTTTTCACTTTCCAACGCTTGAAACCTGGGGTTATGTGACGGTAGGGGAGCAATCCGACCGGGTCATTTTAAAAGTTGATTCGGTCGTTGGTGAAGTTGCTCAATTTGTATTTTTGAACATTCCTCTCACCCTTGAAGCGGTTCCGGATGAGCCTTTCGCCGCCTGTGCCCTATCGCTCAATTTACATACACATGTTGAACAGTTACCAGCTCTTCAAAGTCATTTATGGGCGGCAGGTTACGAACGTTTTGGTTACTCAGGAGCTGAAGTAGCTATAGTAGGTGTCCCTCAAGACAACATATTACCCGTAATTCAAGAGGTGGTGAAGTCGGCTCCGGAATTACCATTTTCAGACAAAGGAGGAGCTTGGGCGCTAATGAATAAGGAAGGATATGGCTCCTACCTGATGGATTTTGGAACCCTCACCTTAGAAACCGTCGATGATTGGATCGCCAAATGCGATAGTCTGGGCTTCAATCAAATTGCCATTCATGGAGCCAATGCGTTTTTTAAGAATGGCGATTTTGAGCTTTATAAAGATCGTTGGCCAGGTGGCTGGGAGGATTTTAAAAAGATTAATGCCCGATTGCATGAGGCGGGCATCTCATCCATCTTGCTTACTTATGCCTATTTTATTGATAAATCTTCAAAATGGGTGACGCCGGTACCCAGTCCTGACCTGGGTTATTTTCGGGAATTTACCCTCGCTCGACCCTTGAAAGTCGGCGATACCGAAATTATCGTTGAAGAATCGACAGCCGATGTGTCGTCGATCGTCGGTTATTTTATTCAAAATAGCATTACCCTTCGCATCGGGGAAGAGTTAGTAGAGTTTACCGGGGTTACAGATGCTCCGCCTTATAAGTTCATCGGTGTCAAAAGAGGGGTATTAGGGACTCGCGCCCAAGCCCATGAAAGTGGCACGAAAGCCTATCATCTCCAGCAAATGTTCGGTCAATTTGTAGCCGGTCCGGACACCAAGCTTTTCGCCCATATTGCCCAAAAAACCGCGGAGATAATAAATGAAAACGGTTTTGACGGACTGTATTTAGATGCGATTGACGGGAACAATATGCTAGGAGGAAAAGAAAATGCCTGGTATTACGGTTCCAAATTTGTGTTTGAAATCGCCCGGAATTTGAATCCGATGGTGGGTATGGAAATGTGCGATATGCCCCACCATTATTGGCATTATAGTTCCCGCTGGCAAGCTTGGGACAGGGCGGTAAGGGGATACAAACGATTTGTAGATGTGCATATTGCAGCGTTGAAATCGGATGATCATCGACACGGTGAATGGATCGGATACACGGAATCCATCAATAGACTTGCTCCGGTAAAAGGGGGGCGTTTAATGCTTCCACTGCATTTAGGTTGGTGGGGAAATGGTATTTGGGACTCCCCGCAGGTGGAGACTACTTTTCCCGACGATATGGAATACCTGCTAGCGAAAATGATCGGTAATGATGCCGGACTGTCGATGTTGGGGGGAATGGACGAAAAGACCTTAAACGAACAACCCATTTTCCGGCAACTAAGGGCGCTTACGCGGCAATACGAACGACTGCGGCATGAAGGCTACTTTAGTGAGTCGGTGAAAGAGAAGTTACGACAACCGGGGCAGGAATTTACCCTAGAACAGGAAAACGGAAAATGGCAATTCCGGGAAGCTCGGTATGATAAGCGGAAGATAGCCGGCGAAAGGGCGGAATGGACACAAGACAATCCCTACGAGGCGCAACCACTCCGTTTCAGATTGCAAGCCCAAATGTCAGTAGATCCGTTTAATGCCAAGGACAATCGTGTGTTAGCTGAATTTGAAAGAGAGAATGAATTTCAACTGCGTGGGGCTGCACCCGGTGTAACAGGATCGTTCCAAGTAGGGGAGGATGAAACCTTGGGGAGCCGCTTTGGAAGTTTTTCAGTTCAAAGCAATGGAAGCAGCCTCCCAGAAGGTTCTTGGATCAAGTGGGAAAAGTCATTCGATCCCTGTTTGAACTTGCATGCGCATCAAGGACTGGGCGTCTGGGTGAAAGGGGATGGGAGTGGTGCCTTATTGAATTTAAGAACAGAAAGCCCCAAACATTTGTCCATGGGCGGTAGAGGGGATCATTTCATTACCCTCGATTTTACCGGATGGCGTTATTTTGAGCTGGTGGAAATAGAGTCTTCAGCCTTCAATGATTATCTATGGCCCGACGAATACCATAATGTTTATAATTCCTATTTCTATAAGGTGGTATTCAACTGTGTTGATAAACTGCAGGTTTGGATCAATAAGGTAGAGCCTAATCAGAAAGTGGAAGTACAGTTGGGTGTGGTGAAGGCATTGCCACTTCGGCAACAGGCCTTTGAAAACCCCAAAGTGCGTATTCATGGGAAAGAAATAGTCTTCCCTGTTCGCATGCTACCCGGCATGTATCTGGAGTTTTTGGATTGGACGAATTGTAAATTATATAGCAAAGAGGGAAAACTGCTGTCGAGTGTTCAACCCACAGGAGACTTACCTGAGCTGAAGCCGGGGGAAAATCATATCGAATTAACCCTATCACCCACGGGGAATCTCATCCCACGAGCTGATATTAACGTGATGATGAAAGGGAAGCTTATCGATTAGTCTTGCATTTAAAAATCGCCAATTCCTGTTAATTCCATCCAGGTGTTGAATGTTTGGGATTGGGTTTTGCCTGGAGTGCTACGCCCATTTCGGACAAAGTGTACAAAAAGCCTTTCCAGCTCTCGAACGATTTCTGGATGTTGGTGAAACAAATTGTTTTGCTCACCTGGATCCGTGTTAAGATCATAAAGCTGGTAAGGCGGTAAATTCTCCGTCTCTCGTCCTGTTCTTGGACTACTCCAGCCCCCCGAACCTGGCCAAAGAATAAGCTTCCAATTACCCTTTCGGATGGCAAAACGCCCTTCTACGGAATGATGGACAATAGCTCTCTCTGGTCTATTCCCAGCTTGTAGGGGATCGAGAAATGGAAGAATGCTGTAACTATCTTCACCGGCATCTTCTGGAAGGGGGGCGTTCAATAATTCGGATAAGGTGGCCAGTAAATCTGTGGTGCAGATGAGTTCATTCGATATTACCCCCTTTTTGACTTTGTTTGGCCAAGAAAGAATGAAGGGCACTCGGTGCCCGCCTTCGTAGAGATCGGCTTTATGACCGCGGTAAATATAATTGGGATTATGCCCCACCTTGGCTAATTCATCAAATCCTGCCCGCGGAGAACAGCCGTTATCGCTGGTAAATACAATAAGGGTATTGTCGAGAATGTTTTGTTCTTCCAAGAGTGTAATAATTTGTCCAACGACATCATCCATCTGTAGCACAAAATCGCCGTAAAAATTCGTATTGCTTTTACCCAGAAAGGGAGAGGTCGGTAGAATTGGGGTATGGGGTGCAGGCAAAGCAAAATAGAGGAAAAAGGGATTTTCTTTTTTTACCCTATTTCGGATGTAGTCGAGGGCTTTGTGAGTTAAATGCTGCAAAACCTCAGCATGCTCGAAATCATCACCGGTGGGACCTTCCCGCCAGAACCCTTTAAAGTCAGTTGAAACGGTGTTGCGGGTGGGTATGGAGGTTGGTAAATTGTTTTCTACAAAGACGTAGGGGGCCATGTCGAGGGAGCCACTGATCGCATATGCATAGGAGAAGCCTTTGTCGGTGGGTCCGTTTGTAATGGGTTGGGTGAAATCAACGGTAGGACGAGAATCCAAATTGTCTATATTGCTCGGATTGTCTACAAACTTCCAATCCCATCCTAGGTGCCACTTGCCAATAAATCCCGTATGGTATCCGTGATCTTTAAGGAATTGGGCGACCGTGAGTCGGTCCGGTTCGATCAATGCTTTTGAATAGCCGCTAAGAACCCCTTTTTTTAATCGACTTCGCCAGCTATATCGACCGGTTAGAATGCCGTAACGGGTGGGGGTACATACGGAAGAACTGGTGTGGGCGTCGGTAAATTTAATGCCATTTGCGGCCAGTCTATCCACGTTTGAAGTTTGCAAACGGGAGTTTTCGTTGTAGCTTGAGATATCACCTATACCCAAGTCATCGGCCAGAATATAGATGATATTAGGTCTGGACACATCGCTACTTTGAGCTATTCCCGACCCGGACAAGACCATACAAATAGTTAGGATGACATATCGTCTAAAAATGCAGGACAGAACTTGTTTGTTCTGCCCTGACTTTATGTTCTTAAAAAATAGCATGGTGTGGATTGTTTATTTTTCCAACTGATTTTCCACAGGTTTTAGCGTGGATTTGTGTTGGTCCAATAGCTCTTTTGCCTTCTGAATGACTTCGGGGTTCTTATTCCCTAAATTATATTTTTCGCCGGGGTCAACTCCCAAATTATAGACTAGGGGAGGATTGTGGTAGGTTTTGTCACGACCAGGACCGTACTCGGGTTGACTAATAAAATGGACTTTGTAATCGCCATGACGTACGGCGTAGACTTCCGTATCCCGATAAAAAAACATTTCCTGGCGAGGGCTTTGCTTACCGGCTATGAGGGTTTGAGAAAGGTCGTAGCCGTCATAGACTCGATCGCGGGGTACGGGCACTTGCGCTAGTGCAGAAACGGTAGGGAAAAGATCGAGAGTGCTTCCCAACTCATTAACCACACCGGGTTTGATTTTCCCAGGCCAACGGAATATCGCCGGAACCCGCATCCCCCCTTCGAAAGTCCCTCCTTTACCACCTCTCAAAGGCCCGGCACTCCCCCCGTGGTCTTCAAAAATGAGCCATGGGCCATTGTCGGACGTAAACACGACGAGTGTATTTTCATCGATACCATTGTCTTTCAAAGCCTGCAAAACCTGTCCTACACTCCAGTCTATTTCTTCAATCACGTCGCCATACAACCCACGCGCACTTTTGTTTTTGAATTTATCGGAAGTGAAAAGTGGAACATGGGGCATAGAGTGGGCTAAATACAGAAAGAACCGATTGCCCTTGTTCTGCTGAATAAATCGAACCGCTTCTTCCGTGTATCGTTGGGTCAGCGTGTATTGATTGGCCGGACGTTCGATTTCTTCGGTATTGCGCAGTATGGGTACGTTGAAATGATGGTAATCCGGATTTTCCTTCAGTATTTTAAAGTATTCCCCCTCTTTAACTCGATCCATGTCATTGCTATAGGGGATGCCGAGGTAGTAGTCAAAGCCGTGGGAAGTCGGGAGGTATTCGGGTAGATGCCCCAAGTGCCATTTGCCAATGGCAGCGGTGCGATAACCGGCTTGTTTCAGGTTACGGGCAATAGTGATTTCCGATTGGGGGAGCCCACCTTTCGAATCGGGAAATAAAACTCGCCTTTTTTCACTACTCATTCCGGTTCGTACCGGTAAACGACCCGTCATTAAAGCCGCCCTACTGGGTGTACAAACCGGTGCGGCTACGTAAAAATTTGTCCATTTTTGACCTTCGTAGGCCATTTTGTCCAAATTTGGGGTGTGGATGGATGGGTTTCCATAAACCCCCAAATCTCCATAACCCATGTCGTCGGTGAAAATGATGACGACATTCGGTTGGCTGGTCTGAGCCTCCAAATGCGAAGGATGTACAATGATTAGGAGAAATAGGAATAAGAATAGGGTATTTTTCATCGGGTATAAAAACTCAGTTGATACAAAAGATTAATTTTTTTATTTCTGCCAGGGTATTCTGCCACCCCATTGAATGTGTTGACGGAGTAAAGCGTTGAGTTCCTTAAATTTGTCGGGGTGGGTATCGATCAGATCGGTTTGTTCGAAGGGATCTTCGTTTAGATTATAAAGTTGTTGTTTTTCATTAGGGCGGTTTTGCAGAAGTTTCCAACCGTTTACGTTGACGGCATGAATGGCTAACCCACCGAATTGGTCGCCACCTTCCCTTCTCTCGAAAAACAGAGGGCGGTCTTTGTCGTCGATGGTTTGACCCCTTAGCAGCGGCAAGAAGCTCTTCCCTTCTATTTTATGTCTAATCTCAGCGCCTGCTATTTCGGCAAGGGTTGCATATAAGTCCATCGATAGGGCTCGATAGGGAGTACTGTTTCCCGGTGTGATCGTGTTTTTCCAGGTTATAAAAGTGGGGATTCGGAGCCCGCCCTCGTACAAGGTGCCTTTGCCATCGCGATATGGGCCGTTGTTCGCTTCGTCGGGCAGCCATCCTCCATTGTCACTCGTAAAAACTATGACGGTATTGTCGTATAATCCAGACTCTTTGAGAGCAGTGATTACTTTGCCGATACCCTCATCGAGATGTTCAATAAAGGCGACCAATTTGGCGCGTTTTTCAGAGAGTTGAGGGAATCTTTTTTTGACATCATCCAATTTTTCCTGGGGCGGTTGTACCGGAAAGTGTGGGGCATTGTAACCTAAATACAGAAAGAAAGGTGATTTTTCAGAAGCTTTATGATGGATATAATTTACAGCCCACTCAGTGAAAAGATCGGTGGCATGGCCAGGTGGATCAATTTCCTCGAAATTTTTGCGCATGTAGTTGATACCGTGTCTTCGCTTTTGAACGTAGTCATCCATCATATCACCCAGCCATCCGTGGAAATAATCGAATCCATGTTCATTCGGGGTGTTGGGGGATTCGAGCCCTAGATGCCATTTGCCAATCAGAGCCGTGGTATAACCTTGTTCTTTCAACACCCGTGGAAGTAATACCGATTCGGGATTCAGGAATCCCCAATTATTCGTTTTATGCGTTCGGATCACACCAGGGACACCTACGTAACTTGGATAACGTCCTGTTAATAGGGCGGCTCGCGTCGGCGAACAAACCGAACTGTTCGCATAGAAATTATCAAATCGCAATCCTTCTTTCGCTAAGGCATCAATGTGGGGTGTAAACAGATCTTTGGTTCCATAATAACCTACATCATGCAAGCCTTGATCGTCGGTGATGATTAATAGGATATTGGGTAAAGGTTGGGGTTGTGCCGCCAGGGGAAACCAGATCCCCAACGACACTAACCCAAGTACCAAACGTTTTAAATTACCAAGCATGGTCGTTTGATTTATATTCGAAGAAGTCAATAGCCGTCATTTTGCTTTAAATTCGGATTGGCATTCAGTTCAATTTCGGGTATGGGAAACAAAACATGATGCGGTTTTGCATTTTTGTTTCGTTCATTTACCGCTTTGGTGATAAATGTTCCCAATCGAATCTGGTCCTCTCTTCTTTTCGCTTCCGAGTAAAACTCCCATTCTCTTTCCTGGTAAATGCGCTCTCGTAAGCTTTGTTGCGTATGCCCCGCCAGTTCAATTGGGCTAACTTTGGCACGGGTCCGGACCGCATTAATTAAGTCGATTGTCTCCTGTTGCGGTCCTTGTACTTCGTTTAATGCTTCGGCTAAGGACAAAAGAATATCCGAATATCGTACAATTGGAAAATCATTTCCAGTACCTGGCCCAGAAGAATTTGGATCAAATTCATATTTATAAGGTAAAGTCTGGTTTTTACCTAGTAGTTGGATTAGTTGACCCGCAGTGTTAGTGTATTCGGTTACAAAGAGTTTTCCCCGTTCATCAGCGCTGTCGAAGGAGTAAACGAAATCGTCGTATACATAGGTACGCGCCGCGTAGACCCCCAGATTGGGCAGAAGTGGGTAGTCGGTTGGGAAGGTAAGCGCATTGAGGAAAATGGCGCCGCCTTGAGGGTGTCGGGTCAAAGCCCACAGAATTTCAGGATTTCCTTCGTTGTCGAGGGCGAATACCTTTTGATAACTATCCAGCAATTCATAGGTACCGAGTGCGATTATTTTTCGGGTCGTTTCAATAGTTTTTTGCCATTGTTTGGTGTTGAGGTAAAACTTGGCGAGAACTCCGAGCGCAGCCCCTTTGCTTGCCCGCCCAAATTCAGGTTGATTGAGCGGTAATTTTTCAACAGCCCAAAGAAGGTCTTTCTCGATAAATTCCCGAATAGCCTCGTCAGAAGCTTTTGCCACGTAATAGTCCGTGGTTTCCTCCGTGATTAAGGGTACGGGACCAAACCAGTTATAAAGCAGGGAATAACTGAATCCCCGTATAAACGTCGCCTCTGCAATTACCCGTTCTTTGAAATTCTCGGGTAGCGTCGTATTAGGAATTTCAGCAAGCAAGAGGTTGGCGTCGCGGATGGCAGCATAAGCAACGCGCCATACTTCATTGAAAAAGCTATGGTTGCTGTCCCAGGTAAAATTGGTCAAAGGCGTTAGTTGGGCTTCTATATTTCCCCCTTGGTTCCAAGCCTCTCCCGAAGGCATAGCCGACAGAAAATAAAGTTGTACGCCCCCGTTGCCAAGGGTCACCAAACTGGCGTTGGAATAGGCTGAATTCAAAAGCGAAAGTGCCCCGTTTTGGGTGTTGAGGACCTGAGGAGTGAGTTCCGAATAGACGGATTCGTCTAAGGATTCGCAACTCAAAAGTAGCCAAGGCGCTATGAATAGGCTGGTGATTATTTTTTTCATTTTATTCGTTTCGTTTGGGGTAAACATCGAACTTCCGTTTTACCTTTTTGAAAAAATCCTATTTAGAATTTGATGATTGACGCTCGGATTAAAGTCCTAGACTGAGGCCAACGGTCCAGTTTCGAGTGAGCGGATAGCTACTGTAATCAATCTTTACATTGCTTCTTCCCAGGGAGTTAGCTTCTGGGTCAAAGCCTGAATAACCGGTGAGGGTAAATAAGTTTTGACCTACCACGTAAGCCCTTAGGGATCGAAAGGGTTTTACTTTGTTGAAGGTATAGCTGATCTGCAAATTTTTTAACCTCAGGTAGCTGGCATCCTCCAACACAAGGTCGTTTACCTTTCCTCCGCCATAGGCTGTGGGAACAGTGCCCGATGGCCATTTGGCGTTGGGGTTGTCGGGAGTCCAACGATCGAGGATCTGTTCGGCTAATTTGTTTCGGCGGAAGTTTCCAGGATACATACTTTCAATCACATTGATATTGAGTAGTTTACCGCCTTGTTGCCCCTGAATTAGAAAGTCGAGCTGGAAGTTTTTAAAGCTAAAGCTGTTAAACAATCCATAGGTAAAATCGGGAAATGGATCCCCAATAATCCGTTGGTCGGCTGGATTGATCACGCCATCGTTGTTGTTGTCCTTAAAGATGGGGAACCCAGGCCGAGATTCGGGCTGAGCTGAAGCTGCAACTTCTTCTTGACTTTGAAAGATACCTATGATTTGGTAACCATAGTAGGAATTGACCGGCTCATTTTCGCGGATGATCACCGTATTACCGACATTGGCAACGCTCCCTGTTAGGATATCGCCAATGGTACCCAGGTCGGTAACCTTGTTTTCCAGTGCCGAAAAATTGAGGGTCGTATTCCACCGGAAATGCCCTCTTCGGATATTACTGGATGTCAGTTGTAACTCAATGCCGCTATTGCGTATGGAGCCTACATTTGACAAAACAGATGAGAACCCCGTCGATTGAGGCAGGGGTAAGTGGAGAAGGAGGTCTTTCGTGTCTTTGATGAAATAGTCGATTGTACCCGACAGTCTTCCATTCCAGATGGAAGCATCTACGCCTATATTTAATTGCTCAGTAGTTTCCCATTTTAAGTCCGGATTGGCAATGCGGGAGGGTCTGATACCCACCACGGGGGTATTGTTAATGATGGCGTTGGAGGAAGGGACAAAGGTGGAAAGTGAAGCGTAATTGGCGATTTCCTGATTGCCTGTTTGCCCCCAACTAGCCCTCAATTTGAGATCATTGAATAGGGAAGGGATAAAATTTTCTTCGCTCAATTTCCATCCGATCGCGAACGATGGGAAATAACCGAATTTGTTATTCTCCCCAAAACGGGAGGATCCATCAGCCCGTAGTGAAGCCGTGAATAAGAAACGGTTATAGGCTTGATAGTTGACCCGTCCCAGATACGAAAGGAGGGAGTTTTCTTCCGTATTACTTGAAAGGGCGTCGTTATTTGTGTCACCCAAGGAGAGATTATCGGTGCCAAGGTCGTCGGATGGGAATCCGGTGATATTTCCAGCAAAGCGTCGATTCACAAAGTTTTGATAGGTTACACCGCCGAGTACATCAAATCGATGGTCTTTATTGAGTTCTTTTCGATAGGCAAGGGTGAATTCCGAAAGTATATTCGAACGTTCAAGGGTAGTTATATTGGCAATTCCGCCAGCCGGCGCGCCTCGGAAGGTAAGTCTTGTGTTATAAATGTCCCTCCTTGAAGTTTGACGATCCGAGCCGATATTCAACTTGGCTTGCAAGCCTTCGATAAGCTCATATTGGAAATAAACATTGCCAAAGGTCCGGTTGGTTTTGGTTTTACTTCTGATTCCCTCAATTAAGCTAACCGGGTTATTGACCGTTAAATTTGTCGATTGCCGAAAGCTTCCATCCTCATTGTAGATAGGCTCCGTCGGATCATAGAGCAAGGAAGCGTAGATAGGGCCTGAATCTTCATTGGTTTGCATGCCGTCAATATTGTTTCGGTCATTGATCAAGCTCGTATTTAGATTGATCCCGAAATGCCCCTTTTCACCTATTTTTCGATCTAAATTGACTCTTGCAATGTATTTCTGAATGCCCGAATTTCGAATCACTCCGTCTTGGTCGAAATAATTGAAAGAAGTATAAAAAGTGGTTTTATCATCCCCACCATTCACCGTTAGGTTATGGTTGTGGAGGGTGGCGGTACGGTAAATTTCGTCTTGCCAATCCACCCCCTTCCCGATTCGGGCGATATCATCTGGGGAAAACACCGTACCTTCCCCTCTTTCCACTGAAAGGTCATTGATGGCCTTAATGTATTGCTCTGCAGTAAGGATGTCCATTTTTTTAGCGACGGTTTGGGTGCCAAAATTCACATCGTAATTAATGGAAGTACGTCCTTTTACACCTTTCCTAGTGGTGATTAGAATTACGCCATTGGCACCTCGCGACCCATAAATTGCCGTTGCAGATGCGTCTTTAAGGATCTCGATTGATTCTATATCGGCCGGATTGAGTGCATTGAGCGGGTTCCGTGGATTATTATTGGACCCGGTTCCTGCAACACCACCCCCGGCTAGTAAAGGACTATTGTCAATCGGAAAGCCATCGATCACATAGAGTGGTTCGTTGCCTGCGTTCACTGAACTTGCGCCTCGGATACGGATCGACATTCCCCCTCCTGGCTCGGAGCTAGTCTGCGATACCTGGACGCCAGCGGCTCGACCTAAGATGAGTTGGTCAGCTGAAACATTGGCTCCTGGATTAAAGTCTTTTTGACGTAAAGAAGACACAGAACCCGTTAGATCACTCTTTTCAACCGTCCCGTAGCCAATCACCACTAACTCTCCTAACTGACGCGTGTCGTCCTCCAGTTGTATCTCAAGGGTTTTAAGTCGATTGACCGGAATATTCCGACTAACATATCCAATCGATGATACAACCAGGGTTTCGTCTCCGGTCACCGTCAGTTGAAATTTACCCTCAATATCGGTTACGGTCCCACGGGATTGACCTAAAATTTGAATGGTCACCCCTGGAATGGGTTCATATTCGATTGACCGAACCACACCCGTCAAAGAATAAGCGTCACTTTGCGCATAAGTCGTGGTGAAGGCCATGCAGCAGATTAGGCTCCACAAAATCACGTAGCTCATTGGGGTTTTGCATGCTGCTTTTGGATCATTCCGACGACTCATCCCTGTCGTCCCACTCTGTGCTGAAATGCCATTTTCGGGCTGTCCAGTTTTCTGTAAGCCGATCCTTAATCCCTGGTCGGGTTTGTGTGGTAATGTAGCTGACATCCGGTAAATAATTTGTGTTTTTTGAATACGTTTAAAACTCCGCTTGTTCGATAATGCAATTGGACGCGCAATTTATTGGGAAATAGAAGGTAAAGTCTATAGGATTAGTATAGAATTGAAGAGTTTACCACCACATAATTGAGGGTGGTGGGATTAAGTGACTGTAAATGAGTAGAAAATAGATGGGTATTGAGTGGTGGTAAGGTGTGGAGAGTATAAGATTTTACTTGTGAAACGCAGATTATTAATCAGAGGTATCACACTAACCAATGTGGAAATCGCACCCTTTTTTAGAAAATAAGAGCTGAAGGATTCTTGCAAAAAGCAGTCGTTGAATTGTATAATATTTAGGAAAAATGTGCGTGTTCTTGATATTCGCTTAGGGGTTGGGACTTGAGCTATTATCGAGATCCGTATTCTTGCGTTTGGCTTTTTCCCAGGCAGCGGCTTGTTTTCCACCAAAATATCGGAAAATTCCGGCGATGACCGCATAGTTCATGAATGAAAAATAGAAGGGCACATATAGCAACTTTACACTCATTTAAAATGGATAGAGTTCCAGTTAAAACCCAGAAGACGTAAGTAGAGAATGATTTGAAACCCATACAGCTCCCGTTTTTGAACTCGCAAAGTTATGGGTTCGCGGTATGTTTTGTATCGCTTTATATTATTAAAAAAATAAATCTTTTTAACTGGATTACTGCTTCCTTTTCAAGGTCTTTACTTGCTCTAACTTAGTTTAATGTACGTAAATAAAGCGATCCTAGCTAACTTAAATCGTTATATTTTCAATACCTACCGAAATGCACTAAATTATATACTGTGATTTCGGTAAAAGGGATTATTTTTTGTATAGCTCCTCATGCATTTTTTGTAAGGTTGATTCAGGAATTTTAATCACCTTACGATCGTATGTAATTAACCCGTTAGTCTCAATTTCTACATCCGTAGTTTGGGTGTATACGGCAGCCGAGAGGCCTCGCTTTATCAAAGGTTTTAAGTCAGTCATCAATTTTTGATAACGTTCGGTCAATTCCTGTACATTTTTAAAACTCTGGTAGCCCCAATTGTTTTTATCTTGCCAGGTATGATCGACAATCGGTAGCCCCAAACCTCCAAATTCACCTAAAACAATGATCTGAGATTTGCCAAATAAATCAGGTCTCGGCATGACAGGGTCAGGGTAGTTGTGCATGTCGATAATATGACCCACCGGAACAAAGTTTCCTCCACTAGCACTATTCACCAATCGAGTTGGGTCATAGGCCATTGTCCATTCCGTAATTTCTCTGGTCTTAAACTGCCCCCAAGCCTCATTAAATGGAACCCATACGACGATGCTCGGAAAATGATAAAATGCATCCATAATGGCTTTCCATTCCGTTTTGAATATATTTTCCGATTCTGGAGTCCGATCCCGATCCGTTTCACGACCGGTTATGCCTGGGCGTTGCTCCCAACGATTCCCCAAATCCCCACTGGGCATGTCCTGCCATACCAACATTCCTAATCGGTCGCAATGGTAGTACCAGCGTGCAGGTTCCACTTTGACATGCTTACGAATCATGTTGAAACCCATTTCCTTGGTTTTTATGATATCGAAAGCCAAAGCTTCATCGGTAGGAGCGGTGTATAGCCCGTCAGGCCACCACCCCTGATCCAGCGGGCCGTATTGAAATACAAATTCGTTATTGACCAACATGCGTTGTATGCCTTCCTCATCCGGTTGCATGCTGATTTTACGAATCGCAAAATAACTACCCACTTCATCGACTACTTTCCCTTTTCGGAGGATTGCAACCTTTAGATCATAAAGAAAAGGCGCACCCGGAGCCCAAATTTTTGCATTGGGGATATTGAGTACGACTTCCTCATCGGCACCCACCGTCCGACTGACGACTTCCTGATTGCTCTCTAAGACAGTATAGCGCAACTGATCTCCAGCTTGTAAACCTTGGGTGGTCGGTTTAATTTGAACCGAACGAGTCTCAAAATAAGGGGTGATTTTCAGATTGGATAGATAAGTTTCCGGCACTGTTTCCAGCCATACAGTCTGCCATATTCCCGTTACAGGCGTGTACCAAATACCATGGGGTTTGTTAACTTGTTTACCTCTTGGTTGCGGACCTTCATCAGTTGGATCCCAAACTCGAACAGTCAGTTCCTGTGCCCCCTTTTTAGATAGATAATCCGTAATATCAAATGTAAAAGGATCGTAACCCCCTCGGTGGCTGCCAACCTTCTCACCGTTTACAAATACTTCTGTTTCCCAGTCAACCGCACCAAAATGAAGCAATAACCTTTTGCCTTTTAGGTTTTTCGGACTTTCGAAGCTGGTTTTATACCATAAATCCTGCTCCTTTCCTACCGTCTTACCAACGCCTGATAGGGCCGATTCCACTGCAAAAGGAACTAAGATTTTCCCATCAAACGACGAAGGTTTCCCTGATTGCGTGGGAACGATCGCATAATCCCATAACCCATTGAGATTAGTCCATTCCGAACGGGTTAATTGAGGACGAGGATACTCCGGAAGTGGAGCATTAGGATCCACCTTTTCTGCCCAAGGCGTTAATATTTTAGAACCTGCCGGCTGCCAATTTTGTGCCTGCACGAAGGCATAAAACGACGAAATAATTAGTGCTAGTGTTAGAAATTGAAGTCGCATGTATATCGGAACAAATTCAAAAGTAAATAGGCTATTTATCCAAGACCTCAAAGTTAATGAACTTGGCTTTAATTCACAGTGTATTTCGACCGGTGAAAATAGACTTAAATAGAAAGTTCCTGCACATCCAGACCTCCAAGGTCTTCTTACTAAATTTATTGCTTCTGCTCGACCACTTCCAATTCTTTTTTACGATTCTTCTGTAAATCGATGGTACGGAAGTCAGGGTGGGAATTCATATCGACTATGAATCCCTGAATTCGATCAATCTCCACGCTTAAGGAGTCGGCTTGAAACCCGAAGACATGTCCTCCATTTTCTCGATCGTCGTCGATAAAATGCAAATGGTAACCGGGAATATTGACCTGAGCTGTGAATTCTGGGGCGATGAAGCCAATACAGGTTCCGGAAGTTTCCTTGAACGTGAAAGAAGTCTGTCCTCCCGAAGCCAGGTAATCGGCCAATTCGGGATAAGGTTTGGGAATGGGTGCAACGGAACGCGCGTCTACCCGATCAAAATTCCCTTTCAACCGAATCGCGTAAATTTCATTGGAATTCAAATAGGGGGCTAGACGTTCCTTTAATTCTTCGAAGGTAAAGTTTGGTCCGTGCAAAACAAAAGAGGTGTCTGCCTGGAAAAATTTAACGTAGGCCAACGGGGTTTTTTCATCCCCACCTACCTCTACGATTTCGCCGTTATATCGCATTTTTAATACCTTCCCGTCGACTACAATCATTTCACCGTCGAGGTTGTTAAATGTTCCGATACCAAAATCACCTTTCGTTTTTAGTTCGGATATGGTGAGTTCTCCTTCAAAAACGCCTGCTAAAAGGGCATCAATGATTGAATACTGATAGAGATGATCCTTATAAATGGACAAAGGTTGGGCTTCTCCGATAACTTCAGAAGGGTTAGTGCGACAAGAACCTAGTGTCATTAAAGTAATGAGGGTCAGTAGAATGGGTTTCATATCGAAGGGTTTATGGTGGTTTTTTTTTTAACGCGCTCAAAGGTAATTATTTTGTTAATTTCATACATAGGTTCCCTGTTCTGATATTTGTCAGCTGAATGTTTTGCAATACGGAAAGGTGTTTTTCGTTAGTATACGCAATGTCGTATAGCCTGAAAAGTTCATTTATGAGATTTAGCCTATTGGTTATTTTTGGATTGGTTATCCTAAAAAATAGTCAAGCCCAACAATTGAATTTAAGTCGATTGTTTTATCCTAACGCGACTTTGAGAGCGGAGTACCACCCCGGAGCTACCTTGGGTGAGCTTGGCCCATACGGCATGACCAGAACAAGCTTACTCGGTTTTGTGCCCGTACAAAGTGAAGTACAAGCCAGCTTTAGCTTAAGGAAAAAATTTGATCTTAGAGCCGTTCACACCCTCATGTACGGGTATTATGGTCGGACTACCCCCAGCCTCAATCAAATCGAAACTCCCGAACGAGGTTATCAGTCTATATCGGTAGGGGTAATCCGTCTCCAGGCCAGTGTGAAAGACAAACTTTGGGTCTACGGGGGAGGGGTAGGGATTTCGGAATCGAACGAAACCTTTTTTACACCCCGTCCTTATCTGTGGGGAGGGGCGGCACGCATGCATATTTTCGGACTTCAAACCCAGTTGATGTACGGCTCTATTTTGGCTTATAACCAAAAGTTGCAGCTAATTCCCGTATTTGGTATCAACAAAAGATTCAATCGGAATTGGCGTGCCACCGCAATATTACCTTTTACTGCGACGGTTCGCTATAATGCTAAAAAATGGCTTAGCATGGAAGTACTTTCTGGCTTGAACGGCTATAGTAGTGGGTTTAAAATAGCAGCTCCTACGACTCCGGAACTGGAACGACTCAATCGTCAGAACTATCATCATGTAAAAATGGGGGTAGCCGTAAATGCGCATCTGTTGTCCGTATTTAACGTTTCCCTCGAGGGGGGGGTGACCACGTTCCGTCAATTGAAAACCCGTGGGGAAGCGGGTCAAATATTGGATCAGGGGCAACCCGCTGCAGCCCCCTACCTGGGAGTGAGTCTCCGTTATATTACCTCCAAGTCCAAATTATCTTCTAAATTTACCCGTCGATTAGGAATCAGTGAAAACGGATTGAGTTGGTAAGCCCTGATTGCCATACGTTGAACCGGTCAATCCACCCATTAAATGTTTGCTTTTTTTCATGAATTCTATTGAAAAAATTTTCGAGTCGTTCAATAAGTTAAGAGTATTGGTGGTTGGCGATGTGATGTTGGATTCTTATGTATGGGGTAAGGTTGAACGAATTTCTCCGGAGGCACCCGTTCCGGTAGTCTCTGTCAAAAGCAGGGAACTGCGACTTGGCGGGGCTGGTAATGTGCTCTTAAATCTCCAGTCTTTAGGTGCCGAAGCCTTTATCTGTACAGTGGTCGGGAACGACGGTTACGGGCAGAAGTTACATCAAATCCTTCGGGAACGAGGATTGAATTGTGAAGGATTAATCCAAAGTGCTGAGCGGGTCACCACGGTTAAGGAGCGTGTGATTGCGGGTAACCAACATATAGTCAGAATCGATACGGAAATGGAAGAGGTAATCTCTGAACAAGAGCAGGCCAAACTCATCGATAAGGCTAGAGAACTTATTCCCTCTTGCGATGTAGTTTTATTTGAAGACTATGATAAGGGGGTGTTGGACGAATCATCGATTCAGGAAATCGTGGATTTTGCAAGGGAACATGAGGTGCCCACGGTCGTGGATCCTAAGAAACGTAACTTCATGGCTTATCGAAATGTAACACTTTTCAAACCGAATCTCAAAGAACTACGGGAGGGTTTTAAACGAGATTTCGATATTGACAATCGGGAACGCTTCGAAGAAGTGGTTCAAGAGTTGGTACATCGTTTATCGGCAAAGGGGGCATTGATTACCCAGTCCGAAAGAGGGGTTTTCATCTTATCAGAAGGCGAAAAACACCATATTCAAGCCCATAAGAGAAATGTAATTGACGTTTCCGGTGCTGGGGATACCGTGATTAGTATAGCAGCCTGCTGTGTTGCGCTGGGTTTGTCTCCTTATCAAACGGCAGCACTTTCTAATTTAGGGGGAGGTTTGGTTTGCGAACATGTGGGGGCTGTCCCCATCGACAAGGAGCTCTTATTGCGCGAAGCGTTGCGCTTACACGGCCAAAATTAAGTAAAGGCCTATAAAAAATCGGGGCGGTCTGTCAATAGACTCAGACCGCCCCGATTTAAGGAGTTATTCGGAAATTAAATGGATTCTTCCACTTCTTCCAGCTCTTCAGAATCGAATTGTTTAACCGCTATAGGTTTTCGAATTCGAACATCCTTTTTCTTATTTTTAAACTTCTTAATCCTCATCTTGAGCGTATCGATCGCCAGATCGGTTGCTTCTTCGAATGTGGTGCCTTTTTCACTTACAAATACACTACCACCGGGCACGTACAGTTTTACGTCGACCAGTTTCTTGTGGATCTTGTTGTTCTCACTTTTGTCAAGTTTCAGGAAAACATCGCCACTGGTAATGTTGTCGTAAAACGTTTCCAATTTATTCAATTTCTGTTGAATAAATGTTAACAACCTTTCATCCGCAGTAAAGCGGACTGCTTGAATCTGCAGTCTCATACGCATCTAATGTTTTAGTGAATAACTGCTCCAGTACGGTTAAAGTGAAAAACTTTCCTGGAATTGATTAAATAAATTAACGAATTATAAAAGTGAATGTCAAGGAAACGAAGGGGATAATTTCCGACATTCAACTAGGGGCGCGAAGAGACAGTTTTTGCGATGAATTTTACTCGGAAACGATTTTCAGTACGGTTTCGAAATAGAGGACTTGGCCAGGGAAAAGCTGTTTCATTTGGTGTTGTCTCACCGGCGAATGCTCCTGTAGAAATGCTTCACTGGCAGGGAGGTTGTCGATCTCCGTTTGCAAAGCATAGGTTACCTCATCTCCTTCGATTTTAGTCATTAATTTCAAAAAACGGCAATTGACCACCCCAGGGAGGGTTTTTATTTGGGGGATGTGCTCACGCTGCATCCATTTTACCCATCGGTTTTCGATTTCCGGCAAAATACTGTAGGTGGTGTTATGTATGATCATGGTTTTCTTTGTTAACTCTTGCGAATCTACACATTTTGCGAGAACAACTCGTTTTGAATCGCTATATCCTACCACCGGCCGTTCTTGTATTTAGGATGAATTGAGTATATTCGAAATCCCAAACCCGTTTTATTGAAATTGATCCTTAATCCCTTTACCGTAGATGAGTAAAATATTTTCACCAAAAGTTACCCGTCGAAATGCGTTGAAAATGGCTGCGACAGGCGGCCTTTCGCTTTCACTCAACCCCGAATTTAAGTCTACACGTAGCAATCCCATCGTTGAAGAAAATAAAAAGCCGGGCTCTCGTGATTGGCAATTAACACGGGTCCGATACGATCAATCCCAACACCGCAGTGCCTTAATCGAGGGATACTGTTCAAAACAAAGTGTGAAAGCGGGAGAATCCATCGATATAATGGTTTCGACCAACCCTGCCGTACCCTATCAATTGGATATCTACCGTACCGGTTATTATGGTGGGACAGGCGCCCGCTTGATGAAAAGCTTGGGGCCTTTCCAAGGTAAGGTGCAGGAAGTGCCCGAACCAGGTGAGATGAATTTGCATGAATGCAAATGGGAAGTCTCCACTCAATTAACCATCCCTTCGGATTGGCTGAGTGGGGTTTACTTGGGTAAACTCAAAACCTTACCCGGAGAAGGGAAGCCGTATTGGGAAAGCTATATCATATTTATTGTCACCGATGACCGTCCGGTGGATCTGCTATTTCAATGTTCGGATAATACCTGGCAAGCCTACAACCGGTGGCCAAGTAATTTTTCATTGTATACCCATCCGAAAGGGGTCCAAGGACCCTGGGCGAAAGTCAGTTTCGATCGTCCCTACGGGCGGCAATCCCAATACATGGGCATCGTAAACGATCCATTGTCCTTTGGGTCCGGCGAGTTTATCTCCTTCGAAATGCCTTTTTCCTATTTTTTGGAGGGGGAAGGGTATGACGTCGCCTATTGTGCCAATTGTGATATGTTAACTCCTGATCGTGCCTTGAAATCCAAAGCATTTCTCAGTGTCGGGCATGATGAATATTGGGATATTCGACAATTTAACAGTGTACAGAAACTCAAGGAACAGGGGGTTAACCTCTTATTTTTCTCCGGAAATACCCTCTGCTGGGTCACACCTTTCACGGCCAATTCCGCTGGGGTTCCCAATCGTCGCATTTTCCGGGGAGGACCCTACGGCGCTGATAATTATTATGCCCAGGACCGTCAGAAACTATTTGGCCCTTTCCCTGAACACGGCCCCGACGAAGGCCTGCTCATGGGGGTGAGGAATATAAGACCAGTAAACGGAGGTGGGGACTGGATCATTGTAAACCCCTCACACTGGGTTTTTAACGGTACAGGCGTAAAAAAAGGAGATTATATCCCAGGCCTCATCGGTTGGGAATTCCATGGGGATGCACCCGATTTACCTGGACTCGAAGTACTGGCCGAAGGAATCGCCTGGCAAGGCGGAGATAACCCGTCCAAATGGCAGAGCGTCATTTACGATGGTCCGGCCAATAATTTTATTTTTAATGCATCGACTATTTTCTGGGCTCAGGGACTTAGTCATCCACCAGGCCATACCTTACCCTGGTCGCATTACAGTAGACCTCATGGACCCGATGCGCGCGTACAACAAATCACGCGCAATCTTCTGGATCGTGCTATCGCTTAACAAGTAAATTATTCTATAACAACTAAGTTTTTTAAACCCAAACAGGAGATGAAGTTAAAAATGTTGACCAGATGGTATTTTGCCCTTGTGGTACTGGTGGTAGCCTTTGCCTGTAGTCCGACTGAAAAACCGAATCAAAACGGAGATACGATTCAACTCTTCAATGGCAAAAATCTTGACGGCTGGTATAAATACCTTAAAAGTACCGGACGAGACAATGATCCGAAAAACGTTTTCACGGTTGCCAATGGAGAGTTATTTATTACCGGGGAAGATTATGGTTGTATAACCACAAATGAAGAGTATGAAAACTATCGTTTGGTAGTCGAATATAAATGGGGTGAAAAAACCTACGAACCCCGAGTCGACAAGGCACGGGATAACGGTGTGTTAATCCATTCCATGGGGGAAGATGGCGCCTTTAGTGGATCATGGATGTATTCTATTGAGTGCCAAATCATCGAAGGAGGAACCGGTGACTTCCTGGTGGTAGGGGATGGAAGTGAAACCTATCAACTCACAGCGATGGTCGCTGACCCCGATAAGAAAGGAGCTAAACTCTACCAGTCGGGTGGTCGACCCGCTACGATTTATGGGGGGCGTATCGACTGGTTCGCACGTTCTCCCGAATGGAAAGATACGGTTGATTTCAGAGGCCAGCATGATATCGAACGTCCGGTCGGTGAATGGAATCAAATGGAGGTCGTAGCTTTTGAAGATAAAGTAGATATATTTCTAAATGGAAAACTGGTAAATCAAGCCTTTAACGTTAGGCCTACCAAAGGAAGGATTCAGATTCAATCAGAGGGAGCCGAAATGTACGTTAGGAAAGTAGAGCTTACGCCGATTACCAGTTACGACCCCCCCTATTTAAATCGCCCCAGTCTTGTTAAATCCGAGTCCAATAACCGATTATTCCTCAATGCGCAAGAGGGAATTGGCGTAGGTCCCAAGATCAAATATATGCCAGAATGGAATGCCTTTGGTTGGTTTACGGAAGCTGATTATGTACAATGGGAAGTGGAAGTGGGAAAAGCCGGTGACTATGATGTATTCATGGAGTGGTCGGTGTCGGATGGCTCCGCAGGTAATCCCTATATTTTAGAAGCAAATGGGAAAACGGTTCTCAATGGCCATGTTGAATCAACTGGTTCCTGGGAAGTATTCAATACGAAGAAAATAGGAACGGTGACCCTTGAGGCGGGAAAACAATTCATTGCGTTCAAACCCGATCCGTCCCTCGAAAAAGCGGGGATGCTCGATCTGAGAAGTCTTGAATTTGTACCTGTTAATTAATTGTTTTCGACCCTTTTTGAATGTTTTACTGCGGTTTTAAACTGCAGTAAAACCTATTTTGCGACCCGTTGAGCAGATCGCATAACGGACCTAGCACGTCCTGTATTTTGGTCAACCTATTGTTTAAACCTAATATTATTTCTTTATTTCGAGAATTTTTAGTGCTTTTGCAAGAGCATATTGAAGTACATTCAGTAAGTTTACATTTTACGCAGGTATAGGTAAGTGAATAATTTATTACCGTGAGAAAAAACGATCTGACAGCGGCCGCCGAAGGTAACCAGGAAGCTTTTTCCCGGATATTTTATGCGTTTAAAGATAAAGTGTATACCGTTGCTTTAAAATTGACCGAATCGGAGGACAGGGCGGAGGAAGTAGTACAAGAGGTTTTCTTAAAGCTTTGGTTACAGCGCGAGAAATTACTGGATATACATTCGTTCGAAGATTATCTATTCATTGTAACAAGAAACCACGTATTTACGATTCTCAAAAGAATTGCCCTCCAATATAAAACCGAGCGTTTGTGGAAAAGCAATCGTGATGATGCCGAAAACCTAACTGAAAACGAGTTGATTTCCACCGAATATGAGAACGTATTACAACAGGCTATCGATCTTTTGTCTCCCCAACAAAAGGAGGTTTTTTTATTGAGTCGAGAGAAACACCTAAAGCGAGAAGAAATTGCAACCCTACTCAATGTTTCTCCTGAAACTGTAAAAACCCATTTAGCTCGTGCAATGCACCACATCAAAAGTTATTGCTCGAAACAACTCGGTATGAATCTAAGAATGATTCTTGTCTTCATTTTAATGATGGGCGACTGATTTGCCCTAGCCTCTGATAAACTTCTTTTCTACCCTTTAGGTGTTCCCTTATCCCCATACTTTTGGCCTTCCGATGCGAAGCTTTTAATTATTGAAAAAAAAATCGTTAGACGTGTCCCCCGAAATGAAAAGTGGAGTGTCTTTAGATTAAACAGGATTATTCACCGGTTAAAATAAAGACAATGCTAAATCACCGGTTACAGTATTTACTGAAAAAATATTATAATAAGTCGGCAACCGCTGAGGAACGGGAGGAACTTATGGCGGCTTTGCAAGACGATTCACAAGACGAGTCGATACGTTCCACCCTCTTGGCTTTGATGTATGGCCCACAGGATCAGGCCTATAGGCTAGATGAGGACAAAGCGAATCGCATTCTCAAACAAATATTTGAACAGGATTCCGGTCCCGAAAGCGATGAATTCACTCCCGAACTGACATCGGGTTTAGATCGGGTGGGGATTTGGGGCAATTTCCGCTATTGGGCAGCCGCAATGGTCGTGATCGCTGCCACTTTAGCTACTTATGTAATGCTAAATGAAAATGTTCTACCCAGTTTATTTCACGCTGATATAACCAAAGAACAAACGGTAGCCGACTTTTTACCGGGCGGTGATAAAGCGATACTGACCCTCTGGGATGGGACGGTCATTAACCTTGAAAATGTCGATCAAGCAGTACTGAAAGAAAATATCAAAATAGATTCAGAAAAAGGAGAGCTAACCTACAAGGGAATTGATAGTCAAATGGGGTATAACCTGTTAACCACTCCCTTAGGTGGGCAGTATAAAGTTCTTCTACCAGACGGATCCAGTGCTTGGTTAAATGCTGGATCCAGCCTTCGATTTCCCACTTCTTTTGTGGGCAATGAACGTATTGTGGAGGTGACCGGTGAGGTGTTCTTCGATGTCAGTCCGCGAAAAGAGAAACCCTTTGTGGTCCGACTTAATCATCCCGGCTTGAAAAAGGAAGCCTTAGAAGTGGTCGTACTGGGAACACAGTTTAACGTGTCTTCCTATAGCGACGATCCGGCGGTGCAAACTACCCTGGTACGGGGTTCGGTGAAAGTAAGAAAAGGGCAGGACGTAAAAATATTAGTTCCTGGAGAGCAAGCAGAAATTCGGGGTAAAGAGGGAGTAGAAAGTAAAATCGAAGTTAAAACGGTCGATGCAGAAAGCGTAACCGCTTGGAAAGCAGGGATGTTTGAGTTTGCGGGTGATAGTTTAGAGGGAATTATGAGGCAAATCGCGAGGTGGTACAACGTCGAAATAGAATACGAAGGCGACGTTAGTTCCAAACATTTCTACGGAGCCATTTCCCGGAAAGAACAAGCCTCGGAAGTGTTGAAAATTTTGGAGATGACCGGTGGCGTAAAGTTTGAAATCAATGGAAATAAAATAAAGGTGAAAGCAGTCTGACCTGTAACTGACTGCCCTAATTAAGTGGATTGCCTATGTAATATCAGTACCGAAAGCAAAATGGACAAAAAAACCGGATATGCTCGCAACATATCCGGGTAAAGGACAGGTTCTCACTCACTTGGAAAACGAATTTCAAACCTTAATCCAATCAAAATTATGAATTTTATTTTGAAGGTCAACATCGACCATCAGGATACGTATATACGTATACGGTCGCTGTTGTTTGACAATTGTGAGAGGAAATCACCTCTGCACAGAATCGTCAAAATTATGAGACTAGCTACATTAATGCTTTTTTTGGCGGTGTTTCAAGTCACGGCCGGTCATCTTGAAGCGCAACAAGTCTCTTTTCAGAAAAAAGACGCGACGCTTTTAGAAGTTCTTCAAGCTATCCGCAAGCAGACAGGGTATTTGTATGTTTGCGATAAGGAGATGATAAAAAATACACATAAGGTCAGCCTAAATCTGAATAAGGTAGATTTTCGGGTAGCTTTGGAAATTGCGTTTCGCAATCAACCGGTGACCTATAGTATTCACGATAAAACGATTATTGTAAGGGAATTACCTTCCAATACCATACCTCAACCAACCAACTCGGTTGCTCCTAGTAAAGTACCAGCCGAAGAAAAGAGTTCGGGTTTCCAGGGTGCTGCGCGAATGGAACAGAAATTATTGGAACGGACTACCCGGCTATGGGATGCCGATATTCAAGTGAGAGGAAAAGTAATTGACGAAAATGGCGATGGCCTGCCCGGGGTTAGTATCTTAATAAAAGGTACACAACGCGGAACCAGTAGCGACGGCTCTGGCAGCTTCGTCTTGAATGTTCCAGACAAAGATGCGGTTCTCATATTTTCTTTCGTAGGCTACGTGAGCCAGGAAATCGCGGTAGGAAACCAAACGGAATTTATCGTTTCTATGCAGTCCGACAAGAAAGTGTTGGAGGAAATAGTCGTCGTGGGATATGGAGTGCAGAAAAAGCAGGATCTGACCGGAGCAGTCGGGTCGGTGAAAGGTGAAGAGGTAGCGGCACGGAGAGCAGTTCAGATCTCCCAGGCCTTGCAAGGCGCCATGGCAGGTGTGACCGTCACTCGCGGAGGAAATGCACCAGGCTCAGGTTCGACCATTCGGATTCGTGGAATCACAACCATCGGTGACAGCAACCCGCTCATCATCGTAGATGGGGTGCCTGTCAACAGTATAAATGACGTCAACCCTAATGATGTGGAGGAAATTTCGGTGCTGAAAGATGCGGCTTCCGCTTCCATTTATGGTAGCCGGGCGGCTGCCGGGGTAATCTTGATTACCACCAAAAGAGCAAAAGAAGGACACTTGTCCCTCGACTACAACGTCAGTGTTGGTATGGAAAAGGCAACCCGCCTACCCAAATACGTGGATGCCATCCGATATATGGAAATGACCAATGAGCTGCGATGGAACGACAACGGAAATACCGGCGGTGAACATCCGATCTATTCGCAAGATCTTATTAATAATTATTTGTCGCTCAATAGGGAAAACCCGGATCTATATCCCATTACCGACTGGGTCGGTTTGATTCTCAATCAAAATGCTCCTCGGCAAAGCCATTTATTAAATGTAACGGGCGGATCAGGTCCTCTAAGGACGAAAGCTTCCATCGGTTACGATAAAGTGGGTGCACTTTACGAGGGCCGTACCTATGATAGGGCGACAATCCGTGTCAATAATGATGTTAAAATCAACGATTACCTCTCAGCGAAAATCGACCTTAACTACCTTCGTTCCCTTTCCGACCAACCTTATATAGATCCCATCTATTACACATTTATTTCGGCGCCCGTGTACGCGGCCACCTGGTCTGACGGGAGAATTGCTGCTGGAAAAACTGGAAATAACATTTACGCGAGTTTGAAAGAAGGAGGTTTTCGAAATGACACCCGTCAAACGCTGGGTGGTCGGCTATCGCTCGATTTCAAACCGATTAAAGATTTGACCCTTACCGGAGTTTTCGCTCCCAATATCATCATGAGCAGTGGTAAGGCTTTCCGGAAGAGAGTGCCTTATTACACTTGGAACGATCCTACTGTTTTCGAAGGTGTTATCGAGTTTAACCTTTCCACCTTGCTGACAGAAAGTAGATCGGAGTATCAACATTATACCACGCAATTCTTGGCCAATTACAACAAAAGCCTGGGGCGGCATTCGATTGGCCTACTTGGGGGTTATGAGAATTTTTATGCTAAAAGTGAGTCTGTTGGCGCTTCGCGGGATCAATATGTGTTGACCTCTTTCCCCTACCTGAACCAAGGACCCTTGGAGTTTAGAAACAACAGTGGAAGTGCCTGGGAAAATGCCTACCGCTCGTATTTCGGACGATTCATGTATAATTTCGATGAAAAATATTACGTGCAAGCCAACATCCGACGCGACGGTTCTTCCCGTTTCCATAAAGATCATCGGTGGGGTACTTTCCCCTCAGTGTCTCTGGGGTGGGTGCTCTCTAGAGAATCCTTTATCAACGACACAGGTGCCCTCTCCTTTTTAAAACTGAGAGCATCCTGGGGTAATTTAGGTAACGAAAGAATTGGAAACTATCCTTATCAAGCGACCATATCATTTGGTAACGCCCTCTTCCACAAAGGAGATGCTATTTCTTCCGAATTAACCGCCGCCCAGACGGCTTATGCGATCCAGAATATTTCCTGGGAAAAAACAGAATCCTATGATTTGGGAATCGATGCCAATTTCTTTACCAATCGCCTACAATTAACCGCTGATTACTTTCAAAAAACGACCCGAGATATGTTGTTAGCCCTCGAAATTCCTAGTTTCCTAGGCTTTTCGAACCCTAGTCAGAACGCGGGAATCATGAAAAGTAAGGGATGGGAGTTCCAAGCCGCTTGGCAAGATCAAGTAGGAGAACTCAAATACGGGGTGTCGTTCAACCTTTCCGATATACGCTCCCGTCTCGGTGATCTTGGGGGAACCCAGTTTTTAGGCGATAAAATCAAAAGAGAAGGTAGCGAATTCGACGAATGGTATGGCTATAAAACAGCAGGTTTATTTCAAACCGATGAAGAAGTGGCCAACTCACCTACCATCAATGCAAGTGTGAGACCCGGCGATGTAAAGTATTTGGATATCAGTGGCCCAGAAGGTGTACCCGACGGTCGTATCACACCTGACTATGACCGTACCCTGCTAGGGGGCTCCCTGCCAAGAATGCTGTTCGGTGGGAATATTCGCCTAGGCTACAAAGGCTTGTCGCTGAATTTAGCTTTCCAGGGGGTGGGTAAGCAAAATAGCCGCATCGATCCGATTATGGTCACGCCCCTGCACACCAACTGGGGAAGTATCCCGGCTATCTTAGACGGAGCCTACTGGAGCTACTACAATACTCCGGAAGAAAATCAGAATGCCCGATACCCACGTTTGAGCCGGGTACAGGAAGCTACCAACCTCACAATGTCGGACTACTGGCTGTTTAACGGTGCTTATTTCCGAATTAAAAACCTAACGCTTGGGTACGACCTGCCTAGCACATTTACCGATAAAATCAAAATGGCTGGAATTCATACCTTCTTGAGTGTTTCCGATTTCTTCACGTTGACCAAATACCCTAAAGGTTGGGATCCGGAAACGGCATCTGCTGGCTCTGCCATCGGTTATCCGATTACTACCCAGTATTTGTTAGGATTAGCAGTGAAATTCTAAGTAGCCGAATCAATGTATGAATTGGTTGCCAAAACCTAATATGAATATGAAATCCATTAGAAAAATAGTTGCCATCATGATGTCCTTTGCAGTGTTTAGCTGCAGTGACCTGGACCTGAATCCACTTTCTGAAGGTTCGTCGGAAAACTGGTTCAGCAACGATGTGGAAATAAATATGTCGTTGAACGACTTGTACAAAGCGGCATTTTGGCCGGTCGACCTTCCTGATTGGACCGACGACTGGATTAACCGAGAAGTGTTGACGCCCATCACTTCTGCCACCATTAACGGTGAATGGGCTACCGTTTCCAGCCGCTGGAATGCGCACTACCAAGCCATTTCGAGGGCTAACACCATTATCCAAGCCCTGGAAACCAAGGAAATCCCCATTACGAATGAGGTCAAAGAAAGGTATATAGCAGAAGCCCGCTTTGTCAGAGCTTACCAATACTCTCAATTGATCTCTCTATTTGGAGATGTGGTATTCTATACCCAAACCATCCCCCTTGAAGAAGCCTACTCTACAGGAAGAACCAACAAAAGAGAGGTATTACAAGCGATCTACGAAGACTTTGACTATGCTATTCAACGTCTTCCGGTAAGCTACCCGGCAACTGCACCTACCCGGGGTACAAAGGGGGCAGCGTTAGCGTTCAAAGCCAGAATCGCACTGTATAACGAAGATTGGGCTATTGCTAAAGAAGCAACCCAGCAGGTCATGAATATGGGAGTCTATCAACTTTACCCCGACTTCGAAGAGCTATTCTTGTCTTCTACGGGAAGAGTAGCCGAAATCATTCACTCTGTTCCTCGATCCGTAACCCTGGGCGTGAGTCGGAATATAAGAGCCTTTCTACCTCGGAATAACGGCGGATGGGGTGGCCAGCACGGTCCGTCATGGTACCTCTGGACCTCATTCTTATGCACCGACGGTTTGCCCATCGATGAATCTCCCTTGTTCGATCCTAAAGACCCTTTTAAAAATAGAGATCCCCGTTGCGGCTATACGATCGTGCCTTTTCAAAGTGCGTTTCTTGGGTTTATCTATCAGCCCCACCCCGATTCGACCGAAGTGTTAAATTTGAGTACAGGACAATACCAAATTAATAACGACACAAGATCGGTACAGCAGTTCGCTTCTTTCAACGGATTAATTCTTAAAAAAGGAGTGGACGAAACCTGGGTGGATGATTTTCTGGATGATTCCGACATCATTTTGATGCGTTATGCCGATGTGTTACTTATGTATGCGGAAGCCAAAATTGAACTCGGTGAGATTGATGAATCGGTACTTAACGCCCTTAATAGAGTAAGAGCCAGAGCTTATAAGGTTGATGTTCAAGACACCGAAAGTTACCCTGCCATAACCACCAATTCCGTGGAAGAGCTCCGTAAGATCGTCCGTATCGAACGTCGAATGGAGTTGGCCTTCGAAGGTACCCGTTACATGGACCTCATCAGATGGAGACTTGCTGAGAAAGCCCTGAACCGACCTAATTACGGACTGCTGGATGCCGCAGAGCTGAGAGACAAGGTGACCAGCAAAGGATTGTGGTTCTTCCCAGAAATACCACCGATTGACGAGGATGGGGTGGCTGACTTTTCAAGTATGGCTCAAAAGGGATATATCAAGCTATTGACCAACGGGCAGTTTGACGCTTCTAAGCAGTACCTCTGGCCCGTGCCGAGTAAAGAAGTCTTAATCAATTCCAATATGGATCAAAATCAAGGTTATTAATCCTAACTGTGTTAAAAAAAACAGTAGTCTGAATAAGGAACAATAGGGTAGTTTCAATACTGCCATGCGATTTGCCAACCCAAACGGCAGTATTGAAACCCCGTTGACCTAAATAAGATCTACACTCTTAAACCTTACATTATTAGATCCATGAACGAAAACAGAAGAGATTTTCTGAAAGCGATGAGTTTTTCCTCTGGGGCGTTTTTTTTCAGCCCCGTGGATTCGTCCCTCGCCCCTCAGGAGGATTTAACGAAAAAGCTTCAAGGGGGAACGGAGATTTACAAAAAGAGGCAGATCATCACAGATGTGGTTGTAATAGGCGGTGGTATGTCGGGTATTTGCGCCGCATTGGCTGCCGCTCGAAATGGTGCAAAAGTTGTTTTAGTGCAAAATCGCTCTCGACTCGGTGGAAATGCCAGTAGTGAAATCCGAATGCATATTTCAGGATCGAGTCAACTAAAACAAGTTTGGCGAGAAACAGGTCTTCTCGAAGAACTTATGTTGGATGATTCGGTTTTAAACCAACAGAATTCCTACCCGATGTTCGACTTCGTCCTCTATGACAAAGTTATTTCGGAACCCAATATTACCTTACTGCTGGACACGGCATTGTATGATGCTAAGGCGAATGGCAGAAAGGTCGAAAAGGTAATTGCATTCTGTTCTCCGACCGAAGAACTCTATGAAATCACAGCCAAGCATTTTGCCGATTGTACCGGAGATGGCACCCTGGCGGCACTAGTGGGTGCGGAATATATGCGCGGCAGGGAAGCAGCTAGCAAATGGGATGAGTCGTTAGGCCAGCCTGTAGAAGATAAGGTGGGCATGGGGAATAGCCTACTTTTCATGGCCGATGATTTTAAAAAACCCATGCCGTTCGTAGCGCCTCCCTGGGCACGGAAGTATACATTCGAAGATTTTCGTTACCGTAAAATCTATTCTATTGAATACGGGTATTGGTGGCTGGAACTCGCCGGTAAGTATGACATTATCAGTGACGGGCAGCAATTGAGGCATGAACTTCTTTCCGTATTATTCGGGGTGTGGGATTACATCAAGAACTCAGGGAACCACCCCGAGTCAGAAACTTGGGCACTGACCTGGGTGGGAATGATACAAGGTAAACGAGAAAGTCGCAGAATTACAGGCGACCATGTGCTTACCCAACGCGAAACCCAAGTTCCCCAGAACTTTCCAGATCGGGTCGCCTACGGTGGCTGGCCTTTGGACGATCACCCACCGGAAGGAATGGACGATACCTCCATCCGTCCGAATCGCGCGATCCATCTAAAGTCACCCTATTCTATACCATTAAGAACGCTCTACAGTAAAGATTTTGACAACCTTTGGATGGCTGGGCGAAATATTAGTGTTTCCCATGCAGCTTTATCATCTACCCGCGTCATGGCTACTTGTGCCACCCTGGGTCAAGCCGTTGGAACTGCGATGCACTATGCCATCTCCCGCCAAATGACCGGAAGGCAGATTGTAAATTCTCAAGCAGACATGGAAAGGGTTCAACAGCTGTTGTTACGACAGGATCAGGCAATGCTCAATGTCAAAAATCAAGACCCCGATGACTTAGCGCTTCAGGCCAATGTGTCGGCTTCGGACGAAATCAAGGGTTTTGAAGCAAACCAAGTCATCGACGGTATAAATCGAGATATACAAGATGGGAAGTCACATCAATGGAGAGCACGGGTAACAAGTGGGCAGGAACCATGGATCCAATTGGCATGGAATTCCCCCATAAAAGTTGGTCAAATTGAATTTACCTTTGATACGGGGCTGAATAGATTTCTTCGTTTTTCAGGACAAAAAGTGGTGATGGCAGACCAGATTCGAGGTCGACAGCCTGAAACGGTATCCGATTTTAAAATCGAGGGATTACGAAATGGAAAAGTGGTTTATTCCGACTTTGTGATGAATAATTATTACCGGAAATACTGCCATAAACTTGATCCGATAAGTATCGATTCCCTTAAAATAACCGTCACTAAAACCAATGGTGATGAATTTGCTCGAATTTTTGAAATCAGATGTTACAAAAACTAAAAGAAGCAGGAGTATAAATAGCAGTAGGCCATAGTTTCTATTGTGCCTGAAGCCGTAGGTTTAGTAAGAAAATAAACAAATCAGAGTAATAGTGTTGAATGTGAAAAGTCCGGTTTCCCGAATTCTTAGTTTAGCCATTCGGGTAATCGTGTTACTACTTTGGAGTACCACGATGGGCTTCCCTTTTCATCAAAATGATCAACACATTTTTACGTACCGCACCGATCGAGAAGTAGATGTTCGGATATTTTTAGCCGTCGACAAAGACGAATTACCCGACCATTACTATTGCGATCTATTTACGCCTATTTGTTTGGAAGATTTATGTAACCCTATTGAAATTCGGCTGGAATGGGATCTTTTGGGGAACTTTCGTAATTATCAAGAAGTGAAGGGGAAGGAGATAACAAAGTTCGACCATGAGCCCTTTGAGGAGGATGATCATAAAAAACTGAAGGAAATCTTGTCCGACAAAGAATCACTTTTACAGGATTACCATATCGAGGATTTGGTCGATACCACCCAGAAGGTATATTCGGCTGAAATCGACGGGTTAACGGCTGCGACTAGCAAAACTTTCGCCGATAAATTAGTGCCGGGGGCTATCTATACCTGCTATACCCTCTGGCATATCATCAATGGAGAAATAGCCGACAAAATCCTAGCCCATACCCAAGCAAATATGAGCGAAGCATTAAAGAGGAAAATGCTCCTACGAGGTTCTGTCGCCTATCAAGATTTTGTTCTAGACCGAATTTTACCCGAAGAACGCAAAACTTTTCAGCCTGAATTGTTCGAACTTATCGATAGGGAAAACCCTTTTATAGCTATTAAATCGATCCGTCACTTACCCGACCCCAATAAATTAGAACCGGACGTTTGGAAACTGATCCGCAATTTCGACAAGTATGTATTGCCCGTTCGTAGCGCTATTATTCAGTACTTTACTCGCTATCCCTGCAATACATCCGCACTAAAAGAATGGGTGCAAGTTTTAGGAACCCTTTCAGAGCAACAAAAAGTGGGCGTGTATGGGATTTTTGAAAAAAATAAAAGCCAATTGGACAAAACGACTATAGCTGGATTAAAAGCCTATCTGGAACGTCGAAACGATAAACTCGACGGACACGACCGAAAATTAATGTTGATACTTAACAACTTGTAAAGACCAAACCTAATCACCAAAACACTTATACATGAACGATAATAGACGAACATTCTTAAAAACCCTAGGCCTTTCATCAGGAGCAATGATTTTAAACCCTTTCGAGGGGACGGCAATTCCAGCTGAAAAATTTTTGAATCAACCTGCCAAAGGTTTAGATATTTATACCAGGCGAATTATTCAAACTGACATAGCCGTTATTGGAGGTGGAATGTCAGGCATATGTGCAGCTTTAGCGGCTGCCCGTAACGGCGCGAAAGTCGTTTTGATTCAGAACCGTTCACGTTTAGGCGGTAATGCAAGTAGCGAAATTCGAATGCATATCTCCGGATCCAGTGCCCTTCGACAAGTGTGGCGAGAAACGGGTATTTTGGAAGAAATCATGCTGGATGATGCGGTGCTCAACCCACAAAATGCCTATCCTATGTTCGATTTTGTGATGTATGATAAGGTCATTTCCGAACCGAACATTACCCTGCTCCTCGATACCGCTCTTTTCGATGCGAAGGCTAATGGGAGGAAGGTCGAACAAATTGTTGCTTTTTGTTCACCCACCGAAGAAATCTATGAAATCAAAGCGAAACACTTTGCCGATTGCACGGGTGATGGAACCCTAGCAGCATTGGTCGGAGCGGAATATATGCGAGGCAGGGAAGCCGAAAGTAAATGGAACGAATCACTGGCCTTTCCTGAGGCTGACGAAAAGGGGATGGGAAATAGCCTCCTCTTTATGGCCGATAAATTTGACAAACCTATGCCTTTCAAGGCTCCTGAATGGGCACGCAAATTTCAATTTGAAGACTTCCGACATCGGGGCGTAAGTTCATTTGAGTATGGTTATTGGTGGATAGAACTCGGGGGTGAATACGATACGATCAGTGACGGACATAAACTGCATCGTGAATTATTGGCCATTTTGTTCGGTGTTTGGGATTATATTAAAAATTCGGGAAATCACCCTGAGTCGGAAAACTGGGCACTCACCTGGGTGGGTATGATCCAAGGAAAAAGAGAAAGTCGCCGTATCGTCGGAGACTATATCATGACCCAGCGAGACGTCCAGATACCGCAAGAATACGCCGACGGCGTCGCTTACGGGGGATGGTCGTTGGACGATCACCCACCAGCAGGAATGGACGATACCTCTTTAAAACCAGCCCGTCAAGTTCCCTTGAAAGGTCCCTATCCCATACCCTTACGCTCGCTTTACAGCAAGGATTTCGACAATCTTTGGATGGCCGGACGCAATATTAGTGTCTCCCACGTCGCACTTTCCTCTACACGTGTGATGGCCACCTGCGCAACCCTAGGCCAAGCTGTAGGAGTAGCCATGCAGCATGCAGTAGCCCGGAACTTGACGGGTCGTGGAATCGTCAATTCCCCAAAAGATATGCAACAGGTGAGGCAAACGCTACTACGCCAAGACCAGTCGATCCTGTATGTTGTCAATCAAGATGAGGCAGATCTTGCGCGTAAGGCGTCCGTTACCGCTTCCGACCAGGACACCGGTTTCGAAGCATCGAATGTCATCGATGGCGTGAATCGTGATATTCAGGATGGAAAATCCCATCAATGGAGAGCACGGGTAGAAGGCGGAAAAGAACCTTGGATTCAATTGAAATGGAACACACCGGTGTCGATCAATCAAATCGAATTTACGTTTGACACTGGTTTACATCGCTACTTACGAATTTCAGGACAGGCCGTCGTGATGAAGAATCAAATTCGGGGTCGGCAACCAGAGACGGTTTCAGATTTTAAAATCGAAGGACTTCTGAATGGGAAAGTAGTCTATTCCGACTTCGTCATGAATAATTATTATCGCAAATATGTCCATAAATTCGAGGTTACTAAAGTAGATTCAGTACGTATTACCGTCACAAAAACAAATGGGGATGCCCATGCTCGTATTTTCGAAATCAGGTGCTACAACGAGCGCACCTAGTGCGAAAAACCGTATTTGAGTGAAATTGTACGGTCTTGAGAAGCTTTTTCACTTAATTTACACCATTGATCACTTTGAAAGAACGGTTACCGACCATGTAATTAGATAGAACTTTAATCACGAAACACTTGAATCATAATTGAAATGAAGTATTTGGCAATTTTTTTCTGCGCACTGCTGAGTGCCTTTTCCTATTCCCAATCATTTCTGATTGAGGCAGAAAGCTTCGATGAGAAGGGAGGATGGTTTGTAGATCCGCAGTTCGTCGAACAAATGGGCTCGCCCTACTTATTAGCCCACGGCTTGGGCGAACCGGTTGAAAACGCACATACCACGATTCAGTTTAAGGAGGGGGGAAAATACCACGTTTGGGTACGAACCAAAAACTGGGTACCCGGAAACTGGACACCCCCTGGAAGGTTTAAAGTGAAAGTCGGAGAGCAAACGCTTGCACCCGAATTCGGGAATGAACCTGAATGGGGCTGGGAATATGGGGGAGAGGTCACCGTTCCTAAAGGCAAAACACGGTTGGAGTTGGTAGACCTTACCGGATTTGATGGACGATGTGACGCTATCTTTTTCAGCAAACAAAAACAATCGCCGCCTAACGAATTGGCTGAACTGACACAATGGCGTTTAAAAGTAACGCAAAAGCCACTTCAACCTGAAAAAACCATGACTTTTGATTATGTTGTCGTAGGGGGAGGTATCGCGGGTTGTGCCAGTGCCATTGCCGCGGCGGAGCAGGGGTTGAAAGTCGCTTTAATTCATGACCGCCCCGTTTTGGGGGGTAATGCAAGTAGCGAAATACGGGTACATACCCTGGGTATTTATGGCCATTTCGAAAGAATCCTACGCATGCTCGATACCAAGCACTATCCCAACGGATCTCCCGAAGCCTATGCGGAAGATCAGAAAAGACACCGTTATATGGCTCGTTATGAGAATATTCACCTGTTTTTGAATTGGCGAGCCTACGGCGTAGAAACGAAACAAAATACAGTTCAAGCGGTGGATGCAGCACACACGCACACCGGGGAACGTATTCGCTTTGTGGCACCCTACTTTGCTGATTGTACGGGAGACGGATGGATCGGTTATTGGGCTGGTGCCGAATATATGTACGGCCGCGAAAGTGTGCATAAATTTAATGAAGGATGGGACGAGTTCGGAGAACTTTGGAGCCCAGAAGTAGAAGACAACGTAGTAATGGGATCATCCGTCTTGTGGAGATCATACCGCGACGACAAACGTCATGATTTTCCCGAGGTGCCTTGGGCTATGGATGTAGCTCGTGAATATTCGGCTGACCAAGGAGAATGGCAATGGGAGTATTCGAATGAAGATGTTCACCAAATCCACGATGCTGAACAAATTCGAGACCATATGTTAAGGGCTATTTATGGCTCCTTCGCCAATTTTAAAAAACAGCCTAATGCGCGTAACCAACGCTTGGAATGGGTTTCATATCTGCTTGGGAAAAGAGAATCCAGAAGACTCGTCGGAGATCATATCTTTACCTTTAATGACGCCAAAGATAGAACGCCTTTCCCCGATTCAGTGGTGATGGAAATAAGAGAAGTGGATGTGCATTTTCAACAAAACCTGGTAGACCCTGAAAAACCAGACTTCTTGTCGAAAGCCATGTTCTACAAAACAGGGAAATATTATATCCCTTACCGTAGTTTGTATTCTAAAAATATAAATAATCTATTTATGGCAGGGCGTTGTTTCAGCACCTCTCACGTAGGGTTGGGAGGGCCGCGGGTGATGAGAACGACCGGACAAATGGGGGCGGCAGTAGGTTTTGCAGCTTCCCTTTGTCTTAAACACAAAGTAACGCCCCGAGAACTTTACCAAAAACATCTAGAAGAATACATGAATCTTATCCAGATTCAAAAAGTGGGATACAATTAAAAGCTAAGTTACGGTTGGTCGGGAAGGAATGAACGGGAAGTTGATAAAAAAAGGTAAACAATACGGTTTTACATTGATTTTGTTTTTGATGGGCTTCGGATCCTGGAATGCCTTCGGGTTCCAGGGATCCGAAAACCCTCGAAAACCCCTCAAGGTGAAGGGAGAATGGCCAGAATATGCCCTTCAAGTCAGCGAAGTAGTTATCACTTTTGAAGACACCGTGGGGGTGACCCATCATATTAGCCGTTTGTTAAGAGCAGACGGAAGCCCCGAAGGCTATGTGAGCCATATCGAGACACCCGTTTGTACCGACACCCTTTGTGCCCTCATGGATATCCGAATGTATTGGACGCTAGCAGGCACTTATTGGGCGTATGATACTATTCCCACCAAACCCCTAACTAAAAATGACCACATTGAATTTGATGAAAAGGATTACGAAAAATTACATGAATTACTGCAAGATGAGCAGTCGATTTTAAGAAGAAGACATAAAGACGATCTGTTTGAGAAGGAAGAAAAACGGGTATCTCAAGTCGTGGATGCGGTCACCGGAGCGACTTCAAAAGAAGTAAAAGAAGCAGTGGTGGAAGGAGCGGTGTATTCGTCTTATACGATTTACCATCTGGTACACAGTCAACTGGCTGCGGTTATTCGCGAAGACCTAAAAAATAACCTGCTCACCTCTTTAGGAGATCGACTACTGTATTCAAATAAAATTGATGAACGTATATTTTTTATTAAAGAATTACCTCCAGATGAACTCCGGAGTCGAATCGATCCTATCATAGAGACGATCCCTGAAGCTGTGCCCCGGGATCGTCTCTATATTCTTAAGAAAATGCCGTCCGATCTTTGGAACCTTGATCATGTACAGGTAGCTATAGCTGAAAAGTCCTCAAATCTGGATATTCACAGTCTATCGTATTTCCTCAACCAATTAAAGGGAGCGAAATCGATTAACCCTGAAAGCCTCCGTTACCTAAGTCAAATTATTACGACATACAGTGTCAACCAATTGAGAAGCTATTTGTCATTGCTAGAGAAAACCCCCGGTATTTTATCGGATGCCCAAATCCTCGCTGCTATTCAACAAGCGGCCTCCGATCCCGATTATCCCTTCAGTGCTTATCTAAAGTCCTTTTTGAACAAGCAAGGCATCGACCTTAAACAATAATTCAATTGACATATCCACCCCTTTCATTACCTTTGAAGGGGCTGTACCGCCTTTATCAGTATTTCAAATCGTATTTTATTATTGTAGTAATGCAACCTAAATTAAAAATAGGAATTGTAGGTTATGGTAACCTCGGGCGAGGCGTTGAGTTAGCTATCCACCAAAACCCTGACATGGAATTAGTGGCCATTTTTACACGAAGACCCCCAAATCACCTAGGGAAGTCAAATGCGTATGCTTATGCTCAATTGGAGGAGTTTAAGGGGAAAATTGATGTAATGATTCTTTGTGGCGGTTCTGCTAAAGACCTACCCCAACAAATAGGGGAGGTAGCTAAATCCTTTCATACGGTTGATAGCTACGATACCCACGCTCAAATTCCCGAGTATTTCGAACAGGTCGATGCTATTGCCAAAGCGAATGGGAATGTTTGTGTTATTTCTACGGGTTGGGATCCGGGGCTATTTTCCTTAGCGAGGGTATTAGGACAATCGGTACTCCCGGAGGGAGCTGACTATACATTTTGGGGGAAAGGGCTTAGTCAAGGCCACTCCGATGCCATTCGAAGAGTGCCAGGGGTGAAGAATGGCGTACAATATACGATCCCTCTGGAGGAGGCTATTCAAAAAGCACGGTCAGGGGAAAATCCGGTTCTGAGTACCGTCGAAAAACACCAACGGGTGTGCTATGTAGTCCCCGAAGAAGGGGTAAATCTTGAGGAGATAGAACAGGCGATCAAGACCATGCCTCATTACTTCGAACCCTACCAAACTACCGTTCATTTTATAAGCGAAGAAACCTTAAGGACAGAACATTCGTCCATGCCCCATGGTGGGATGGTACTTAGAACAGGGAAGTCAGCCAATGGATCAAAGCAACGTTTAGAGTTTCAGTTAGAGTTAGAGAGTAATCCTGAGTTTACAGCTAGTGTTTTGGTGGCTTATGCAAGAGCCGTCGGAAAACTAGCAAAGGAAGGTCAAATCGGAGCGAAAACCGTGTTTGATATTCCTCTGGGATATCTATCCCCCAAAAAACCAGAAGATTTACGTAAAGAAATTCTATAAAATCAGAAACCTGACGTGATGGTAGAAGAACGTCAGGAATCGTAAAATACGATCAGCTGCCGTTAGGTACAAACCCCTGACGGCAGTTTTATGTTTATAGTCATGAAAAATTTAGCCGTTTTAAAGATCGTGAACTTCTAGAACTAATTACCCGCAACGTTACTCGCCGAATAGGTTGGAACTTTTTATCCTAGATCAAATCAATTTCTACTTGGAATTAAAAATCGGTGTTGAAGTATTCGTGAATGTATTCTGTTGTGAATTTGACTAAATTAGGAAAAAGTTTGACTGTAGCGACTTTTTCCTAATGCCATTTCAAATGTTACGGTGACCTGATAAGGTAGTTTCCGTATCAATATTTTATCACCAACCAATTAACAAACATTCCTATGAACATCGCAGACCTAATCAGCGGAGGTGTCGGATCGACCGTGACGTCTTCAGCTTCCAAAATGTTGAATATTGATGAAGGAAAGGCCAAATGGGTGGTTTCAGCAGCCGTTCCTTTAATGATTGCAGCACTCAATTACAACGCAAAAAATAAAAATCAGGGCGAACAGATCGACAGAGCGCTTGAGCAACACAGTGGGGGCATATTGGCAAATCTGGCCGGTGCATTGAGCAGTAGAGATACCACCAGCGACGGTTCCAAAATCGTGAATCATATCTTTGGTAAAAATACGGATTACGTTACCCAGAATCTTTCCCAGAAATCAGGTCTTTCAGCCGGACAGATCGGTAGTTTATTGGCAATGTTGGCACCCGTGGTCATGGGGTTCCTGGGGCAACAAAAACGAAACACTAATACGGGTGGGGTAGCCGACCTGGTAGGAGGACTTTTAGGTGGAGGTGCTCAAAACAGTGGAGGAGGTGGCTTGTTGGGTGGACTGATTGGGTCCGTGTTAGGGGGTGGGAGACAGGCTGCCCCAGCCAACGATGGGCTAGGCATGTTAACCCAGTTGGCCGGAGAGTTCTTTAATCAGCAAGGAGGAAATACCCCCAAATCCAATGTGCTTGAATCCTTGGCAGGTCTATTCGGACGCTAAGGGAAAAGAATAATCCGCTGGTATTA
>ENA-UOVV01000239-UOVV01000239.1-compost-metagenome-genome-assembly--contig:-NODE-239-length-79303-cov-14.514373_pt1 | contig 79303 bp, 75 predicted proteins | sample MGYA00238155_ERZ761577 | MGnify/ENA primary metagenome ERZ761577 (study PRJEB28898, sample SAMN06268775) | compost metagenome | isolation source: Emeryville, CA | place: USA:Emeryville, CA | collected... | reverse complement strand
TGGGCATAGAAAAAAGGAAGTACCTAACCTTTATAAAACCCCGTCTGAATGAAGTTGGTTTTTTATGATTCCGGGAATTAGCTTGTGAAAATAGGGGTTGTGGGAGGGTTGCTGGTGTTGTGCGACTATTGATTTATTTTCAGATATTCAATTGGATTATATTTATCACCTTTTTTAGATCTAATTTCGAACAATATATAGTTTTCTTCTTCTAATTCACTTAGTTCGCCTATTATTTGATTTTGTGTTACTTCTTCATTTTCCTTTACATAAACATTTTTGATATTGTTATAGACAAAAAAATCCTCATCACTTTTTAATATTAAAGCATAAAAATCTGTTTCTAAATGAATGATTTTTTTAATTATTCCATCTCGTAATGCTAAGATTTTTGTTGCCTCATTATCACCATAGATTTTTAAATTGTCAGTCTTATGTTGGTGTGTACAAAACTTATCATCACATTTTGTACAACATTCTTCAAAATATGTGTAATTATCAACTGGAATATTGAATGCTGTCTCCTTAACTTTTTGGGCAGCAATATGTAGATTTATTAAAAGAAAAAATATTATATAAAATAATTTCATCGTTGTAAGTATGATGTCGCCTAATAACTAAACTCTCAAATATAAACAATCAATTTCATTTTCATTTGGAAATCGGTTTGAAGAAATTGGAGGTGTGTAAGGGTTGTTGATAATAGCTGCTGGTGTTTTTCTGTCCTCTATGTTTCTTATCGTTGTCAATTAAAATATGTTGTCAGAAATATGATACTTAAATATGTCCAAAGCAATGAAAACATTATATGCACAAATGTTTCAAATTTCTTTCCTTTCCACAGGTCAGTCGAGTAACCAAAAAACTGAATGAAAAGTCGTACAGTCCAAAATATGCCAAGTCCAAGTGATATTTTTTTGCCAAGATTGGTTTGAATTAGTTCGGCAGAAGATGTCAAGCAAAGTAAACCCATAAGCAATACGGTCAATGAGATGAATAAGGTATGCACCTTCATCATTTGTCGATTGATTAAACTCAAGGATCTAAGTTCTTTGTCCCAATTAAAGTACTTTGGAAAGAAGATGTGAACCCCTGCCAAAGCAATTAATAAAACACCTATTATTTTATAATGTATTTCCATAATTACTTGCAATTAAAGATTGACATAAACGGTGTGAACTTCGTTTCTTTGAATGTTGTAAACCCGGCTTCTTCAAATGCCTTTTCCCAAGTTGCTTTTGAGAAAAAGTGTGTGAAGCCGATTGTAAAAGCGACAAAATTTGGAAAATCTCTTAAATGCTCCACCATGATGACATTGCCGTTTGACTTACAAACTCTGCGACATTCTTTTAGAAACTGTACATTTTCATCGTGTTTTCTAATTTCGTGAATTGCCGATAGTAAAAAGATATTGTCAACCGAATTGTCGTTCAAAGGAATTGAATTTGAATTGATTTGTTGCGTATTTGGATAAATTAGACTCACTTTTCTGGCGCGGACAATTGCTGGTTCTGTATGTTGTTTGGCGTTGTAGAAGTCATAAACTTGTAGATTAGATTGGGGTAAAATGCTTTTTATGATAAAACTTGTTTCGTCAAATCCTGCATTGATATTCAAATTGAATTTGTCTTCTGCATCTTCTATTTTCATTTTCTTCAACCAGTCAAAGTTATAAAAACCCGAAAAATCATAAACATAGGCAGAAACAATCAATGGCATTGTTAGTCCATAAATGAATGCCAAAATAACCACCCAAAACAAACCATTATGCCAATTGAAAACATATTTACTGCCTATAATTAATGCCAAAGCAATGCACCCAAGCACATAAAAGTGTCGATTGAAACTTAAAATATTTAACACCCCTTGAAAATTTCGTCTCTTTATTTCCATTGTTCAATTTTGCCTTTTTTCCAATAATAGGGTATGTTTTTAATGATGAAAGCATTTGCCAATACTGGATTTTCGAGTTTTATGGTACTTAAAAAATTGAAATTATAATCCATCACATTTACTGGATTTGGCGTCCAGTTTTGCCTCACACCTTCAATGATTAAAACCTCTTTGGTTTCTTTGTTATATGTAAATGTAAAAGGCAAAGGACCTGCGAATCTTCTTGCTTCTTTCCAGTCTGAAAAAGGTGAAAGTTCTGGCAAAGAAATTTGTTCTTCCGTATTGTCAATTGTGATTTTGAACTTTGATTTAATAGAAGATATTTCTTTGGTGTTTTTTCCTTCAATTTGTTTTATGTCCGTTGTGGTGTAGTTGTAATGTGTAAACATGTTTCCAAAGAATTCCATTTTCTTTTTGTTTGTTTCTGATTTCAGAATATACAAACCTCGTAATCTTTTACCAGCATTGTTTGTGTAGCGAACAAAAACACGATAACCTATTAGAAAAAAATCGTTGCCCATAAATTTCGGAAAACCTTTTGGTCGCAAGTCTTTTGTTTGAACCATCGCAACTGCAACAAAAGCCCAATGGTCTTGAAAAGTGTCAAGTTGCAAACATTTCGGAATTAGATTTTGTAATTGTCCCTTTGGAACTGCAAAAGTCAGAACAAGCGAACTTTCAAAATACGCTTCTACTGCAAATGGATGGTTTTTTAAAAATGTGAGCATCGAGTTACTTTTTATTAAGATGAAATTCATTGAAGTATACAACCAATATAAAAATAAATGCAAACAATGAATTAAATTTTCCCCAAAGCAATAAATCCGGAACGAGTACAAACTCAAGTGCATTCATTGTCGCAACTACGACGATTTGTACAATTGCGTTTAGCCTTGTTTTATAGCCACTTACAATCCACACTGCCATCATGATTTCTGAAAGTCCGATTAGAATTGTCAATAATCTGGAATGGTCGTCACCTAATATTCTTGCAACAATTTGTTCGTGTCTTGGAACAAGATTTAGAACCTTACAAAAAAGTCCGTTTGCTACCCAAATTGCCGCAATGAAATAGGTTAATATTTTGCGAGTTCTTGTCATTGTTGGTTGTGCTGTCCGCTGCGCTTGCAGACATCGATAGCCTGCGAAAAAATTCCCCACAAATCTTTCAAATATAGCAATCATTTTGTGAATTTGTGAGGTGTTTCTTTGTTTCCTTTTTCATGAAAATCATTGCCGAACTTTAAATTTTTTAATTCATCACCCGATTCTGCTCCAAGCGATTTTGTCTTTGTGGTATTTCACAAAGTGATTTTTGATGTTTTGATTTTCTGTTTTTTTTAATTCAGGGTCGTTTTTCAATGTTTCTTCGGCCACAAAACGGGCGGCATTCAGAACCTTCTGGTCTTTGAGCAAATTGGCGATTTTGAAGTTCAGAATTCCGCTTTGCTGGGTTCCCATGATATTGCCCGGGCCGCGCAATTGCATATCGACTTCGGCGATTTCAAAACCGTCATTGGTACGGCACATCGTCGAAATCCGGGTGAAGGCATCTTCGTTCAGATGATCTTTGGTCATCAAAACACAATAACTTTGCTCGGCACCGCGCCCGACTCTACCACGCAGTTGATGCAATTGTGACAGTCCGAATCTTTCAGCACTTTCAATCACCATCACCGATGCATTCGGCACATTGACACCGACTTCAATAACCGTGGTGCCCACCAAAATCTGGGTTTCTCCTTTGACAAATCGTTGCATTTCAAAATCTTTGTCTTCGGGTTTCATTTTTCCGTGTACAATACTGACTGCATAATCGGGCAGGGGAAAGGCGCGGGTGATGCTTTCGTAACCGTCCATCAAATCTTTGTAGTCTAATTTTTCGGATTCTTCAATCAGCGGATAAACGATGTAAACCTGTCTTCCTTTTTTGATTTCAGTTTTTATAAATCCAAACAATCCCAAACGGTCTTTGTCTCGTCGATGAACGGTCATGATTGGTTTTCGACCGGCCGGCAATTCATCGATGACCGAGATGTCCAAATCTCCATAAAGACTCATTGCCAGTGTTCTGGGAATCGGTGTGGCGGTCATCACCAATGTGTGTGGTGGAAGTTTGTTTTTTCTTACAAATTTTGCTCTTTGTTTCACCCCGAATTTGTGTTGTTCATCGATAATGGTCAATCCCAAATTTTTGAACTTTACTTTGTCTTCGATCAGCGCATGCGTACCCACCAGAATATGAAGTTCACCCGAAGCCAGTTTTTCGAGCAAAATTTTTCGGTCTTTGGTCTTTGTGGAACCGCTCAGCAAACCGATTTGGATGTCCATTTCAGACAAATAATTTTTGAGCGAATCAAAATGTTGTTGCGCCAATATTTCGGTCGGTGCCATGAGCGCAGTCTGAAAACCATTGTCGAGCGCAATCAAAGCAGAAAGCAGTGCCACCATGGTTTTTCCGCTGCCCACATCGCCTTGTAGCAAACGATTCATTTGTACGGATTTCCCCAAATCGGCGCGAATTTCTTTGACCACTCTTTTTTGTGCATTGGTGAGTGCAAAGGGGAGATGATGCTTATAAAATTCATTGAAATATTCTCCAACATTTTCAAATCCAAAACTTTTGTATTTGGCTTTGTGGTTGAGCTTTTTGATTAATAATCCCAATTGCATAAAGAAAAATTCTTCAAATTTCAATCGGTCTTCAGCTTTATTGAGTTCTTCTGTATTTTTTGGAAAATGAATTTGTTGATAAGTTTTTAATCTGTCCTCAAAATTAAATTTTCGAATGATTTCATCTGAAAGATTTTCTTCCATTGTTTTTAATTCTGACAACAGTTGCCATTGTAATTTTTGCCAAACTCGGTTGCTGACTCCTTTTTTGGTCAACTTTTCGGTGTTAGGATAAACCGGATACAATCCTTGTGGCGCTGACTTTTGGTTTTCAAGGGTTTCAATTTCGGGATGAACTATGCTGAAAATCCGGTTGAATTCATTGGGCTTTCCGTATGCGACGATGGGAATGTTCCGCATTTTTTGGAAATTCTCTAACATCCATTTGGTATATTTGAACCAAACGAGTTCCATTTGTCCGGTTTCATCCTCAAAACGGGCGACCAATCTTTTTCCTCTTTTCTGGCCGATTTCATTGAGCGAAGAGATTTTTCCGATGATTTGAATCTCAGCCGATGCGGCAGTGATTTCATTGATTTTATAGTATTTGGAGCGGTCAATGTAGCGAAACGGAAAGTGATGGAGCAAATCTTCGTATTTGTAGATTCCCAGCTCAGATTGAAGCAAAACAGCCCGTTCAGGGCCGACGCCTTTCAGAAAATCGATGGGAGTTTTCAAAAACTGGGACACTTTATTGGGATGTTAACTTTTTTGGAAAGATAAAATATTTGCCATTATCTCCCAAAAACTTCTGCCAACAATTCAAATGATTTCAATTTTGCGTCTATGTCATAAATATAAGTTGTGAACATCAGTTCATCCACCGGAACATCTGAAACAAAGCTTTTCAGGTTTGTTTCCACTGTTTTTTTATTGCCGACAAAAGTACAGGCAGTGAAATTGTTGACCGCAGCTTCCACTTCGGGGTGATGAATCAATTCGTGAATTTTTCCCGGTTTTTTGAGTCCTTGCCTCAACTGACCACTGACCAATTCAATCACCATATTAAAAAATGAAGACGATAAATATTGTGCTTCTTCATCTGTGTCTGCCAGCATTGCGTTTACGCAGGCAATGATATGAGGTTCTTTTAATTGTTCGGACGAACGGAATTCATTTTTGTAAATTTCCACGGCCGCTGCAAACTGAGCCGGCGCAAAATGAGTTGCAAATGCGTAGGGCAGACCTTTTTCGGCGGCGAGCATCGCGCTCGAAGTACTCGAACCTAAGATATAAAAAGGGACATTCAGCCCTTTGCCGGGATAAGCATTTACTTTTTGCTCAGGATTTTTGGGTTGAAAATAATTTTGAAGTTCCAAAAGTTCATTCGGGAAATTCATTGCGTTTTTGATGTGGTCTCTTCTTAATGCATTCGCAGTCAGCTGATCGGTTCCGGGTGCGCGCCCCAATCCCAAATCAATTCTTCCCGGAAACAGCGTTTCCAATGTTCCGAATTGTTCGGCCACCACCAAAGGCGAATGATTGGGCAACATGATTCCACCCGAACCCACTCGGATGTTTTTGGTTCTTGTTGCGGCGAGTTGAATCAACAGCACAGTGGCAGAACTTGCGATGTGCGGCATATTGTGGTGTTCTGCAAACCAGATTCGTTTGAAACCTTTTTGGTCAACGAGTTCGGCTACGCGCATGCTGTTTTCGATGGCGGTTTTTGCATCAAATCCTTGATTCACAGCAGCGAGTTCGAGAACGGAATGGGGAAGATGAATCATTTTCTCATATCTATATTAATGTGTTGATTTAGAATGCATTGTAATTTATTCATTCCTAAAAAACTTCAAACTTCTACTTTCACTCCCTCGGAGCGGCTTCACCTTTTGTGTAGGGTCTAATTATCAAACGAACGCTTTTGTTGTAGCTAAAATACTGCACGACCCAATTGGTCAGTGCAATCATTTTGTTTCTGAAACCGATGAGCGAGACCAAGTGGATAAACATCCAAACCAACCAAGCGAACCAGCCGGAAAATTTCCAATGGGGCAGATCGACCACTGCTTTGTCGCGTCCAATGGTCGCCATAGAGCCTTTGTCTTTGTATTTGAATGGTTTTGGAGATTTGCCCTCTTTGATTGCCATCAGATTTTTAGCCAGCTGTTTGCCTTGCTGAATGGCTACCTGTGCCACCATGGGGTCGCCTTTGGGATTGTCTGGTGTCATCATCAGCGCAACATCACCAACGGCATAAATATCTTCCAATCCTTTGATTTTGTTGAATTCATCCACCGAATAGCGGCCGCCTACGATGACATCTTCGCCTTCCATTCCAGGAATCAGAGCACCCTTCACGCCGGCTGTCCAAATCATGGTTGAAGTTTCAAAACTGCGGTCGTTTGTGGTTACAATTTTTCCGTCATAATCATTCACCAAGGTATTGAACCATACTTGAACACCTAATTTATCTAAATATTTGGCTGCTTTGTCAGACGCATTTTGAGACATGGGCGGAAGCAGTCGGTCGGCACCCTGAATCAGATGAACATTCATTCTTCGGATGTCCAAATCCGGATAATCATTGGGCAAAACATGTTTTTTCAGTTCACCAAAGGCTCCTGCCAGCTCAACCCCTGTAGGTCCTCCGCCAACGATGACGAAATTCATCAATCGCTGTCTTTCATCCAAATCGTTGGTGAGCAAAGCGGCTTCCAAACTTTGGAGTACGAGACTTCTCAAATCCAATGCTTCCGGAATGGTTTTCATCGGCATTGAATATTTTCTGATGTTTTCATTGCCGTAATAATTGGTTTCAGAACCGGTTGCGATGATCAGATAGTCATAAAAAATGTTACCGATGGGTGTTATGATGGTTTTATTTTCGGGGTCAATTTCTTTTACATCAGCGATTCTGAAATAGAAGTTTTCTTTTTTTGTAAAAATCTGTCGAATTGCGTGGGCAATCGAGTCGGGTTCCAGACCTGCAGTTGCGACTTGATAGAGCAGTGGTTGGAATGTGTGGTAGTTGTGTTTGTCGAGCATAACGATTTGAAAGTCTTTGCCCGAAAGATTCTTGGCGATGTTCAAACCTGCAAATCCTCCACCGATGATGACCACCCGTTTCAGGTTGATTTCTGGTATATTCATCGCCGGATTGCTTAAATCTGATTTTCTTGTATTTTGAGGCATTTTATTTGGTTTTATAAACTCTTGTTAAATCTAATAATTTGACCGGACTCATGTGGAAATTTCTCACATTTTTTTGGAGAAAAATACTTGTCTGGTCATAAAACAAAGGCACGACTGGCGCAGCTTCCATCATCAGTTTATCCATTTCGGCATAAATGATTTCTCGTTTTTTCTCATCAGTGATTTTGAATGAATTCAGGTACAATTCATCGAATTTTTCATTGTTATAATGTGAATAATTCGGTCCCTCAGGTGCAAAGTTTTTGCTGTAATAGAGCGACAGGAAATTTTCTGCGTCCGGATAATCGGCTCCCCAATTGGCTCTAAAAAAAGCGAATTTCCCGGTGGCTTTTCCGTCGCGCATTGTGGGTCCCGGTACTACATTGATGCTCAGTGTCAATCCTACTTTTGCGAGCTGCGCCTGTATGTATTCGCAAATATCGGCGTATTCCTGCACGGTAGTCAGTTGAATGACAGGAAGTTTTTCGTTTTCTTCAATGTAATCCGCAATCAAGGCCCTGGCTTTTTGGGGTTGATAAGTGTAACCTGCTTCGGGATTGTGACCGGGCAGGCCTTTGGGAATGAAACCTCCTTCGGCCACATTGGCTACACCGTTCATCATGTATTTGACCATTTTCTGTTTATCGATGCCGTAATTGATGGCCTTACGCAACCGCTCGTCCACGGCATCATTTCCGTCCAAATAAAAACAGAGATAAACCGTACTCAAATAATCATATTTGTGCAAATCTATGATGTGTTTGTATTTGGGATTTAATTCTCCCGTGGCAGTCAGAATTTCGTTTTTGTAGGAAGGATCCAGATCCGCCATCATGTCAACATTTCCCTGAATTAATTGCAGAAATTCACTGTGTTTTTCGGGCAGAAAAGTCATGGCAACCGCTTCCAAATATGGCAAAGCATTGCCCTCTTCGTCTTTCTCGAAATACAAAGGATTTTTTCTAAAAACCAATTTGATATTGTCTTCCCAAAGTTTGAATTGAAAAGGACCGGTACCAATCGGATGTTTTCGAAATTCTTCTTGGCCCTTTTCAAACATTTCTTTTGGTACGACCGAACAATATTTCATACTGAGCAAACCCAAAAAAGGAGGGAAGGCTTCTTTTAGATTGATTTGAAAAACACTGTCGTTGATTGCTTTGAAATTTTCCACATTGTTCAATACCCAGCTGCCTGCACCACCGACTTCGGGCTCAATCAACCTTTGGAAACTGTATTCAAAATCAGAAGCCTTTACAGTTCTTGTTGAATCTTCCCCAAATATTTGATTTTTATGAAAATACACATCGTTTCTTAAAGTAAAAGTATAGATTTTTGCATCTTCAGAAATCGTCCAACTTTTGGCGATATCTGGCACGATTTGCAGGCTGTCATCTAATTTTACCAAGCTGTTGTACATCAGGTTGCAAACCCAATTATTGGCTTGGGTTCTTGCAAAAGCCGGGTCGAGCGAGGAGATATTGTCGTAACGGTTCAGTCTGAAAATCAGGCTGTCATCCACTTCGGTTTTTGAATTACACCCCGAAATTAATACGCTGATAAACAAAGATATAAGAAAATACAACCGGTTTTGAATCATTTTGCTAATATACTTTGAATTCGTTTATTTTGAAAGAATAAGAATTGGGTTGTAAGTTTGGTTTTGAATTTCAATTTTTCGATTATAAAGATGGGTTCTGCGGGTATTTGAATGATGAATTTCCAAAATCGGTGGATGCGCTCTACAATTGAATCATTATATAACGAAATTGTGGTGAATTCTTTATTCTCAATTCATCATACCTGAACATATCCTTTTGCAAAGAACTTAATCTTTGTAAATTGCGCAAGTGAATACTTATGATGTAATTATTATTGGTGCAGGACCCATCGGGATGGCGTGCGCCATTGAGGCACAGCGACATAAGCTTAATTATTTGGTCATCGAAAAAGGAGCTTTGGTCAATAGTTTGTACAATTATCCGCTGTATATGACATTCTTTTCGACTTCTGAACGATTGGAAATCGGTGAAGTTCCGTTTACGAGCATTTCATTCAAGCCGGGACGACAGGATGCGTTGGAGTATTACCGTAGGATTCATCAGCATTTTGATTTGAATATTCATTTGTATGAAGAGGTTTTGAGCATTCAATTTAACGATGAATTAAAACTTGTAAAAACAAATCAATCAGAATATTATACGAAAAAAATCATTATTGCCACGGGATTTTATGACCTACCAGTTCAGTTGAATATTCCCGGTGAAGATTTATCGAAGGTTTCACATTATTACAAAGAAGCCCATCCTTTTGTAGGGCAAAAAATTGTTGTGGTGGGAGCAAATAATTCTGCAGTTGACGCGGCTTTGGAGTGTTGGAGGAAGGGTGCCGAAGTGACCATGGTTGTCCGCAAAGGTGAAATTCATGAACGGGTAAAATATTGGGTGAAACCCGATATTGAGAACCGGATAGCCGAAGGAAGCATCAAGGCGCATTTTTATTCGAATTTGACAGAAATCAAACAAAAATCAGTGTGTATTTCCACGCCAGAAGGTGCAATTGAAATCGAAAATGATTTTGTGCTGGCTTTGACAGGTTACCGTCCGAATTTTGAATTTCTGCAATCCTGTGGCATCGAATTGTCCGACGATGGACTTTTTGTGCCTAAATACAATCCTGCAAGTATGGAAACCAATGTCCCGGGGATTTATCTGGCCGGTGTGGTCTGTGGCGGGATGGAAACCCACAAATGGTTTATAGAGAATTCGAGGGTGCATGCAAAGGTGATTGTGGGAGATATTGTTTCCCAATCTGTTTGATGTTGTATGGAGTTAGAATGCTTTTATTGCTCTGTTTCAGCAGAATAATAATTATTGAAAATAAAAAAAACTTTCGGTCGGGAGCAAAGCCAAATTCCAGAAGTTTTGTTGAGATGATGAATTAGATTTAATAAATTGCGAGGTCTAAAGCCGGTTTTATAAATGAAATTGAATTTATTCTGGAATCCTTTGACTCGTTCTGTGTTGATTTTTCTGGGTGTAGTATTGCTGATCAGACTGTTGGGAATGACTTCGTTTCCAGACAAAATTTTTCCGTCAGTGCATGGATTTTTTTCTAAGTTGCTTTTTGGCTTCAGTTCTGCCTTTGCTTTTTCGGTCGGTGATATTTTCTACACTTTATTAATACTTTTCGGCATTTTTCTTTTGTTCAGAATGATTTTTTTATTGTTCAAAAGGAGTTATCAGAAATTTAGAAATAGTTTATCTTTTGCCATTTGTGGGGTTGCTGTGCTGTATTTTATACTGTACTTATTTTGGGGGTTCAATTATTTTAAAACGCCCATCAAAGATAGTTATCAGACAGAGTTGGATTCTGTGGAAGAGTTAAAATTCCTTGCCGAAAATTATTTTTCTAAAGCTTCAGCTTATAGGTTGAAAGTTCATGAAAACGAAAAGGGAGTGTTCATTAGTAGGCTCGGAAATGATGAGTTGATAGTTGAAATTCAGCAATCGGTTTTGAAGTTGGATGAATATTCTGAATTGAGTTTTAGTGGTTTTCGTCAGCCAAATCTGAAGAAATCTCTTTACAGCGAGATTTCCACTTATCTCGGCATTTCGGGTTATTATAATCCATTTACAAATGAATCTCAATACAATTCAGTCAATCCTGACAGTCGAAAAATTTTTGCGCAATTGCATGAAACCGCACATCAATATGGTTTCGCATCAGAGAGTGAAGCCAATTTTGTGGGATTTCTGATTGGCTTGAACAGCGAAAATCCTGATTTGCAATATGTAGTGAATTTCAGGGCAATGAGAAGTTTGTTGAACAGAATTTTATGGTATGACCCCGAATTCGTGAAGGGTTTTATTGAAAATAAATATACGGCAGGGATGAAAAGAGACAGGGAGTTCGAGCTGGAATTGGATGAAAAATACGACAATGTTTCGGACGATGCATTTGCATTAATGAACGAAGCCTTCCTGAGATTGAACAATCAAGAAGGCTTGCAGTCTTATGGTCGTTTTGTTGAACTCCTTGTGGGCTACCATCGCAAATACGGTGGCTTAGAATGACACGGGTCTTTCAAAATACTTTCCGGTTCTGACCACCTGATTCCCATTTTCATCGGTGGCAGAAATGGTCAGCAGTATATGATAAGTTCCGCTTTGTGGAATATTAATCATACTTGCTTTCACTTGTGTGTCAATGTATTTCTTGTAAGAATCAATTTCGCCGATATTGGCTGAAGCAATTCTAACGCCATTGAAATCGCTTTCCACGATATCCATCATTTTGTCGGTGAGGAATACATCCAATGTCAGGTTTTTGACATTTTTATCGCTTAAGTTTGAAATGTCTCCACCTTTTATGTTCACCAGAAATTCTTTTGGAAGAATTTCCACTTGCCATTGTTTGTCGAGCGAGAGCGAGTGATCGTCCTTGATGGTGATTTTCACCACAGAATTTGGGTCGGTACTGAATTTTTTCTGTTCGCTCGCAGGGGGTGTTTTGAGCGTTTCCTGACCAACGGGTTCTACAGCTGTTTCTTCTGTTGCTTTGGCTTGTTCTATTCCTGGATCAGGCAGTTCCATTTGTGTTTTCCCGGTGATATACAAGATGCCATCTTCAGATTTAACAATGTCATCGAGCACTCTGAAGCTCATGATTCTACCACTTCTGTTGGTCATGATGAGTGCCGGCAAGTATAGTCCGTTTGGTGGAATCTGGTTGACCTCGCTTTGAATTTTGATACCGATCAGACTTGATTTGTTGTTCAGTACATTAAAATTGGCCTCAGTCATTTTGTATCCTTTGAAGAATCCAGGGTCAATGATGTCTTCAGAAGGCAATAGAAACATCTTAAGTATCAGACCTCTGTAGTTTTTATTGGAGTTGTTTTTAATGCTACCGTTGGTGACAAGAATTGTGTTGTAAACCAATTCTGTTTTCCAGTTTTCAGAAAGGTCGATTCCACTAAGGAGGACATCTGATTTTTCATAATTTAGTGTTTCAAGCTGCTGTGAAAAGAGAATGGAATGAAATCCCAGAAAACAGATGAATACGAATAAAAAATTTCTCATGGTTAAGGATGGTTTAAATTAATCAGGGTAAAGATAAATATAATTTTCATACCCAAAAAAAAACTAACAAATATTTAGAGTTCAACATCTACATTTCAAAATTTATTTAAACAATAAATTACTGTGTATCAAAGACTTTTCTTCTCAAGTGAAATTGATTTGCCAAAAAAACTTCTGGCGAGTGAGATGAAATTATCTGTATAATCTGAAAGATAGAAGCGATATTCTGGTTCAGCAGTATCTGCCAGTAAATTTTCATTTTCAAGTCTCTGAATCAATTCATTTACTACTATCAGTGGAGAATTCACCACCTTGACTTTTCCTTTAAATGCAATTTCTATTTCTTTTTGAATCAATGGATAGTGAGTGCATCCCAATATAATGCTGTCAATGTCTTCAAATTTCTTGTAGGACAAATAGGTGTCTATGGCGCTTTTGGAAACGGGCGTGTTTCTAAAGCCCTCTTCAATGATGGGTACGAGAAGAGGAGTGGCGAGTTCCACGACTTTGATGTGTTTGTTTAATTTTTTGATGGATTTTTTGTAGGCATGAGATTCAACGGTGGCTTTGGTGGCAATCAGTCCTACTTTCTGGTGCAGCTCGAAAGCGACTTTTTTGGCAACGGGCGAAATTACATCGATGACAGGAATTTTTCCTGCGGCCGTTTTGATTTCATCAATAGAGTTAGAGGTCGCTGTATTGCATGCAACAACGATTGCTTTGCATTTACATTTGGCCAGAAAACGAGTGATTTTAACCGAATATTTTGTGATGGTCTCCTTCGATTTATCCCCGTAGGGTAGATGTTCGGTGTCGCCAAAATAAATAATGCTTTCGTTGGGAAGCAGTCTTTTGATTTCTTTGGCGACTGTCAATCCGCCCACACCTGAGTCAAATACGCCAATGGGGCTGTTTTTTTTCATTCATTAAAAATATTACAAATTCAGTATGTATTTAAATTGTTTTACAAGAAAATGGATGTCATATGACATCCATTTGGGTTGATTGAATAATGGTTTTATAATTCCAATGCTCTTATTGGGTTGTTGTCCATCAACAGATTGACCGGATCTTCGAGTCCTTCTTTGACAGCGACGAGAAAGCCAACCGATTCGCGCCCGTCGATAATTCTGTGGTCATAGGAAAGCGCAATGTACATCATTGGGTGAATTTCAACCTTCCCGTCCACTGCTATAGGTCTCTCGATGATGTTGTGCATGCCGAGAATCCCAGATTGTGGAGGATTAATAATCGGTGTGCTGAGCATAGAGCCAAATACGCCTCCGTTTGAAATGGTGAAGGTTCCCCCGGTCATTTCATCGACGGTAATTTTTCCATCCCTTGCACGGGTGGCCAGTCTTTTTATTTCGGCTTCGATTCCTCTGAAAGAAAGTGTTTCAGCATTCCTAATTACAGGTACCATCAGTCCTTTGGGGCCTGATACGGCAATTGAAATGTCACAGAAATCATAGGTGATTTTGTAGTCTCCGTCAATCATTGAATTCACATCCGGATACATCTGCAAGGCCCTGATAACCGCTTTGGTAAAAAACGACATGAAACCGAGGCTCACACCATGTTTGGCTTTGAATGATTCTTTGTATTCGTTTCTCAGCTTGAAAATCGGGGTCATATTTGCTTCGTTGAAGGTAGTCAACATGGCGGTTTGATTTTTGGCTGCGACCAATCTTTCCGCTACTTTTCTTCTGAGCATCGAAAGTTTTGTGGTCTCCGAATTTCTGCCAGCTCCACCAGGAGTTCCCATGGCGGCTGTCTGTGCTTGGACGGCATCATTTTTCGTGATTCTACCACCCACGCCGGTGCCTGTAACCGATGTTGCAGGAATGCCTTTTTCATCGAGAATTTTTTTGGCAGCAGGCGAAGGAGTCCCGGTTGCGTATGATTCAACAGGTTTGGGGGATGCTGTCTTTTTCTCTTCTGATTTTTCAGCGATTTTCTCAGTAGATTCTTCTGTTTTGGTTTGAGGTTGATTGTCTGGTTTGGCAGCAGAAGTATCAATGAGACAAACCACTTGGCCTACTTCAATGGTGTCGCCTTCCTCGGCTTTCAGGGTAATGATACCGCTTTCCTCAGCAGGGAGTTCAAGTGTTGCTTTGTCTGAATCCACCTCGGCAATCGCCTGGTCTTTTTCCACATAGTCACCGTCTTTCACAAGCCACGCAGCTATTTCGACTTCTGTTATTGATTCTCCCGGTGAGGGAACTTTCATTTCTAATACCATATTGTTTAGTATTTATTAAACTAATTTATTCAAAAACTTTATTGATAATTTCATTGTGCTCCATTTCAAATGCTGTGTGTGAGCCCGAAGCGGGGGCAGCACTTTCGATGGGTGCAATCAGTTCAAACTGAATTTCTCTTAATTTCAGCAGTAAATGTGACCAACATCCCATGTTTTCGGGTTCTTCCTGGGCCCAAATCAATCTTTTGTGTTGTTTGTATTTCTTCAGCAGTTGATTGATTTTTTCTTTGTCCAGTGGATAAAGCTGTTCCAGCCTGACGATGGCTGTATTTTCAGCATTCAGTTCTTGTTTTCTTTTCAGTAAATCATAATAGATTTTACCCTGACAAAAAACAAGTCGATCCACTTTGTCTGGATTTGCATCTGGGTCGTCAAAAAGGGTATGGAATTCTCCGTCAGATAGTTCTTCCATTGTAGAAGTTGCCATGGGATGACGCAATAGACTTTTTGGGGTGAAAACAATCAGAGGTTTTCTGAATTTGGTTTTCAGCTGTCTTCTGAGTACATGAAAGAAATTGGCAGGTGTAGTACAGTTCACTGCATACATATTGCCTTCTGCACACAATTGAAGGTACCTTTCCATTCTGGCTGATGAATGCTCTGCACCTTGACCTTCGTAGCCGTGAGGCAACAGCAACACCAGTCCGTTTTGGGTTTTCCATTTGTCTTCAGCTGCTGAAATATACTGGTCGATGATGACCTGTGCTCCGTTCGAGAAATCTCCGAATTGTGCTTCCCAGATTGTGAGACTATTGGGAGAGGCCATTGCATAACCATAATCAAATCCCAAAACTCCGTATTCTGAAAGCAGTGAATTATACACTGTAAACAATCCTTGATTTTTCGAAATATGATTTAGCAATATGATTTCTTCTTCTGTATCGTCGGTGATGATGACTGCATGGCGGTGTGAAAATGTACCTCTTTCTACATCTTCGCCCGAAAGTCTGGCTGTGAAGCCCTCGTTTAGCAAAGAACCGTATGCAAGCAATTCTCCCATTGCCCAATCCAATTTATTTTCATCGACCATTTTTCTTCGTTGGTCGAGCAATCGTTGGATTTTTCTAATCATGTTTTTTCCTTCCGGCGCAGTGGTAATGGTTTTTGCAACATGGAGGAGTTCATGCATCGGATACTTTGTGTTTACCGGTTTGAGCATGTCGGTTTCTGTTCCGTGTTCGTATCCATCCCATTTGCCGGGCATGATTGGATTCAATGTATTGACATGAATTTTTTTTGAGGCAGCAAATTCATTTTCGAGTTCGGCTCTGTAATCCGCTTCGATTTTGGCCATCGTATCAGCGGATATAGCACCGCTTTCTGTCAATTCTTTTTTGTAGATGTCTTTTTGATTGGGGTGTTTGTTGATGGCCGCATATAATTTGGGTTGCGTAAATCTGGGTTCGTCTCCTTCGTTGTGTCCGTATTTTCTGAATCCAAGTATGTCGATATAAACATCTTCTCCAAAACGCATTCTGTATTCGGCTGCAAATCTGATGGCGTGCACCACTGATTCGGTATCGTCTGCATTGACATGCATCACTGGTGAAGAAGTGATTTTGGCCAAATCTGTACAATACAAACCCGAGCGGGCGTCGATATAATTGGTAGTAAATCCGATTTGGTTATTGACCACTATGTGAATGCTTCCACCGGTTTTGTAACCTTCCAGATTCATCATCTGAATTACTTCGTACACAATTCCCTGACCAGCAATGGCAGCGTCTCCGTGGATAATGACCGGCAAAACTTTTTTGAAATTCCAATTGTAATCATGTTCAATTTTGGCTCTAACAATTCCTTCTGCAACTGCATCGACTGCTTCAAGATGAGAAGGGTTGGGTACCAAATTGACTTTTACTTTCTTTTCTGATATGGTGTCGAGTATGGAAGAATAGCCCAAATGGTATTTCACATCTCCGGCAAAAGTGTCACCTTCAAATTCTTTTCCCTCAAATTCGCTAAATATTTCTGCATACGACTTTTTCATGTAATTGGCCAACACATTCAGTCGTCCACGGTGTGCCATTCCCACAATGATTTCTTCGACACCGGCATTGACCACTGAATCGGTCATAAAATCAAGAGCCGGAATCAGGCTTTCATTGCCTTCAAGCGAAAAGCGTTTTTGTCCAACAAATTTGGTATTGAGAAATGCTTCAAAAGTAGAAGCTTGATTCAGTTTTTTGAAAATGATTTCTTTTTCCTGCACATTTAGTTCAGGTTGGTTTTGGTTTTTGTTGATCCAGTTCTGAATCCATTCAACCTTCTCCGGGTTGACTATGTGCATGTACTCTACGCCAATGGACTGGCAATAGATTTTCTGAAGATTGTCCAGGATTTCTTTGAGCGTATTGGAATTTCCTATGCCGATGATTTCACCCGAAGAAAATGTTTCGTTCAAATCCTTTTCAGTCAGTCCAAAATTTGAAATGTCCAAAGTAGGGTAGTGTTGTCTCCTTTCTCTGACCGGATTTGTTTTAGTGAACATATGTCCTCTTTTCCGGTAGGCGTCAATCAGATTGATTACTTTGAATTCTTTTTGGATTTTGTCGGATATTTCAGCCATATGCTGAGGTTCGGGCATTCTGTCTTCCTTCAAATCTGAAAATCCATTGTATGTAGAATTTGCAAAATCAAATCCCTGAAAAAATGCTCTCCAACTGGGTTCTACTGTGTCGGGGTATTTTTGGTATTGCTCATATAATTCACCTATGTATTCGGAATCTATGGCATTTAAAAATGAAAATCGTTCCATTATTGAGATCTCTTGTGAGAATTTGAGTGCAAATTTACGGCTTTTGTATCGTTAAAAAAAAATGAGCCGACGAATTAATCACCGAATTGTCTGCATAAATTCGGTTTTTAAAAAATCGTTTTGGAAAGGGTTGATGCTATGATTTTATTTATTTTTTGGTACGACGAGTAGGGGTATTTGTGAGCGTTTGATTACTTCGGTGGCCACGCTACCAATAAATACATTGTAGAGCATATTGTGTCCCTGTGAGCCAATGACAATCAAGTCTGCACCCAAATCCTGTGCTTCCTGCAAAATGATATCTGACGGGATTCCTTGTTTGACGATGAGTTTGCAAGGGATGCCTTCCTTTTCCACCATTTCTTTCAATTCCTCTACCTGTCGGGTTTCGTCATTGAAAACATCTTCTTCCAGTTCTGGCAGATAAGTGAATCCTGTTTCACTTACTATGATTCCGATGTCGAGTGTTACCACATGAACCATGAAAATCTCACTGTCAGGCACCAATTTGGCCTGTGCTATCGCAGTGGAAATCACCTTGCTGTTAATGTCCGACAAATCAATCGGAACCAGAATTTTTTGTGCCATGACAGTTGTTTTTATTTTAGCCTAAAGTTAGCTTATTTTATTGAAACTTCAAATATTTTTTGTTGTTCGATAAATCCTGTCAAAACATCTCCTGAATTCACCTGCCCAACACCGGCAGGTGTTCCGGTCATAATCAAATCGCCTGTTTTTAAAGTAAAAAACTTGGAGGCTTCTGCAATGATTTTTGAGAAATCATAAATCATATCGGCGGTATTTCCTTCCTGAACCATTTGTCCATTTTTTTTGAGGCAGAAGTTCAGTTGTGACAAACCGAACTGATTTTTGTCAAAAAACTCACCTGTCACTGCGGCACCGTCAAAGGCTTTGGCCATTTCCCAAGGGTATCCCATTTTCTTAAGTTCATTTTGTAAATCACGGGCAGTGAAATCAATTCCAAGTGAAATCTGCTCGAAATAACGATGAGCGAATTCAGGTTGAATGTATTTTCCGACCCTCGAAATTTTCAATACAATTTCGGCTTCAAAATGTATGTTGTTACTGAATTCTGGTATATAAAAATCCCTGCCGTTCTTTAGCAAAGCAGTGTCTGGTTTAATGAAAAATACTGCAGATTTGGGCAAGGGGTTGTTTAATTCCCGGGCGTGTTCTCTATAATTCCTTGCGATGCAGATTATTTTCATAAAATATATTCTCAGCCTCAAAATTAAAACTTTATCCGTTGCGCTCAAAATATTAAGTTACATCAATTCGGATTCGTGTTTGCTGCTAATCTTTGGATTTGTAAATTTGTACTTTATTATTTATACTTTTTAGTAAATAACTTCTAATTATCATAAACTGACTGACCCAGAAGTCAAACAATACAAACTATGACAAATCAATACATAACTGCTACAGAAGCCATTCGAAAAGTAGAAATGGCCCAGCGGGTGTTTCAGAATAGAAAAAACAATTTTCAGCAACGACCCAAAGACAAAATCAGAAAAGTGGCTGAAATCTTGTTGAATGAAAAAGCTGAATTTTCAAAAATCATTTCCTCAGAAATGGGCAAACCTTTGAAGGAATCGATTGCAGAGATTGAAAAATCAGCACTCAATTGCCAGTATTATGCCGAACATTGCGATGAATTCCTGAAAGACAGAAATTACAAAACCGACAATTACAATGCGGTTGTCCGTTACGAACCTTTGGGGGTAATTCTCGGTGTTATGCCCTGGAATTTTCCCTTCTGGCAAGTATTCAGGTTTGCGGTACCCACGATTCTCGCCGGGAATACAGTGGTGGTCAAACATGCCAGCAATGTTCCCAAATCCGCCAAAGCCATAGAAGAAATCTTTCTTAAAGCCGGTTTTGAGCCCGGTGTTTATCAAAACTTGTCATTGCCAAGTACAAATGTTGCTGCGATTATTGAGCATCCCAATATCAAGGCGGTTTCGCTGACTGGTAGTGAGAAAGCAGGTGCTTCAGTGGCCGCTACGGCTGCCGGTGTAATCAAAAAATCAGTTTTGGAACTCGGCGGCAGCAATGCTTTCATTGTTTTGGATGATGCTGATTTGGATGATAGTCTTGAGAAAGCGATGAACGCTCGTTTTAGAAATGCCGGACAAAGCTGTATTGCGGCCAAAAGATTCTTGGTGCAACAAGGGATTTATGAACGCTTCCTTGAAAAATTCATTGAAAGGGTGAAAGCACTTAAGATGGGCGATCCCTTTGACCCAGAAACTGAGATAGGTCCGTTGGCAAGGGTAGATTTGGCAATGGACTTAGAAAAACAAGTGAATGAATCCGTTAAAATGGGCGCAAAGCTCATTGTGGGAGGAAAGCGAAGTGAAGCTTTTTATGAACCTTCAGTCCTTGTAGATGTTACAAGCCAAATGCCGGTGTTCAGTGAAGAAACCTTTGGTCCTTTGGCAGTGATTATTAAATTCAATGATTTTGAGCAGGCAGTGGAACTGAGCAATGATTCCGAATTTGGACTGGGCGTTTCTATCTTCACTACCAATGTGGATGAAGCCATGAAAAAAGCACATTTGTTTGAAGAAGGTGCGGTGTTTTTTAACCAATTGGTTCGTTCCGACCCAAAACTGCCTTTTGGTGGTGTAAAGCATTCGGGGTATGGACGAGAATTGTCTGAAGAAGGCATCAGAGAATTCGTGAATGTAAAAACCATAGTGGTGGCCAAATGATGGGATTGAAATTATTTCAATCCAAGTACATCTTTCATTGAAAAGCACCCTTTTTTGCCGATGATCCATTCCGCGGCCAATACTGCGCCAAGTGCAAAACCTTTTCGGCTGTGTGCAGTGTGAATGATTTCGATATCATCAATGTTGGAACGATAGGCCACGGTGTGTGTGCCGGGTACATTATCGGTTCTAACAGAGTAGATTGGCAAGATGTCATTGTTGGATTTATGGTCGGATTCCCATTCTTGTAATCCGGTGTTTTCAATGATTTTTTGTGCAAGCGTGATTGCTGTTCCGCTGGGTTTGTCCAATTTTTTTGTATGATGAATTTCTTTGAGTTCAATATTGTATTCAGGATAATTTGACATCAAACGAGAGAGGTATTCGTTGAGTTCAAAAAACAAATTGACACCCAAACTGAAATTGGAAGCATATAAAAAGGCACTGTCTTTATCGGTATTCAATTTTATAATTTCATCTATTTTTGAAATCCAACCAGTTGTACCTGAGATGACGGGCACACCATGGTTTATCAGGGCGCTTATGTTTTCAAAGGCGACTTCAGGTTTTGAGAATTCAATGGCGACTTCGGCTTCTTTCATATCTTCGGGTTCAGGCTTTCGGTTGAGTCTGCCCACAATCAAATGTCCTCTCTCGATAAGAATTTCTTCGATTGCCTTTCCCATTTTCCCGTATCCCACAAGTAGCACCTTCATCATGATTTGATAAAAAAAATAATTAGAACCTAAGACTGAAACCGAAACCTACTGCATAATCATACGAATCCTGATGCTGAAGGAGTACTGGTTTGACCGACAAATCGGGGTCTTTTTTGATGCCATATAAATGTGCATCAACCGTTGCATCGACCACATTTAGTATGTAGGCAAGTGCAGTGAGTGCGATGGCATAATCCCTTGTTCTTTTGCGGTCATCCTGGATGTTGGCCAACTGTTCTTTGGAAAGCGCGTTCAGTGCAGGCGTCCCCAGATCGTAACCATAGAGTTTTTTCAGATAATATCCTCTGAATTCTTTGTATTGATTATTGTAATTAATGATGAAGGCCACACCGGTGCCGAGGATTCCCCACACGATGGGTGCTTTCCACCATTTTCCGTTGTAAATTTGACCTGTACCAGGCAAAATTGCAGAATAAAGTGAAGCACGAATAGGGTTTTTCACCATAAGATAATCAACTGTTTCAATGACTTCAGTGGGATGAACCAAAACGATTTGATCGGTTTGGGTACTATCGATTTTTTCGTCTTGGGCAAAAGCGAAAAAGGGGAGTAGAAGCAGCAAAACATTCAATTTGTTCATTCAAAAAAATTTCTGATTCTTTCAAAATCCTTGTCAGAGTTAAATTCAATGATGAGTTTTCCTTTTCCAGATTTCGATCTTTTGATTTCTACAATGGAACGGGTTTGGTCTGCAATCAACTTCATTGCTCTTTTGTAATCGTTGGGCAGTTCGGTTTTAGCGATTTTTTTGGTTGCAGGCTTTTTGATTGAACGAATCAGATTTTCGGTTTCTCGTACAGAAAGGTTGTTGGAGATGACAGTTTCATAAATTTCCAACTGTTGGTTCACATCTTCAATTGCGATGATGGCGCGGCCGTGTCCCATACTGATCATACCGTCTCTGATGCCGGTTTGCACAATCGGGTCGAGTTTGAGCAGTCTGAGATAATTGGCTATAGAAGCCCTGTCTTTTCCTACCCTGTGGCTGAGCTGTTCTTGGGTCAGGTTGATTTCTTCAATCAAGCGTTGATAAGAAAGTGCGATTTCAATCGCATCCAAATCCTGTCGCTGAATATTTTCGACCAAAGCCATTTCGAGCATTTCTTGATCGTTGGCCAATCGGACATATGCAGGAATGCTTTCCAGACCAACAATCTGAGAGGCACGGAATCTTCTTTCGCCTGAAATAAGTTCGTAGCTATCATCATTTTTTCTAACCGTAATGGGTTGAATCACACCAAGTACAGCGATTGACTTCACCAAATCATCTAAGGCGTTTTTGTCAAAATTGGTTCTCGGCTGATAGGGGTTGGTTTTGATTTTCTTCAATTCAATCTCCACAATGTTTCCCACCAATTTTTCTGCACCTTTGTCGTTGGCGGTTTTCACTTCGGGTTCGTCTTTCAGCAGGGCGGAAAGTCCTCTTCCCAAGCGATTGTTTCCGGTTTTTGCCATATTTTTTGTTTCTTTATTTTGGAGAAAATTAATTTTTAAAAATAATAAAATTTAATTACATCCACACATCAATCCACATCATTGTTTTTCACCAACAATTCTCTGGCCAGGTTCAGATAATTCTCGGCACCTTTGCTGCCTGCGTCATAATCTATGATGGCTTCACCGAAGCTCGGAGCTTCTGACAATCTCACATTCCGTTGAATGACAGTTTCAAAAACCATTTGTGGGAAATGACTGTTGACCTCGTCCACTACCTGATTGGAAAGTCTGAGCCTGGAATCATGCATGGTCAGTAGGAGTCCTTCGATGTCTAAATTTTTGTTGTGGTGTTGTTGAACGCCTTTAATGGTATTGAGTAATTTCCCCAAACCTTCGAGTGCGAAATATTCACACTGTATGGGAATGATGACAGAATCTGCGGCAGTCAGTGCGTTGAGCGTAATCAATCCCAGTGATGGAGCGCAATCAATGATGATATAGTCGTATTTTTCTTTGATGTCTTTCAGTGCTGTTCTCAGCATGTATTCACGGTCTTCGAGATCGACAATTTCGATTTCGGCAGCTACCAAATCCACATGTGCCGGAATGATGTCCAGTCCGGGAGTCTGTGTTTTAACCACGGCTTCTTCGGCTTTGATTTGGTGTTCGAGTACTTCATAAGTTCCCTTTTCAACCTCAGCTACATCAATGCCTAAGCCTGAAGTGGCATTGGCTTGTGGATCGGCATCGATCAGAAGCGTTTTCTTTTCCAGTACTCCCAAAGAGGCAGCAAGATTCACTGCTGTGGTGGTTTTACCGACTCCTCCTTTTTGATTTGCGATTGCAATTATTTTACCCATAGTATTAAAAACGAATCGTTGCAAAATTACAATTTAAAAGCGTGAACAAAGAAACCATGGATTGAATATTATAAACAAAATCAATAAAAACTGTTATTCATTCGGCGTCAGGGTTCTATCGCTGCGCCGCTCAATCATAGTTTTTCCAATTGTTGGTTAATCAGTTCGCTGAGTTGTTTGGCTTTGGTCAAAATCATGACATGGGTACCTCCATTGATTTCCACCACCTCATGAATTTTTGAGAAAGGAAAAACCAAATCTTTGGTGCCGTGAAAATGTATGAAATTTTTCATTTCCACATCATTGTGCCAGTTGACAATCCTGTCCATGGACCATTTCAGGTAGTAATGGTCTCTGAATTCAAAAATTTCTTTCAAATCAGGCAGTCTGCCGCTGTACATTTTTCTGAACAGGGTGTATGACAAAAAGTTATCAGAGGTCAAAAAATTAGCGGGAATGATTTTATGCAAACCGGTGAGGGCAGAAAGCTGCATGTATGCGGGCATTTCTGAACGATCTTTGATGGTAGAAATCAAGATGTTAAAATCGGGTTGCAGAATGCGGTTCATTTCTTTTGCGATGATACCACCAAAAGAAACGCCCATGAGAACAAAATTCTCGTTCGGATTGATTGTTTCTGACATTCTTTCGGTGTAATGCTGAAGACTTTCATTTTTTTCTGGAATTTTCCAACGGATTTTCACAGTTTCAAAATCCGGATGGAGATTTAGATTTTTAAAAACTTTTTCATTGGCACCCAACCCACTGATTTGGTATATTTTCATATTACGAAGTTTACAATTGTAAGGGACAAGATGGATATAAAATTCGATAATTATTTTGTATTTAACAATGACAAATCACCCCATTGAATATTATTCAACAGTAGAAATGATGTTTTTGAATTCATAGAGACGGGAGTTTCAGACAGAGAGAAGGTATTCGGGGATGTCAATTCTTTTGACTTCCACCATTCCAGCATTGTTTAAGCTGAAGAGTTCTACCCGTTCGCTTTGATTGATCAGTCGTTCGTCATAATCGGTTTCTACTTTCACATAATTTTCTGTGAAACCGTGCATTTTTCCGTTTTTGTTGTCTGCTTCCCAAATCACTCTGTGTGTCTTGTCGAGCTGGGTGTTGTAGAATGACATTCGTTTTTTCTCAGAGAGAATTCTGAGCATTTTGTTTCTTTTTTTTCTGATGTCTTTGGGTACAATTCCGTCCATTTCAAATGCTTCGGTATTGGGTCTTTCAGAATAAGTAAACACATGGAGGTATGAAACCGGAAGTTTGTTCAGCAAGTTGTATGTTTCCAGAAAATGCTCATCAGTTTCGCCCGGAAAGCCCACGATTACATCCACACCGATGCAACAGTCGGGCATCAGTTCTTTGATTTTATTGACCCTTTCAATATACAGTCCGCTCAGGTATCTTCTTTTCATTTTCTTGAGTATTTCATCACTGCCCGATTGCAGTGGAATATGAAAATGAGGAACAAACCGTTGGCTGTTGGCTGTGAATTCAATGATTTCATTTTTCAACAGATTGGGTTCTATGGATGAAATTCTGAATCTTTCTATGTTATTGACATTGTCGAGTTGCTGAATAAGTTCAAGAAAAGTATGTTCATGCTTCTTGTTGCCAAATTCACCTTTGCCGTAATCGCCCACATTCACGCCGGTCAGTACAATTTCCTTAATTCCTTTTTCACCTATTTCGTAAGCGTTTTTCACAATGTTTTCCACTGTGTCCGAGCGTGAAATTCCTCTTGCCCTCGGAATGGTACAATAAGTACACTTATAATCGCAACCGTCTTGGACTTTCATGAAGGCTCTTGTTCTGTCTCCTAACGAGTAGGAACCTATGAAAAAATTGGCGTCGTCGATTTCGCAAGAGTGTACGATGGTGTCGTTTTGTTTGTTTAAATCTTCAAGATAATCAACAATGTTGAATTTCTCAGTGGCACCCAAAACCAAATCAACGCCTTCCATTTCAGCGATTTCCTGTGGTTTCAGTTGTGCATAGCAACCAATGATGACCACAAATCCGTTGGGGTTTGCCTTCAGCGCATTTTTGACGATGGATTTACATTCTTTATCAGCATTGGCCGTCACAGAACAAGTGTTGATGACATACACATCAGAAGCTTGGTCAAATTCCACCCGTTTGTATCCATTGGAAGTGAGATTTCGCGCAATGGTTGAAGTTTCGGCAAAATTGAGTTTGCACCCCAAGGTGTGAAAGGCAACTGTTTTTGGCGTTTTTGACATGGCGCAAAATTAATGATTTTTAAAACAATGGTTTCAAAGAAATTTATTCTTCCTCATTTGCTGTAGATATTTTTTCATGAATTTCCATCGGACTTCCGTCATTAATTCTTATTTTTAGACAAAATCTCGATGATGAATTTCGATGAATTGATTCAGCGAATTGAACAAAAGACAGGATTGAAACTTCAAGAAGAAAACAGTGGAGGAAATCTTTGTTTTCGATACAACAATCAAAACTTGAGAAATGAATTCAAGGAAGTTTTTACAATTGAGGATTTGAATTTTTACATCCGATATTTCGATAGAAACGAAGTTCAACTTCCCATAGACAATATTGATTTTTGGAACAAGGTGGAGTTGGGTTGTGAAAAATCGGTATAATCTAATTAGATTTCTTCAAGGCTTTTGTTGGCCAGTTGACCGCAGGCTGCGTCAATGTCTTTTCCACGGCTTCTTCTGACTTTTACTACGATTCCGTTTTGTTGGATCGCATCAGTATATGCCTCAATTACAGCTGGGTGCGCCTGCTCAAATTCACTCTCTCCAATCGGATTGTATTCAATCAAATTGATTTTTGATGGAACTCTTTTGGCGTATCGCACAAGTGCGTCTATGTCCGTTTGACGGTCATTGATGTCTTTCCATACAAGGTATTCAAAGGTGATTTTACTTTTGGTTTTTTGGTACCAATATTGAAGGCTCTCTAATAACTCTGTCAAAGGGAATTTTTCTGAAAAAGGCATGATTCGGTTTCTGATTTCTTCTCTTGCAGAATGAAGTGAGACCGCCAGTTTGACCTTGAGTTCTTCGTCTGCCAACATTTTAATCATTTTTGGAATTCCAGAGGTGGAAACTGTGATTCTTTTGGGCGACATACCTAATCCTTGTGGAGATGTAATCATCCGTATGGATTTGACCACTTCATTGTAATTCATCATTGGTTCGCCCATGCCCATGTAAACGATGTTGCTGAGCGGACGGTCAAAGAATTCACGGCTTTGTTTGTCAATTACCACCACCTGATCCACGATTTCTGCTGCGGTCAAATTTCGCATTCTTTTGAGTTTTGCAGTGGCACAGAATTCACAGTTCAGACTGCAGCCCACTTGACATGAAACACAGGCTGTGGTGCGATTTTCGGTAGGAATCAGAACGGATTCTACAATGTTTCCGTCAAAAAGCCGGACTGCATTTTTTATGGTTTCATCATCGCTTTTTTGCATTGAGTTTACCTGAATGTTCTGGATGGAGAAGTTTTCTGAAAGTTTGCTTCTGAGCGTTTTCGACAGATTGGTCATGTCATCAAAACTATGGGCATTTTTCTTCCAGAGCCATTCATAAATTTGTTTGGCTCTGAAAGATTTTTCACCCATTGAGTTCAGGATTGTTTCTAATTCTCCTAAGCTCAGTTTCCTGATGTCCTTTTTGTCTTGATTCATTTCAAAATACTACAGAATCAGCATGGCGTCACCGTAAGAATAGAATTTGTATTTTTCTTTGATGGCTTCCTTATAGGCCTTCATCATAAAATTATGTCCTGCAAAGGCACTGACCATCATAATCAAAGTCGATTTAGGGGTGTGAAAATTGGTCACCATACAATTTGCTATACTAAATTCAAAAGGCGGATGAATGAATTTGTTGGTCCATCCGTTGTAGGAGTTCAAATGTCCATCAGCCGATACCGAACTTTCAATGGCTCTCATACAGGTTGTACCTACTGCACACACTTTTTTCTTTTCGTCTATGGCTCGGTTCACAACTTTTGCAGCCTCTTCGGGGATGATGACTTGCTCAGACTCCATTTTGTGTTTTGACAAATCCTCGACTTCCACCGGTGCAAAGGTACCCAAACCGACATGCAGTGTCAGTTCTGCAAAATTGACTCCTTTGATTTCGAGTCTTTTTAGTAAATGTTTTGAAAAATGGAGCCCAGCAGTCGGTGCGGCTACTGCGCCTTCGTGTTTTGCATAAATGGTTTGATAGCGTTCTGCATCCTCGGGTTCCACATCTCTTTTGATGTATTTGGGTAGGGGAGTTTCGCCCAGTTCTTTTAATTTTTTTCTAAATTCCTCATAACTTCCATCGAACAGAAACCTGAGGGTTCTTCCTCTTGAAGTTGTGTTGTCCACAACTTCGGCAACCAGACTGTCATCGTCACCGAAGAAGAGTTTGTTTCCGATTCTGATTTTTCTGGCCGGGTCCACCAACACATCCCACAATCTTGTTTCGGCATCGAGTTCTCTCAACAGAAAAACTTCAATTTTCGCACCCGTCTTTTCTTTATTTCCCATCAGTCTTGCTGGAAAAACCTTGGTGTTATTAAGAATCATCACATCACCATCATCAAAATAATCAATCATATCTTTGAACAATTTGTGTTCAATGGTTTGTGTTTTTCTGTCAAGAACCATCAGTCGCGCTTCATCACGATGTTCTGATGGGTGTTCAGCCAAAAGCTCTTCCGGAAGCTTGAAATTAAAATCGGAGGTTTTCATTTTCATATTAAAAAATTTTGGCAAATATACGACTCCGCACAAGGGCTTGTCAAGTATTTGAATGAAATAGATTGATTTCTACTGTTAAATCAACTTATGCTGTACAAATTAATGACAAAATGATTAATTTTGTAGGTTTTGAAAAACAAATGACATGAAATTGAAATACACATTGATCTTTATGACGCTTCTTTTGATAATGGGTTGTGAGAAGCAGGAAGAAGTTGTTGTAGGAGGGATAACCGAAAGATCACCAGAAGAACAGATTCAAGCCAATATTCAACTTGCGCCTGAATTTGCTTTTCATTCAATAGACGGAAAACAAGTTGCACTGAACGAACTCAGAGGGAAAATCGTTTATGTGGATATTTGGGCGACTTGGTGTCGTCCGTGCATCATGCAGATTCCGGCCTTGAAAGAAGTGGAGGAAATGTACAAAGACGAAGACATACAGTTTGTGAGCATTTCGGTAGATAAGGAAAAAGACATCCAGAAGTGGAGAAATATGGTGAGAGAAAAACAATTGGGCGGATTACAGCTTTATGCCGGCAGCGATATGAAATTTCATAACGAATACAAAATCAGCACAATACCCCGATTTCTACTGATTGGCAAAGAGGGAGAGCTCATCAGCAGCGATGCACCCAGACCCCTGAATCACAGAACGAATGGAGTGAATGAAGAATTGTTGGAGGTTTTTGACCAGCTTATCAAAGAGCAATAATTTATGGAGCATCAGGAACAAGATGAATTTTATAGAAAATTCAAAGATAGGTTAGACGAGACCACCGAATTTCCATCCAAATTTATTTATAAATTCATTATCCCCACTTCCCACAAGGCAATAGCTGAAGTCCACAGAATTTTTGATGGTGCAAATCCACAATTTCAAATCAAAGAATCAAAAACAGGCAAATATACTTCGGTCACTGCGATTGTTTTTGTGATTGACTCAGAACAGGTGATTCATTATTATCGTGAAGCATCGAGCATTCCCGACATCATTATGCTTTAATTATCAGGTGGAATAATTCTTCGGTGTATTAGGATTACGCTTTCAAAATTTTATATTTGCAACCCAAATTTGCATATGTCATTTGAAAAAGAGATAGGACGCAGAAAGACTTTTGGAATCATTGCGCATCCGGATGCCGGTAAAACCACGCTCACCGAAAAGTTGCTGTTGTTTGGTGGTGCCATTCAGGAGGCGGGTGCTGTCAAAAGCAATAAAATCAAAAAAGCAGCAACTTCAGATTTTATGGAAATCGAGCGGCAGAGAGGAATTTCTGTAGCTACTTCGGTTTTGGCTTTTGAATACGAAGGAAATAAAATCAACATACTCGACACGCCCGGGCACAAGGATTTTGCCGAAGACACTTTTCGTACACTGACCGCAGTAGATTCGGTCATTGTGGTGGTGGATGTGGCAAAAGGAGTAGAGGAACAAACAGAAAAGCTGGTGGAAGTTTGCCGTATGAGAAATATTCCGATGTTGGTATTTGTCAATAAAATGGATCGAGAAGGGAGGGACGCTTTTGATTTGTTGGATGAAATAGAACTGAAACTCGGACTCAGAGTCACGCCGATGAGCTGGCCGATTGGAATAGGTGCTACATTCAAAGGCATTTATGACCTTCGTCAAAAAAGCCTCAGAATTTATGCTGCTGAAAACAAACAAAAAATCTCTGAAGCGGTTTTGTTTGATAATTTGGACGACTCCAAACTCGAGGAAGTCATCGGAAATGAGTTTGCAGAAAATCTGAGAGAAGAAATTCATTTGATTAGCGAGGTTTATCCAGATTTTTCAAAAGAAGACTACATGAAAGGAGACATACAGCCGGTTTTTTTTGGTTCGGCTTTGAACAACTTTGGTGTGAAAGAATTGTTGGACACTTTTGTAGTAATTGCACCTGAACCTCAACCCAAAGAGTCCAATATCAGAATGGTTTTGCCGAACGAAGAAAAATTCAGTGGTTTTGTTTTTAAAATCCATGCCAATATGGATCCCAAACACAGAGACAGAATTGCTTTTGTAAAAGTGGTTTCGGGTAAATTCGAAAGAAATAAAAATTATCTGCATGTCAGGGCTGACAAAAAAATGAAATTCAGTAGTCCGAATGCTTTCTTTGCAGACAAAAAAGAAGTGGTGGAAGAAAGCTTTGCTGGTGACATTGTAGGCTTGTACGATACCGGTAATTTTCGGATCGGCGATACACTCACCGAGGGAGAAAAAATGTTTTTCAAGGGCATTCCGTCATTTTCTCCAGAATTCTTCCGATACATCAATAATGCTGACCCGATGAAAACCAAACAGTTGGAAAAGGGGATTGCCCAATTGATGGACGAAGGAGTGGCTCAATTGTTTACATTGGAATACAATAACCGAAAAATCATAGGGACGGTGGGTGCGCTACAGTACGAGGTCATTCAGTATCGTTTGGAACATGAATATGGTGCCAAAGTTACTTACGAAAATTTCCCTGCTTACAAAGCCTGCTGGGTGGAGGCCGTGGATGAGAAATCAGAGGAATTCAAAGAATTCAAAAGAATCAAACAAAAATACTTGGCCAGAGACAAATACAATCAAATGGTTTTTCTGGCCGATTCATCATTTACCATTCAGATGAGTCGTGAGAAATTCCCTTCGGTAAAACTACATTTTGTGAGTGAATTCTAATCCAGAAAATCACTGAGTAGATTTCCTCTTTTGGAGTCAAGGAAATTTTCACAAATAATGAAGAAAACCAAAAGACAGTAGAAAAAAATGAAAATAAGTTTTTGCATATTGAGTGGTTTTACAGTAAAGACAATAAATCGGTGCTAAGGTTGCGTCTGAACCGAAGTCTTTCGGTAAATCTTTTTCAAAGATTTAAATGCTTTTAATACAGTTGTCGGACAATCAGCAAATTAAGCGTCAGACTCATTGAAGACAAAAAATCAATTATTTGTTGTTAAATGCATCTGCCTCCGAAAGCATTTTCTTTTTGTATTCGGTGGGTGTCAGTCCTGTGAATTTTTTGAAGGCGGAATTGAATGAACTTTTTGAGTTGAATCCAACTTCAAGACCTATGGCATGCAGCGTAAAATTGTTATAATCAGGATCGTCCAAGTATTTCTTTGCTTCTTCAACCCGCAGACTGTTGACATAATCGGAATAGTTGGTTCCCATTTCCGCATTGATAATTCTGGACAAATAACTTTTGTTAAGGTTCAAATAGGAAGCTACCATTTCCAAAGAGAGGTTGCTGTCCATAAAATTCCTTTCCACCATCACAAAATTTCTGAATTTGTCCAGATTTTCGTTTTCGGTTTTAAAAGGTTTGGATTTAGCTTTAGTGGTTTTAAATTTACTTTTTGATTTGAGTTCCTTCTGTTCTTCAATCAGCCCAAACTTATATAGACCGATATGACCGAGAATGTATATTGCGAACGACATTCCTATCCAGAGTGTGTAATAAAAATGATATTCATTTCCCCAACCCCAGAATTCAGAGACGAGTCCCACAAGCCAGAAAATGCAAAGCATCAGTCCGATGAAAGAAAGTACCATCAGCCAGCCCGGACTTCGGTTCAATTGATTATCGCCCTCTTTGTGCAGACGGCTTTTGTACCTTCGGATGGTTTTGACCACCAGCAAGAGCAGTATGAGCGAAAAAATCAGACTGAAAATCTCATGATAAAATAACATTGTATAAAAAGAATACATCATTTTTTCGCTCAGCAAATCAAATCCGTACAAGATTTTGTACAATGTCACAACAATAAAGAAAAACAAAAACGGGACAAACAGCATTTTCTCTTTTTTCCCAACCACAAATTCGGGATTTAGATAGGTCTTCACATAAAAATAATAAAACACCATATTGACCGAGGCATAGGGCAGAAAGATATAATTAATCAGTGTATCATAAGAAATCAGGTTTGCCAGACTAAAATAGTATTGAAAATTATTGAGCGAAAAGCCCAGAATCAGCAATGCCAAAAAATAATTGCTTTTTGATTTGAGTCTTTTTGAAAAAAAAGTAATGATAGTGAACAAGAAGCCTTGTACGGCACCAATCAGCAAGAGTATATTTAGTATGTCAGTGTACATATTGCTTCGGTAGGGTTATACATGGCATTTTGAGGGTTTTCATTTGTTGTACAGCTCAGGATTCAATGCTTCGGGCGACCATTGCTGCAAAAAGGTCAATACTTTCATTCTGTCGTGTCCTTTTCCTTCTTCCAGATAACCAGAATTTTGTGTGTGCAGCCTTTTGCCGTCCTCATTCAAAATTACAAAAACAGGAAAGCCGAACCTTTGCGGATATTCCAACTGTTTCAATATTTTTTCATTTTTGTTTTCTTTGCTGTAATTGACATGGATCAACACAAAATTTTTGTTGATAAAATTATTGATTTCTTCATCAGTTGTGATTAGCTGATTAAAAAGCAAACACCAACCACACCAATTCCCGCCGATTTCAATAAAAACATGTTTGTTTTCGGCTTTTGCTTCGGCCAAGGCATCTCTCAGTTGTTTTTCGGCATCTGCATCAGGATCAAAGAACTGCTGACTATACACAGTTACGAAACAAGAAATGATAAGAACAAGGGTCAAAAAATACCTCATCTGTTTGTTAATTTAAACCAAAATTAATAGAATTTTCAAAGTTGTCAAATCTTTATGAGAATCTAATCACCCAAATGCTCTAATAATTGATGATGGATTTTATAATTTTATTTGATAAAACGAATGGATTTTTTAGTAATTTTGCACTCTGTTTTTTCAAAAATTTGTTGAATAAAAAATTAATTGTTTGAATTGAATGTTTTTCTTTTGAGTAACCTCATTCTGCTTGAATGGATTATTCGTAAGTTCAGGTGTTCATTAAGAGTTTAAAAAAATGCTGAACCAAACTTAACCGTTTTTTTAACTTTTAACTTTTACGACAATGAACACAAGATATTTAGATCTGATTGAACAATCATTTTATTTTCCTCAAGAGGAATTCACCCTCGATGGTGGGAACTTACAGTTTCATGGCATTGATTTGATGAAACTGATTGAAGAGCACGGCACGCCACTTAAACTGACTTATCTCCCCAAAATTTCTGAAAACATCCAAAAAGCCAAAACTTGGTTCGAAGTTGCACGAAAAAAATTAGGTTACAAAGGCAAATATCATTATTGTTATTGCACCAAGAGTTCGCATTTTCACCATGTACTCGAAGAAGCACTCAAAAACAATATCCACATTGAAACCTCGTCGGCCTATGACATCAATATCATTGAAAATTTGATGGAAGAAGGATTATTAAGCACCGACAACTATGTTATCTGTAATGGATTCAAGAGAGAACAATACATCACCAACATCGCAAGACTGATCAACAACGGACACAAGAAAGTCATTCCTATTCTGGACAATTATGAGGAATTTCAATTATTGTTAGATGCAACAGCCAAAAACTTTGACATCGGTATCAGGATTGCATCCGAAGAAGAACCCAAATTCGAGTTCTATACCTCAAGACTCGGTATCGGATACAAAGACATCGTTCCATTTTATGTGAATCATATCAGGGATGAGAAAAGAGTAAAACTAAAAATGCTTCACTTCTTCATTAATACCGGCATCAAAGACAACTCATACTACTGGAACGAACTCAACAAATGTCTTCAGGTCTATGTAAAACTCAAAGCCGTGTGCCCTTCATTGGATTCATTGAACATCGGCGGTGGATTCCCAGTAAAGAATTCCCCTGGTTTTGAATTCGATTATGCTTATATGATTGAAGAAATTTTGAATCAAATAAAAATCATCTGTGACGACTGGGAGGTACCTGTCCCACATATTTTCACCGAATTCGGTTCGTTTACAGTGGGAGAGAGCGGGGCAGTCCTATACAAAGTTTTGCAACAAAAAAAACAAAACGACCGCGAATCCTGGAATATGATTGATTCATCTTTCATGACCACATTGCCCGACGCATGGGCAATCAGTAAGCGCTTCGTACTTTTTCCAGTCAACCGCTGGATGGATCGCTACGAACGGGTTCTACTCGGCGGACTAACCTGTGACAGTGATGATTATTATAATTCCGAACAGCATGTCAACGCTATTTATTTGCCTAAATTCAATCAGAGCAAACCGCTTTATATCGGGTTTTTTAACACCGGCGCTTATCAGGACAACATCGGCGGGTTTGGGGGAGTGCATCATTGCCTGATGCCACAACCCAAATACATTCTGATTGATGAAAATCATCAGGTTGAAGTTTTTTCAGAAGAACAAACGCACCAAGAAGTATTAGATTTGCTTGGATACAACAATTACAACAACAAAGAAAAAGGAGAAAGGTTTAACAAAAAAATGAAATTATGAGCAAAGGACCGATCAGTCAGTTTATCGAACATAATTACAGACATTTCAATGCAGCCGCATTGATGGATGCTGCCAAAGGATACGAAGCACATTTGGATGCCGGCGGAAAAATGCTTGTCTCATTGGCAGGTGCCATGAGCACAGCCGAATTGGGTATTTCATTGGCCGAAATGATTCGTAAAGGAAAAGTGGATATTATTTCTTGTACCGGTGCCAATTTAGAGGAGGATGTGATGAATCTGGTAGCACATTCACACTACAAAAGAGTTCCAAATTACCGTGATTTAACACCAGAACAGGAAAAAGAGCTACTTGACGGGCACTACAACCGGGTGACAGACACCTGCATCCCCGAAGAAGAAGCATTTCGCCGTTTACAAAAACATCTGGAAGATGTATGGCAATCAGCCGAACAAAAAGGTGAAAGATATTTTCCGCATGAATTCCTTTATCAGGTGGTTAATTCAGGAGTACTTGAACAATATTATGAAATTGACCCAAAAAATTCATGGATTGTTGCTGCTGCCGAAAGAAATCTTCCGATTGTTGTACCCGGATGGGAAGATTCAACCTGCGGTAACATTTTTACATCCAATGTAATCAAAGGAAATTTAAAAGCTTCCACAGTCAAGGGAGGTATTGAATACATGATTTATTTGACCGAATGGTACAGAGCAAATTCTGGTGGTAAAGGCGTAGGCTTCTTTCAGATCGGTGGAGGTATTGCAGGAGATTTTCCGATTTGCGTGGTACCGATGATGTATCAGGATTTGGAATGGGAAGCCGTACCTTTCTGGGCATATTTCTGTCAGATTTCGGACTCTACAACTTCCTACGGTTCTTATTCGGGGGCAGTTCCCAATGAGAAAATCACCTGGGGAAAGCTGGATGTGGACACGCCCAAATTCATTGTTGAATCTGATGCAACCATTGTGGCTCCCCTGATTTTCGCATGGGTGCTTGGCCAGTAACAGATAATTTCTTCAACACAATCAATATAGAATAATACCCTTCGAAAATTCAAATCGAAGGGTATTTTTTGTTTGAGTCAAGACCACAAATAATAAATTTATTTTTTATAAGTTTTATTAATAACTCAAGAGAATTGAGTAGTGAGCCACACTGAATTTAAATGTTCATTGGCAAACAAACTTTTATTTCTGATAAATAATCACTTTTTTTGAGCATTAAATACATGATTTTTATGAAGTGCAGCTTGTTTTCAGTACTATTTATTCTATACTGTATGGCCACAGCCCAACAACATTCGCCTTTGGTAACCGATTCTGTCAATCAAGTCAAATGGGTCAATGAGAAATACCAATCGATGAGTCTTGAAGAAAGAGTGGGGCAATTGTTCGTGGTCGCAGCCTATTCCAACCGCGATGAATCACATGAAACTGAAATAGAAAATTTGATTAAAAATGAAGCCATTGGCGGACTGATTTTTATGCAAGACGATGCACTTCATCAGGCCGAACTCACCAATCGCTACAATAAATCGTCCAAAATCCCACTTTTGATTGGCATGGATGCCGAATGGGGATTGGCGATGCGTTTGAAAGACCTTGAGCGTTTTCCTTGGGCAATGACTGTGGGAGCGATTACCGACAATACGCTGGTCAGAAAAATGGGGAATGACATAGGTGAACAGGCCGTTAGATTGGGTGTGAATTTTAATTTCGCACCTGTTTCTGACATCAACACCAATCCACAAAATCCGATCATTGGCAATCGTTCCTACGGCTCAGATGTGGACAATGTTTCCGCCAAAGGGATTGCTTATATGCTTGGATTGAAAGACCAAAAGGTACTTGCCTCAGCCAAACATTTTCCAGGACATGGCGACACCAGTCAGGACTCTCACAAAACTCTTCCAATGGTTCCGCATGATCTGTATCGGCTGAAATCAGTGGAACTGGCTTCATTTAAGCAACTGATTGATGCCGGAGTGCCTGCCATAATGGTTGCCCACCTGAATGTTCCTGCCTTGGACGACAGCGGTCTGCCTTCATCTCTTTCCAAAAAAATCATCACTGATTTGCTAAAAACTGAAATGAATTTCAAGGGGTTGATCGTGACAGATGCACTGAACATGGCCGGTGTTGCTAAGGCTTATCCGCCCGGTGTGGTGGATCTTATGGCGTTTGAAGCCGGAAATGATATTTTGCTTTTTTCGCAAGATGTAAAAAAAGCCAAACAAAAGATCATTGAAAAAATTCAATCAGGTGAAATATCAGAACAAAGATTGGAAGAAAGCGTAAAAAAAATACTGACTGCCAAATATTTTGTCGGATTGAATCAACCAAAAACCATTGACCTCAATCAGCTGATGGAAGAGCTCAACAAAGTAAAATACACGCAAACCATTTATCAGTTGTATGAAAACGCGATGACACTGGTGAAAAATGATGAAAACTTGATTCCCTTTCAACAAATCTCTAATTTGAAATTCGCATACATACCACTTGAGGAAGCAGAAACCGGAAATTTTTTAGAGAACATGAATTTTCATGTGCCGATAGATGAAATTAAAATCAAATCCATTGGTGAAATCTCGCATCTGAAGACTTATGATTTTGTAATAATAGGTGTACATAAATCGAATGAAACACCATATAAGAGTTTCAAAATTTCAAAAAATTCAAAACAAATCATTCAAGCAGTAGCCAATCAAAACAAAACAATTTTGGTGCATTTCGGAAGTCCTTATGGATTAATGGATCTTGACATCAGCAGGCTCAAATCTGTTCTGTTGATGTACCAAAATCTGGACGACACACATGATTTGGCAGCAGGTGCTTTATTTGGTGCTGCTGCCATCAAGGGAAGACTGCCTGTGGATGTAAATGAGGATTTGAAATTCGGGAGGTCTCTACTGACAGAATCGTTGTACAGACTGGGATTTGCCCAACCGGGAGCAGTAGGCATGGACCCGAGTTTGTTGAAACAAATCGACGATTTGGCTTGGGAAGCAGTCCATTCGAATGCAACGCCGGGCATGCAAATTGTAGCTGCAAGACACGGAAAAATTGTTTATAACAAAGCAATTGGATACAAAACGGCTGAGAAAACAGAAAAAGTGAATCGAGACAATTTATATGATTTGGCATCTGTTACCAAAATCACGGCTACCGTTCCTTTGCTGATGGAGGAAACTGACAAAGGAAAGCTGCAATTGGATCAACCATTGTCATCCATACTGCCCGAAAGCTCAAAAACCGATAAAGGAAATCTGAAACTAAGAGAAATTCTTTCCCATCAATCGGGGTTTCCGCCTTGGATTGGATTTTATAAAGAATCTGTCAATGTCCAGAATGCACGCTTGTACTTGGATTATTATTCAAGAAAACCCGACGAAGAACATACCATCAAAGTGACTGATAACATTTATATCATCAATTCAATCAAGGATACCATCATGACCGATATTCTGTATGCTCCTCTTGGAAAAAAAACATATGCTTACAGTGATTTGGGTTATTATTTGTTTCAGGAATTTCTTGAAAGACGCTATCAACAACCACTCGATTCATTGGCAGCAGAAAGAATCTATGACCCGATGAATATGTGGACCACCACTTATCTACCCAGAAACAAATTTGATATCAGCCGTATTGTGCCGACGGCCCATGACAAAACATACAGAAATCAACTGCTTGTAGGCTATGTTCAAGACGAAGGGGCAGCCATGATGGGCGGTGTGGCCGGTCATGCAGGTTTATTTTCGAATGCAGAAGATCTGGCCAAGCTGATGCAAATGTATCTGAACGGTGGGATTTATGGTGGCCTTCGTTTTTTTGAACCTGAAACCGTTGAAGAATTCACGAAAAATCAATACAACGGGAACAGGAGAGGAGCAGGTTTTGACAAAATCCAAAATCCATCAAAAGACGGACCTTCGGTACAAAGTTATGGGCATTATGGTTTTACAGGGACCATGGTCTGGAATGACCCCGCTCAGCAATTGGTGTATGTGATTCTTACCAATAGAGTCAATCCGAGTGTGGAAAACAAGAAGTTGCAAAGCATGAAAGTACGGGAAAACATTCGACAAAAACTATATGATGCAATTGTGGACTAACAGTATCAATCATCTGTAATTCAACAAAAAAGCTGCTTCCATATCCCTATGAAAACAGCTTCAATTAACCTAAAAAAGTAAAGGTTGGTTGTCTTATTCTTGTGCCTTCCAGAATGACCACACACTGCCATTGAATACTGCCAACATATTGGAGGAAGTTACAAAGACCATCATGCCCGGTGAGGGATTGATAATATCGTCGGTATCATTCACTTTGGGTAGAACCATTGCCTTATCTGTATCTTCCAACACCAAAATCCCGACAGTACCGTTTTCATTGCCTATGCTTACTTTGGCGCTGGGATTCTCGGTCAAATCTTCTTGGATTTCAAGGCCGTCAATACCAGTGTTTGGGTCAATGGTAGTTCCGGTTTTGTCCACCGACAAATCCATCCATCCACCATTGTGTTTTGCCTTCACAGTTTTTTCGCTTGCGTCATAAATCAAGGTGCCGTTCGGAGCTTCAATCAAGGATAGGGTGTTGTCCACCCATGGCAGCAACAATCCTTTTGCTTCAGTGTCGGCAAATTCAAGACTTACCGATGGGGAAGAAGCATTGTCTTTTCCAAAAACCAATTGTGCGTTTGTGGTGTAAAAACCCATGATTAGAACAAAGAATGTTATAATTAATTTTTTCATTTTTCAATAGATGTATTAGTTAATTAAAAATTATCAGGACAAGTCTGTACATGAAAACATTTCCAACCTAATGCAGTTCCGTCCACATTAATTTGTAAACAATCCTCGGTGATATTATAAACCATCATACCTGCTACCAGTTCATCTGCAGGAATTGCAGCCAACTGTGTGCCGGTCAAACGGTTGGGTACAAAACCTTTGTTTTTTGATTCGAGTACCAACCAAGTACCATTTCTTACTTGTGGCCAGCCTTCCGAATTGGTGATTCTCAAGGAGGAAATACCAGCATTAGAAGGTAAGCCGGCATCGGCTATAAAAACTCCAGGTTTGTAACAGGCACAGTCAATGATGTTTCTTCCGTAACCGGTTCCAGTCATTTCTGTCAACCCCACTACATTCTGAGAAACTTCGATGTAGTTGTCAGTGGAATAATTCCAAGCAATGTTGTTAAAGGAGTTCCCATTGAACAATTCCAGAGGATACAATTCGTACTCAGGGTCTGATGATGACACCTTACTGCCAAACATTGAGATATCGCCAAAGCGGTCAATGACTACTCTCACAATCGGTTTGTTTGGTTCTCCAAGCAATTCCCATATATCCAGTATTCCGCCTTCCTCCCAAATGGTGCCGTCCGCAAATCGGATGTTCTGTCCGTCTGTACCGCTCTGCTGGAATTCAATTTCTTGAGTAGCAAGCTGAATTCCATTGATATTCATGTTAAAAGAATTGTCGAGTTTAAAGATATCTAATACAAATCCACCATTTGTTCCTGGCTGTATAATAACTTCAACCACAGGGCTTGGTGTGCCTGATGGATATGACCATGAGAAATCATTTCCAACTAAATTTTCATAACATACATATTCATCACTGATTGAAGTCAGATATAGATTAGAAGAATCGCATGCCTGAGGAGTTCCTTCATCACAAACCTGAACTTCAACAACCAAAGTTCCAAGAAGGTTAGGCAATGTAACGAATGAATAGGTTCCGTCGGGAGCTATGGTGAAAATTCCTTTTCCCTCAACGGTTATTTCTGTGTTTCCAGTAACAAGATAATTAACACCTTCAATATTCACAGAAGTCACCAGCTGATTGTCGCCCGAGTTAGCATCGTTTGGGTTGCTTAGATTGGGGTCACTGTCGTTGTCGAGTACATTGCCGTTTATTGTTCCTCCCTTTGATACGATTGATGCATCGTCATTGGCGAAGGTGTAATTGCTGCCATCGTCCTCAAGTATTCTGATGTTCAGTTTAGCTGACGCAGATTGGCTGCTGTTGTCTGTATTTGTGTAATTGATGGGTGGCAACTGGCCGATGATTCCCGGTTCGGGAACAAATTGAAATTCGCCGTTTGACTCCATTAAAAATTCACCATACTTTATATAATTCCCTGGATTAGAAGGGTCTTCTCCATATGCATCTACCCAAGCTGTATTGCCTGGATAAGGAACAACTACTTCGTTGGGATTCCCTGAACTGTCTCTTAATGCAATTTCCATAATTCTCAGTGGGTCACCGTCAGTATCAGAATCATTGCCGAGCACAGTTCCGTTCACTCTCGTATTTTCAATCGTGAAAGCAGTGTCGTCATTGGCCACAGGTGGATTGTTCTGGTCGGAAATGATAGGATGCAGCACTTCAATTGTGAGCGTGGTTTCATCGGTTTCTGAAAGTTCATCTTCAACGGTATAACGGACAATAAGCTTTCCAGTAAAATTGGGGGATGAAGCAAAAATATAAGCTCCGTTTGCACTGAATGTAAAGGTGCCAGCAATGGAACCGTTTTCTGAAAAAATCAGTGTTGGCGCATCAAAAATGAATGGCTGTGGGAGACCGTTCTCATCAAGATAAGAACCGGAAACCACAGACAAACCCGTTCCAAAATCATTGGTCAAAACATTACCGCTGACACTAATTCCAGAAGGAATCTGATTTATGTCAGGCACTGCTACCAAATCAACCATTGAAGAGTAGTTGTACGGATAAAAGTGAAATGTTTTGGCACTTGTAATTCCAGACAGAAATAACAACATGAAAATGTGAAGTAATGCAATTTTTAATTTCATAGATTATAATCTTTTATGCTCAATTTATTCGTTACAATTTAAATGTGTGATAGAAGAGAGGTGGGAAAATTAGTTTGTAACTTCTCACTGAGGAGGCCGTTTCTTAATTTTCCGTTTGAGTGTTTTCATTCGATGGAATTAATTATGACATTCACTCGTAACCCGAGTTAGGTTCATAAAATGGCAATCAATCAGAGACTGGGTTTGTATCAGTCACTGACGATAATACAAAAATTCACCGGGCAAAAATTCTTGTGAAAATTAATGCCGCTGAATTCGATTTTAAAATTTATTCTGAAAATACTCACCAAACCTGAATTTTGCAGAACATCAATAATTAAAACTAATCGTAATAAAACATGCATATATAATGATTTTAGCCCTTTTCAAGGGCCGAAAGACTTACTGTTTTCAGTAAAACGAAATGTTGATTTTGATGTATAAAACTTTCATAAACAAGGTGTAAAACACTTAATTTAGGATGTTGTTGTCACGGCTGTTCAATTAGATGAATTTCGGAATATATTGATGAATACAGTCCTCCCAGACAATTATTTTTTCAATACTTCTATGAGTTTGTCCAAGTCATTTTCATCATTGTAATAATGAAAGCTCAATCGGATTCCACCTCCGCGAGGAGAAGTACTGATTTTGTTTTGATTTAATTTTTCAAACAAACCTTCTTCAGCTTTGATATTAAAAATACTGGAATGATTTACTCTATTGACCACCTCTTTTTTCAGAAGCCCGAGCGCAGCTAATTCTGTTTTTGCTTTTGTAGAAAGTTGGAGAATATTTGTATAACATTTTTCCACACCCTGCTTTTGAACAAACGAAATCGATTGGGCAATGCTGCCATAACTCAACGAGTCGAGATGACCGGGTTCAAAATGTTTTATGTAGGGCAATGCTTCCAGACCGGTTTCAAAATCAGGTGCGGAGTTGAATCCTGCAGTAAAAGTCCTGATTTTCTGTTTCGCATTTTCTTTCATCATCAAAAAACCATTTCCAAATCCTGCTGTCAGCCATTTGTAACCGCTACAGGCCATGATGTCCAGCGCACTTTTTTGAAAACTGAATTTTTCGGTGCCCAGATATTGGGTGCCGTCTCCGATGAACAGTATATCTGGAAATTCGGATTTGATTTTTCTTAGAAACTCAAAATCAATTTTGATACCACTCAGCCATTGCACCATACTGAAGAGAAACACAGACGGTCTGTGTTTTTCAATTGTTTGCAAAATATTGCTTTCAAGGTTTTCATCAATATGTGTATAAATTACTTCAAAATCCCTGTTTTCAACCGGCCAATTAACTGAGGGATAATCTTCCTTGAGCAAGAGTACTTTCACTCCTTTTTCTACCCCTTCCAATACCATATTAATTCCGTGCGAAAAATTGGGAACCATGGCGATGTCTGAAATCTGAGAGTCAAAAAAATCAGCGAGTAGCTGTTTGGTTTGATGGATTATCTTTTTGTGCTGCATTCTGAATTTGTCCGGCTTGTTCAGCAGTTCTTCATCTTGTTGTCGTCGCCATTCATAAACCGATTGTGGCAATAGTCCGTTGGCAGCGGTATTGAGGTAAACGGAATCGGCGAGAGCAGGGAATTCTTTTCTGATTTCTTTCATGACTTATCGATTGATAATGCTTGTTAAAATTACGAAATAAAATTGTGAGAGTGAAAACAATTCGTAAGGAACAAAAAAAAGCCCAGCCGGATTTGACCAACTGAGCTGTTATTTGTTACTGTGTATTATTTAAATAGTTACTTCAACAAAGTGAATTTGGTGTTGATGACTTCTTTGCCATTTTGGTCAATTGCTTTCAGCACATAGATGCCGGGCAGTAGTCTTCCGTTAAGTTTTAGTTGATAATCACCCGCTGACTTCACTGAAATCGAATTGTTCAAAACTTGTTTCTCGCTCAGATTCCAAATACTAATATTCAATACTGTGCTTTCGTTTGATTTGGAAACAATGTTCAGTTCACTGTTTTTAACCACTGTAGGATACAAGCTGAAACCCGAATCTTTGGTCATCTCATCCATTTCTGACTGACGCAGAAAATAGGGGCTTGACAAATCATAAACCGCCAATGAATAATCCGTTTTGAAAGTAGCCTCCAAAGTATCTATGTTCATTGAATAAAGTCCACCTACTTTGGATGTGGTTCCAAGAAGCAAACTTCCGTCTCTTTCCACTGCCGCTCCATTCACGGTATAATTGGCTGGAAGTCCTTTGATTTGACCCATATATTCTGAATTCAGTTTGTTGGGGTTGATTTTAAAAACATGCTGGCTGGCACTGATAACATATATATTCCCAAATGCGTCTGCCACCATATCTCCCCCATAGACAGCTGTTTCCTTGTCAAACGACTTTGCTTTTTCAACAAACTGAGTCAACGCACCCAAATTCTGAATGCTTCCGCTTTCTGAGATTTTCAGGAATTCAGTTCCTGCATTGTTCAAGGCATACATATAACCGTCAGGCGCAGTGGTCATTCTGGCAAAATAATTCGACTGAGTAGGAGTGTTGGTGTCCAAGCCTGCATATGTGAATTGCGTGCCTGTCTTAGAAGTGACATCGATTTTCATTACTTTTTTTCCTGACATGGGAATATAGAACAAATCACCTTTCAGCGATTCGGTCATTGCAGCTATGTATTTGCCACAACTACATATTCTCTCCATCTCTGTATGTTGGTCTTCAATATTGATTTTATCGTTCTTTGTCAATAAAATACTGGATGAACTCAGGTCGTTTGAGTTGATTACTCTGAAGTCGTTGAATTCAATTTTGCCTTTCGTTAAACCTGTAACCGCTGTGACATCCTGTGCTCCAACGAAATATCCGGTCAATAGAACAGAACTAATAAATAAAACTTTTTTCATAATCATTTTTCATTTTAATTTTTCGCAAATAAAGTTAATGATTAAATTCATACCTGAATAGAATAGTTGAATTTATTTTTTAAACAAGTCATTTTGTCGTGGTTTTTGGCTGTGAAATTTATAAAATTAGCCAAAACAAGACAATTTGTCATTTATTTTATGGGGAATCACAGTGGAATAAAATTTGAAATTCATGGGGCAGTTAAACATAAAAAACAAGAAAGATGAATGCAATAATGAAAAGAAATCAGGATTTATTTGGTGGATTTTTGGAGAATTTTTTCAGTGATTCACCCTTATTTGTTTCCGAGATGAACAAGAGGTTTTCAGTTCCGGCCGTTAATATCAAAAACAACGATGACAATTTTGAAATAGAAGTAGCAGCTCCCGGATTGGAGAAGGAAGATTTCAATATTGAGGTCGAGGACAATGTATTGAGACTGAGTGTAAATAAATCATCCGAAAAAGAAGAAAACGAGGAGAATTTCACAAGAAAGGAATTTAATTATTTTGACTTTCAAAGAAGTTTTTCTTTGCCCAAAAATGTGGTGAATACAGAACAAGTCGAAGCCTCATACAAAGACGGTATTCTGCATATTGTTTTGCCCAAAAACACAATTGAAAAAGACATGATTAAAAAAATATCTGTTCAGTAGTTTCCATTTGATTTCCAATAAATTTAAACAGTTTGATGAAGTATTTCTTCAAGCTGTTTTTTTATTTATCAATTGCAAAATCAATTTACTGTTGAACATCAATACCGAAAAAAACACAATGGAATAAGCGATGATTTTGGTGTCTGACATTTGCTCTTTAAAATAAAAAATCGCCAATAAAAAACTCAATATCGGATTCAGGTAAATAAATATTCCGGCGGTAGAAGAGCTAAGTCCGTTGAGTGCAAAAATATTTAGAAACATCGGAATGATTGTGAATACTACTGCGATAATCAATACGATTCCAAAGAAATAGCTCGATTTTTCGTGAGTTGTGTCCATGAAGTAAATCAATGGGAGTAGCATCAATGTCGCAACAAGAATCTGAAAAGTCAGTACAAAGAAGCGATCCAAACGATTGTTGTCTTTCTGCAAAACCAAGTAAATTGCAAAAAATAATCCGATAGAAAATGCGTAAACCGTTTCGCCCAAATTTCCGTAACCGAGCAACGCGCAACTTAGCGAACTTAGTGCAATGGCCCACCACTGCAATTGGCTCAGTTTTTCTTTCAGAAAAATATAGGCAAGAAAAGTGTTGATAATAGGGCAGAGCATATAAGCCAAAGCTGTGGCATTCACACTGACTCGATTCATTACATAAATAAAAAGATACCAGTTGACAGCAAGCATTACCGAACTCACAATATTGACAATGAGTAACTTTCGCCTTTGATTATTTGGGAGTTTTTTGAATTTAATTGCATTCTTCAGCGTAATTTTTTGTCTAAAAACAAAACTGATTAACAAAATTACAATACAGGCCATCATCAATCTGTACAGCAATATGTCCAAAGAAGAATATTTGTCAATGGCTTTGAGTGGTAAACTGAACAAACCGTATATCACAAAGGTTGTGATGACTGCCAGATAATATTTTGAATTCAATTTTTGAGGAATTTATGTTTGAAAGAATACCGGATTTCAGAAATGAAGACTGCAGAAAGCTAAATCAATTTACCATACAAATCAAACTCTTCGGCTCTTTCGATTTCAACATCCACAAAACGACCGACTGAAATATAATTGTCGTCATCCACCAAAATCAGTACTTCGTTGTCCACATCCGGAGAATCAAATTCAGTTCTGCCTACAAAATAATCACCTTCTTTTCTATCAATCAACACATTAAATTCTTTTCCAATTTTTTTCTGATTCAATTCCCAAGAAATTTGAGACTGAATATCCATAATTTCAGAAACCCGTTTTTGTTTAATATCTTCCGGCACATCGTCTTTCAGTGAAAACGCATGCGTTTGTTCTTCGTGTGAATAAACAAAACAACCGAGCCTGTCAAATCTTTGGGCACGAACCCATTCCTTCATTTGGTTAAAATCCTCCGCTGTTTCACCCGGATAACCACAAATCAGAGTGGTTCTGATACAAAGCTCTGGAACTTTCTCACGAATTTTATCAAGCAGTGCATTGGTTTTTTCATAGGTGGTGCCTCTGCGCATGGAAGTGAGTATTTTGGTTGAAATGTGCTGTAACGGAATGTCGATATAATTACAGATTTTCGGTTCATTTTTGATGACATCCAAAACATCTTCCGGAAACCCGGTAGGAAATAGGTAATGCAACCTAATCCATTCAATCTCATCAACTTTCACCAGCTCTCTGAGCAAATCTGCCAATGCTCTCTTTTTGTAAATGTCCAGCCCGTAATAGGTCAGATCTTGCGCAATTAATATCAATTCTTTGACACCCTTTTTGGCTAAAATTTTAGCTCTTTCCACAAGTTCCTCTATGGGCGTCGAGCGATGTTTCCCTCTCATCAACGGGATGGCACAAAAAGAGCATGGGCGGTCGCAACCTTCAGAAATTTTCAAGTAGGCATAATGCAAAGGAGTGCTGAGTAATCTTTCGCCGACAAGCTCATGTTTGTAATCCGCTCCCAGTGCTTTGAGGAGCATGGGCAAATCACGGGTACCAAAATATTGGTCCACATTTGGAATTTCTTTTTCCAAATCGTCTTTGTAACGAGCCGACAAACAACCTGTCACAAAAACCTGCTCAATCAGCCCGCTTTCTTTTTTGTCCACATATTCCAGTATGGTGTCGATGCTTTCCTGCTTGGCTTCGCCAATAAAACCACAGGTATTGATGACCACAATATCGCCTTCTTTCTCGTGCACAACTTCTTTTCCATTGGCCTTCAGCTGTCCACTCAACACTTCAGAATCATAAACATTCTTGGCACACCCGAGGGTGACAATATTGATTTTCTTTTTTCCGGTCGATTTTGTACGCATTCATTTTGAATTGAACGGCAAATTTAGGGCAGTTGAATTGAAATGAAGTAAAAAAAATTAATTTGGAGTGATTCTATTGTTTGAGTTCATGTGTTTTCTTCAGTGATTTTAATTCCTACAAAAGTTCATTCCTTCATGTCCTCAAAATAGTTTAATTTTGAAAATTGTTTAAAAACCGTAAAATTTCTATCATGCCGGATACAAAAGAAATTCAGGAATTCGATCTCAGAAAGGATGTTTACAAACCCAAAAACCATATTCGCATCGTTACTGCCGCATCCTTGTTTGACGGCCATGATGTGGCCATCAATATCATGCGAAGAATCATTCAGGCCACAGGCGTTGAAGTAATTCACTTAGGGCATGACCGCAGCGTAGAAGAAGTGGTGGACACGGCTATTCAAGAAGACGCACAGGGAATCGCAATGACTTCTTACCAAGGTGGGCACAATGAATATTTCAAATACATGTTCGATTTGCTCAACGAAAAAGGAGCCGGGCACATCAAAATTTTTGGAGGAGGCGGAGGAGTAATTCTTCCGACCGAAATCAAATCTCTGATGGGATACGGAATTGTAAAGATTTATTCGCCTGATGACGGTCGGGACCTTGGTTTTCAGGGCATGATCAACGAAATGGTGATGGCTTCAGACTTTCCAACCGGAAATCAGCTGACCCACGAAATGGTGGAAAAATTGAGCGAAAAAGACAATCACCACATTGCACAAGCCATCTCAGCTTTTGAAAATAACATGGCCAAATACACCGATTTGTATGCCATCGTCAAGAAAAAGGCTGAGCAAAACCTCGTGCCGATTTTGGGAATCACCGGAACGGGTGGTGCGGGGAAATCCTCGCTGATTGATGAACTCGTTCGTCGTTATCTATTGGATTTTCCGGACAAAACCATCGGTATCGTTTCGGTGGATCCTACCAAACGGAAAACCGGTGGCGCCTTGCTCGGAGACCGTATCCGGATGAATTCAATCAACAATCCAAGGGTTTTCATGCGTTCCATGGCAACCCGACAGGCCAATGCTTCGGTTTCACAACATGTCGCACCTGCACTTGATGTGATGAAAGCAGCCGGTTATGACTTGGTGATTCTCGAAACTTCCGGCATCGGACAATCTGGTGCAGAAGTGATGGAATTTGCAGATGTGCCTTTGTATGTGATGACGCCTGAATACGGTGCAGCTTCGCAATTGGAAAAAATTGATATGCTGGATTATGCTGAAATTGTTGCCATTAATAAATTCGACAAGAAAGGAGCAGAGGATGCTTTGAGAGATGTAAAGAAACAATTCCAACGAAATCATCAGATTTTTGATAAAGCTTATGAAGAGATGCCGGTTTATCCGAGCCGTGCCTCGATGTTCAACGATGCCGGAACCAACCAACTGTACAAGGCTGTGATGGATAAAATCAATGAATTCTCGGGCGGAAAATTTGAGTCAAAACTGAAATTTGAGAAACCAACCAAGGAAATGCTTGAGTCGGTGATTCCCGCCAAAAGAGTTCGCTATCTTTCAGAGATTGTCGAAAACAATAAAGCCTATGACAAATGGGCGGAGGAACAAAGTGAAATCGCACAAGAAATCTACGCCTTGGAGGTTTCGAGTAAAATATTAAAAGACAGTAACCAAGTTTCTGATTTAGAGGAAATTAAAAAAGAGAAATTAGAATTGTTGTCCAAAGAGAATAAAGCACTTATTCTCAACTGGGAGAACAAAAAAAACAAATACAGCGAAGCGATTTATTCCTTCAAAGTAAGAGACAAAGAAATCAAAATTCAAACCCACAGCGAATCACTATCCCATACACAAATTCCAAAGGTTTGTCTGCCGAATTATCAGGCATGGGGCGACATTTTGAGATGGAGTCTTCAGGAGAATGTGCCCGGAGAATTTCCTTATACCGCTGGAATTTATCCCTTCAAAAGAACCGGTGAAGACCCGACCCGGATGTTTGCCGGAGAAGGTGGTCCCGAAAGGACGAATCGTCGTTTTCACTATTTGAGTTTGGGCATGCCCGCTGCAAGATTGTCAACCGCTTTTGACAGCGTTACGCTTTACGGTCGTGATCCGGAAACCCGTCCGGACATTTACGGGAAAATCGGAAACTCAGGAGTTTCTATTGCGACTTTGGACGATGCGAAAAAATTATATTCCGGTTTTGATTTGTGTGCACCCACGACTTCGGTGAGCATGACCATCAACGGACCGGCACCCATGCTGTTGGGCTTTTTCATGAATGCTGCCATTGACCAGCAATGTGAAATTTACATCAAAGAAAATAAACTCGAAAAGAAAGTAGAGGAGAGGCTGAAGGAAAAATTTGACGACAAAGGTTTGAAAAGACCTTCGTACAACGGAGAATTGCCCGAAGGAAACAACGGGCTGGGGCTGATGTTGCTCGGATTGACCGGCGATGAAGTTCTTCCGGCCGATGTTTATAACGAAATCAAAGCCCGAACGCTGGCCACCGTGAGAGGAACAGTGCAAGCCGATATTCTGAAAGAGGATCAGGCGCAGAACACCTGTATATTTTCGACCGAATTTGCGCTTCGGCTGATGGGCGATGTGCAGCAATATTTCATTGACAACAAAGTCAGGAATTTTTATTCGGTTTCGATTTCGGGTTACCACATCGCAGAAGCAGGTGCCAATCCGATTACCCAATTGGCATTGACATTATCGAATGGGTTTACTTATGTGGAATATTATTTGTCACGAGGCATGCACATCGATGATTTTGCACCGAATCTGTCGTTCTTTTTCTCCAATGGCATCGACCCGGAATATGCGGTCATTGGTCGTGTGGCAAGAAGAATTTGGGCCAAAGCAATGAAATACAAATACAAAGGCAACGAACGCTCGCAAATGCTGAAATACCATATTCAGACCTCAGGTCGTTCACTACATGCGCAGGAAATTGCATTTAACGACATTCGCACGACTTTGCAAGCGCTTTATGCGATTTATGACAACTGTAACTCGCTACACACCAATGCTTATGACGAGGCCATCACCACGCCCACCGAAGAATCGGTGCGCAGAGCCATGGCGATCCAATTGATTATCAACAAAGAATTGGGGCTGGCCAAAAATGAAAATCCGATTCAGGGTTCATTTATCATTGAAGAATTAACCGATTTGGTAGAAGAAGCTGTTTATGCGGAATTTGACCGATTGACCGACCGTGGCGGTGTGTTGGGCGCAATGGAAACCATGTATCAGCGCGGAAAAATTCAGGACGAAAGTCTGTATTACGAACGATTGAAACAATCGGGTGAATATCCAATCATTGGGGTGAATTCGTTTCTGGGCAAAGACGGTTCACCGACCGTGCTGCCCAAAGAAGTCATCCGTTCGACCGAAGAAGAAAAACAGTTTCAAATCGAAGCCGTTCAGAATTTTAACAAAGCTAATGCAAATGCCTCCAAACTGAGTTTGCAGAAACTACACGACGCTGTACTGAACAATCAAAATCTGTTTGCAGAAATGATGAATGCTGCCAAAGTAAATTCATTGGGCGAAATCACAGATGCGCTGTTCAATGTGGGTGGAAAGTACAGGAGGAATATGTAGTTATATGATTGATAATTAATCTAATTCATAAATCAATTAAATCAGAGGTAAAAGTCAAATCATTCAAAAATTCTTCAGATAGATTTTGATATTAAAGTCGTTTATAACATCAAAATCAGTCCAATAAATTGTATTCCAATGCGAATTTCACCAAACCAACCGTATTTCTAGCACCTGTTTTGATGAGCATATTGCGACGGTGTGTTTCTACGGTTCCAAAGCTTATAAAGAGTTTGTCTGCAATTTCTTGAGTAGTGTATTCATTGATGATTAGTTTCAAAACATCTTTTTCTCTTCTCGATAATTTAGGGAACGGAGATGTTGTTTTTTGTTTTGAGTGCTTTGTCATGCTATTGATGATGATTTCATTCACTTCATCGTCCAGATAAGTTTTACCGCTATAAACCGTTTTAATGGCATCCAGTACTTCATCTTGTCCTGCATTTTTGAGCACATAACCTTTGGCACCATTTCCGAGCATAAGTTTTATGAGGCTGAGTTCTTTGTGCATTGAAATTGCGATGACTTTTATGTCGGGGCAAATTTCTATTATATTCTTACAAGCTTCAAAACCATTCATGTCCGGCATATTCACATCCATCAATACCACATCCGGGTTTAGGTCGGGTATATTTTTCAGCGCCTCTTCACCGCTCAAAGCATAGCCAACAATGGCAATCCCTTCTTGTTTTTGAAGCAACATTTGCAAACCTTCAATCACCATTTTATGATCATCAACTATGAATACTTTTATTTCCATTTGAATGATGTGGTATATTTATCGTAATAGTCGTTCCTTCGTTTATAATGCTTTCCCATTGAATTGTTCCATCTAAAAATTCAACTCTGCTATTGATGTTATTTAATCCCAGACTTTTGTTTTTCAGGGCTTCCTGATAGTCAAATCCTTTTCCATCGTCTTCTACTATCAACTGGAGTTCATCCTCAGCGCCAATGAGTTGAATGAGTACATTCCTTGCATTTGCATGCTTTCTAATGTTCGACAGTGCTTCCTGTACGAGTCTAAAGATAGTGATTTGCTTGGTTGTATCCATGTTTTCGTGCAGATGATGAATGTCTAATGTAACATTGTAGCCCAATGATTCCATGTGTTGCGCTATGTCTTCGAGTGAACCTTTCAGTCCGGACAGACTCAGTGAATGAGGCATCATATTGTGGGAAATTCTTCTTACTTCAATACAAGATTCATCAATCAATTGATATGTTTTTTGAGTCATTTCAAATTCTTGATTTTTATCGAATTGATTTTTAAAAATTGTGAAATGGGCTTTGACGCTACTCAATAATCCACCTAAGCTATCATGCAGGTCCCTGGCGATTCTCATCCTTTCATTTTCTTGTCCTTCTATCATACTGCTGAGTGCCAATAGCTTATTGTTTTGTGTCAATTCTTTGATTTTCTTTTGTTGTAATACATTTTTGTATTTCAATTGATTTTTATAGAAAGCATATAATCCGATTAAAAAAAGCAGCAAAACAATTACCCCGATGAATAAAAGTGTCTGTTGTTTTTCTTTTTTTGACAATGAAGCTTTTATTTTTTCGCTTTGGTATTTGGCTTCCAAATCCAGAAGCGTTTCGTTTTTTTGATTTTCAATAACTCTCTCATAAACCCTCAAATATTCACCTTTGTAATGAAGCGCTTTTTCGTAATCTTCGTTTGTTTTATAATAATTGGAAACAGATCTTAGCAACAGAGATTTATCTCTTAGTGAATTAATGTTTGACAAAGCTGTTTCGGCCCTGTTCATGATGCTGTGCATTTCGGTTGTGTCTTTTAGATTTGCTTTTACATCGATCAGAAATCTTAAATTCAAATCTGCATCATAATTGTCGGGATGAATTTCTGTTGCTTTTTCAAGAAATGGCAATGCCTTTTGATAGGATTTTTGTCGAATGTACAAATTACCCAAATTGGCGTAAGCATCGTAGTCGTACTGTGTTTTTTTGGGGATATCAAGACTCTGAATGAGATATTTTTCGGCCACATCAAATTCTTCCAAAGAAGAATACACACTACCGAGATTGATTAAACATCTTTTCTGTAGTTCTTCATTGTTTTGTCGCTCAGCTTCTTTGAGTGCTTCCGAATAATAGGTTTTTGCTTTTTTGTAATTGTCGCTTGTGTGAAAAAGCACGCCAATTGTGTGAAAAATTTCGGAAGTATAGGCCAATTGGTGTTTTTTGCAAATTTCAAGTGCTTCGAAATAAATTACTGAAGCCTGTTCAGCATCTCCTTTGACAATTTCGTAAAAAAGCCCTTGAATCTCTTTTGCCTTCACAATTCCTGTATAAAACAACTTATCTTTAGAAAGTCTCAGAGCTTTGTCTGCAATTTCCAATGCTTTGTCATCGCCTTGGTTGATGTATTGCCAAGCAACATCTACATACAAATCCACGGCTATATTGATGTTTCCTTTCTTTTCCAATCGTTTGATATAATCCTCATAAAAAGCTTGGATTGCAAGACCGGAGGAGTCGTTTTGAAAAAGATAATGATATATTTCATCTTGAACGGTGTCGGGATGGTTCCGAATAAAGGTTTTCAGTTTTTCAAAATTCGCTTGAAAATCACCATTTTTTTGACTCTTTTCATAAGCGGATTCTAAACTTTTGTCTATGAAGTTTTTATTAAAATCTTGTCCCAATAAAAAGTTGGCAAAGAGGCAACAAATAATCAAACAATATTTTGGCAGTTGTAGGCTCATAAAGCTAAGATATTAAAAATCGGAACAATTGATTTCGGTTGGTTTAAAAAAAGGCACAATCGCCAACTTTCTGACAATTGTGCCGATCAAACTCCTTTATATGATTGGTTAGGGACAATTTACCAATGGATTCCAGTCATAAAACAAACCGCTTGGGTTTTCTTTCAGTCCAAACATGCGGAGCCCAAAATCTTGGCTTTAAATTGGCATGAAAGTGTTGAAAAAATAACGCGGGCGGATCTGCATCTGCCGTATGAAATTCAAAGGGTACCAAATATTCTACACTTAAAAATTCCATTTCTTGGTTTTGACTCATCATATAAAAGAGCACTTGAAGTTATAGGTGGTTAACTCTACCGTCCAAAAACTCTAATCTGGCATAGTGGCGTCCCATTCCACTTTCGGTAGTATGCTTTACACAACTGGATAAATTTGTGTCCCAGCCTTCATTGATTGCCATATCCATATTTTGGAAATCAGCAGCGACACTTCTCAATTGCGGTATCATTAAATCAATTTGGTGTTCATGCGTCAATTTTCCGGATTCTTTGTCGTCACTTGAACAAGAAGTTAGAAAACTGTTAATCAAAACACACATTATATTATTCGAATTTTTCATTGTACAATAGTTTTAATCAATATTCATTCTTGTATTGCAGATGTGAATTTTTCCACTGTATTGTCATAAGGTTCAAGGGTTTGTATGTAATCATAGATCGCTCCGATGTCATCGGCTTCCATTCCTGAATACATCACCCAAGGCATCAAAGTTTGAAAACCACCGGGCTTGACATCAGGAAGAACGAAAGTTGAATCAGAATACTGCTTGAATAATTCCACAAATTGTTTTTTGTTGTATTGTTTAATTCCGGTTTCATGTGGAGTTAGATTAGGAGCTCTCACAATGCTTCCGTCTGGGAAGAGGAATTCTCTACCTCCGCCACCAACCGGTCCAACAAATTTGCCTTTTTCAAATTGGGTGTGACATTCTGCACAAGCAGCGGCTGTAAACATATACTTTCCATAAGCCACGGTTTGGGATTTGTCGGGTTTTGAGTTAAGTTGAGCTTTCTTGGGCATGGTTCTCAAAATCAAATTAAAAGGAAAACTTGCTTTTGATTCCGGATGATGGGTTTCTACAGGTTCTAAGGTTCTCAAAAATGCAATCACAGCTTCAATATCCTCTCTGTCCAATTGTCCGAAATGATGGTAGGGCATCACTGGAAATATCGGTTCGCCATCTCGTTTTACCCCGGTGGTAATCAATCTGAAAATCTCACCATCTGTCCAATCCCCAATGCCATAGGGTGTGATGTTGGTTGAAACAAATTTGCCTGGAAATCCCATGGACTCATCGAAAATATCACCACCTACAAATTCAGTCCCGGGAGTAGGAGGGCCCGAAAATTTTGAAAAGTCTCGCTTAGAATGACAGTCTGCACACATCATGACATGATGAGCAAGATATCTTCCTCTTTCGACTTTGTCTTGGCCGACTTCAACCTCTATATACTCAGCTTTCCCTACATTTGGCAACACAAAGCTGATATACCCGAGGAAAAATAACAAAAGAAGAATTACACTTCCACCGAAATATCCTGTTATTTTCAAAACTCTTTTCATCGTCAAGGTGTTAATAGTTAAAGTTTTTGTTTTCTTTAAGTTATTTTGTGTCAAAATTAGAAAAGACGAATCAGTGCGGTATCAAAGAATTCCATGAGTTTAAGAAATAAGGGAATTCATAGAGGGAAAAGAAATTAGCATAAAATCAATTGATCTAACCGATGAATTGGTTGTTTCATATGTTGTGATTCGGTATTTCAGTCATCAGCATCGGGAAATAAACTTTCTTTTTCCTAATCAAATCATCAAAAGGTAGCTCGACTGCATTAGCGCCTGAGGCGATTTTCATATTTTCAAATAAAATCAAATCCACAATTGATTTTTTTGGAAATTGGAAAGTGCTTCAATACAAAGTAAAAATAGCATTCGAACCTCTTCAGATATCTATTGCGGAAGAAGACGACAACGGATTGGGGGTTTATATTGTAGATGATTTAAAAGAGGATATTTATGATTATATAATTTTGGAAATAATTGATTTTGAAGGAAATACATTGTATAAAGGGAAATTTCATTTTTCAAGTTTGAATCACCGAGATTTGATTACCCGGAACAATCTGAATCATCTGGAATTTAAGAAGAATGAATTTTTTGTCAAAGTGAATTTCAGAAACCTTCAAAGAGTTTATGTTCCGGGAAAGCCCAAAGACTGGAAATTACGGAAATCAAATCTACAGTTTTCGGTCAATGAAAGTCAGTATGGAAAGACAAAAATTGACTTCAACAGCGAGCATCTGATCAAGGATGCACTGTTTTTGTATGAAGGTAGGAGCTTTGATTATCTTGAAGAAATTATTCCAAATCAAAACTATTCAATTTATCCTGATGTGGAATTTAAGGACTTTAAGATTGAAAAACTAAATATAAATCATTGAAAGATTTGTAAAACCATAAAAAAAGTGTAATTTTGTATTGAGATAAGGATATAATTATACTTTTATGAAAAAGCAATACAAACAAACCCCGGTCAACAACTTTGTAGAAGACAGTCCTACAAGTTATTACGACGGTAACGCTGCCGTTCCGCTCTATGACATGACTTCATTCCAAAAAATGAGAATCATCAAAAGAGGCATCAGCAAATCCTATCTTGAAAAGCTCAAACAGACAGCCGGTCTGGATTATGATTCACTGGCCTCAGCTTTGTCGGTTACCCGTGCCACATTGATTAATAAAAAGGGTGAGGACACTTTTAGTCATCAGATTTCAGAACGGATTGTAGCTTTTGCTGATTTGTATTCCTATGGTTTTGAAGTCTTTGATGACAAATCCAACTTTAATGATTGGATGTTTTCTCCCAATCAGGCACTTGGCGGGCTTGTGCCGTTTAGCATCATCGATAATCAGTACGGCAGAGATGAAGTTCGTCATCTGCTTGGTCGCATCGAATACGGCGTTTATTCCTGATTATGCTGGTTTACAGATTGTGCAAAACAGAATATGCCGAAGATTTAAAAGGCACAGGTGCCAAATTGTTCGGCGGCCGTTGGAATCAGATTGACACGGCTTGTATATATACTTCGGAAAGTCGGGCTTTGGCTGTTTTGGAATATTCAGTGAATGTCAGCATCAATTTTATTCCCAGAGCATTGAGTATGTGTGTGTTCGAAATTGATGATGAGCTAATTAAATCCTTTAGAATAAGCCAATTGCCCGGAAATTGGCTCGATGTGCCGGCACCTTATTCCACCAAAGTTTTTGGCAGCAAGTGGCTTAACAAAGGAACCGCCGTGCTGAAACTTCCTTCGACCGTTATTCCAGAAGAATATAATTACATCATCAATCCTATGTTCGATGCCGAACATTTCAAATTGATATCTGTCAAAGATTTCGTGTATGATCTTCGTGTCAAGAATGTCTGAAAAGTATTGCGTATTGCTATTGAACGAATCAATTTATAAAAACCATAAAATATAGAATGTTAGAATTCCTATAATTTATATTATGTTAAATAGAGTTATTGGTTGTTTATCTTTATATCCAATTGGTTAATAACTTTTACAGAATTATAAAATCCATCAGGCTTCCACTTTCCTGCTCTGTCTTTTTCTGTCCTCTTCTTTCAAAAGGATTTTTCTCAAACGAATATGGTGTGGTGTAATTTCGATGCACTCATCCGATTGTATATACTCCATGCATTCTTCGAGTGACATTTCGATTTTTGGTGCGATTGATGAAGAATCGTCCTTGCCCGAAGCTCGCATATTGGTAAGTTTCTTGCCTTCGATGACATTCACCACCAAATCGTTCGGACGGCTGTGTTCGCCGATGATCATTCCCGGATAAACCTCTTCGCCCGGAGAAATAAAGAATTTTCCTCTGTCCTGTAATTTGTCAATCGAATAAGGTGTTGCCGTGCCTTGGTCTTTGCTGATCAGTACGCCTGCTTGTCGTCCGGGAATACTCCCTTTGAATGGCTTGAATTCACTGAAATTATGTGAAATCACAGCTTCACCGGCTGTTGCTGTCAGCAACTGGGAACGAAGCCCAATCAGACCGCGCGATGGTATATCAAACTCCAAATGCTGGTTATCTCCTTTGGTTTCCATCACCTTTAGATCTCCTTTTCGTTGAGTAACCAAATCAATTGCCTTGCTCGAATAATCCTGTGGCACATCTATGACCAAAAGTTCATAAGGTTCATGTTTTTGACCGTCGATTTCTTTGATGATTACCTGTGGCTGTCCTACTGTTAATTCATAACCCTCGCGGCGCATCGTTTCAATCAGCACCGACAAATGCATGATACCGCGGCCATAGACCAAGTATGAATTTGAATCTTCGGTGGCTTCTACCCTCAGTGCCAGGTTTTTCTCCAATTCTTTTTCCAATCTTTCAATCAGGTGACGGCTGGTAACGAATTTTCCGTCTTTTCCGAAGAAAGGAGAATCATTGATGCCAAACGACATGCTCATCGTAGGTTCATCTATCTGTATGCCGGGCAGTCCTTCCGGGTTTTCTGCATCCGCGATGGTTTCCCCAATCTGAAATTTATCCATCCCGACCACTGCACAGATATCGCCGGCCTGCACTTCATCGGTTTTTCTTTTGGCCAGTCCTTCGAAAGTATAAAGTTCTTTGACTTTTTGTTTGCTGATCGTTCCGTCACTTTTGACCAAACTCACCCACTGCCCTTCTTTCAGACTTCCTCTGGAAATTTTACCCACCGCAATTCTTCCCAAAAAAGAGGAATAATCGAGTGAAGTTATCTGCATTTGCAACGATCCTTCAGAAATTTCGGGTGCGGGTACATATTCAATAATTCCGTCCAAAAGCGGAGAAATATCTTCCGCAGGAACATTTTCGGTATTGAACCAGCCTTGTTTGGAAGAACCGTAGAAAGTCGGAAAATCAAGTTGTTCTTCGGTAGCGTCCAAATTGAAGAACAAATCAAAAACCTCCTCATAAACTTCTTCGGGTCGGCAATTCGGTTTGTCCACTTTGTTGACGATGACCAAGGGTTTCAATCCCAGTTGTAGGGCTTTGTGCAAAACAAAACGGGTTTGTGGCATCGGTCCTTCAAAGGCATCTACCAGCAAGGCAACACCATCGGCCATTTTCAAAACCCTTTCCACTTCACCACCAAAGTCGGCGTGTCCGGGTGTGTCTATCACATTGATTTTCATTCCTTTATAATCAACAGCGGCATTCTTAGAGAAAATGGTGATGCCCCTCTCCCGCTCCAAATCGTTGTTGTCCATGACCAATCCTTGTTCTTCCGCATTGTCTTTGAGCGCATTTGTGAAATGTAGGATTTTGTCAACCAAAGTGGTTTTTCCATGGTCAACATGGGCGATAATCGCGATGTTTCTGATGTTTTGCATATAAAAATTTGAGGGTGCAAAATTACGATAAACATTGCAGAACTCATCCATCTCGACACATTGTTTTTTTCTTAAATTTTTTATTTTTTTAGTGAATTTTTCACTCAATTTTTTGAAAGCAAAACGGAATGAATTTGGAGTTTCGGTAAATAAAATACATATGAGCCTGCTGTTTTGTTAAAATAAACTACTTTTGCGGCAATTTATATTTAACAAATCATTTTTTAAAAACCATTAATTATGAAAAACCATTTTTTTTATTTGTCAATTGTCTTGTTGACATTCGGACTTTTCACATCGTGTTCAAGCGATGATGACAGCGGTTCAGGAAGCTTTAATGAACAAATTTTGGGCAAATGGGCCTATTCACAAGCCGGTATGGTGATAGAAGGACAAGAAGTGTTGGAAAACTGGGAACACCTTTGTGCCTCCAAAAAAGACCATTCCGAATTCACCAGTAACGGTAAAGTAATCAGTACAGAATACGATTCGGATTGTACTGAATTTGATGTTGAAACGCTGAATTATTCTATCAGCGGAGACAAACTTACCGTATCCGAAGAAGGCGGAATGACTCAAACATTTACAATCAAAACATTGAACTCTTCCACATTGAAACTGACTCTGACTGAAGAATTTGAAGGTGTTGAAATGACCTTGATTACAATTTTCAAGAAAATGTAAACCTTTGGGATTCTATTCACATAAACGACTGTCTTTTGTTTCAAAGGCAGTCGTTTTTTTGTTATAAAATTTAACCATAAATACAGTAGGTTTTGACAGATATTATTTAGTTTTGAAGAATCAATTCTACTGAAGATGAAATTAAAGTACATTCTACCACTGATTGTCGTTGTGTTGTTTTCTTGTGGAAAAAATCCGGAGGCTAACGGCATTGAAATCACTGAAATCAGAGAAATGGACGAAGGGTTTAATGCGGTGTCGAGTGCAGGTGCCTATGACATTCAAATCATAGATGCACCGGCTGACGGAAAAATTAAATTGGTGGGTGATGAGGAAATATTGAAGAAAATTGAGGTTGACATCAAAGATGGGACACTGAAAATCAGTCAGAAATCAGGTTTCTATAAAATTAGAAGCAGTGCGGTCAAAATAAGTTTCAGTGCACAGCATCTTCGTTCTATCTTGCTGACCGGTTCAGGGAATATTGAAGTTGAGGGCGTACAACGAACAGATTTTATCAAAATTGTATTGGACGGAGCAGGTGACATCAGCGTCCCTGTGGATACTGAAAACACTGAAATCCGGCTGAACGGCAGCGGAAACATACAAATCAGTGGAAAGACCAATCGGCTGAACGCCGGCATTGCGGGTTCGGGAGACATTCGCGCATTCGAATTGACTGCATCAGCTGTCAATGCTGGTCTGACGGGTTCAGGCAATCTGCAGGTTCATGCCGTAAACAAACTTGATGCAGGGGTTACCGGTTCCGGTGAACTTCGTTACAAAGGAAAACCTGCAGAAACGGAATTCAAAACTGTGGGTTCGGGCAATATTATTGCAGTCGATTAAACAAATCGTTCTAACCAGAAGAATTTGTCTACCAGCTAAGTTATTTTTACTATTTTTGAACACCAAATTAGCATTTATGAATGAACAAAATGAAAACCTTGAATCCCAATTCAGGTATGCGGATGAATTGATTGCAAATGAGCAGTATAATGAAGCAAAAGATGCTCTGTTTAAAATCATTGAGGATGAACCTCGTTTTGGGAAAGCATATAATCATATCGGCTGGATATATGAAACCAAGGAAAAAAGGTACCGTGAAGCAGAGAAATTCTACAAACAAGCCATGGAATTTTCTCCTGATTATCCCGCAGCTTATATGAATTACATCTATCTGCTGAATACCGAACTGAGAGGGCCTGAATCAGAAGCAATGATCATGAAGGCAAAAGATATTACAGGCATCAACAAAATTTCACTTTGGGGTGAATGGGCATATATGCTTGAGTATTCAGGTCGATTTGAACAAGCGATAGCCAAATACAAAGAAATCATCCCGATGCAGAACAATGCTGATAAATTGGAGCAAATCAGAAAAGACATTGAACGCTGCAGAACCAAGCAGGAAATGCAAGAGCTGTGAGCAAATGCTGAAAGTCGATGATTGGTTATTTCATTTTAAACTATCTTTGACCCTATGGGAATAGTACTAAGAGGTGAAAATCTATTTAAAGACTACGGCAAAAAGCGGGTAGTCAAGGATGTTTCTCTTCAGGTAGAACAAGGCCAAATCATTGGTCTGCTTGGGCCGAACGGAGCCGGAAAAACCACAACTTTTTATATGATTGTTGGGTTGATTAAAGCCACCTCAGGAAAAGTTTATCTGGACAAAACCAATATCACCGGAGATGCTATGTACCAAAGGGCACAAAAGGGAATTGGTTATTTGGCACAGGAGGCCTCGGTGTTTCGAAAACTTTCTGTTGAGGACAACATTCTATCGGTGCTGCAATTCACTAAACTTTCAAAGAAAGAGCAAAGGATGAAAACCGAGGCTTTGATTGAGGAATTCAGTTTGGAACATGTGCGCAAAAACCGCGGAGACCTATTGTCGGGCGGAGAAAGAAGGAGAACAGAGATTGCTCGTTGTCTTGCCACAGAACCCAAATTTATTTTGTTAGACGAACCCTTTGCAGGCGTTGACCCCATTGCTGTCGAAGACATTCAGAAAATCGTCCGTTCACTCAAATACAAGAACATCGGCATTCTCATCACTGACCACAATGTATCTCAAACTCTGGCCATTACAGACAAAACCTACATTATGTTCGAGGGAAGGATATTGAAGGAAGGCACTCCGGAAAATCTCGCCAACGACCAAGATGTAAGAAGGGTTTATTTGGGAGAGAATTTTAGATTTGAACAGATTTGATTTGAGACTTTCATGTGATTCCCTCATTTTATAAGTCATTGTAAACCAATGATTTCAACGAATTATAATTTTAAATATTTCAGTCAAATCGATGAGTTTAGACAATTCAATGAAGTACTTAGAAGCTCACTATTTTTTAATTGTTAGTACTAAATTTATAATAGATTACCCACTATGCATCTTGCCGGGAGGAAAATTTAACTGGGCTTTGGTCTGTCCATTAAATATTGAATAATTAATTTCTCGTCTCAATTCTATAAATCCAGATTGGATGAAAGTTTTGTCAGTGCGACTTCAGCAAGTCATTCTCAACAAAGAAGAATAATTCATTAAATCCATTTAATTCAATAACATATAAACAAAAACAAAAACCTCCAAGTACAACCATTGTATCCCGGAGGTTATAATCTTTTTAATCACGGATTCAGCCAAATTCTTTTAGGCGTAACTTTCAATACTCGGACAAGTACAAATCAAGTTTCTGTCGCCGTAGGCATCATCCACTCTCGCAACCGGAGTGAAGAATTTTCGCTCTCTCACCCACTCCAACGGATAGGCTGCTTTCTCTCTTGAATAGGGAAATTCCCATTCATCAGCAGTCACCAATTGAATCGGATGCGGTGCATTTTTAAGTACATTGTTTTCCAAAGCGTATTTTCCTTCAGCCAACTCATCAATTTCTTTTCTGATTTGAATCAAAGTTTCAACAAAACGGTCAAGTTCCTCTTTGTTCTCTGATTCTGTGGGTTCAATCATTAGTGTTCCGGCCACAGGAAAAGATACTGTTGGTGCATGAAAACCATAGTCCATCAATCGTTTGGCGATGTCCACCACTTCGATTCCTAATTTTTTAAAAGGTCTGAAGTCCAAAATGAATTCGTGGGCAACCACTTGGTTGTGATTGGTATAAAGCACATCATAATATTTCTCCAAACGAGATTTCATGTAATTTGCATTCAGAATCGCATATTTGGCTGCATTCTCCAGCCCTTTGCTGCCCAACATTCTGATGTATGCATAGGAAATCGTTAGTATCAAAGCCGAACCATAGGGCGCAGCTGCAAAGAAATTGTTTGATTTCTCACCGCCTGTCTCCACCAGTGGATGACTACCCAAATAAGGCGCCAGATGTGATGCTACACAAATCGGTCCAACGCCGGGGCCACCTCCACCATGAGGAATCGCAAAGGTCTTGTGTAGGTTCAGATGACATACATCCGCTCCGATAGAACCGGGAGAGGTCAAACCGGTCTGTGCGTTCATGTTGGCACCGTCCATATAAACCTGTCCACCTGCTTCATGCACAAGCGAAATCACTTCTTTGATATTTGAATCAAAAGCACCATAGGTGGACGGATAAGTAATCATCAAGGCCGAAAGGTTTTCTTTGTGCAATTCGATTTTTGTTTTCAAATCTTCCACATCGGTTTCGCCGTTCGGGAGATTTTTTACTACTACCACTTTCATGCCCGCCATAGCGGCAGAAGCAGGATTGGTGCCATGTGCAGATTCAGGAATGATGACTATGTTTCTGTGTTCTTCACCTTGGTCTTTTTGATAAGAACGAATCACTGTCAATCCGGCATATTCTCCTTGTGCACCAGAATTTTGTTGAACTGAAGTAGCTGCAAAACCGGTGATTTCTGAAAGCAAATCTTCAAGGTTCTTAATCAGTTCTTGGTATCCTTCTGCATATTTTTTTGGAACAAACGGATGAATCGAATTGAATCCGACCCAGCTCAATGGAAACATTTCTGTGGCCGCATTCAATTTCATGGTGCAAGAGCCTAAAGAAATCATTGAATGATTCAACGCCAAATCTTTCTTTTCCAATCGTTTGATGTATCTCATCAATTCGGTTTCAGTATGGTATTTTTTAAATACTTCGTGTCCAAGAAAGTCAGAAGTTCTCCGCAAATCTTCGGGGATTCTGAGCTGCTCTGAAGTACTTTCTGTGGCTTCTTTCTTTTTGATAAAACCAAAAATCTCAATCAATTTGTTTAGTTCTTTGTCCGAAACGACTTCGTCCATTGAAATACTGATTTTACCGTCTTCAAAATAATTCAGCAAAATATCACTCTCTTCAAAAACGCTGCTGTCGATTCCGTTGGATTCAATCTGAACCGTATCAAAGAAGTCGTGGTGAACTACCGTATAACCCATTTCGACCAAAGCATCATACAATTTCACTGCTTTGCGGTGGATTTCTCCGGCTATGTTCTGCAGACCTTCTTTTCCGTGATAAACAGCATACATCCCCGCCATTACGGCCAACAACACCTGAGCAGTACATATATTTGAAGTAGCTCTTTCTCTCTTGATGTGTTGCTCACGGGTTTGCAAAGCCATTCTCAAAGCAAAATTGCCGTATTTGTCTTGAGAAATACCTATGATTCTTCCAGGAATCTGTCGTTTGTATTCCTCAGTACAAGACATGAATGCAGCATGTGGCCCACCATAACCCATGGGAACACCGAATCGTTGAGAACTTCCCACAGCAACATCGGCACCCATATCACCGGGTGATTTCAAAAGCACCAGTGCCATTAGATCTGCTGCTACTGCAGTCTGTATGTCCTTCTGCTTCAATCTGCTTATCAAACCACTGTAATCAACCACTTTCCCTGATTTGCCTGGGTATTGAAACAATGCACCGTAAAAATCTTCAGTAAAATCAAATTCGAATGGATTGCCCGTTACGATTTTGATTCCTAATCCTTCTGCTTTGGTCTGGCAAACTGCAAGGCTTTGCGGCAAAATATCATCAGCGATAAAAAATTTCACCGCATCTTTTTTGGATTTGGGTACAGAATTAAACATCATGTGCATGGCTTCGGCGCATGCTGTGGCCTCGTCAAGCAAGGAGGCATTGGCCATTGGTAATCCGGTCAGGTCAGAAATTACGGTCTGAAAATTCAGCAAGGCCTCAAGTCGCCCCTGTGAAATCTCAGCCTGATATGGAGTGTACGCAGTGTACCAACCCGGATTTTCGAGTATATTTCTTTGAATTGGAGAAGGCAAAATCGTGCGGTAATATCCATAACCGATGAAGCTTCTCATCTTTTTGTTTTGATGCGACAATTCTCTCAAATGCTCCAGAATTTCATGTTCAGACATTGCTTCCGGTAGCTGAAGCGGCTGCTTCAATCGGATTTCTGCGGGCATAGTTTTGTCTATCAGCGTGTCGATTGACTGCTCGCCCATTGCCGACAGCATCTCGTCAGCACCTTCAGACAATGTTCCGATGTGACGAATTGAAAAATCTTTTGTGTTCATATCTAAAACCGTGAATTATAAGTTTCCAAATTTACAATTAAATTACTTAGTAAAAACTAATCTTTATCAACAAACAAGCGACTGTTAAAATGTATCATTTTGAATGAGAATCAAATTTTTAAATATCATATATTTTTGATAATAAACGAGTTAAGATTCACTAAACAAGTCTTATCGCGTTTGTTATGAATTTGGCTTTAGCGCTTATTTATTTTCACGCTCAATCTATTAACTTTGTCATGATGAAAGCATTCATAAAAAATTATTTAATCGAAACCAATCTGTGGGTAGCTTTCTGTTTTGCCTGTCTGCTCGCATTTTTTCAGCTGGGTTTTTATACATTGAATTTTTATGTCATTGGCATAGTGTTTTTTGGAACTATCGCAATATATAATTTCACCAAAACGGTTGATTTACATGAATTTTTCAGCATCAGACCCAAAACTTCTGTGTTACTGACTTTCATTGGTCTTGCATGTACCTTGGCATTGGTGATTCTGCGCGGTTTTGAGCTAAAAACATTTTTGTATCTCGGTGTGTTGGGTTTTGTAAGTATTTGTTATTCGCTTCCATTTTCTGGGCTTGGACTGCGGACGATTCCCTTTTTGAAGTTGTTTTTGATAGCTTTTGTTTGGGCAGGCAGTTCGGTGGGTTTGTTACTGGTTGTACATCATGAACTGCTCGAGCACAGGATGATATTTATAGCGGTTTTCTTGTATGTGGCCGGCATCACAATTCCATTTGATATTCGTGATCAAAATACGGACAAACAGGAATTGAAAACGATCCCCATGGTGATTGGATTTAAGAACTCAAAAAGACTTGCAGTTGCGTTTCTTTTGCTCAGTGTGTTGTTTTTTTATCTGGAAGTAAATGGCCTGAATCTACTGGTGTGGTGTTGGATATTGGCCGTTTTATTTTCACTTGGAGGCATTATCAACACCCGTGTAACCAACTCTAATTTTTATTTTTCGTTTTGGATGGAAAGCTGTTCGGCCGTGCCGCTTTTCGCTTACTTGGTTTTGAATTTATAAAATATAAAAAAATACACCGATGAAGTGAGAAATACTCCCAGCCATAACAAAGAGATGCCAAATCAGGTGATTGAATTTAATCTTGTTGTTTGCGTAAAAATAAATCCCGACGGTGTACGCCAATCCACCCAATGCCAAATAAATCAACGCAGCAACTGAAAGTTGTTCAATCAAAGGTTTTATGGCAACAATGGCCATCCATCCCATGGCAGCGTACAAAATCAAAGAAAGTTTTTTGTTTTTGCGCAAAGGTGACAATTTGAATACAAAGCCCAAAACCACCATTCCCCATACAATTCCGAACATTGTCCAACCCATCACGCCTTTTAGTCCGACAAGCATGACCGGTGTGTAAGTTCCGGCTATTAAGAGATAGATGCACAAATGGTCGAAGAGTCTGAGTTTCAGCTTCTTCCTGGGATTTTTGGCCGCATGATAAAAAGTGGATGCGGTATATAGGAAAATCAACCCCAATCCAAAGGCAATTGAACTGAGAATTGCAGTCAGAGAACCACCGACTGAGGAATAATAAATCATAAGAACCAGTGCCGGTATGGATAATAAAGCACCAATTCCATGGGTAATGGTATTCCAGAATTCTTCATTCCTGAGAGATATGTTTTTAAATGTCATCAAAATTCACTTTTATTTTATTGCTTTTTGGATGAGAACAACAAGCTACAATGATTCCCTCTTGTATGTCGGCATCTGTCAGTACAAAATTCTCTCCCAGCTTCACTTCTCCTTCTTCCAGTCTGCACATGCAACTGCTACAGATTCCGCCTTTGCAGGAATACGGAGCGTCAATCCCTTCGTCCAGCGCGGCGTCGAGCAGTGATTTTTTGCCGTTCCACACAAAATTAAAAATTCCACCGTCCAACTGCAGGCTAACCTCTACTTCGGTCGTGTTTTCTATTGCCTGGGTTTTGGCTGTTTCGGGAGGATTGTACAATTCAAAATACACCTTGTGTTCTGACAAACCTGCTTTTATGAATTCGTCGGTAATTTCGCGAATCATCCTGTCCGGACCACAAACCAGCACCTCGTCAATTTCATTGATGTTGATGATGGTATTAAGCAGTCGGTTTATTTTCTCGGCGTTCAATCTTCCTTCATACAATGGATTTTCCTGTTTGTGACGGGTAAAAAACCAGTGCGGAAAAAAATTGTCGGGATAAGCTTGGGTCAGTTGTTCGATTTCTTCTTTGAACATGGTTTCCTTGGGCGTACGGTTGCAGTAAAACAAGTTAAACTGCACTTGATTTTCGGTCTGCAGAGTATATCTGAGGATGCTCAGAACAGGGGTTATTCCGCTGCCTGCAGCAAATGCAAGGACGGTTCTTTTTTTGTCGGGAGCGCTTTTGATGCCAAATTTACCGTTGGGGGTAGAAACTTTCAAAAAATCGCCTTCCTTGAGTTTTGAATTCAAGAAATTGGATACGAAACCGTCTTTGAGCGATTTAATGCCGATGGACAATTTATTATCCAGTGGACTGCTACACAATGAATAATCTCTTCGCACTCCCTCCATTTCAACGGTGATGTACTGACCTGCCTTGAAATTGAATTCCGGTTTCAATTCATCAGGTAAACGAAAATCTATTCTGACTGATTCCTTGGTAAGTTTGGTGATTGACTGAACTTGAAGTTCATGAAATTTCATCGGTGATTGTTATTTTTTTGCAAAGTTACTGAATAAACACTGATATATATGTTCTCCAAATTCTATGCCTACAAATATCTTTCTCTGATAATGTACTCATGGTGTTTGATATGACCGACCATAAAGTAAAACCAAGTTTCGGCATTCATCTGCATTCCGGATGCGGTTCCGATTCTTTCAAGCTCCTCTCGACTGAGCGATTTATAGAGTGAAATACTGCTTTTTCTAACATCAATAAACTCATTAAGTAAATCGTGTATATTTCTACTATTGAATTGGGTAGCAATGACATATTTGTTCTCGTCAAAGCCTGGATTGGGTGTGCTGTCATTTCTTGCAATCCTGAGTGCAACCGCTGCCTTGAGCCTTTCTGTATCTGTATTGTGGCCTACCACTTCATTGATTGTCCATTTTCCGGGCGCATAAGCGAAAAGCAATTTCTCTTCTGGAATTTCTCTGATGAACTTGGGATAAGTTTCCAGTTGCTCCACGAGTTCTGTCAAAACATCGTCATCACACAACCTCAAGTAAGGTACAAAAAACGGAGGGTATTGTTCAATTTTAAATTTCATTTTTGATGTATTTAATCAATAAAAATCAGGGTGTGGACAGCGACAATTGAATGATTTTACCGTTTTGGAATTTGTGTCCGTTTAATCCAAAATTGAATAAATAATTGGCCATTTCTTCGGCGGTAATCGGTGCTTCATATCCGGGAAAAGCTTCCTGAAGCATTTCGGTCTGAACGGCTCCGAGTGCGACACAATTGATTCTTGGTTGATTTTCATTGAATTCCTGTGCCAACAATTCAGTCAGCGTTACGATTCCGGCTTTGGAAGAAGAATAAGCCGCCAATCCCGGGAATTTCACCGATCCTTGCACCGCGCCCATTGTGGTGATATTGACGATGTGTGAATTCGAATTCATTTTATCCAAAACCATCTGAATGATCCGAAACGGCGCTTTGTAATTGACCGCAACCGAATAGTCAATGTCATTTTCCGAAATTTCCGAAAAGGGTTTATTGACGAGAAATCCGGCATTGTTATATAATACATCCACACTTTCCCAGTTTCGCATCGCGCCCGGCAGCATATCCAAATCGCTTTGTTTGGAAATGTCCATCGGGAGAATGATCAATTGGGAATTATTTTCGAAGGCATATAGTTCTTTTAATTTTTCTTCGTTGCGGGAAATTGCCAGTACGCTGTTTCCGTTTTGAAGATGGATTTTGGCCAGTTCGTGACCGATTCCACGGCTTGCGCCTGTTATGATGATGTTTTTTTTCATTTTCGTTTACTTATCTAACTTCTGAAATATCCCTTACCTTCGTGTATGGAAACAAAATTTTCAATATCTGTTCGAATAATTTTGAAATCCACATAACCGTATATACTGTCGCCTTCCTTATATGTTTCCTTATCCAAAATCAATGATTGGAGAATAATTTCTTGTTTAGGTTCATAAAGTATCATAACATCTGTATGCCCTTTTTCTTTAATCAAGAATTTTTTATCTTGGTAGCTAATAGTAAAGCCCTCACCACCAAAACCATTATTATTTCCACAATATACTACCAGCTTTTTCTTGTGAAAGTGTGATCTGCATTTAGTTTTAGCTTCAACTGCCTCATTAAATTCTGGATACTCAATCGTATAATGAATGTCACTGGATTTTTTGAAAATCGCATCATTTTTGCTCCAAGAATCAAAATCAAAAAGTTCATTTTGAAAATCTAATTTTTTAAATTCAGGATTAAACTTCAATTCTGAATCAATTTTAACGGATTCCCATTTTTTTGAAGTACTACAACTATTAACCAATATAAGAACAAAAAATATTAAAAAGAATTTCATTTGCAATTAAAATCGGAGAGTTTCAAATTTACGAATTAAATCCAATTCCGCGGCTTGCGCCTGTTATGATGATGTTTTTTTTTATCATGAATTTGTGTGTAAATTTTCAATCAATTCTTCAATTGTTTCAAAAATTTGATTATCAAAATACAATTTATTCTGAAACAAATTTATCTCAAATTCTGAATTTTCGGCAATTTCAAACCCATTCCGTTCCAAAGCCTGTTTCACCCAATAAGCCAAATCGCTTCCATCACTTATCAGATTGACCGATTTATTTTTCGGATGATGAAATTTAAAATTTCCGGTTTGGTAATCAAATTTGATTTGTTCTTGCGATAATTTTTCAAAAATCCTTTGTTCGTAAGCAATCTGCTCCGGAAATCCTGCATGAAAATTTCCGTTGTCAATCCACCAAAGTTGGGTAGAATTCTGCAATAATAATTCAATCTGATGCGAAGCCACAATGAAAGTTTTGCCTGTTTCCCGGGATAATTTATAAATCAATTCAAAAATCTTAAACTGATTTTCAATGTCGAGATGCGAAGTCGGTTCGTCCATGATGACGATTTGAGTATCCTGCACCAAAGTGCGCGCAATCATCGCCATTTGAAGCTGTCCGTCGCTGAGTTCATTTGCCAAACGATTTTTCAGATGTGGAATTCCCACCATTTCGAGTGCATTTTCAATCAGATTAATTTCTGTTGAATTTAATTTCGAAAATCCGGATTGATAAGGAAGTCTTCCCAAAGCGACCATATCGAAAACAGAAATTCCGGGCGTTTGACTAAGTCGTGAAAAAACCACTGCGATTTCTCGTGCCCTTTTTTGAACATCCCAATGCTGAATATTTTCCGAATTGATTTCGATTTTACCATTTAAAACGGGTAATAAACCCAAAATGGATTTGATGAGCGTACTTTTTCCCGAACCGTTTTTTCCGGCCAAACCAACGAGTTCGCCCTTTTTTACCACAACCGAAATTCCGGAACAAACCGCTTGGGAATATCCGACTGAAAGATTTTTGATATGGATGAATTCATTGTTCATTTCAGTACAATTTACATCGAATATTGTTTTCGGTTCATCAAAATGCTCATCACAATCGGTGCTCCGATGAGCGAAGTAATGATGTTAATCGGCAAAGTTCCATTCGGAAAAATCTGTGAAATCCACAGAAATAATAGCATCGACAAAATTCCCGTCAGGACCACCAAACTATATAATTGTATGATTTCGGTTCGTTTGAATAAAATCCGGCAAATGTGCGGAATGGCCAATCCAATAAATGCCACCGGACCCACAAAAGCCGTTGCGGAAGCGGTTAAAATGGCAGAAGAAATCAAAATCAGCCAGCGTGTTTTTTTGATGTTTACGCCCATTGTATGCGCATAATTTTCGCCCAAACGCATTCCCGAAATTCCTTTAAAACTCAAAATGGAAATCAAAATTCCAACTAAAACCATCAATGAAAAGACCAAAATTTGCGTCCAGGAAAGTCCGGACATCGAACCAAAAGTCCAGATGAGATAGGTTTTGATTTTTTCGGAGGGAGCGAAAAACTGAAGCACTCCGATCAGCGCCGAAGCCAGCCCTGCCACCATCATCCCGACGATGATCAATCCCGCTGTGGAATTTAATCTTGAAGAAAAGAAAACGATGATCATCAGCCCCAGCATGGCACCACAAAATGAAGCCAGACAAAGCAACCAAGGATTATTCAGCATGGAACTCAATCCCAAAACGGAAGAAAGAAAAATCACCATTCCCACGCCCAGACCCGAAGCGGAAGTTATTCCCAAAACCGATGGATCGGCCAATGGATTTCTGAACAATTCCTGTAACAAAAGTCCGCTTACCGGAAGTGCAATTCCCGCTAAAATTGCTGCAATCGTTTTGGGAAGTCTGAAATCGAGAATCAACTGAGCGGCAACCGGATTTTGTCTCCAATCCAAAAGTCTGATGTCTGAGGAGCCTATGTTCAGATTGAGCAGTATGCCGAGAACAATCATAAAAATCAATAAGAGAACTGTGATATTAAATTTCAAACTTTTGGTGTTTGAAGCAAAGATAAAAAACAATGACAGATGAGCGGTTGGAGCGGATTAAAAATTGAGTTCTTTCACATCCAGCCTAAGGTTGGCATGGGTACGGATGACCACAGTAATGTAATCTTCAAACAACAGGATTTGTTCGGGTTTTAATTCTAATACCCTTCCTTTAAGAAAAATACCTGGATAATATTCTTTGTTAAAACTAAGAAGCAGGCCTTTTTTTGCCTCATCTTCTATTTCGCTGAGTGGAATGCCGTACTCCTCCACAATGGTTTTTCTGATTTTTCCTTTAAAAAACAGCAGAGCAGCTTTATGAAGCAGATTGCTTGTTTTCACCTTGAGTCTTGAATTTCGGAGTTTGATTTTTCGTGATTTTTCATCATAATAAGGCTTTCCACTGATGATTATCTTTCCCTTTAGCTCGCCACTTGTATCTACTTCGATGGCTATTTCCTGATGCTCATAATACACTTTGATGTCATCAATTCTGACCATTTTGTTTTCTGCCATTTCAAATTCATAATTCACGAATTGTTGCCTCGCAATGTTTGTGGCTTGTTCATAAGGGACATTGGCTGTGGTTCTGAGATGGAAATTCCTGGGCGATTCTTCCATTAAATTAAAATCAGGTAAATCCATTGCCAACGGAGAGGGAGCGGGAATGTATCCTACGAAGGTTTCAGAAAACAGCTTGATGGAGATATCGGTTTTAATTAATTCCGGATTAATTTTCACAGGCGACATATCCACCGAAAAAGGAGTGAGTTTCAACCAGCTATTGTATTCTTCAGAAATCTGAAAAGGCATGGTAAATTGATTCCAGATATTTAACAAATGTGGCTTCAATTCAATGCTTTCGGCAATGTTTTTATCGATGACTGTGGTAAATTCTTGTTGTTTCTCTTTGAGTGAAGATTCCACAAGAGTTGTAATCGGGATTCTTACACCGCCGAAGTTCAACACTGGTTTTTCAATCCATTCGAATCCGTGGTCAATGGTGTAGGAAGCAATCGTCCAATCATTTTTGAAAACCACTGATGCAATGAATTTCATTTTCACTTCAAAATTTGTTTTCTGATATGCGTAATGGCCAAATGCGCCATAGCCTTTTTCTGCCCATATTTTCAGTGGAACGCTTATCAGCAAGTTATTGCCTTTCTGAGCGGTCAGTGAGATTTCTCCGTTTTTGATTACTTTGACTTTGAACTGGTCATTGTCGTTGTCCGTAAATGAATTGTCTTCATAAATGACGCCTTTCACCGATTTATTTATCAATGAATTGATTTCGGTAAGTGGTATAGAAATCGGAACATTAATATAGGTTTCAATTTTTGGGAATGAATACGACTGCTCTTGTGCACTGATTTTCAAATTGTAGCACAACAAAAAAATACAGAAAAGTAATGAAAACTCTTTCATAATGACTGTACGAGCACAGTTCAATCAATATTTATTCCGATTTATTTTTATTCTATCCGTTCATTGATAATTTGTTCCACCGACTCGGGGTTTAGCAAGGTTGAAATATCGCCCAAGCTATCGAATTCCGATGAAGCGATTTTTCTAAGTATCCTTCGCATGATTTTTCCTGAGCGGGTTTTGGGCAATGCTTCCACAAATTGAATTTTATCGAGTTTGGCAATGGGACCTACAAAATTTGCGATGTAATCGTTGATTTCTCTCCTCAGGTTATTTTTGTCCCTGACTTCTCCGGTTTCTTTGAGCATTACATAACCATACAATGCGTTTCCTTTGATGTCGTGCGGATAACCCACTATGGCTGATTCAGCTACTGCCGGGTGTTCGTTGATTGCATTTTCGATGGGTGCAGTACCGATGTTGTGTCCCGACACAATGATGACATCGTCAATCCGTCCGATGATTCTGTAATAACCGACTTCGTCTTTGAGTGCACCATCGCCCGAAAAATATTTTCCTCTGAATGCAGAAAAATAAGTATCGAGAAACCTCTGATGATTTCCCCAAATGGTTCTTGCCATTCCTGGCCATGGAAATTTGATGCAAAGACTTCCTTCTTCGTGGTGGTTTTCAATTTCATTTCTTTTGTTGTTCATCAACACCGGTTGTATTCCCGGCAGCGGCATGGTGGCATAAGTCGGTTTGGTGGGTGTGATGAACGGCAGTGGTGAAATCAGAATACCTCCGTTTTCGGTTTGCCACCAAGTGTCCACAATAGGACATTTTTGTTTGCCGATATTGTTGTTGTACCAATGCCAAGCTTCCTCATTGATGGGTTCTCCCACCGAACCCAATACTCTGAGTGATGACAAATCATGTGAGTCAACAAAACTCAGGCTTTCTTTGGCCAGTGCACGGATGGCGGTAGGAGCAGTATATAGCTGAGTAACTTTGTGCTTGTCCACCACATCCCAGAATCTGCCTGAATCTGGATAAGAAGGAATGCCTTCAAAAAGTATAGTGGTGGCACCGTTCAGCAGTGGTCCGTAAACGATGTAGGAATGGCCTGTAATCCATCCGATATCGGCAGTACACCAAAAAACATCTTTTTTTCTATAATTAAATACATTTTGGAAAGTATAAGCTGTGTAAATCATATACCCGGCTGTGGTGTGTACCATTCCTTTGGGTTTGCCGGTCGAACCCGAAGTGTAAAGCACAAAAAGCGGGTCTTCGGCGTCCATGATTTCAGACACAAAATCTTCTGAAGCATTGTCCAACAATGGTTGAAGCCATTGGTCTCTGCCCTGCTCCAACGGGATTTCTGAGTGGATTCGCTTTACGACCAAAACACTTTCAACCGTTGGGCAACTTTTGAGGGACTCGTCTGCAATTCCCTTTAAGTCAATTGTTTTACTACCTCTAAAACCACCGTCAGCGGTAATCAACATTTTGCATTCCAAATCCTGAATTCTGGACGAAAGTGAGCTGGCTGAAAATCCTGCAAACACCACCGAGTGGATGGCTCCTATTCTTGCACAGGCGAGCATGGCCACCGGGAGTTCCGGAATCATTGGGAGATATATACAGACACGATCTCCTTTCTTGACGCCATTGTCTTTGAGTACATTGGCCATTTTACAAACCCTTTTGTGCAATTCACTGTAACTTATGTGTTCTGCCGGTTCTTCAGGATTGTTCGGTTCAAAAATAATGGCGGTTTTGTCTCCGTTTTTGTTCAGATGACGATCCAGACAATTGCGGCTCATGTTGAGTTTTCCGTTTAGAAACCATTTGACATCACCGTTCAGCATGTCGTTGTGCAAAACTTTGTCCCATTTCTGGTACCAAATAAAATTTTTCTCGGCTATATTTCCCCAGAAATTTTCTGGGTCTTTGACGGATTTTTTGTAAGCTTTGATATATTGCTCAAGGTTTCTGATTTTGTAATAATTCATTTGAGTAGATTTTTGGATAAATTTAGATAATTTCGGTTTTAAGTCAAAATATGAAACGGGCTTTCTTATTGGTTGTAGCAAAAATAAGGGAATAATCCCCTCTAAATTTAGTGCATTTACCTTGCAATGATTTGAAATTATTGTTGGAATTTTGTAGTGTTAAAAAAGTTAAAGACATTTTTAAAGTGTTCTTTGAATTACTTAAAGTAGATTTATTTACAACTTGTCCCTAACTACTTACTATCTATAACTTTCTCATGAGAGTGTGATTTAAATTTTAAATCATGCTCTTTTTTTGTTTAATACAGCTTGGGAGCGCATTCATACCTTCTTTTTCGTTCGGAATATCTTTTTTAACTTTAACCTATGAGAACAATTCCAAAAGAAGCATTGGTTTTTCTGGATAAATTAAGGAAAAACAACAACCGTGAGTGGTTCAATTCACATAAAGAAGATTTCAAAGTCATTGAAAATCAAATGAAAGGATTCTATCAGGAAGTGGGAAGACTGATGAAAGAACACGATGATATTTCTGAAATAAAAGCATATAGAATCTATAGAGACATTCGGTTTTCGAGGAAAGACAATACGAATGGTCGGCGAATTTGTTACAGCAAAAAAGACACGAACAAAAAATGGTCAGCTGATGAAGTTTGGTACTTTCTTCGATGCTGAAGGTGATTTTTTTGACACCGTTCATTTTCCGGCTTCACTCAAAAAATATCCGCTGCGCGGCGAGGGTCTTTATTTGCTTGAAGGAAAAGTAGTGGTCGATTTTGGCTTTCCGTCGCTGGAAGTCAGTCGTTGCGGTAAAATCGGGTTGAAGAAAGATCCGAGAAGTGAGTGAAAAAGAAAACCTTCCCGCAACCGGAAGGTTTCCTTTGGGCAAATCCAAGATAATGTTAATTCATCGTACAAGTCGCACAGCCAGTACAGTAATAGGTCACATTGCCCAAAATTGAAACTTTCTCAAGTTTGCAACTTCCTCCCTGAGAGCCTCCACTACAACTACAGGAAGAAGGAGCCTCAGATCCGGAAATTGCATGAGTGTTTAAATTAGGTAACAGTTCCAGAAAACCGGCATCATTTGGAATTATAATTCCTATTTCAAATCCATAAAGTAAAACTTTGGCATACAGATACTGATCAGGATTATAAATACCGGATTCAAAATCGGGTTTTTCAATATTTTCATAAAGGAAATCATAGGTTCTTTTGATTTCTTCTTTAACTTCATTTACTCTGAAAAAACCTTCCATACCATCACTTGATAAGCTTGCTTTCTTTTGAGAAATATTTGCATCCAGCATATCATTATTTGCATTTAACACTCCAACTATTTGAAGATTTGGCCTTTCGGTTGACACAGCACTGCCAACACATGAGCCTGTACAGGTGCTTTGCAGACATCCATATCCAAACTTTTTATTGTAGAAGACCGTACAACTTCCTCCATTCTTACAAGTACAGGAATAACCGCCACCTTTGTTTGACAAAATATATTCTCCCGATTCCACATTTTTAAGCAGAAAAATATATTCTTTCGGCAATTCAAAAATAACTTCATTCTTTTGTTCATTCGTATAGTACCAATGTGTCCCTTCAGGCAGATAAATGTTATCTCCCAAAAGGGTTTCTTCTTCAAGAAAACCTTCTTTGAGTTCCACCGATTTCATCTGTTCAGTGTTTTCAGTAACTTCTTCTAAATCCGAACAGGAAGTAACCGTAGTCATCATTGCCATCAACATGATAAACAATGAAATAAAAACCTTATTTTTCATGATTTAAAGATTTAATTAATGCTTACTTTCAGTTATTTAAAGTCGCTGTTTCAGCTTTCCCGACTTAAATATCAATCAGAATCTTCCAATTCAAAAATTTCATTTACCGTTTTTCCAAATACTTTAGATATTTTCAGTGCCAACACAGTGGACGGTACATATTTCCCCAATTCCAGTGCGTTGATGGTCTGTCTGCTCACATTGACCTTTTCGGAAAGTTCAGCCTGTGTCAAATTGGCTATCGCTCTTTCAATTTTTAATCTGTTCTTCATTGAATTCTTTATTGTATTTATAAACCGACCATCTGAAACGTATGATGAAAAACAGCAGATTTGAAAACATTGCAATCATCAAAACATACAAAAACGGTAAACCGTAAAACAAAAGATAGCAAGCCAACAGTATGAAATAATTAAAGTAAGTTGCCCATGCCAGGCTTTCCAATCTGATTTGCCGGGTCATTTCATCTTCAATCCTTTCTTTTGAAAAAGCATAAACAATTCCGGAAATAATGAGCAAAATAAATAAAACTTCATCCAGGGTTTCATTGTAAATAAATTTAAACCAATGAGTCGATAAAATAATCGTCTCACTGTATTCGCCATATACCGGCTGACCGTTTCCTGCGATTGCAAAAACAGGCATTTCAGGATTGATCTTTGAAAACAGATCGCTGTCAATAACAAAAACAGTCAGAAGCAAAAGACTTAAAAGAAATATTAATCCGCTAACATTTCTGAATCTGTGAGGAAATAAGAACCTTTCTTTCATTGCAAAAGTATTTTATGGAAGCAAATGTAAAGTTTATTTTACATTATAGCAAGTATTTTTTACTTTTAATTGATTTATTTAATTTGAGATCAAATAAATTCCATTTGAAATTCGCTTAAAACAACAGCAAAAGCGAGTTTCAGAAACCATTGAAATATTCTGCTTCATTCAAAATTTCTTTTTTAACTTTAGCCTATGACAACAGTTCCAAAAGAAGCATTGGTTTTTCTGGATAAATTAAAGAAAAACAACAACCGTGAATGGTTCAATGCACACAAAGAAGAATTCAAGACGCTGGAAACCCAAATGAAGGCTTTTTATCTGGAAGTTGAGAAACTGATGAAGAAGCATGATGATATTTCTGAATCAAAAGCGTACAGAATTTACAGAGACATTCGTTTTTCAAAAGACAAAGCCCCTTTCAAACATCATTTTGCAGCTTATTTCGGCAGACGAAAACCCGAATTGCGCGGCGGTTATTATCTGCATATCGAGCCGGGCGGAAATTCGATGATCGGTGCCGGATTTTGGAATCCGGTCAAAGACGATGTGGATCGTGTGAGAAAGGAATGGGAAACGGATGCGACAGAAATCAGAAAAATTCTTTCTGACAGGAATTTTATAAAAATATGGGGCAAAATGGAAGGCGAACAGCTGAAATCTTCACCCGCCGGATACAGCCGTGAAAATCCGAATATTGACCTGATCAATTACAAACAATGGCTTTTCAGACATTCATTTACAGACAAAGAAGTGCTTTCTCCGGATTTTGCAAAAAAGGTGGACAGCGGCTACAAAACCATTCGTCCATTTTTTGATTATATGTCAGAGGTATTGACCACAGATTTGAATGGAGTTTCGCTGATTTAAAAAAATTGAAATTTATTTCTCAACGACGTATTTTGACGTATTGGCGGCCTAATTTTGTATCACTAATTTATTCATAATAACAAAAAATTACCCAACCGACCTTTCATGCAAAACTCGGACTTTCATTAGAATTTTCGGGTTTTGCTATTTTAATAAACCGGTTTTTAGCCGAGATCATAAATCTCCATAATGTCTTTGAGCTCCTTCTCCATATTGATTTTCAGATCGATCAGTTGGCCGGAATGAATGTCAAACACCCAGCCGTAAACATGAATATTTCTTTCTTTGTAGGCTTTTTGAACCGATGCGATTTTGATCAGATTGATGCATTGTTCCTGTACATTGAGCTCAACCAGCCGATTGTATCTTTGATTCTCATCAGAGATTGAATTCAGTTCATCTTTGTGTATTCTGTACACATCACGGATATTTCTCAGCCATGGATTCAGTATGCCTAGGTCTTTTGGCTGCATAGCCGCTTTTACACCGCCGCAGAAATAATGACCGCAGATCACCAGATGTTCAACATTCAGATGATTGACTGCAAAGTCAACCACAGAATTCATATTCAAATCCGTGC
>ENA-UOVV01000237-UOVV01000237.1-compost-metagenome-genome-assembly--contig:-NODE-237-length-79457-cov-21.645362_pt1 | contig 79457 bp, 70 predicted proteins | sample MGYA00238155_ERZ761577 | MGnify/ENA primary metagenome ERZ761577 (study PRJEB28898, sample SAMN06268775) | compost metagenome | isolation source: Emeryville, CA | place: USA:Emeryville, CA | collected... | reverse complement strand
GGTGGCGGGCGGACGGAATCATCGATTCGGGCCGACGCTGGACGGCCATTCGTGACCGACCCGCCCTTGAGTCGCACGCGGCGGGGTAAAGAGCACCTACGCCGTGACAAGGTCTAGATACGACGAAGTCCTGGTGAAAGTTGCCTCTCACCAGGACCTTTTGTCGGGCTGACAGGATTTGAACCTGCGACCCCTTGACCCCCAGTCAAGTGCGCTACCAAGCTGCGCCACAGCCCGTTACGCCGCGAACGGCGCCGCTCAATGTTACCCGACCGTTCCGGCTGTCTGTGCCACCTCACGCGCACTCCCCTGCACCGCCGTCTGCCGCATCGTCACCGACTCAAACCTCCCAAAACGGCGCATATCGCTCCGCCTACAGCGAATCGCCTATTCCCCTGAGCCGCCCATAACGCACAAAGGGGGCGTGTCGTTCCCGCGCATTTTCGAAACTCTCGTGCTTACGGTCGACACGTGGCAAACCCGCCACCGAAAGGAGACCGTCATGACCACAGCAACTCAGACCATCGATGTCAATGTCCCGCTGTCCGTGGCGTACAACCAGTGGACGCAAATGGAGTCATACCCGCGCTTCATGAGCGGTGTTGAGTCCGTCCAACAGCTGGACGACGCACGTACCCATTGGAAACTCAACGTGGGCGGCGTGACCCGTGAATACACGGCACGCATTACCGACCAGGTTCCCGACTCACACATCGCGTGGGAGTCCGAAGGCGAAGTTACTCAGAACGGGCGTGTCTCGTTCCAAGCGACCGGCGACGACCGTTGCCGCGTTGAACTCTCGCTCGAATGGGACCCGGAAGGTTTCGTGGAGAACGCCGGAGCCACGATGCGTCTTGATGACGCACTCGTCGATGATTCCTTGTCGAAGTTCAAGGAACTCATCGAGTCTCAGGGATTTGAAGAGGGCGCATGGCGCGGCGAGATCCATGACGGCTCCGCCCCGCGGACGTCCGGCGCTGAGGACCTGTAGTCCTTCGCCTCGTTCGCACATCGGCGGGCGTCTCGCTCTTCGGGGCGGGACGCCCGTCGTGCGGGTCGCGCGTGGGCCCTTGGTCCCCACGAAATGTGTTCTCCTGGGGCAACCTGGAGGGGACGGCAACGGGGCCGTCCGGTGACGTTAAGAGCGTGACATGGCTAAGTACGTTTACGACTTCAGCGAAGGGAACAAGGACCTCAAGGACTTGCTCGGTGGCAAAGGCGCCAACCTGGCAGAGATGACAAACCTTGGGCTTCCGGTTCCTCCGGGTTTCACCATCACGACGGAAGCCTGTCGGTGGTACATGCAGACCGGACATGTGCCGCCTGAACTGCGCGTCCAGGTGACGATGGCGGTGCGAACCCTTGAAGACACCTTGGGGCGGGGCTTCGGCGATGTGCAAGATCCCCTTCTCGTCTCGGTGCGGTCGGGGGCGAAGTTCTCGATGCCCGGAATGATGGAGACGGTCCTCAACGTCGGCCTCAATGACGCATCGGTGCACGGCCTTGCGGAGTTCGCGGGCGATGAGCGCTTTGCATGGGACTCCTACCGTCGCCTCATCCAGATGTTCGGCAAGACGGTGCTCGACATCGACTCCGACCTCTTTGCCGATGCCCTCGACGCGAAGAAGAAGGCCGCAGGCGTCAAGGGCGACACCGAGCTGAGCGCGCAGGCACTCCACGAGCTCGTCGACGAGTTCAAGGCGATCGTGCGCGATCAGTCCGGCCGTGAGTTCCCGCAGCATCCGCGCGAGCAGCTCGACCTCGCCATCGAGGCGGTCTTCAACTCATGGAACACCGAACGGGCCCGGCTGTATCGGCGCCGGGAACGCATTTCCGACGACCTCGGCACCGCGGTCAACGTCGTCGCGATGGTCTTCGGCAACCTTGGAGAGGGTTCCGGTACCGGCGTGTGCTTCACCCGCGACCCCGCAACGGGAGTTCAGGGCGACTACGGCGACTACCTGGCGAATGCGCAGGGTGAGGATGTCGTGGCCGGCATTCGCAACACCTTGCCCCTTGCCGAGTTCGAGCGGATCGACCCCGAAGCGTATGCAGAGCTCAAGCAGGCGATGCGCCGTCTGGAGAACCACTATCGCGACCTCTGCGACATCGAGTTCACCGTGGAACGCGGCAAGCTGTGGATGCTTCAAACCCGTGTTGGCAAGCGCACCGCGGCTGCGGCCTTCCGTATCGCCTATCAGCTTGTCGACGAACACCTCATCACGCTCGATGAAGCACTTGAACGCGTCACTGGCGAGCAGCTGAGCAAGTTGATGTTCCCGCAGTTCGACCCCAACGCGGAGCGGACGACGCTGGCAAAGGGCATGGCCGCATCTCCCGGCGCCGCTGTCGGCGAGGCCGTCTTCTCCTCGGCCCGCGCCCAGGAACGCGCCGCCGAAGGCGCAAGCGTCATCTTGGTTCGTCGTGAGACGAACCCCGATGACCTGGGCGGCATGATGGCGGCGGTCGGCGTCCTCACGTCTCGAGGCGGCAAGACGTCGCACGCGGCGGTGGTGGCACGCGGAATGGGCACCACATGCGTGGTGGGCGCCGACGCTCTTCAAGTCGACGCTCAGGCGTGCCAGTTCAGCGTGGGCAAGAAGGTGGTGAAGGAAGGCGATGTCATCGCGATCGACGGATCGACTGGCGAGATCTTCCTTGGCGACGTTCCGGTCGTCTCATCACCTGTGGTCCGTTACCTCGAGGACGGCCTTGAAGCGGCACTTGCCGAGATCCCTATCGACGATGTCGACACCCAGGAGCTTGTCAACGCGGTGCATGCAATCCTCACGCACGCGGACACGACTCGCCGGCTCGAGGTCTACGCGAATGCGGACACCCCAGAGGATGCTCGCCGTGCGCGGCGCTGGGGCGGGCAGGGCATCGGCCTATGCCGCACCGAGCACATGTTCCTTGGCGATCGTCGTGTTCTCATCGAGCACCTCATTCTTGCCCAGACCGATGAGGAGCGTCAGGCGGCGCTCGACGCACTGTTGCCGCTCCAACGCGACGACTTCACCCACATCCTTGAGGAGATGGACGGGCTTCCCGTCACAATCCGCCTCATCGACCCGCCGCTTCATGAGTTCTTGCCTGACCTCACTGACCTGTCGGTCAAGGTCGCCCTGGCGCACGCTCGCGGCGACTCAGGGGACGAGGTCGACAGGGACGTGACGCTCCTTGCAGCGGTGCGACGCATGCATGAGGCCAACCCGATGCTCGGCTTGCGCGGCGTGCGTCTCGGAATCGTCATTCCGGGCCTGTTTGCGCTTCAGATCCGAGCGATCGCCGAAGCACATGCCGCACGACTCAAGGCGGGAGGCTCGCCGCACGCCGAGATCATGATCCCGCTTGCCGCCTCGGTCATGGAGCTTCACCTCATCCGCGATGAGGCCGAGCATATCCTTGCGGATGTCGCCGCCGAACAGGGCGTGGACCTCCACATCCCAATCGGCGCAATGATCGAGCTCCCGCGGGCCGCCCTCACCGCGGATCGGATGGCCGATGTCGCAGAGTTCTTCTCCTTCGGCACGAATGACCTCACCCAGACGACGTGGGGCTTCTCTCGTGACGACGTTGAAGGGGCCTTCTTCAACCCGTACACCGAGAAGGGCGTGTTCAGCGTCTCGCCGTTTGAGTCGATTGACGTTCAAGGCGTCGGCGAACTCGTCAGCATCGCGGTGGAGCGCGGCCGCTCCACTCGGCCAGACCTGCGTCTGGGTGTATGCGGTGAGCACGGTGGGGACCCGGACTCGATTCACTTCTTCAATGGCGTGGGGCTCGACTACATCTCGTGCTCACCATTCCGTATCCCGGTGGCCAGGCTTGAAGCTGGCCGCGCATCCGTAGCTGGCAACCAATCAGACACGCGCTAGCAACAGCCCATACGGATGCACAGCCGCCCCCGCCGCACAACGGTGGGGGCGGCTTTTGTCGTCACTGACACGCGGCGCTACTTGCGACCGCGCTTGTCGCGCACCCGGACGTTGATGTGAATCGGCGTTCCCGTGAACTCGAAAGTCTCCCGCAGGCGGCGCTCGATGAAGCGTCGGTACTGCGGGTCGAGGAAGCCGGTGGTGAACAAGACGAAGGTGGGTGGACAGGTTCCAGCCTGAGTTGCGAAGAGAATCTTCGGCTGACGCCCGCCACGCACCGGGTGTGGGTGCTCAGCCACGAGTTCGCCAAGGAAGGTGTTGAGCTTGCCAGTCGAGATGCGGCGATCCCAGTTGGTGAGCGCGACGTCCATCGCACGCTTCAGCCGGTTGGTGTGCCAACCGGTGAGCGCTGAAAGGTTGACACGCGGTGCCCATGTGAGGTGCGTGAGTTCCTTGTCCCACGATCGCTCGAACAGGAAGCGCTCTTCTTCACCGACAAGGTCCCACTTATTGACGACGATGACGAGGGCACGTCCGGCAGAAATGACATCCGAGAGAATGCGCAGATCCTGCTCGGTGAGCGGCACCGACGCATCGACGAGGACAAGGGCGAGCTCGGCACGTTCGATTGCGGCTGCCGATCGCAAAGAGGCGTAGTAGTCGGCGCCTCGGGTGAGGTGCACGCGCCTGCGGATGCCCGCGGTGTCGATGAAGGTGAACTGCTCGTCCTCGATCGCGATGAGCTCGTCAACTGGATCGCGGGTGGTGCCAGCGAGCTCGTTGACGACGACACGCTCACTGCCTGCGAGACGGTTGAGGAGCGATGACTTGCCGACGTTTGGACGCCCCACGAGTGCGATCCGACGCGGCGCACCCTCGTCGTCCACCATCGGCATCTCCGTGGGAAGCATTGCGAGGGCGGCATCGAGCATGTCGCCCGTGCCGCGTCCGTGAAGGGCAGACACCGGGAACGGCTCGCCCAGGCCCAGGCTCCACAGCGCCGCGGCCTCAAGCTCGGCCTGCGGGCCGTCGACCTTGTTTGCAACAAGGAGGACAGGCTTCTTCGTCTTGCGCAGCAGCTTCACCACTTGCTCGTCGGTCGCTGTCGCGCCCACGGTCGCGTCGACGACGAACATGAGCGCATCGGCAATGTCCATCGCCGCTTCGGCCGCTTGTGCAACCGACAGATCGATGCCGCTGACGTTGTGCTCCCAGCCGCCCGTGTCCATCAGGAGGAAATCGCGTCCCGCCCACTCAGCGCGATACGTGACGCGGTCGCGCGTCACACCCGGGGTGTCTTCGACAACGGCCACGCGTCGTCCAACAATACGGTTGACAAGCGTCGACTTGCCGACGTTGGGGCGGCCGACGATCGCAAGGACTGGAAGCGCTTCACGCTGTTCAATCGTGGGGCCTTCAAGCGCGAGCAGGTCCTCTTCGCTCAGTTCATACGACTCGAGGCCTGCGCGCAGTGCCGCCTCACGAATCTCGTCGAGGCTCTCGGGAGCGTCAGACGGTGCCGGGACGCCGAACTCCTCTGTCTCGTCACTCATGTGCGTCCTCACTCTCGGATGGCGATGCGTCGCCGTCAGGCATCGTCAAGTCGGTGTGCGCCACGGTGTGGCGCACCTGCTCTTGGAGCATCCGATCGACCTCGCTCGCAGCCCATTCTTGACGCTTGCGCCCGGTCAACTCAGTGGGAACGTCAAGATGACGCGCCTCCCCAAAGGCCACCACCATACGCCGTCTGGGCCGCGGCCAGTGACTCACTGACTCCCCGGTTCGCCTCGTTCCCACGATCGCTGTGGGCACGATCGCGGCGCCAGAGCGCACCGCAAGCCATGCGGCGCCACCGTAGGTCTCTTGAGCGTGGCCCGCACCCCGATGGCCTTCCGGGAACACTCCCACGACACCGCCTCGTTGCAGCACGGCCATCGCTCTGCTCAACGCTTCGCGCCCCGATCCGTCGACAGAGATCTGCCCGGCAGGACGAAGAACGAGACCCAAAGGCCCCTTCATCATCGCTGCCTTGATGAGGAAATGAGAAGGTCGGGGAATCACCCCGTGCACGATGGGGCCGTCGGGCAAGCCGATGTGGTTGGCGATGACAAGAACCGGTCCGGACTTCGGAATGTGGCGCCGACCCCGTACGTCGGTATTCCAGTACACCCGAGCAAGGAAACGTCCAATCCACCGGGACCACGTGGGCCCCCAGCGGGATGGAGCGTTCGTCACGCCGACACCTCGTCAGCCAGGCGCAAGACCGCGTCCACCACCTCATCGACCGTCATGGACGTCGTATCGATCGTGACAACGCCGTCCGCCGCGACATGAAACTCAACGACGGTGGAGTCTTGAGCATCGCGGCCGATGACGGCCTCGCGCACAGTCGCAGGGTCGGCCCCCTCCCCTGCTCTCCGCGCGATTCGCACCTCTTCATCGGCCGTCAGCAGGATGCGCACTTCGGCATCGGGTGCCACAACGGAGGTCACATCCCGGCCCTCGGCGACAACGCCGCGGTGCTCGCGTGACACATCGATGAGATTGCGTTGGACCGCCCGCAAGACGGCACGCGCATCGAGATTTGTCGCCACCTTCGACACGACGAGCGAAATCGTGTCCGTGTGAAGCTGAGAGGTGACGTCTTCACCGTCAAGCAGCACCCGCGGATCGGTGGGGCTCAGGCGCATCTCGACGTTCATGGTCGCGAGCATGGCCGTCACATCATCTTTCGAACTGAGGTCGACACCTTCGCGCAAGCAGTACAGCGCCCCCACACGGTACGTGGCACCAGTGTCGAGGTAGTCGAGTCCGCGTTTGCGGGCGACCTCCCGGGACACCGTCGACTTGCCCGTGCCAGCCGGGCCGTCAATAGCGATCACGAGGCTCATGAGCCGGCCACCACCCATCCACCTTCTTCGAGCGCCTCGACAAGTTCGGGCACCCGCTGCGGGAGCACCCACAGCGTCGTCAGACCGACGGGCTGACGCGGCGAGTGCTCAATCGACAAGTCTTCAACGTTCACACCGACGCCCGCCGTGTCCGACAGCAATCGCAACAGGTGTCCGGGCTCGTCGGGAACGATGACCGTGACCGCTTCCCACTCACGCTTCGCGCCGCCATGCTTGCCTGGAATGCGTGCGACTTCGCGACGCCCTCTCTCAATCAGCTCGGCCATCGCAGCGCCGATGTCGTCCGCCTCCCGCACCTCATTGAGAGCGTCCACGATGTTGCCAAGCGTCTGCTCGATTGCCTCACGATTGAGGCGGGCGATATCGGTCCACATCTCGGGCGCTGAGCCCGCAATGCGCGTCACGTCTCGAAGGCCCGGCCCCGCCAGCGCCACATCGGCCTCGCCGAGAGGTCCGAGCGCCGCTGCGACTGCCGACGCTGCCGCCTGGGGGGCGTGTGAAACCCGGGCCACCGCGAGGTCGTGGTCGTGTGCGGGCATCTCGACGGCGTCGGCCTGCAGAGCGTCGGCGACACGGCGCACGAGAGCGACCGACTCGGGCGTCGCATCGCCTGCGCTGATCACCCACGGCCGGGCGCGGAAGAGATCGCCCTGGGCGGCAAGTGCGCCCGACACCTCTCGCCCTGCCATGGGGTGAGAGCCGACGTAACGGGGACTCGACCCCGATGCACGAGCCGCCTTCAGGACGGGCGCCTTCACACTCGCCACATCGGTGACAACAGCATTCGGGAAGCGCTCAAGCGCCTCCGGCACGAGTCGGAGCGTCACTGACGGTGGCGCAGCCACGATGACCAGTTGCGGCTCCGCAAAAGGCGTCGCGCCACCCGCACCGATGCTGCGGGCAAGGAGTTCAGCCTCTGGATTCGCGTCCTCGATGGTGACGGTCCAACCTTCAGCGCTGAGACCAATGCCGATCGAGGCTCCGATAAGGCCAGCGCCGATGATGTGCGTAGACGGTGTCGTGGCCATTACTGCGCGAGGTCCCGGCGCAACGAAACCGCATCATGCAAGTAGACATGCACGATCTGGTCGCGAGACGCCTCCGTCTCGATATGCATCATCACGCGCACCACTTGCTGGAGCGCGCCGGGAACGGCCATCTCTTGCCCGCACATGAGCGGGACCGCCCCGAAGCCAAGTTGACGTGCCGCAGCGGCGGGGAAATCACTCGTGATGTCTGGGGTGCACGTGAAGAACGCGGAGATCACGTCGTCAGGCGTCAGCGAGTTCTCTCGCAATATCGCTTCGACAAGCTCTTGAGTGCGCTGATGAAGGTGGTCTCGCTCGTCGATTTCGAGCGTTGTCGCCCCCCGGATTGCGCGCACAGCCATGCGCACATGCTACCGGGGTTGAGGCCTCGAGCCTGGACGCTTACAGGCCTGCCGCCTGCTGAAGCTGACCAATCTCGTAACTCGTCAGCTGGCGCGACTGCCCTGGCTGCAGCGTGCCAAGGGTGATCGGTCCAAACCGAGTCCGGACGAGTTCAAGCACCGGGTGACCCACAGCGTCAAACATGCGCCGCACGATTCGATTGCGTCCTTCGTGCATCTCGACTTCGACGAGCGAATGCGCATCGGTCGCATCGATGATGCGGCACTCGACGGCGCGCACCGGTCCGTCATCGAGCTCAACGCCCTGGCGCAGCGTGGTGGTGATCGATTTGGCAACGCGCCCAGACACCTTCGCAACGTAGAGCTTTGACACTCCGTGCGTGGGGTGTGCGAGGCGGTTCGCCAGCTCACCGTCGTTCGTCAGCAGCAACACCCCCGTGGTGTCCGCGTCCAAGCGGCCCACGTGGAACAAGCGCTCTTCGTATTCACGCACGTATTCGTCAAGTGCGGGGCGGCCCTCTGGATCGCTCATCGTGCTCACCACACCCTTGGGCTTGTTGAGGACGACTGTGACGAGGTTCGAGTCGACCGAAATCCGTTTGCCGTCGACGTCGATCACGGCGTCTGCGGGGTCGACACGCACGCCGAGCTGGTCGACAACCTGCCCGTTGACTTTCACCTTGCCTGCCTCGATGAGGTCCTCGCACTTGCGCCGGGAACCGACGCCTGCCTGGGCAAGCACTTTTTGCAGGCGCACACCCTCGGGGCGGTGAATCTCCAAGTCAGCCATCAGTCCACCATGTCGATATCAGCAAGATCAGGCAAATACGGAGCGAGCGGAGGGAGATCGTCAAGGGACGACAGCCCAAGCCGCTCAAGGAACTCCGTCGTGGTGCCGTACTGGACCGCTCCGCCCAATTCGCCCACCTCCGTGACAAGCCCCCGCGCACTCAATGTCTTCATCACCGAATCGACGTTGACTCCGCGGATCTGGGACACCTGCCCGCGCGTGACGGGTTGGCGGTATGCGACCACGGCAAGCGTCTCAAGCGCCGCTTGCGACAATCGCGAGGCCTGACCGTCGACGATGAAAGCGCCCACAGCGTCGGCGTAGAGCGGTGACGAGTACATGCGCCAGCCGCCGCCCACTTCGCGAAGCTCGAAACCTCGCGGTGCATCGGGATTCGCGTATTCGGATCGCAGAGCGTGCAATGCGTCAACGACGTCCTGCTCGGGAACACCCAAAGCCGAAGCAAGGTCGACGGGCAACACCGGCTCATCGACCACCATGAGGATGGCCTCGATACCCCCACGCAACTGCTGGCTCACTCGGTTGCTCCTTCCGCTGAACCTGCGCCATCGCCTTCGCCTGCCGGCGCCTCGTCGAACTCTGCACTCACCTCGACGTGCTGGTCGCTGCCAGTCCACCGAATCGTCAGCTCGCCGAGCGAGCGTACCTGTTCAAAGGCGATGGCCGATTCGCGGAACAGCTCGAGGAGCGCCAAGAAGCGGGCGACCACCACGGCAACGTGGTCTGCGTCGGAGACGAGTGACCGGAAGGTGAGCGCACCTGTTCTTTGCAGACGCGACTGGATGAGCACCGCTTGGTCACGGACACTCACGTGCGGATTGTGCAGGTGCGTGAGCGGGACGCCCTGTTGCTCGGGCTTCGGCTGCATCGCATGAGCCGCAAGGCGTGCGAGGTCGTCGGCGGTCGTGTTCCACACGAGTTCTGGCAACAACATGGCGAAATGCGGCTCGAGGGCGACATCCCGCGGGATCGCCCTGGGCCCCGCAAGCATCTCATCGAAAGACGACGCCACATCTTTGAACGCCTTGTATTGCAGCAGCCGCGCAAAGAGAAGGTCTCGCGCCTCGAGGAGCGCAAGGTCCTCTGCATCATCGACCTCGCCTTGCGGCAGCAGGCGTGCCGCTTTGAGGTCGAGGAGAGTCGCCGCGACCACCACAAACTCGGATGCCTCGGACAGATCCCATTCGGCCTCATGGGCACGGACTGTGGCGAGGAACTCATCCGTCACCATGGCCAGCGCAACGTCCGTGATCTCCATCTCGTGCTTGGAGATGAGGCTGAGCAGCAGGTCGAAAGGACCTGCGAAATTTGGGAGCCGGACCTCGAAAGACCCGCGTGCTGCCTCGGATGGGGCGGTCACGTTATGCGGCGACCCCGCGCGCCACGAGTTCACGGGCCAACTGGCGGTACTGCTCGGAGCCAGCGTGTGAAGGCGCGAACGTGAGAATCGGCTCAGCGGCAACCGAGGCGTCGGGGAACTTCACCGTGCGGCCGATCATCGTCTCCGTGACGCGGTCGCCGAAGGCTTCACGGACGCGGGTGACCACCTCTTGGGCGTGGAGGGTGCGTGCGTCGTACATCGTCGGCACGATCGCGTCCATCGTGAGGCGCGGATTGAGCCGGTCTTGGACCTTGGCGATCGTGTCAACAAGGAGCGCAACACCACGCATCGCGAAGTATTCGCACGCAAGCGGGATCACCACACCGTGAGCCGCGACGAGCGCATTCACGGTGAGCAGGCCGAGCGACGGTTGGCAGTCGATGAGGATGAGGTCGTAGTCGTCCTCGACACTCCGCAGTGCACGGGCAAGCGCGCTTTCTCGCGCCACCTCACCGACAAGCTGCACTTCGGCTGCGCTCAAGTCGATGTTCGCGGGCAGGAGGTCGAGGTTCTCGTGATCGGTCGAGACGATGACGTCCTTCGTCGGTGTCGACGAGCCCAGGAGCAGGTCGTACACCGTGGTCTCGAACTCTTGGGAGTTGATGCCAAGGCCGGCGGATGCGGCGCCCTGGGGATCGAAGTCGACAAGCAAGACCTTGCGCCCGAACTCCGCCATCGCGGCAGCGAGATTGACGGAGGTCGTCGTCTTTCCGACGCCGCCCTTCTGATTGCAGAGGGCAACGATGCGTGCGGGGCCCGTTCCGTCCAGGCGCGGGGGCTCAGGGAACTCGGTCACGGCACCACACTACTCGGGACGCGGCCCGCTATCCCAACGCGCGCGGGTGTGCCGCGGCATAGACCTCGCGAAGGGCGTCGCGGGTGACCAACGTGTACACCTGGGTGGTCGTGACGGAGGCGTGTCCGAGGAGCTCCTGGACCACGCGGATGTCGGCTCCTCCCCGCAGCAGATGCGTGGCGAATGAGTGCCGCAGCGTGTGAGGCGAGACATCATCGACTCCCGCTCGCTGCGCGGCAGTCTTGAGAATGGCCCAACCACTCTGGCGACTGAGGCGTGTCCCTCGGGCGTTGAGAAACAATGCCGAGTCTCCTCGACCATGTGAGGCAAGCGCGGGCCGTGCGCGTACGGCATACGCATTGATCGCGTCAACGGCATACGCGCCAATTGGCACAACGCGCTCTTTGCGTCCCTTGCCTCGCAAGAGCACGCTTTCGGCGCCCGGGTCAAGATCGAGATCGTCGATGTCGAGTCCCACCGCCTCGGACACTCGCGCGCCAGAAGCGTAGAGCACCTCGAGGAGCGCACGATCCCGCAAAGCCGTCGGCCCGTCGCCAACTGAGACTGCATCAAGCAGCGCCGCAACGTCTTCGTGCGAAAGGGCCTTGGGGAGTCGCATCGGCGTCGTGCGCGGCTTCACATCCATCGCCGGATCGCCCTGCGTCCAGCCCTCGGCCAGTGCGAAGCGGTGCCACCCGCGTACCGCGACGACAGTTCGGGCTGCGGACGACGCTGCGAGGGCTGCCAGACCGTCCTCGCCGGAGGAAACGGCTTGGGCAAAGGCTTCGACATCCGCGACAACGACGTCGGCCATTGACGACTTGCCGCGTGCCTCAAGGAAGGCGACGTACCGACTCAAGTCGCGACGATAGGCCGCGACCGTGTGCGTCGAAAGGCCTCGCTCGACGGTGACGTGAGCGATATATGTGGCGAGCTCCCGCTCGAGGCCTAGGCCTGCCACACCTGCAGCGCGTTCGGCCAGAAGGGATCAGCGAGCACCGCAGCAAACACGACCGACAGGTACAGGATCGAGTCCCGGAACAGCCGCATCGAGTGCAGCTTCTTGCCGTCGATGGTGCGCCGGTAGAGGGAATAGCAACCGCCCACGAACCACACGCCGGCGCCAAGCGCGACAACCGCATAGATCCACGTCATCGACGCAAGAGGAATCAGCGCGAGCGAAGCGACGACCATCGCGACCGCGTACGCAATCATCTCCTTCGCAACGCGCACAGGAGAGGCGATGACGGGAAGCATAGGCACCTCGGCGTGTGCGTAGTCCTTGCGGAACTTCATCGCCAGAGGCCAGTAATGCGGCGGCGTCCAGAAGAAGATGATGGCGAACAAGGCGACGGGCGCCCAGTCGAGTCGGTTCGTCACCGCGGCCCAGCCGATCAGCACCGGCATGCACCCGGCGGCGCCGCCCCACACGATGTTCTGGGAGGTGCGGCGCTTCAGCAGCATCGTGTAGCCGACGGCGTACAGGACGATCGCGATGACGGACAGCAGCGTCGCGAGCCATGAGCCGACGGCCCAGTAGAACCACGCGGTCGAGACGAAGGTGAGGACCCACGCGAAGATGAGGCCATTGCGCGGGGAGATCGCGCCCGTCACGAGCGGCCTGCCCTGCGTCCGCTTCATCACCGCATCAATGTCGCGATCAAGGTACGAGTTGAACGCGTGCGCGGCGCCAGCGGACAAGGTGCCGCCGATCAACGTGGCGACCATGAGCCACAGCCCAGGCCAGCCGCGCGCGGCGAGCACCATCGTCGGCAAGGTGGTGATGAGCAGCAGCTCGATGATGCGCGGCTTCATCAAAGCCACGTACGCCTTCAACACTCGCGTGAAGAGGATGACCCGACCGACCGACGGAGCAGGCACGTCAGTCTCGGCGGAAGGCACGGCGGGCATACGGTCGATTGTACGTTGGACGCCGCTCACCAGGGGCCACGGTCCTAGGCGCCTGCGCGGGGCCCCACGCGGCTCTCTGAACCCGCCGCGCGCCGCTAGGCTAGTCACGCCGCCGAACGACGTGTCAAAGGGAGAATCGTGGCCACAGGATGGACTGATCTGGATAACCGCGCTGTCGACACGCTGCGAGTCCTCGCAGCCGACGCCGTTGAGAAGGTTGGCAATGGCCACCCGGGTACCGCAATTTCGCTTGCGCCCGTGGGCTACCTGCTGTTCCAGAATGTGATGAAGCACAACCCCACCGACCCGCAGTGGCTCGGACGTGACCGGTTCGTCCTCTCGGCCGGCCACTCGTCGCTCACCTTGTATCTGCAGCTCTTCGCATCCGGCTACCCGCTGGCACTCGACGACCTCAAGGCGCTGCGCACCGAAGGCTCGCAGACCCCTGGTCACCCGGAGTATGGACACACCCCCGGCGTCGAGATCACCACTGGGCCGCTCGGCACGGGCCTCGCATCGTCGGTCGGCATGGCGATGGCCTCGCGCCGTGAGCGCGGTCTCCTTGACCCGGACGCCGCCCCCGGCCTGTCCGTCTTCGACCACCACATCTATGTCATCGCCTCGGACGGCGACCTGCAAGAGGGCGTCTCCGCTGAAGCGTCGGCGCTTGCGGGCGTGCAGGAGCTGGGCAACCTCATCGTCATCTGGGACGACAACAAGATCTCGATCGAGCACGAGACGGACATCGCCTTCGGTGAGGACGTCCTCAAGCGCTATGAGGCATACGGCTGGCACACCCAGCGGGTCGACTGGGTGACACCAGACGGCTACAAGGAGGACCCAGACGCCCTGCTTGCCGCGATCGAGAACGCGAAGGCGGAGACGGGCAAGCCGTCGATCATCGCGCTGTCGACGATCATCGGTTGGCCTTCGCCCACCAAGCAGAACACGGGCGGTGTGCACGGTTCGGCTCTCGGGGCGGAAGAGGTCGCAGGCCTCAAGAAGGTCCTCGGCTTCGACCCTGACAAGCACTTCGATGTTGCGCCCGAGGTGCTCAAGCACATGCACCAGGCGAAGGAGCGCGGTCAGCAGGCTCAGGCCGCATGGGAAGAGGACTTTGCCGCGTGGCAGAGCGCCGAGCCCGAGCGCGCCGCCCTCCTCGAGCGCCTCCGCAAGCGCGAACTTCCCACCAACTGGGACGACGCTCTGCCCACCTGGGAGGTGGGCACCAAGGTGGCCACCCGTTCCGCTTCAGGCGAGGTGCTCTCCGCTCTCGCACCCGTGCTGCCGGAGCTCTGGGGCGGTTCTGCTGACCTCGCAGGGTCGAACAACACGACGATGAAGGGCGAACTGTCCTTCCTGCCACCACACCGTTCCGTGAAGTCGTGGGAGGGCACCTGGTACGGCCGCACGCTCCACTTCGGCATCCGCGAGTTCGGCATGGGCACGATCCTCAACGGCATCACGCTCCATGGCCTGACGCGCGCATACGGCGGCACCTTCCTTGTGTTCTCCGACTTCATGCGTGGCGCCGTGCGCCTCGCCGCTCTCATGGGGATCCCCACGACCTTCGTGTGGACGCATGATTCCGTCGGTCTCGGTGAGGACGGCCCGACCCACCAGCCGATCGAGCACGTCGCAACGCTGCGCGCCATCCCCGGCATTGACATCGTGCGTCCCGCCGACGCCAACGAGACTGCCTGGGCGTGGAAGCACGCCCTCGAGACGACGAACCGCCCCACGGCGCTCATCCTCACGCGTCAGAACGTGCCGACGCTTGAGGGCACCTCGGCTGACGGCTTCGCCAAGGGTGCATACGTCATCGCAGGCGGTGACGAGGACGCCGACGTCCTCATCGTGGCGACCGGCTCCGAGGTTCAGGTTGCCCTCGCGGCGCGTGAGCAGCTGGCCGGCGAGGGCATCAAGGCCCGCGTCGTCTCAATGCCGTGCCGTGAGCTGTTCGAGCGCCAGGACGCCGCGTACCGCGAGTCGGTCATCCCGCCGAGCCTCAAGGCCCGTGTGAGCGTTGAGGCGGGTTCGCCGCTCGGCTGGCGGGAGATCGTCGGTGACGCCGGCCAGATTGTGGGCATCGACCACTTTGGCGAGTCCGCACAGGGCGATACGTTGCTTCAGAAGTACGGCTTCACGGCCGAGAACGTAGCGGCAAAGGCGAAGGCATCAATCGCCGCTGCCTCGTGATGAGCACCTCGTCTCCCGTCTTTGACGGGAGCAGCGCATTCGGTGAGGATGCCGTCCACGCGGCATCCTCACCGGGCGCCTGACATTCGCGCCTGTCCCGGGCGCGGTTCGTTCGACAGCAGCCCTGGAGGCTCCCCCGTGGTCAATCCCCTGCGCGATCCTCGTGACCGACGCTTGCCCCGCATTGCCGGGTCATGCGGATTGGTGATGTTCGGCGTCACCGGCGACCTCGCACGCAAGAAGCTCATGCCCGCGGTCTACGACCTTGCCAACCGCGGTCTCCTGCCCCCCGCCTTTGCCCTCACGGGCTTCGCTCGTCGTGAGTGGGACAAGGAAGACTTCGCGAAGGTCGTGCATGACTCGGTGAAGAAGTACGCCCGAACACCGTGGCGCGAGGAGACGTGGAACCAGCTCTCTGAGGGCATCCGCTTTGTCCAGGGCACCTTTGATGACCCCGCCGCTTTCGCAGAGCTGCGCCGCACCGTCGAAGAGCTCGATGAGCAGCGTGGCACTGGCGGCAACCATGCGTTCTACCTGTCGATCCCGCCATCGGCTTTCCCCCAGGTGGTGACGCAGCTGCGGGAGTCAGGCCTCTCTGACCCCAAGGACGGCACGTGGCGACGCGTCGTCATCGAGAAGCCATTCGGCCACAACCTTGAGACCGCGAACGAACTCAACGACGTCGTCAGCGAGGTCTTCCCGCCCGACGCTGTGTTCCGTATCGACCACTACCTCGGCAAAGAGACCGTCCAGAACCTCCTTGCGCTGCGTTTCGCAAACCAGTTGTTCGAGCCCATCTGGAATGCCCAGTACATCGATCACGTGCAGATCACGATGGCCGAGGACATCGGCATCGGTGGACGTGCAGGCTATTACGACGGCATCGGCGCGGCCCGTGACGTCATCCAGAACCACTTGCTTCAGCTTCTCGCGTTGACCGCGATGGAGGAGCCCGCATCTTTCGACGCCGCTGATCTGCGCACGGAGAAAGAGAAGGCGCTCCGTGCGGTTCGGTTGCCCGAGGACCTTGCGGCATCCACTGCTCGGGGCCAGTACGCCGCGGGTTGGCGTGGTGGCGAGATGGTGGGCGGCTTCCTCGACGAGGAGGGCATCGCACCCGATTCGATCACCGAGACATACGCCGCCATCAAGGTGGAGATTCCGAACCGCCGTTGGAGCGGCACCCCGTTCTACCTGCGTGCCGGCAAGCGCCTTGGCCGCCGCGTGACCGAGATCGCGCTCGTGTTCAAGAAGGCGCCATCGCCGTACTTCCAGCAGATCCAGGGCTCAGATGTCGGCACCAACGCGCTCGTCATCCGGGTGCAGCCGGATGAGGGCGTCACCCTCCGTTTCGGCTCGAAGGTGCCGGGCACCACAATGGAGGTGCGTGACGTGACGATGGACTTCGCCTACGGCAACGCATTCACCGACGAGTCACCAGAAGCGTATGAGCGGCTCATCCTCGACGTCCTGCTCGGGGACCCGCCGCTCTTCCCGCGTCACGAAGAAGTCGCGCTGTCGTGGCAGATCCTTGACCCGATCACCTCGTTCTGGGCGACGCAGGGCCAACCTGAGCAGTACCGCTCTGGCACCTGGGGACCTGCAAGTGCAGATGAGATGATGGCGCGAGATGGCCGAGTGTGGAGGCGTCCATGATCATCGACCTGCCGTCGACAACGACTGGCGATATCAACTCTGAGCTCGTCAAGCTGCGCAAAGAAGGCGGAGTCATCACCTTGGGGCGTGTGATGACGTTGGTGATCGACGCGACCGATGCCGACGCTGAGAAGGCGATCGCCACCGCGAACACGGCATCTCGCGAGCACCCGTGTCGCATCATCGTGCTGTCTCCTCGCGAGGGCGGGGACACTCTTGACGCCCAGATTCGTGTGGGCGGCGATGCTGGCGCATCTGAGGTGGTCGTGTTGCGACCTCCGGCCGCGACGATGGATCACGCGGACACGCTCGTCACTCCCCTGCTGCTGCCCGATGCGCCGATCGTCACGTGGTGGCCGGCTCTCGTGCCGCTCGTTCCGTCTGCGACTGGTCTTGGTGCGATGGCGCAGCGACGCATCACTGACTCAAAGGGCGAGCTAAACCCTGCGGCTGTCCTGTGCGGCCTGTCGGATGGCTACCGCCCCGGAGACACTGATCTCGCCTGGACCCGACTCACCCGTTGGCGTGCACTCCTCGCCTCCGCTCTCGAGCAGGTGAGGCACGCTGAGGTGACGAAGGCCCACGTGCGCGGTGACGTGAACTCGCCGTCGATCTTGCTCTTTGGCGCATGGCTGAGGGGAACCCTTGGATGTGAGTTCGAGGCGACATATGACTCTGAGGCAACGGGTCTCGTATCCGTCGTCCTTGACACCTCTGCGGGCGAGATCTCGATCCATCGCCCCGACGGCCACAACGCCACTCTCAGCCAGCCGGGTCAGCCGGACCACGTCATCGCCTTGCCGTCGCGCTCACTCGGTGAGTGTCTCGCCGAAGAGCTGCGCCGTATGGATGCAGACCCGGTGTACGGCGAGGCGCTACACGAGATTGTGCATTGCTCATGAGACGCGTATTTGTGTATCCAGACCACCAGGCTGTTGCCGACGCCGCTGGCGCCCGCCTCGGCCTCCTGCTGTCTGACACCGTCGCGACGCAGGGCCGCGCCGACGTCGTCCTCACGGGCGGCACGGTAGGGATCGATCTCCTCCGCAGCCTTGCTGCCTCCGCCTTGTCCGGCCTCATCGACTGGACAAGCGTCCACGTGTGGTGGGGTGACGAGCGATTTGTCGCGGCGAATGACGCCGACCGCAACTCGTTGCAGGCAGCTGACGCACTCTTGCGCCATGTTCCGCTTCCCGAAGAGAACATCCACCGGATGGGCTCGACGGAGGTGTACCCCACTGCGGAAGATGCGGCCGCTGCGTACTCGCGTGAGTTGGCCGAGCACGGCAACCCCGCATGGGATGTCGCGCTCTTCGGTCTGGGCCCGGACGGTCACGTCGCCTCGCTCTTCCCAGGGCACGACTCTTTCCGGGACGGACGCACCGGCGCTGATGTGCGCGCGGTCCACAACTCGCCCAAGCCTCCTCCGACTCGTGTCAGCCTTTCACTGCCGGCGATCAACCGCGCAAAGCGGGTGTGGGTCGTCGCGACGGGACATGCAAAGGCGGACGTCGTCGCACGGTGCATTGCAGGCGACCCTGAGCTGCCGGGCGCTGCAGTGCACGGCATCCAGGAGACTCTGTGGCTCATCGATGCAGAAGCGTCGACGAAGGTCTAGCCAGTGACATCCCCGGACGGCGAGGCGCTGCCCGGCGGCAACTCGGGAAGCCGCGTTGTGCGTGACGGCGGTTTCATCGTCAAGGACGCGACCCCGTCAACCGATGCCGTTCACCGCTACCTCGGCGCTCTCCACCAAGCCGGGATCGATGTTCCGCTGCCCCACGGGCGCGATGGCGCCGGGCGCCAGCTCCTTGAGTTCATCGACGGCACGCCCGCAATGGCCGTGCCGCAACTCGATCACGCCGCGCTGCGACGCATCGGTGCGCTCGTGCGCTCTATTCACGATGCGAGCGAGTCCTTTGAGATTCCTGCTGGCATTGAATGGGCAAGCGCGATCCCTGCCCCCGGCGCTGAGCTGATGTGCCACAACGACCTCGCGCCGTGGAACCTTCTCATCGGCGAACGGTGGGTGTTCGTCGACTGGGACACGGCGGCTCCGAGCACGCGCTCGTGGGATCTTGCGTACGCCGCGCAAGCATTCACTCTCAACGACACCTCACGGGCGCCCGCGGAGGCGGCCAGCGGCCTCGCGGCGTTCGCCGACGGATATGGCGCAGACGCAGGACTGCGATCGACCTTGCCCGAGGTCATGATCAGGCGTGTCGACGCGATGGTCACACTCCTCGAACAGTCGCGCTCCTCCGGCACGGAGCCGTGGGCGTCAATGCACGATGAGGGCCATGGTGATCACTGGCGAGCGGTACGTGCGTATGTGGCGGACAACACCGACATATGGCGCCGTGCCCTCACTGACGGCACGAGCAACCGCCCCACTCAGGTATGAGTCGCCCGCGGCGAGAAACCTACTCTGCCGCGACAAATGCGCGGCGGGCACGCAACGCTTCCAGGGCCTCGTTGAGCAGCGCCTCGCCCTCCGCGTCAGAACGACGTTCCTTCACGTAGGCGAGGTGCGTCTTGTACGGCTCGTTGCGCAACGGCTCCGGCGGGTTCTGCGGGTCGAGACCTGCAGGAAGACCACACCGTGGGCAGTCCCACTCCGCGGGGATCTCGCGGTCCTCGCCGATTGCGAAACTGGGCCGTGTGACATGCCCCTTCACGCAGTAGTAGGAGAAGACCTCACGCGGCGCGGACTCCCCCCGCTCAGCCTCGCCCATCGGGCCTGCTCCGACCCGTGAACCTCGGATGGCGTTACCACCTGCCATGGTGTCAGCCCCTTTGCTTCGGTTTGCGTCGTGAGTGTGTCTAACCCACGTACTTGGTGATCAAGCCGAGAAGTACGACGGTCATGCCCCAGGCAATTGCGACGCCCCATGTGATGCGCGTCAGGTTGCGCTCACCAACGGCAGAACTCTGAACGCCGGAGGCGATGCCGCCACCGAAGACGTCCGACATGCCGCCACCGCGGCCCCGGTGCATGAGCACCAGGCCTAGCAACAGCAGGCCAGTGACGACCAGCATGACCCAAAGGATGGTCTCCAGAACCTGCACGATTCTCCTCGATCGATGGAAATTAGCACCAGGATACGCGACGAGAGCGTTCTCTCTTGCGCCGCCTATCCAAATGCGGAACCCACCGCGCCCTGGGACGCGGTGGGTTCCATTGCTTTAGGCGACCACGTGCTCCTGGAAGCGCACGATCTTCGCGAACTCCTCAGGGTCGAGGCTTGCGCCACCGACGAGAGCGCCATCGACGTCAGGCTCGGCCATGATCGAAGCGATGTTGCTCGACTTCACCGAACCGCCGTACAGCACACGAACGGCCTGTGCGACCTCGTCGTCGTACAACTCAGCGAGCTTGGTGCGAATAGCACCGCAAACTTCCTGAGCGTCCGCCGGGGTCGCAACCTCACCGGTGCCGATGGCCCACACGGGTTCGTATGCGATGACGACCTGTGCAGCCTTGTCGGCGTCGATGCCCGCGAGCGAACCCTCAACCTGAGCGAGGGTGTACTCAACCTGCTGGCCGGCCTTGCGAATCTCGAGGCCCTCCCCCACGCACACGATCGGCACGATGCCGTTGTCAAAGGCGGCCTTTGCCTTGGCGGCAACAACGGCGTCGGACTCTGCGTGGTATTCGCGGCGCTCGGAGTGGCCGACGACCACATAGCGGCAGCCAAGCTTTGCGAGCTGCGAACCGGAGACCTCACCGGTGTACGCGCCGGAGGCGTGCTCCGAAATGTCTTGAGCGCCGTAACCAATCTCGAGCTTGTCAGCGTCTACAAGAGTCTGAACCGAGCGCAACGAGGTGAAGGACGCCATCACGGCGGCCTCGACCGCGGAGAAGTCGTGCTTTGCGTCACGAAGAAGCCACGCGAGCTTCTGCACCGTGTGAGTCGCCTCGAGGTGATCGAGGTTGAGTTTCCAGTTACCTGCAATAAGCGGCGTGCGTGCCATGGTGCTCAGCCCTCCAGTACGGCGAGGCCCGGGAGGACCTTGCCTTCGAGAAGTTCAAGCGACGCTCCGCCGCCCGTGGAAATGTGCCCGAAGCCGGCCTCGTCGAAGCCGAGCAATCGGACGGCAGCGGCGGAGTCGCCACCGCCAACGACCGAGAAGCCATCAGCGTCGATCATCGCCTGTGCCACGGCCTTCGTGCCGCCGGCAAAGTTTGCGAACTCGAACACGCCCATCGGGCCGTTCCACACGATCGTCTTGGCGTCAGCGATCTTTGAGGCGAAGAGCTTTGCGGACTCAGGGCCGATGTCGAGACCCATGCGGTCTGCGGGAATCGCGTCGGCAGCGACGACGTCGTACGCGGCGTCGGCGGCGAAGCCCTCAGCGGCAAGGATGTCGGTGGGGAGAACAATCTCCACGCCGTTCGCCTTGGCGGTCTCTAGGTAGCCCTTGACGGTGTCAAGCTGCTCTTCCTCAAGGAGGCTCTTGCCCACCTCGAAGCCCTGTGCCTTGAGGAACGTGAACACCATTCCACCACCGATGAGGAGGCGGTCAGCCTTCGTGAGAAGGTTCGCGATGACGCCAAGCTTGTCGGAGACCTTCGAGCCACCGAGGACCACGGCGTACGGGCGCTCGGGGTCGGTCACGGCCTTGCCAAGCGACTCGACTTCCTTTTGCACGAGAAGTCCGGCGGCGGCAGGCAGGATCTGCGCAACGTCGTAGACGGAGGCCTGCTTGCGGTGCACCACGCCGAAGCCGTCCGAGACAAAGGCGTCGGCGAGGCTGGCGAGCTCGCGAGCGAGTTCTTCGCGCTCGGCGTCGACCTTGGAGGTCTCGCGGGCGTCGAAACGCACGTTCTCCAGCATGAGCACGTCACCTGCGTTGAGAGCGGCGGCCTTCGCCTGCGCGTCGGCGCCGACGAGGTCGGCAGCGAGGGTGACGGGCTTGCCAAGCAGCTCAGCGAGGCGGGCAGCGGCCGGAGCCAAGGAGTAGGCCGGGTCCGGCTCGCCCTTGGGGCGGCCCAGGTGTGCGGTGACGATGACCGAGGCGCCAGCGTTCAGCAGCGCCTCGATGGTGGGCACCGAGGCGCGCACGCGGCCGTCGTCAGTGATCGTCGTGCCATCGAGCGGCACATTGAGGTCGGAGCGAACGAGCACCTTCTTGCCCGTGAGGTCGCCCAGGCTGTCAATAGTCTTCAGCGTCATGATGTTCCTTGTCGTGACAAGGAAACGTCCGCACACGCAGACGCGTGTGCGGACGTTTCCATTAGCAGATGCTTAGAGGCGCTCGCCGACGTACGACGTCAGCTTGACGAGGCTGGTCGAGTAGCCCCACTCGTTGTCGTACCAAGCAACGATCTTCACCATGTTGCCGGAGACCTTGGTCAGCTTGGCGTCAAAGATGCTCTGGTGCGGGTTGCTGATGATGTCCGCCGAGACGATCTCGTCTTCGGTGTACTCAAGGGTGCCCTTCATCGCACCGTCAGCAGCAGCCTTGACCGCAGCGTTGACTTCCTCGACCGTGACCTCACGAGAAGCCTCGAAGGTGAGGTCGGTCGCGGAGCCCGTGATCGTCGGCACGCGCATGGCGAAGCCGTCGAGCTTGCCCTTGAGCTCGGGCAGCACGAGGGCCACGGCCTTGGCGGCGCCGGTCGACGTGGGGACGATGTTCTGCGCGGCCGCGCGGGCGCGACGCAGGTCCTTGTGGGGACCGTCCTGGATGTTCTGGTCACCGGTGTACGCGTGGATCGTCGTCATCAGACCCTTTTCGATGCCGATGGCGTCGTTGAGGGCCTTCGCGACCGGCGCGAGGCAGTTCGTGGTGCACGAAGCGTTCGAGATGATGTGCTGCGTGGCGGGGTCGTAGTCGGTGTGGTTCACACCCACGACGAAGGTGGCGTCCTCGTTCTTCGCAGGAGCAGAGATGATGACCTTCTTGGCACCAGCCTCAATGTGGGCCTTGGCCTTCTCGGCGTCCGTGAAGAATCCGGTGGACTCGATGACGATGTCGGCACCGAGAGCGGCCCACGGCAGGTTTGCCGGCTCGCGCTCAGCGAGGGCCTTGATGGCCTTGCCGTCAACGTAGATGTTCTCGTCGTCGTACGTCACCTCGCCCGGGAACTTGCCCAGAACGGTGTCGTACTTCAGAAGGTGAGCGAGGGTCTTGTTGTCGGTGAGGTCGTTAACACCCACCACCTCGATGTCAGCTCCCGACGCGACAATCGCGCGGAAAAAGTTGCGTCCGATTCGGCCGAAGCCGTTAATCCCGACCTTGATGGTCACTTTTTCTCCTCGGCTCGCGCAGGAACGCGCGTTCTTGGGGATGTGGTCAGCGCGGCAATGCGCGGGCTCCACCTGCGGTGAAGCACTGATATCAGCGTACTACCAACGAGAGGTCCCAGGTGCGACCGAGGTCCCGTCCTAGGACCATCCCGGGCCCGGGACCTTCTCTTCGTCAATCCAGACCGATGAGATCGGGATTCAAACCCGCTTCCGTGTCGGGGATTCCCAGATCCTTCGCCTTCTTGTCAGCCGTCGCCAGCAGCCGTCGAATGCGGCCCGCGACGGCGTCCTTCGTCAGGGGTGGGGTCGCGAGGCGTCCAAGCTCTTCGAGGGAGGCGTCGCGGTGGAGAATACGCAGCTGGCCTGCCTCCCGCAGATGCTCAGGGACCTCGTCGCCAAGAATCTCGAAGGCGCGCTCAACACGGGCGCTTGCTGCAACGGCCGCCTGGGCCGAGCGACGCAAGTTGGCGTCGTCGAAATTCGCAAGCCGGTTGGCGGTGCCCCGGACCTCACGCCGCGTGCGCTTCTCTTCCCACTCAAGCACTGAGTCGTGCGCACCCAGACGGGCAAGCAAGGCCGAGATCGCATCACCATCACGCACGACGACGCGGTCGACACCGCGCACCTCGCGGGATTTCGCGTTCACACCGAGGCGACGCGCCGCGCCGACGAGGGCGAGGGCGGCCTCGGGACCGGGCGAGGTCACTTCAAGGCTTGCGGAGCGACCCGGCTCCGTCAGCGACCCGTGCGCAAGGAAGGCGCCGCGCCACGCAGCCACGGTGTCGTCGATCGAACCGCCAACGACCTGCGGCGGCAGGCCACGCACGGGACGTCCGCGGTGATCGAGAAGCCCGGTCTGGCGAGCGAGGGACTCGCCTTCCTTCACGACGCGGACGACGTAGCGGTTGCCGCGCTTCAACGCACCACCAGAAACGACGATGATCTCCGAACCGAGGTTGTACACCTCGTGGATGTAGGTGCGCAGTCGCCGTGCAGCCGCTGCAGTGTCGAGCTCTGCTTCGATGACAATCCGCCCGGACACAATATGGAGTCCGCCTGCGAAACGAAGCGTTGTCGCGATTTCCGCCTTGCGTGCTGAGATGCGGTCGACCTTGACGCGCGCGAGTTCGTCCTTGACCTGAGCCGTGAGCGCCATAGCGCCTATCCTGCCATCTTCGGGCCCCCCGCAGGGCCCTCGAGAGTGGCCAAGACGGACTGCAGCTGTTCAGCGAGCCGGCCGACGTCGTGCCGATCCACACTTCCCTCACGCTTCATCGTGGCGACAACCATCTCGGCGCCCCAGTCGGCGATCTCCGCCCTCAGTTCGTCATCGTCATGTTGGGAGTCGACCACCACCGCGGCGGGCCGGAACCGTGGCTCGAGGGCACGCAACGCGCGAATGTCGTCAACTCGGTCGTCATCCGCGGTCTCGGCGTCCTCATGCGCGATGTTGAGGGTGATCACGGTCCGGCGGCCCGCCTCGACGAGTGCCTGAGCGACGGGCTCGACAAGGAAATGCACCAGCACCGACGTGAACCACGAGCCGGGGCCCATCACAATCGCGTCACAGCTCCGCAGCGCATCAAGGGTTGCCTGCGGCACGTGGGGCTTTGCCGGTTCGAGCCGCAGGCCCCGCAAACGCCCCGTTGCCGACGCCACGGCCACCTGCCCACGCACGTACCGGGGCCCGTCGGGTCCGTCGACGACAGCCGAGATCTCGAGCGGTTCAGCCGCCAGCGGCAGGACGATGCCGTCTGCCTTGAGCAGCTGACCAACCCAGCGCAGGCCCTCAACAATGTCGCCCGTGCGCTCCCACACCCCCGCGATGAGGAGGTTTCCGAGTGCGTGACCGTTCAAGGGACCGGACGTGGAGAATCGTGTCTGAAGAACATCTCTCCACGTGGTTCCCCACTCCGAGTCATCGCACAACGCGCTCAGCGCCATGCGCAGGTCACCCGGAGGCAGAATGCCCATCTCCTCGCGCAACCGACCCGAGGATCCGCCGTCATCAGCGACCGTCACGATCGCGGTCACGTCGTCAGCGACGCGCCTGAGCGCCTGGAGGCTTGTGTACAGGCCGTGTCCACCTCCAATGGCGACCACTGACCGCCGCGTCATGACGTGGGCCGGTCCCGGTGAGTGACGCGAACCTGGACGTCACGTTCGCGCAGGCGTTCGCCGATCGCCTCAGCAATCGCTACCGACCGGTGCTGTCCTCCTGTGCAACCGATCGCGATCGTCACTGAGTGCTTGTCGTGTGCCCGATACAGCGTGAGCACCGACGCAAGCATGTCCGAGTAGCGCTCCACGAACTCGGCGGCCCCGTCAGAGCCCAGAACGTAATCGCGCACAGCGGGGTCGAGTCCGGTGAGCGGCTTGAGGTGAGGGACCCAATGCGGGTTGTTGAGGAAGCGCACGTCAGCCACGTAGTCAGCGTCCGCGGGGAGTCCCTTGCGGTAACCGAATGACATGACGTTGACCGTGAGAGGACGGTCCTCCTCCCCCGCCTCCGCACTGATGAGCTCTCGCAACTGGTGGACGTTGAGGTCGCTCGTGTCGATGACGAGGTGCGCCCGCTCGCGAAGCTCAGCGAGAACAGCGCGTTCGGCGGCAATGCCTTCAAGCAGGGTGCCGTCCTTCTGAAGCGGATGGGGACGGCGCGCTTCTTCGAAGCGGCGCACCAGAACGTCGTCCGATGCGTCGAGAAAGAGGAGCCGAACGGGCACGCCCCGCTCCGACAGATCGTCGAGCACGGCGGCAACGTCTCGGAAGAACTCGCGCCCTCTCACATCCACGACGACGGCGAGGCGCTCGTCGGCAACAGTCCCCACCATCTCGACAAGTCCTCCGAGCATCTGTGGGGGCAGGTTATCGACCACATACCAGCCAAGATCACCGAGAGCGGCCGCCGCGCGCGTCCGCCCGGCACCCGACATGCCCGTGACGAGGATGACATCAGGGGCAACGTCCGGGGTGCGGAAATCGGGCTTGGGAATGCCCGAGGGGTAAGTGACCGGCTGGGACTCGTCGCTCATGGCTCCAGCATGCCATTTTCGCCGCGCAATGCGGCAAGGATCGCCCGCGCGGTCGCGAGCCCAATGCCCGGTACGCGTGCGACTTGCTCGATGTCGGCGTTCTTCACTGCTGCGAGCGACCCGAAGTGCCGGATGAGGGCTTTGGCGCGCGTGGGCCCCACACCCGGAATCGTGTCGAGCTCTGACACCTTCATCGCCTTGGTCCGCTTCGCGCGGTGGTGCTTGATTGCGAAGCGGTGCGCCTCGTCGCGGACCCGCTGAAGGAGGTAAAGGGCCTCCGAGCCACGCGGCAAGATGACGGGAAAATCCTCGCCGGAAATCCACACTTCTTCGAGTCTCTTCGCCAGGCCGATGACCGCGATGTCGCCTACTCCCACCTCGTCCATCGCGCGCCGGGCCGCCGCCACCTGTGGCGCACCGCCGTCAACGACGACGAGCTGGGGCGGATAGGCGAAGCGCGCGCTCTCCCGTTCCTCTGGAGGAAGCACGGACTCGTCGAGGTACCGGCGGAACCGTCGTGTCAGCACCTCCGTCATGGCCGCGGTGTCATCGACTGCGTCCGCGATCGAGAACTGGCGGTACTCCTTCTTGCGCGCGACCGCGTCCTCGAACACCACCATCGATCCCACTTGGTTGGTGCCCTGAGTGTGGGAGATGTCGTAGCACTCGATGCGCAAGGGCGCCTCGGCGAGGCCGAGGTACTCCTGAAGATCACGCAGCGCCGCCGAACGGGACGTGATGTCCGAGGCACGCTTGAGTCGATGCTGGTCGAGCACGATCTTTGCGTTCTTGAGACCCGACTCGGCCAGCTCTGCCTTCTTCCCGCGCGCAGGGACACGAATCGCGACTGCGCCACGGCGCTGACCACGCAAGAACTCCGTGAGCGCATCCTGGTCCGCAGGCAGCACCGGGACGAGGATCTCCGGCGGAATCGGGTCGCTCTCCGCATAAGCCTCCTGGAGCAACACCGAGACCATCTGATCGGCCGACAGCGGCTCAGGTTTGTCGACGACCCATCCGCGCTCACCGGTGATGCGGCCGTCACGGACGTAGAACACATGAGCTGCGGCTTCCAAGTCGTCGTCAATGAGACTGAAGACATCCGCGTCAGTCCCCGGCGACAAGACAATCGCGTTCCGCTCAAGCACATTTGTCAGCGCCCGCAGCCGATCTCGAGCCCGCGCAGCCACCTCGAAATCCTCGCGCTCGGCTGCAGACTCCATCTGCTCGGTCAGCTCGCGAATCAGCGGCTTTGCATCCCCCGCGAGCACGTGGCACACGCGCTCGGCGATCTCACGGTGCTCCTCGGCGCTGACCCGTCCAACGCATGGCGCCGCACACTTGTCGATATACCCAAGCAGACACGGCCGGCCTTGGCGTTCTGCCTTGCGAAACACCCCCGGAGAGCACGTGCGCATCGGCAGCACGGTGAGCAAGGTGTCGACAGTCTCGCGGATCGCCCACGCCTTCGCATAGGGGCCGAAATAGCGCACGCCCTTCTTGCGCTCGCCCCGCATCACCTGCATACGAGGGAACTCCTCGTTCATTGTGACGGCGAGGAACGGGTAGGACTTGTCGTCCTTGAAGATGACGTTGAACCGTGGGTCGTACTGCTTGATCCACGTGTGCTCAAGGATGAGCGCCTCGACCTCGTTGCGAACGACGGTCCACTCGACCGACGCCGCTGTCGTCACCATCAATCGGGTGCGTGGGTGCAATGCATCGAGCGGCTGGAAGTAGTTCTGGAGCCGCTGTCGCAGGTTCTTCGCCTTGCCGACGTACACGACCCGCCCGTGAGGGTCGCGGAAGCGATACACGCCCGGCTGCGTGGGGATCGCACCGGGTGCGGGCTTGTAGTCGGCCGGGTTCGTCACGCCCTTACCTTAGGCCGACGCCGTGGCAGGAGCCTTCGCAGCGAGTATCTCCGCGAGGAAGCTGCCGGTGTGGCTCTCCTTCACCTCGGCCACGTCCTCCGGCGTGCCTTCGGCAACGACGATGCCGCCGCCCGAGCCGCCTTCAGGACCCATGTCGACCACCCAGTCCGCAGACTTGATGACGTCAAGGTTGTGCTCGATGACGATGACCGTGTTGCCCTTGTCGACAAGGCCTTGGAGGACGGCAAGGAGCTTGCGGACATCCTCGAAGTGAAGGCCCGTCGTCGGCTCGTCCAGTACGTAGATCGTCCGACCGGTTGAGCGACGCTGCAGTTCGGAGGCGAGCTTGACGCGCTGCGCCTCTCCGCCTGACAGCGTGGGTGCCGGTTGACCGAGTCTCACGTAGCCCAAGCCGACGTCGACGAGGGTGGTGAGGTGACGAGATATCGCGGGAATCGCCTCGAAGAACTCCGCTGCCTCATCGATCGGCATGTTGAGCACGTCGGCCACATTCTTGCCCTTGAAGTACACCTCCAAGGTCTCCCGGTTGTAGCGCGCGCCCTTGCACACCTCACACGGGACGTACACGTCAGGCAAGAAGTTCATCTCGATCTTGAGCGTGCCGTCACCCGAGCATGATTCGCAGCGACCACCCTTCACGTTGAAAGAGAAGCGTCCGGGTCCGTAACCACGCACCTTCGCCTCTTGGGTGTCGGCGAAGAGTTTGCGGATCTTGTCCCACACCCCCGTGTACGTTGCCGGGTTGGATCGCGGCGTACGGCCGATCGGGCCCTGGTCGACGTGAACGATCTTGTCGAGCTGATCCGTCCCTTCAATGCGGGTATGGCGGCCGGGAACTTGCCGAGCACCATTGAGCTCATTGGCGAGAGCGGTGTAGAGGATCGTGTTGACAAGAGTTGACTTGCCCGAGCCGCTCACGCCGGTGACCGCCGTGAAGACGCCGAGCGGGAATGACACATCGATTGTTTTGAGATTGTGCTCACGCGCGCCGACGACCGTGATACGCCGATCCGCATCGACACGACGGCGAACGTCGGGAAGCGGAATCGAGCGCCTGCCAGACACATAGGCACCCGTCATTGAGCGCTCGTTCGTCAGCAGCTCGGCATAGGTTCCCGAGTGGACGACCTCACCACCGTGCTCACCCGCACCAGGGCCGATGTCGACCACCCAGTCAGCGGTCCGGATCGTGTCTTCGTCGTGCTCGACGACGATGAGCGTGTTGCCAAGATCGCGCAGACGCGTGAGGGTGTCGATGAGTCGGCGATTGTCGCGCTGGTGAAGACCGATGCTCGGTTCGTCGAGCACATAGAGCACGCCGACCAAGCCCGAGCCGATCTGGGTTGCAAGGCGGATCCGCTGGGCCTCTCCGCCGGACAATGTGCCAGCGGCGCGGGAGAGCGTGAGGTAGTCGAGACCGACGTCAAGCAAGAATCCAAGGCGCGCGTCAATCTCTTTGAGAACCTGCGTGGCGATGTGGCGTGACCTCTCAGTCCATTCGACACCCGCAAGGAAGTCGCGCGCCTCACGGATCGACAGATCACACAGCTGCGCTATCGACAGCCCGCCCACGGACACCGCGAGCACCTCGGGCTTGAGACGTGCACCGCTGCATACCGGACACGGCACCTCGCGCATGTACTGCTCGTAGCGCTCACGCGAATAGTCGGACTCGGTCTGACCATGCATGCGATGGAGCCACGTCAGCACACCTTCGAAACCGGTCGTGTACTGACGCTCGCGGCCGTAGCGGTTGCGAAAGCGAACATGGACCTCGTAGTCCTTGCCCGAGATGATCGCGTCCTTCACCTCTTGAGGGAGATCGCTGAACGGGGTGTCCATCGAAAAGCCCATCTCCTGCGCCAACGCATTGAGCATGCGGCTGAAGTGGTCGGCAGCGATGGTGTCCCATGGAGCGATAGCGCCCTGGGCGAGCGACTTTGACGGGTCGGGAATGACGAGGTCTGGGTCGACTTCAAGTCGCACGCCGATCCCCATGCATTCAGGGCACGCTCCATAAGGAGCATTGAAGGAGAAGGTGCGCGGCTCCATCTCCTCGAGGGTGAGCACGTGGTCGTTGGGGCACGCCCGCTTCTCCGAGTAGCGACGCGGGGGCAACTCGCCATCGACCGGGTCGATGATGACAAGGCCGTCCGCAAGCCGAAGCGCGGTCTCGACCGAGTCGGCGAGGCGCTGCCGCACACCGTCACGGGCGACGAGCCGGTCGATCACCACCTCGATGTCGTGCTTGAGCTTCTTCTCGAGCTGTGGGGGCTCGCTCAGCTGGATCGTCTCGCCGTCGACACGGGCACGAGCGAATCCTTGCTGCTGCAACTCTGCGAAGAGATCTGCATACTCACCTTTTCGACCACGGATCACCGGGGCGAGGACCTGGTACCGGGTGCCTTCGGGCAGGTCGAGCACGGAGTCCACAATCTGTTGCGGGGTCTGCGACGTGATCTCTTCACCACACACCGGGCAGTGTGGAATTCCCACTCGCGCGTAAAGCAAGCGCAGGTAGTCATACACCTCAGTGATGGTGCCGACAGTCGATCTCGGGTTGCGGTTCGTCGACTTCTGGTCGATCGACACTGCGGGCGACAGGCCCTCGATGAAGTCGACGTCGGGCTTGTCCATCTGACCGAGGAACTGACGCGCGTAGGCGCTCAGCGACTCGACGTAGCGGCGCTGGCCCTCAGCGAAGATCGTGTCGAACGCGAGAGACGACTTCCCCGAACCGGACAGACCGCTGAACACAATGAGGGAATCGCGAGGAAGCTCAAGGTCAATGCCCTTGAGGTTGTGCTCGCGCGCACCGCGCACCACCAACGTGTCGTTCACAGACTCACCTTATGCCATTCCTGTCGAACAGGTGTTCGATTTGCTTCGCGTGTCAATGCGGGACAACGGTCACGGGACCCCGCGTGTTCCGCGCCAGATACTGAACACATGTCGCTCTGGATCATCCAATACACGTATGACAGCCGGGACGACTTGCGCGAGCGTCTGCTCGACGACCACCAGTGGTATCTGGCGGGCCTTGCCGACGCTGGCGCCATGATCGCCCACGGCACCTTTGACGATGACGAGTCCGGCGCACTTCTCATCGCGTCTGCCCCGTCGGCCGACCACGTTGACGACCTCATCGCGGCCGACCCGTTCGTTGTCGCCGGTGCGGTACGCAAGACGACGGTGCGCCCGTGGAACGGTCAACTCGTCCCCACGTGGCGAGACCAATCCCGCGAGGCCACGGCCCCCGCTGCGCCATCAGGGTGACCGCACCTCGTCACCCAGCCTCGAGCATGTGACGCAGCTCCTTCTTCAGTTCCGCTATCTCGTCACGCAGCCGCGCAGCGAGCTCGAACTGAAGCTCTGATGCGGCTGAGCGCATCTGCTCCGTCAACTGCTCAATGAGGTCACCGAGCTCTTGCGCCGGGCGTTGCATGTTCGAACGTGCCCCGACGCCTGTGCCTTGTTCCGTACGCCCCTTGACCTCCCGAAGGGTCGCCACGGTGTCCGCCTCTTCGCGCGCGAGCATCTCGGTGATGTCGCCGATTCGCTTGCGGAGCGGTGTGGGGTCGATGCCGTGTTCGGTGTTGTAGGCAACCTGCTTCTCACGGCGGCGATTCGTCTCGTCAATCGCAGCGGCCATCGATTCCGTCACGGAATCCGCATACATATGGACCTCGCCCGAGACATTACGAGCGGCGCGTCCGATTGTCTGAATGAGCGAGGTACCGGACCGGAGAAAGCCCTCCTTGTCGGCGTCGAGGATTGACACGAGGGAGACTTCCGGCAAGTCGAGACCCTCCCGGAGCAGGTTGATGCCGACGAGGACGTCGAAGCGTCCCAGTCGCAGTTCGCGCAGCAGCTCTACTCGACGCAGGGTGTCGACGTCAGAGTGGAGGTACTCAACGCGCACATCGCGGTCGGACAGGTACTCGGTGAGGTCCTCGGCCATCTTCTTCGTCAGAGTCGTCACCAAGACACGCTCATCGCGTTCGACCCTCAGGCGGATCTCGTGCAAGAGATCGTCAATCTGACCCTCGGTGGGCTTCACGACGATCTTTGGATCGACGAGGCCTGTCGGGCGAATGATCTGCTCGACGACGCCATTAGCCCTCTCCATCTCGAACTTGCCTGGAGTCGCCGACAGGTACACCGTCTGACCGATGCGCTCTTGGAACTCGTCGAAGCGCAACGGGCGGTTGTCGAGAGCCGAGGGCAAGCGGAAACCGTGCTCGACGAGCGTGCGCTTGCGTGCGGTGTCACCCTCGTACATCGCGCCGATCTGGGGCACCGTGACGTGTGACTCGTCGATGACAAGGAGGAAGTCGTCGGGGAAGTAGTCGAGCAAGGTGTGCGGGGGCGTGCCGGCGTCGCGTTGCTCAATGTGGCGAGAGTAGTTCTCGATTCCAGAGCACGTTCCCACCGAGCGCATCATCTCAAGGTCAAAGGTGGTGCGCATCTTGAGGCGCTGCGCCTCGAGAAGCTTTTTCTGGCGCTCAAGTTCCTCTAGCCGCTCACCGAGTTCCTGTTCGATGGTCGCAATGGCGCGCTGCATCCGCTGTTCGCTCGCCACATAGTGCGAGGCGGGGAAGATGTGGACCATGCTCTTGCGCTCGACCACCTCACCAGTGAGGGGATGCAGCGTGTACAGCGCCTCGACCTCGTCCCCGAACATCTCAATACGCACAGCAAGCTCTTCGTACACCGGGATGATCTCGACAGTGTCCCCGCGCACCCGGAAGGTGCCGCGGGTGAAGGCCAGATCGTTTCGCGAGTACTGCATCTGCACGAACTCGCGAAGCAGTGCGTCTCGGGGCACCACATCGCCCACTTGGAGGGACACCATCCCTTGGATGTACTCTTCCGGCGTCCCGAGTCCGTAGATGCATGACACCGATGACACGACGACGACGTCGCGCCGGGTCAGCAGGGAGTTCGTGGCGGAGTAGCGCAGGCGCTCCACTTCCTCATTGATCGAGGAGTCCTTCTCGATGAAGGTATCCGTCTGGGGCACATAAGCCTCAGGCTGGTAGTAGTCGTAGTAGCTGACGAAGTACTCGACGGCGTTCTTGGGCATGAGATCGCGGAACTCATTCGCAAGCTGCGCCGCAAGAGTCTTGTTGTGAGCCATGACGAGCGTGGGCCGCTGCAGCTTCTCAATGAGCCACGCGGTCGTCGCAGACTTGCCCGTGCCGGTCGCGCCAAGGAGGACCACGTCTCGCTCCCCCGCCTCGACGCGGCGGGCGAGCTCGGCGATCGCCGTCGGCTGGTCTCCCGACGGCTTGTACTCCGAGATCACCTCAAAGCGGTTGTCGGCGCGACGAAGGTCAGCAGTCATGCGTCAACGGTAACCCGCGGGTCTGACATCAATCGCTGGGAAGGCGTGAGGTCCAGAACTCATCCACCTGCTGCCACAGGTGCTCGGGGGTGCCCGCACCATCGAGAACGACATCTGCCACCGCGGCACGGTCCTCGTCACTTGCTTGCGATTGAATCCGAGCCATCGCTTCGTCGCGCGTGAGTCCTCGCGACGACTGAAGTCGTGCGACTCGCACGGGCACCGGCGCGCTCACAGTGACAACGAGGTCAAAGTCATCGCCCTGGCCGGTCTCGACAAGCAACGGAATGTCGTGGACGACGACTGCTTCTTTGGCGGCACGCGCTTTGCGGTCCTCTGCTTGTGCCGCCGCCCGGACATAGGGGTGGACGATCTCATTGAGTCTTTCGCGCGCGGTCGGATCACCAAAGACGATCTCACCGAGGGCGATCCGGTCCAGCTCGTCGCCACGCAGCACGCGCGGGCCGAACTCGCTGACGATGTCGACGAGTCCTGCGGTACCCGGTGCGACCACCCGCCGCGAGAGGTCGTCGTGGTCGATGACGTAGGCGCCGAGTGCGGCGAATCGAGTGGCAGCCGTCGACTTGCCGGCGCCTATGCCCCCTGTCAGTCCGATGCGCAACACTGCGTCAGGCTGGCATGAAACACCCGCGGGTGCAACACCGGGAGAGGGAATGACAAGGGGCCCCGACCTTGCGGTCGGGGCCCCTTGTGCAACGTGCTCAGTTGCCCGTGAGCTTCTCACGAAGCGCAGCGAGGCGCTCGTCCGAAGCGAGAGTGCCAACCTCGGCGCTCTCCTCGTCGTGCGAGGAGTACGAGGTGGCGCCAGCGTCGTCACCACGACCACGCTTGCGCGGGGCGGCGGCGGGAGCTGCGGCCTCGGCCTCTGCAGCCTGAGCGTCCTGCTTGGCGACGAATGCCTTGTGCGCTTCCCAGCGCTCGTGCGCCTTCGCGTACTCGGCCTCCCAGGCCTCGCGCTGAGCCTCGAAGCCTTCGCGCCACTCTTGGGTCTCCGGGTCGAAGCCCTCGGGGTACTTGTAGTTGCCGGCCTCGTCGTACTCGGCAGTCATGCCGTACAGAGCGGGGTCGAAGTCCTCACCCTCGGGGTCGACACCCTCGTTGGCCTGCTTGATGGACAGCGAGATGCGGCGACGCTCGAGGTCGATGTCGATGATCTTGACGAAGACGTCCTCGTCCGCAGCGACAACCTGCTCAGGCAGGTCGACGTGACGCACCGCGAGCTCGGAGATGTGCACAAGACCCTCGATGCCGTCGTACACACGCACGAACGCACCGAACGGAACGAGCTTGGTGACCTTGCCGGGGACGATCTGGCCGATCGCGTGGGTGCGTGCATAGACGGCCCACGGGTCTTCCTGGGTGGCCTTGAGCGAAAGCGACACACGCTCGCGGTCCATGTCGATGTCGAGAACCTCGACCTCGACCTCCTGGCCCACCGAGACGACCTCGTTCGGGTGGTCGATGTGCTTCCACGACAGCTCGGACACGTGCACGAGGCCGTCCACGCCGCCAAGGTCCACGAACGCACCGAAGTTGACGATCGACGAGACGACACCCTTGCGCACCTGACCGGGAGCAAGTGCCGTCAGGAACGAGGAGCGCACCTCGGACTGGGTCTGCTCAAGGAAGGCACGACGCGACAGCACCACGTTGTTGCGGTTCTTGTCGAGCTCGATGATCTTCGCTTCGATCTGCTGGCCGATGTACGGGCCGAGGTCGCGGACGCGACGCATCTCCACGAGCGATGCCGGGAGGAAGCCGCGCAGACCGATGTCGACGATGAGGCCACCCTTGACGACCTCGATCACGGTGCCGGAGACAACACCGTCTTCGTCCTTGATCTTCTCGATCGAGCCCCAGGCGCGCTCGTACTGCGCACGCTTCTTGGACAGGATGAGGCGGCCTTCCTTGTCCTCCTTGGTGAGGACGAGGGCTTCCACCGTGTCACCCACATTGACGACATCGTCAGGGTCAGCGTCGTGACGGATCGACAGCTCGCGGGCAGGGATCACGCCCTCGGTCTTGTAACCGATGTCGAGGAGAACCTCGTCACGGTCGACCTTGACGATGGTGCCTTCGACGAGGTCACCGTCGTCGAAGTTCTTGATGGTGGCGTCAACAGCGGCGAGGAAGTCTTCGCTCGAGCCGATGTCGTTGACGGCGATAGGGGTGGACTCGGGGGTGGATACGGACATAGAGGGAGTAACTCCGGTGGATGAATGAATAAGTGGATTTTGTGCAGGCAGGCGCGATAGGCGCACCAGACCACCGGAAAGACTACCCCCGGCTGTCCAACCGGCACAAACGGAACAGGCGTCCCGTCACCACATCGTTATGTTGGGAAATCCCTCGTCAGAGGCCCCATGCCGCCTTGAGCAACGAATTCGGCACCCACTTCGTCTTTCCGGACATCACCGAGAAGTCCTGCAGCACGATGTCTTCGCCGTTGAGTGCGGTGAACTTGTGCGACTCCCCCGCCATGACGGCATCGATCGCGGCGATGCCGAAGCGCGTGGCAAGGAGGCGGTCAGCCGCAGTCGGGATGCCGCCTCGCTGGACGTAGCCGAGCACAGTGAGCCGGGTCGAGAAGCCGGTCAGCTGCTCAATGTGCTTCGTCACCTCGGAGCCGATGCTGCCGGCGATCGGGTTGCCACGGTCATCGAGAGTCGCGCCGCCGTTCCACAGCGTGCCTTCGGCGGGCACGGCACCTTCAGCGACGGCGACAATCGAGAAGTTCTTGTAGCGGTGACGGTGCTTGATCTTCTTTGCGATGACCTCGATGTCAAACGGGTCCTCTGGGGCAAGGATGATGTCGGCGCCACCGGCCATACCAGCGGTGACGGCGATCCAACCGGAGTGGCGGCCCATCAGTTCGACGACCATGACGCGGTTGTGAGATTCAGCGGTCGAATGCAGCCGGTCAATCGCCTCCGTGGCGACCGTGACAGCGGTGTCGAATCCGATCGAGACATCGGTTCCGACAACGTCGTTGTCGATCGTCTTCGGAATGCCGATGACCGGAACTCCCGTGGCCGTCGACACCTTTCCAGCCGCCTTGAGCGTCCCATCGCCGCCGATGCAGATGATCGCGTCGAGGTTCTCGTTGGCGAAGGTGTCCTTGACTGCTTCCATACCGCCGTCAACCTTGTGCGGGTGGCAACGCGCGGTTCCAAGAATGGTGCCGCCGTCGACAAGGATGCCGGAGACGTCGTCACGCGTGAGCGGGCGGGCGTCGCCATCGATGACGCCCTGCCATCCGTTGCGGAAGCCGACAATCGAGCAGCCGTGTTCTGCGGTACCCCGCTTCACCACCGCACGGATTGCCGCGTTGAGTCCGGGACAGTCGCCACCACCAGTGAGGATTCCAACTCGCATGCGCTCACCCTAACGGGTGTCAGTGGCCTGCCACGCGCCAATTGGTCCCGCGTCCCACATTGACGTCGAGTGGTACAGACAGGTCGCCTGCGGCCGCCATTTCTTCGCGCAGAATCGTCTCGACAGCGTCCTCTTCACCAGCCGCCGCCTCAATGACGAGTTCGTCATGCACCTGCAGGATCTGACGCGACCGCAAGCCCTCTTGCTCAATGCGCGCGTCAACCGCGAGCATCGCCCTCTTGATGAGATCGGCAGCGCTTCCCTGGATGGGCGCGTTGAGCGCCATCCGCTCCGCCATCTCGCGGCGTTGGCGGTTTGTCGACGCGAGGTCAGGAAGATAGCGCCTGCGCCCGAAGATCGTGGCGGTGTAACCATCCTTCGTTGCTTGGCGCACGACGCTGTTGAGGTAGTCGCGCACCGCGCCGAAGCGAGCGAAATAGTCATCCATCAGGGCTTGAGCAGCACCGACAGACAAGCCAAGTTGGCGCGAAAGCCCAAAGGAGGAAAGTCCGTAGGCCAAGCCATATGACATCGCCTTCACCTGGGCGCGCATCTCACCAGACACATCCTCAGGTGCGACGCCAAAGACTCGTGAACCGACAAAACGGTGCAGGTCCTCACCCGCAGCGAATGCGGCGATCAGCGCCTCATCACCACTGAGGTGCGCCATGATGCGCATCTCGATCTGGCTGTAGTCAGCGGTGACAAGCGTGGCGTAGTCGGGGCCGACGACGAAGGCTTCGCGAATCCGATGGCCCTCCTCCGTGCGGATCGGTATGTTCTGCAGGTTTGGGTCCTTGGAGCTGAGCCGTCCAGTCGCCGCGACAACCTGCGAGAAGGTCGTGTGGATGCGCCCGTCACTTGCCACCGCATCGCGCAGAGTCTGGATGATCTGTGCAAGCTTTGTCGCGTCACGGTGGGCAAGCAGCGCCTCAAGGAACGGGTGCGGCTGCTTTTCGAAGAGTTCGACGAGCGATGCGGCATCCGTCGAGTAGCCGGTCTTGATTCGCTTCGTCTTCGGCATCCCCAGCTGCTCGAAGAGCACGTCCTGCAGCTGCTTGGGCGAGCCAAGATTGACCTGCACTCCGCCGATGGAGTCATACGCCGCGCTCGCTGCCCTGTCGACGCGTTCGATTGCGGCGTCGTACAGCTCGGTGAGGCGGGTCGTGTCGACCGCGACGCCCACACGTTCCATGTCGAACAGTGTCGACACAAGGGGGATCTCCATCTGGCGGTACAGATCCGTCATCTGGCGTTCGTCGATCTCCCCGGCCATGTGCGTGGCGAGTTGGGTCACCGTGTGCGCAGCACGCGCCAGCCCTTCGAGTTCCGAACGACCGAGACCAAGGTCAAGCTGGCCCTCCGCCGCATGGGGTGGCCGGATCCCAAGGAAGCGCTCCGCCACATCGTCAAGATCGAGACGCCCCTGCGCAGGGTTGACGAGGTAGGCGCCAAGTTGGGTGTCTTCAACGAGGCCCGCAACGGTGAATCCTCGGTCGGCAAGTGCGTGAAGAACGTCCTTCGCACCGTGCATCGCCTTCGCAACCGTCGGCTCCCCCAGCCAGCGTGCAAGGCTCTGCTCCTGCGCCGCGGTGAGCGAAGCGAGGTCAACCGCCCACGCCTCGTCGCCAGCGGCCACGCCGAGCGCCCACGCGTCACGGCCCGGCACACACAGAGCGACAGGGCCGGGCAGAGCGACAATCTCCTCAACCGTCGCCGGCACGTGAAGCGTCACCTCGGCCGCCTCGTCTGCCACCGCGTCGGCCTCAGGAGCGTCGGCTGCGAAAGCCAAGAGGCGCGCCCGCAACCCACGGAACTGCAGAGCGTCGCACACCTGATGAATTGCGGCGGCGTCGCCCCCATGCAGGCGCATGTCCTCCAGCGGCACGCTCACCTCGAGGTCCGTCAGCAAGTGGTTGATCTCCCGGTTGAGGCGCACCTGGTCGAGGTGTTGTCGCAGGCTCTCACCAGCCTTGCCGGGCACATCGGCGGCGGCGGCGAGGATGCCCTCGAGTCCGCCATACGTATTGATCCACTTGGCGGCGGTCTTCGGTCCGACGCCGGGAACACCTGGAAGGTTGTCGCTCGTTTCGCCGACGAGGGCCGCGAGGTCCGGGTACTGGGAAGGAGTCACGCCGTACTTCTCCGCCACCGCAGCGGGCGTGAACTCGACCAGGTCGCTCACACCCTTTCGCGGGTAGAGCAAGGTGACATCGTCGGTGACCAGCTGGATCGTGTCGCGGTCGCCAGAGACGACTAGCACCTCCATGCCCGCTTCTCGTCCCATCCGTGCATAGGTGGCGAGCAAGTCATCGGCCTCATACCGCTCCTTGTCCACGGCAGCCACGTTGAGGGCCGCGAGGACCTCCCGCATCAGCGGTACCTGCGGCTCGAACTCTGGCGGTGTCGCGTCACGGGTGCCCTTGTAGCTTGGCAGGCGCTCGGTGCGGAAGGTGCCACCGGGCAGATCGAAAGCAACCGCCACGTGCGTCGGCTGCCGATCGGCCAGCAAGGAGGCGAGCATCGACGTGAAGCCGTACACCGCGTTGGTGGGCGCCCCCGTTGACGTCGCGAAATTCTCGACTGGTAGCGCAAAGAACGCGCGGAATGCCATCGAAAGTCCATCGACAAGTAGCAGTTTGTCCTTGGCTGATCCGCTCACAGATGCCAACCTATCCCCTATGACTGACAGCGACGGGGCCAATATCGACGTGAAGAGCGCCCTCATCGAGCGCTTGGGCATCAGGATTCTCCAGATCAGCCCCGATCGTTGTCGAGGAACGATGCCCGTCGAAGGCAACACCCAACTTTTCGGCATTCTCCACGGTGGAGCATCCGCTGCGCTCGCGGAGACGGTAGGGTCACTCGCGGCAATGGCGCACGCGGGCGACGATCGAATCGCTGTGGGTGTTGATTTGTCGATCACGCATCACGCCGCAGTCGAGAGCGGCCTCATCACAGCTGAGGCCGTGGCGCTCCATCTAGGTCGCAGTGTCGCCACCTATGACATTGCACTGTTCGACGACTCGGGCCGACGCAACGCATCGGCTCGTCTGACCTGTTACCTCAGGAACGTTTCCGCCACACACAACCGAAACAATTCGGGTCTAGATTGAGCCGCACCCGACCCTGGAGGATGACTGTGAGAACAGCCCTCGACACCCGTGCCCTCGTCCGCGCAGGTGTGATCCTCGTCGTCACGGCGCTCGCCTTCACGCTGTATTCAGCGTGGTCGGCTGCCCAGCCCGACGCCGCCGATCGCACCTTCACCGTGGCTGAGGCCAGCACAGGTTTCGTACCGATGACTGACGATGGCGCGCCTGCAGACGATGCCGTGGACGATCCCGCCCTCATCGACGACGGCGACGAGATCGCCGCGCCGGTCGCGAGCTCACGGGCGACGAACCAGCTGGCGCAGAGCATCGTCAACGGTCTCGCGTTCGGCTTGTTGCTCGCGCTCGCGTCGGTGGGCCTCTCCCTCATCTACGGCACGACGGGTCTGAGCAACTTCGCCCATGGCGAGCAGGTGTCTCTCGGCGCGCTCCTCACCTATTTCTTTGCGACCCAAGAGATGGTGTCGCTGCCGCTCCTGCCGTGGGAGTTCAACTTCGGGTTCCCTCTCGTGTTGTCCGCGATCCTCGCCGTGATCTTGGCCGCTGGTTTCGGCTGGCTCCAGGACCGCTTCCTCTGGAAGCCGCTGCGCAAGCGTCGAGTTGGCATCACTCAGCAGATGATCGTGTCGATCGGCCTCGCGCTCGCCTTGGTCAACCTGTTGCAGTGGTGGATCGGCGGCCGCAAGGTCCGCCTCAGCATCGCAATCGACAAGCGGCATCAGGTGGGTCCATTCCAGATTGGCAATCAGACGCTCATTTCGATGGCCATTGCGATCGCGTGCATCCTGGCCGTTTCCGCATTCCTCCTGTACACCCGCCTCGGCCGCGCCACCCGCGCTGTATCGGACAACCCCTCGCTCGCCGCTGCGTCGGGCATCAAGGTGGACGGCATCGTCCGGCTCGTGTGGGTCCTCGCCGCGGCACTCGCTGCGGTGGGCGGCATCCTGCTCGCACTCTACGAGCAAGGCTCCTCCTTCGATGCAGGCTCCCGAATGCTCTTGCTCATGTTCGCCGCGGTGACCCTTGGTGGCCTCGGCCAGCCGTTCGGGGCTCTTGTCGGGTCGATCGTCATCGGGCTCGTATCCGAGGTGTCCACCGTGTGGTTGCCGCCGGACCTCAAGTACGCCAGCGCGCTCGGCATCCTCATCTTGGTGCTGCTGTTCAGACCTCAAGGCATTCTTGGACGAGCGGAAAGGGTGGGATAGCCCATGGACTTCTCCGACCTCCTCATCGACGCTGGGCGCGAGATGTTCGCGCCCACGACGGCGGCCTTCGCCCTCGCGGCGATCGGACTGAACTTCCACTTTGGAATGACTGGTCTGCTCAACATGGGCCACGCCGGCTTCATGCTCCTCGGCATGTACGGCTATGCGATCACCATCCGTGAGATCGACGCCAATGACGGCATGTTCCTGGGAATCGAAATGGCGGCAGGCGCACAGATCGCGCTGGGCGTGCTGGTCGCGATACTCGTCGCCATCGCCTTCGGACTCCTCTTGGGATGGCCGACGCTGAAGCTCCGAGGCGACTACCTCGCCATCGTCACCATCGCCGCCGCCGAGATGGTGCGCTTCGTCGGTCGCTCTCAGTCCCTGAAGAGCTTGACCGGCGCCTCAACCGGCATCCGCGGAAAGGACTACAAGCGTCCTTTCGAGTCGCTGTCGCCATTCCCTGACCGGCAGATCGAGCTCGGTCCGTTCACACTCCACGGCTCACAGTCCACCTCGTGGTGGCTCGTGCTCGTTGCGTGGTCGGCCGTGTTCTTGGCAGCGCTGTTGTTCTGGCGCTTGGCACGCTCCCCCTGGGGCCGTGTGCTCAAGGGCATCCGTGAAGACGAGGACGCCGTCCGCTCGCTTGGAAAGAACGTCTACGCCTACAAGATGCAGGCTCTCGTGCTCGGCGGCGTGATCGGCGCTCTTGGCGGCGTCCTGTGGTCGTTCGGAAACTCTGTTGCGCCCGACTCGATGGGCCGTCCCACCACGTTCTGGATTTGGACGCTCCTTCTCCTCGGCGGCGCCGCGACCGTCTTCGGACCGATCCTCGGCTCGATCCTGTTCTGGACGTCGCTGTTGGTGGTCCGCGCACTCGCCAATGGCCTCATCCCCGACACTGTCCTTCACCCCACCGAGCTTGAGCCGTTCTCGCTCGTGCTCGTGGGCGTCACGCTCATGTTGCTGGTGATCTTCAGACCACAAGGCATTCTCGGAGACAGAAGGGAGTTGGCGATCAATGACCGCTAACGCATCCTCAGACGCCTTTGCCGATGTGCCGGAGATCCCTGGCGCGCCAAAGAAGGACCCGGTGATCGTCGCGCACGGCGTGAAGCGCGTCTTCGGTGGCCTGACGGCCGTCGACGTGGAACACCTCGAGGTCCAACGTCACGCAATCACGGCCCTCATCGGTCCTAATGGCGCCGGAAAGTCAACGTTCTTCAACCTCCTCACCGGCTTCGATCGGGCGAACCAAGGTCAATGGTCATTCAACGGCGTATCGCTGCAGAGCCACTCCCCTGCTCGCGTCGCACGGGCCGGAATGGTGCGCACCTTCCAGTTGACCAAGGCGCTCTCACGCATGCGCGTGATGGACAACATGATGCTCGGCGCGACCGGACAGCGCGGGGAGAACTTCTTTGCCGCTTTGGTGCCGCCGCTGTGGCGCAGCCGTGAAGAAGAGATCATCGAGAAGGCGGAGGAGCTCCTCAAACGCTTCAAGCTGTACGAGAAGCGCAACGACTTCGCCGGAGAGCTTTCCGGAGGTCAGCGCAAACTGCTTGAGATGGCGCGCGCACTCATGTCCGATCCCGAGATCGTCATGCTTGACGAACCGATGGCGGGCGTGAACCCGGCGCTCACCGAGTCATTGCTTGAACACATCGTCCAACTGCGCGAGGACGGCGTCACCATCTTGTTCGTCGAACACGACATGCACATGGTCCGCCGCATCTCCGACTGGGTGGTCGTCATGGCAGAAGGTCGCATCATCGCTGAGGGACCCCCTGAGACTGTGATGCAGAATCCCGCGGTGCAGGACGCCTACCTTGGCGCGCACCACGACACCGACCTTTCGGAGGACCTCCTATGAGCGACGTCCGCGCTGCGCGCCCCGGACCCGATGCCCCCATCGTCCTCGAGGCAACCGATCTGATCGCCGGCTACCTGCCAGGCATCGACATCCTCAACGGCTGTTCGATGACGGTTCGAGAAGGCGAGCTCATCGGCATCATCGGACCGAACGGCGCCGGAAAGTCGACATTCCTCAAAGCGCTGTTCGGGCTCGTGCCCGTTCGCTCTGGTGACGTCGCTCTTCGCGGGCAGTCGATCGCGAATCGTCGCGCTGACGAGCTCGTCCGCATGGGCATCGGCTTTGTTCCCCAAACGAACAATGTCTTCCCGTCGCTCACCATCGAAGAGAACCTCGAGATGGGGGCTTTCCAGAACCACCGCGCGTTCCGCAATCAGTTCGACAAGATCGTGGACCTGTTCCCCGTTCTCGGAGAACGACGCTCACAGCGGGCAGGCTCGCTCTCGGGTGGAGAGCGACAGATGGTGGCGATGGCCCGCGCACTCATGATGGATCCCACCGTGTTGCTGCTCGACGAGCCGAGTGCAGGCCTGTCCCCCGCACGTCAGGACGAGACCTTCGTGCGGACTCGTCATATCAACCGCACGGGCGTCACCGTCATCATGGTGGAGCAGAACGCCCGACGCTGCCTCCAGATCGCTGACCGTGGCTATGTCCTCGATCAGGGCGCGACGGCCTACACGGCCTCCGGCCAGGAGCTTCTCAAGGACCCCAAGGTCATCGAGCTCTACCTCGGCACGCTCGGCGCGTAGTCAACCGCTCAGGCCCCCGTGGCTGCCCGCTCCGCGGCGGATGCCACGGGGGCTTCGCCGTTTCTGTGCGGCGCTCCACGAAGGGGGCGTGAGCACAACACACAGTGGGCCCCCGGCTGCTGCCGGGGGCCCACTGTGTTGGCTTGTGCCGCGTGTACTACTTGATCTCGCCGTACACGGCCTCGACCCACGCCGGAACGTTGTCGTCGCCGTAGACGTACACGCCCACGTATGCGCTCGACGGGTCGTTGTCAGCGTTGAACGCGCCGGTGCCAGCGATCGACTTGTAGACGATCTCCTCGCCAGCGAGAACCAGCTCCGAGCAGGCAACCCAGCCGGTGCACTCAGTGCCACCGTTCGCGCCGGAGACGGCTGCCATGTTCTCCTGGATGGTCTGGCCGTCGGGAGCGCCACCACGGAGCGCCGCGAGGGCGACGAGGATCGTGGCGTCGTACGACTCGGGACCATATGCGTAGGACTCAAGCGGACCGCCGTTGACGCCCTCAAGAAGGGTCTTGAAGTCGTCGGTCGGGTTGGCGCCGGGGATGGTGCCCTTTGCTCCGGTGAGCGTGCCTGCCTCGAAGTCCGCCGAGAAGTCCGACGTGTTGCCGTCAACGAGGTAGAGCTTCGACATGTCGAAACCGTTGGCAGCGAGCTCGGGAATGATCTGCTTGGCCTGGTCGAACGAGATCAGGGCGATCGCGTCGGGGTTGGTCGCAAGGATCGCCTGAACGTCCGAGGAGAAGTTGCCCGCGTTGGGGTCGAACTCCTGGCCCTCGGAACCGTAGGTGATGGTGCCGCCGCCGGCCTCGATCACGTTCTGGATGACGTCGCGCAGACCCGTGCCGTAGTCATCGTTGAACACCAAGACACCGACGTTCTTGTGACCATCGGCGAGGATCAGGTTGGCGAGAGCGTCACCCTGAACCGTGTCCGGCGGCGCGGTACGGAAGTAGAAGTCGCTGTAGTCCGAGAGCGCGGTTGCGGTGTTCGCGGGCGAAACCTGCACGATCTTCGCGGCGGTGATGTCGTCGATCACGTTGAGCGTGACAGACGAAGATGCCGCACCGATGATTGCACCGACGCCGTCCGAGACGAGGTCCGAGACCGACTGCGACGCGATCTGCGGGTTCGCGGTGTCCGAGGAGTCCTTGTCGATCACGACGACGTCGTTGCCGAAGAGGCCACCGGCCTCATTGATCTCTTGCACCGCGAGGTGCACACCGGCAACCTCCGGCGGGCCGAGGAAGGCAAGCGAGCCGGTCAACGGCAACAGCGTGCCGATCTTCAGGACGTCGCCGTCGCCGCCGCTCGACCCAGCGCCACCAGATGCGGGGGCGTCGGAGTCACTGCTTGAAGCGCAAGCGGCGAGGGCAAGGGACGCGACCGCAGTAAGCGCGGCACCGCGTGCGATGGGGTTCCATCGAGCCATGTTTTTCCCTCCAGGTTGTTCCAGCGGCATAGCCGCCGGGGCCGCTGTTGGGACGGTCCCAACAGCAACTGACCTCACCGTAGCGGGCTGGCGTTTCTTTCGTGCGTCACGTTGGTCACAATTTCGTGACTTTGTACCCGAAAACTTGCGTTGCGGAGGGTTTGTACCAGGCGTGATGCCGAACTACTTGGATGAACCCATCTGCTCGATGACAGCTTCAGCCACTTCCCGCATCGTGAGACGCCGGTCCATCGAGGTCTTCTGGATCCACCGGAACGCCTCGGGCTCGTTCAGCTGCATCTTCTCCATGAGCAAGCCCTTCGCGCGCTCAACGCGCTTGCGGGTCTCCATCCGCTCAGTGATGTCTGCGATCTCAGACTCCAGTGCGCGAATCTCCGTGAAGCGCGACGCCGCAATCTCAACGGCAGGGAGCAGGTCGGCCGGGGTGAACGGCTTGACGACGTACGCCATCGCGCCAGCGTCACGCGCTCGCTCAACGAGCTCCGTCTGCGAGAAGGCGGTGAGGAGCACAACGGGAGCGAGACGCGCCTTGGCGATCTGCTCGGCGGCTGTGATGCCGTCCATCACCGGCATCTTCACGTCCATGACCACGACGTCGGGCTTGTGCTCTGTAGCGAGAGCAATGGCCTCTTCGCCGTTCGCGCCCTCACCCACAACGTCGTAACCGCCTTCGCGGAGGGTCTCGACGATGTCCATGCGGATCAGTGCCTCGTCTTCGGCGACGATTGCGCGGCGCTTCACAGGGCCGGTCGGCGTGGCATCAGCGTTGTCTTGTCCAACGGTATCGTTCACAAGCGCTAGCCTAGTGGGCGCGCCCCGATAGCCCAACCGGCAGAGGCATACGGCTCAAACCCGTACCAGTGTGGGTTCGAATCCCACTCGGGGCACTCCGCCACAGGCTTGACGGCATATCCCCGGTCTGGCTCCACATCCTTCGCCCTGATGACGCCGCAGCGTCGCGCGGCGCGGTGCGACGTCACCCCTCCTCGCGCCATACTCATCGATATGGCTGATAAGCGCTCTTCTCGCTCCCCCGCGGCGACCCGCCACATCGCACTCGTCGCGCATGACAACAAGAAGTCCGATCTCCTGCAATGGGCACGCTTCAATCGCGGCACCTTGTCCCAGCATCACCTGTATGCGACCGGCACCACCGGAACGATGCTGTCGGACGAGCTCGGTCTCCCGGTGCACCGCTTCCTCTCCGGACCCATCGGCGGCGACCAGCAGATCGGGGCGAAGATCGCCGATGGGTCGATCGACATGCTCGTGTTCTTCTGGGACCCGCTCTCTGCCCAGCCACATGATCCCGACGTCAAAGCACTGCTGCGGCTCGGAGCGGTATGGAACATCCCCATGGCCTCCAACGTCGCCACAGCTGACTTCCTCATCTCCTCGCCGCTGTTCTCAGCACACTACGAGCGGGCAGTGCCCGACCTCGGTCCACGCGATTGGCATGACTTGGCTGACGAGCGGTAGGCCCGCTCACCGCGCAGACGACGAGGGCCCGTAGGCGATTCGCCTACGGGCCCTCGTCACGCACCGGCAAGATCAGGAGCGAACCTGACCCACCTTGTGCACAAAGATCGAGTTCGTGGTGCCGGGAACGCCGATGGGCGTACCGCTCACCACGACGACGTAGTCGCCGTCCTTCGCGCGACCGGTCTCCTTGAGGAGACGGTCGACAATGGCGACCATCTCATCAGTGGTGTCTGCGTGATCGACAACCTCGACCTGCACGCCCCACGACAGCGCGAGACGACGTTGGGTCTCCTCGCGCGGGGTCAGCGCAATCATCTTGGTCTCCGGGCGCAGACGAGCCATGCGCTGAGCCGAGTCACCGGACTGCGTGAAGGTGACGATGTAGTTGACACCGAGCTTCTCCGCGATGTCAGCGGCAGCTTGCGTGACAGCACCACCGCGGGTCTTCGGAATCGAGGTGTACGGCGCGAAGCGGTCGCGGCCCTTCACCTCGGTGTTCTTGATGATGCGAGCCATCGTCTCGACCGTGATGATCGGGTAGTCACCGACCGAGGTCTCACCCGAGAGCATGACGGCGTCTGCGCCATCGAGGATCGCGTTCGCGCAGTCGGAGGTCTCGGCACGGGTCGGAACCGGTGAGTGCGTCATGGACTCGAGCACCTGAGTCGCGACAATGACCGGCTTGGCCTGCGAGCGGCACAGCTCGATGGCACGCTTCTGAACGAGCGGCACCTCTTCGAGAGGCAGCTCAACGCCAAGGTCACCACGCGCTACCATCACGCCGTCGAACGCGTCGACGATCTCCTCAAGGTTGTCGACCGCCTGCGGCTTCTCCACCTTGGCGATGACAGGAATGGTGCGTCCTTCTTCGGACATGATGCGGGCGACGTCCGCATAGTCCTGTGCGCTGCGCACAAAGGACAGCGCAATGAAGTCAGCGCCAAGCTTGAGCGCCCAACGCAGGTCATCCTCGTCCTTGTCCGACAGTGCGGGCACCGACACGGCGACACCCGGAAGGTTGATGCCCTTGTTGTTGGAGACGGGACCCGGGACAACCACCTTGGTGACAACGTCGGTGCCGTCCTTGACCTCGAGAACCTCAAGGCGAACCTTGCCGTCATCGATGAGCAGCGGGTCGCCAGGCCGGCAGTCGCCCGCGAGGCCCTTGAACGTGGTCGAGCAGATATCCTTGGTGCCCTCGACATCACGCGTGGTGATCGTGAAGATGTCGCCGATCTCAAGATCGTGCGGACCGTCGACAAATCGACCCAGGCGAATCTTGGGGCCCTGGAGGTCGACGAGGACGGCGACATTGCGTCCCGACTCCTTCGCCGCCTGGCGGACGTTGCGGTAAACCTCTTCGTGCTCCTCCGCCGAGCCGTGGCTGCGGTTAATACGGGCGACGTCCATACCAGCGCCTACCAAGAGGCGCATTTGGTCCAGAGACGCCGTCGCCGGGCCAATGGTGCAGACGATCTTCGCGTTACGCATGTTCTCCAACCTAGGTGTATCAGGCCTTTAGCGCGAGTGTCCTCGCGGTGACGGGCGCCGGCAGCTCCGTGCTGCCGGTGAGATAAGTGTCGATTGCTGCCGCCGCAGAGCGTCCCTCTGCGATCGCCCACACGATGAGCGACTGGCCGCGACCGGCGTCCCCTGCAACGAACACGCCGTCCACTGCCGAGGCAAATTGATCATTACGAGAGACCGTACCCCGCGGAGTGAAGCCGATGTGCTCAAGCTGTCCCAGTGTGGCACGGTCTGGACCGGTAAACCCCATTGAGATGAGCACGAGGTCAGCCGGAAGCTCCTCTTCTGTGCCAGGAGCGGGACCACGCGTGCCATCGGGCATGATCTGCGTCTTGGCGACGCGCAGCGCACGGACGTGCTCATCCTCGTCGCCCAAGAACTCGACGGTCGACGCAAGGAAGCGCCGTTCGCCGCCCTCTTCATGCGAAGAGGACACCTCAAAGAGCAAGGGGTGGGTCGGCCACGGCTGCGACTTGGGGTCGCGCACCTCGTTCGGCTGAACGCCGATCGCCAACGTGGTCACCGACTTCGCTCCTTGCCGCAGGGCTGTGCCCAGGCAGTCGGAGCCGGTGTCGCCACCGCCGATGATGATCACGTGTTTGTCCTTTGCGGTGATCTGGCGCTCGATCGCGTCGCCCGCCGCCACCTTGTTGCCCTGCGTGAGATACGGCATCGCAAAATGAATGCCCCGGTATCGTCGCCCAGGAATCGGCAGATCCCGTGGGACGGTGGACCCGGTGGCGATCAACACGGCGTCGTAACGAGCACGCAAGTTGTCCCACGAAATGTCCTTGCCGATCTCCACGCCCGTGCGGAACCTAGTCCCCTCCGCCTCCATTTGGGCGACGCGTCGATCGATGTGGTGCTTCTCCATCTTGAAGTCCGGCACACCGTACCGAAGCAGACCGCCGATGCGGTCGTCGCGCTCGAAGACCGCAACGGTGTGACCAGCACGGGTCAGTTGCTGTGCGGCGGCGAGACCTGCCGGGCCTGAACCGACGATGGCAACGGTCTTGCCCGTCTGACGAATCGGCTCCACCGGTGCGACAAGACCGCGACGGAAGCCTTCATCGATGATCGAGACCTCGATGTTCTTGATCGTCACCGCTGGCTGGTTGATGCCGAGCACGCAGCTCGTCTCACACGGGGCCGGGCAGATGCGGCCCGTGAACTCCGGGAAGTTGTTCGTCGCGTGCAAGCGGTCAAGAGCGTCTTCCCACTGCTCACGCCACACAAGGTCATTCCACTCGGGAATGAGGTTCCCCAAAGGGCAACCGTGATGGCAGAAAGGCACACCACAATCCATGCAACGGGAGGCCTGTCGGTTGAGAGCGTCAGGGTCACGGGCGAGCTCATCCTTGACGTACTTCCAGTCAAGCAAGCGCACCGGCACCGGCCGGCTTGGAGGCAGCTCGCGTTCGCGATGCTTCAGAAATCCGCGCGGATCAGCCACCGGTCACCTCCAAGAACTCTTCCCACGCGCCCGGGGCGTTGAGATCGTGCCCCTTGGCTTCGTACTCCGACAGTGCAGCACGGACCCGTGCGTACTGGGCGGGAAGGACTCGCGTGAATCGCGTGACCTCTTCATCCCAGTTGGCGAGGAGCTCCTTGCCGCGCGGTGAGTCTGTCTCCTTGACGTGGGTCTCGATGAGCGATCGGACGATCACGGCGTCTTCTGCGTCAAGCGGGCCCACGGTGATCTCGCCCGAGGCAAGTGATTCCTTGTTCACCCGCTCGATGCGCAGATCAAGGACGTAGGCGGTCCCGCCGGACATGCCCGCCGCAAAGTTGCGGCCAGTGCGACCGAGAATGACGGCCGTTCCGCCGGTCATGTACTCGAGCGCGTGGTCGCCCACGCCTTCGACAACCGCGCTTGCACCCGAGTTGCGCACAAGGAATCGCTCACCGACCTGGCCACGCAGCAGGACCTGGCCGCTCGTGGCGCCGTAGCCGATGACGTTGCCGGCGATGACGTCGAGAGCGTCATTGAGCGCGGCGGCACGGTCAGGGCGCACGATGACACGGCCCCCCGACAGACCCTTGGCGACGTAGTCGTTCGCGTCCCCGAAGAGCGTGAGGGTGATGCCGCGCGGGACGAACGCACCGAATGACTGCCCTGCGGAGCCGGTGCACACGATGGAGATCGTGTCGTCAGCCAGGCCTTCGCCGCGGTAGCGCTTCGTCACCTCGTAGCCGAGCATCGTGCCCACCGTGCGGTTGGTGTTGCGCACTTCGCGCTCGATCACCACTGGCCTGCCCGTCTCAAGAGCGTCGCGAGCGTGCTCGATGAGATCGCGGTCAAGGGTCTCGTCGAGACCGTGGTCTTGAGCAACCGAGTGGTGCAGTGGCGCACCTGCGGGCGGCACCGCGAGCACAGGCGACAAGTCGAGGCCCTGTGCCTTCCAGTGCGCAACCGCCGCACGGGTGTCAAGCAGCTCGGCGTGGCCCACCGCCTCTTCGATGGAGCGGAAGCCGAGCGCGGCGAGCTGCTCGCGCACCTGCTGCGCAATGAACTCGAAGAAGGTCTCGACAAACTCCGGCTTGCCGTTGAAGCGCGCACGAAGCTCGGGGTTCTGGGTCGCCACACCGACGGGGCATGTGTCCTTGTGGCACACGCGCATCATGATGCAGCCGGACACCACCAGAGGTGCCGTCGCGAAACCGAACTCTTCGGCACCGAGCAACGCAGCGACGATCACATCGCGGCCCGTCTTCAGCTGGCCGTCAACCTGGACGACGACGCGGTCACGCAGGTCGTTGCGGACGAGCGTCTGCTGGGTGTCAGCGAGGCCGATCTCCCATGGCGCACCCGCATGCTTGAGGGAGTTCAGCGGCGACGCTCCGGTGCCGCCGTCGGAACCCGAGATGAGCACGACGTCCGACTTGCACTTGACGACACCGGCAGCGATCGTGCCGACGCCGACCTCAGACACGAGCTTTGTGTGGATGCGCGCCGCGGGGTTTGCATTCTTCAAGTCGTGAATGAGCTGCTTGAGGTCTTCGATCGAGTAGATGTCGTGGTGCGGCGGCGGGGAGATGAGGCCGACGCCGGGGGTCGAGTGACGTGTCGCAGCAACCCACGGGTACACCTTCGCCCCAGGCAGCTGCCCACCTTCACCGGGCTTCGCGCCCTGAGCGAGCTTGATCTGCAGATCGTCGGCGTTGACGAGGTATTCGCTCGTCACACCGAAGCGGCCCGAAGCGACCTGCTTGATCGCACTGCGGCGTTGCGGGTCGTAGAGACGCTCCGGCGCTTCACCGCCCTCACCGGTGTTGGACTTGCCGCCCAGCCGGTTCATCGCGATGGCGAGCGTCTCGTGTGCCTCTTGAGAGATCGAGCCATAGGACATTGCGCCTGTGTTGAAACGCTTGACGATGTCGCGGACATGCTCGACTTCTTCGATCGGCACGGGTGGGCGGTCCGACTTGATGTCGAGCAGGCCGCGCAACGTCATGAGGCGCTTCGCCTGGTTGTTGACGCGCTCGGTGTACTCGTTGAAGACCGCGTACTGGCGAGTACGGGTTGAGTGCTGCAGCTTGAAGACCGTCTCGGGGTCGAAGAGGTGCTCCTCCCCTTCCCTGCGCCACTGGTACTCGCCGCCGACGTTGAGACGGCGGTGCGCGGGAGGCTGTCCGGAGATCGGGTACGCGTCAGCATGCCGCTGAGCGACCTCATCGGCGATGACGGCGATGCCGACGCCGTCGATCTGGCTCGGGGTGCCTGCAAAGTGACGGTCGACGAGCTCACGCGACAAGCCGATGGCCTCGAAGATCTGAGCACCCCGGTAGGACGCCATCGTCGAAATGCCCATCTTCGACATAATCTTGAGAACACCCTTGCCAAGCGCCTTGATGAGGTTCTTCACCGCCTGCTCTGGCGTGATGCCCTTGATGTAGCCGCGGCGCACCAAGTCCTCGACCGACTCCATCGCGAGATACGGGTTCACCGCGCCAGCGCCGTAGCCAATGAGGAGGGCCACATGGTGGACCTCGCGCACGTCACCCGCCTCGACGACGAGAGACACCTGGGTGCGCTTCTGGTGGCGCACAAAGTGGTGGTGCACTGCCGCCGTCAGCAGCAGCGACGGAATCGGCGCGTTCTCTGAGTCGGAGTCACGGTCGGACAGCACAAGGAAGGACACGCCGTCCTCGATCGCCTGGTCCACCTCGGCAAATATCTCCTCGAGGCGCGTCTCGAGACCACGACCGCCCTCGCTCACGCGGTACAGCCCCTGAATGCGACGGGTGGAGAACACGCCCTTCAGCTCAGGATTGGTATCGATGTGAATGATCTTGGCGAGGTCGTCGTTGTCGATCACCGGGAAGTCGAGCACCACTTTGCGGGCATGCTCAGGCACGTTTGCAAGGAGGTTGGGCTCGGGACCGATCGCGCCACCGATCGCGGTGACGATCTCTTCACGGATCGCGTCGAGCGGCGGGTTTGTCACCTGCGCGAACATCTGGGTGAAGTAGTCAAAGAGCAGCTTGGGGCGCTTCGACAACACCGCAATCGGCGTGTCAGAGCCCATCGCGCCGATCGGCTCGACACCCGCTGTCGCCATCGGCTCGAGCAGGACCTTCAGTTCCTCTTCGGTGTAACCGAAGGTGCGCTGGCGGCGCACCACCGAGGACCTCGAGTGGCTCACGTGCTCACGCTCGGGCAAGTCCGCAAGACGCACCGCGTGCTCGTCGATCCACTCCTCGTACGGGTGCTCGGCGGCCAGCGTCGTCTTGATCTCTTCGTCTTCCACGATTCGACCGGCCGCGGTGTCCACCAAAAACATGCGACCCGGCTGAAGACGGCCCTTACGCACCACCTTCGCCGGGTCGATGTCCAGCAGTCCAGCCTCCGAACCACAGATGACGAGGCCGTCCTCGGTCACCCAATACCGACCCGGTCGCAAACCGTTGCGGTCAAGAGTGGCGCCCACAAGGGTGCCATCGGTGAAGTGAAGCGCGGCAGGACCGTCCCACGGCTCAATGAGGTTCGAGTGATACTCGTAGAACGCGCGGCGGGCCGGGTCCATCTCGGTGTGGTTCTGCCATGCCTCGGGAATCATCATGAGGACCGCGTGCGGCAACGAGCGGCCGCCGAGGTGAAGAAGCTCAAGCACCTCATCGAAGGACGCGGTGTCAGAGGCCGACGCCGTGCAGATCGGAGTCAGCGACGACACGTCACCCAACAGGTCAGACTCGAGCTTGCCCTCGCGTGCCGCCATCCAGTTGCGGTTGCCGCGGACGGTGTTGATCTCACCGTTATGGGCAATGAGGCGCAAAGGCTGTGCGAGCGGCCACGACGGGAATGTGTTCGTCGAGAAGCGCGAGTGGACGAGCGCCAACTCGGTTGCGAACAGCGGGTGCAGGACGTCGGGGAACACCTGCTCGAGCTGGTAGGTGGTCAGCATTCCCTTGTAGGTGAGGGTGCGCGACGACAGCGACACGACAAACGGGCCACCGCTCTTCTCGGCGCGCTTGCGCACGCGGTAGAGCCTGCGGTCAAGGTCGATGCCGGTGAGGCGCTCCGATTCCATGAACACGTGGCGGAAGATGGGCGCCGTGGCACGCGCGGAAGGACCGAGCGGCTCGAGGTTGACCGGAACGTCACGCCAACCGATGACGTTGACGTTCTCGATACGCGCAGCCGTCTCAAGGGCGGCGATCTCCGTCGACTCCTCGCCCGGGGTCAAGAAGACGAGGCCGACGCCGTACGCACCTTGCTCCGGGAGCGTGAAGTCGGTGACGTCCTGCAAGAACGCGTGGGGCACCTGAGTGAGGATGCCCGCGCCATCACCCGTCTCGGTTTCAGCGCCGACGGCGCCGCGGTGTTCGAGGTTCTTCAGTGCGGTGAGACTCAGATCGACGATGTCGCGCCCTGCTGACCCACGGAGTGTGGCAATAAAGGCCACACCGCACGCGTCGTGCTCATACGTGGGGTCGTACAGACCAGGAGTTGACCAGTCGTCGCCGTGATGTCTCCCCATCACATCGTTCCTCACCGTCGCAGCGCTCAGCTGCAACCATCGTTGTTGTGGGTCGCCATCGTCCCGCGGGTTTTCCGGAGAGAAAGATTACAGGGTCCCGAAAAGGGAGCCTTACACGTCTGAAACGGCTTCCGAATGTTCCGAGGTCGTAGCCGCTAACTCACTCCGCGCGGGACGATCGACACCTTGTTGGCGGCGCCCCACGAGGACAAACATAACGGTTCCAAGCGTGAGAACGAACACAGAGACAAAGACATTGACCCGGATTCCGCCCACGAGCACTGCCGTGTCAATACGAACAGTTTCGATCCAGAGGCGGCCAGACACGTACACCATGACGTAGAGCCAGAACACTCGGCCGCCGCGCAGATCGAGGCGTTTGTCCAGGTAGACAATCAACGCAGCACCAGCGAGGTTCCACAACAGCTCGTAGAGGAACGTCGGGTGGAAGGTGGCGAACTCTTCAAAGCCGACCGGGCGGAAGCCGGGATCAATCTCGAGAGCCCATGGCAGGTCAGTGGGGCCGCCGAACAGCTCCTGATTGAAATAGTTGCCCATGCGCCCGATTGCCTGAGCGATCAGAATCCCGGGAGCCGCAGCGTCTGCAAAGGTCATGAAGGAGACGCCCGCGCGGCGGCAGCCGATGTACGCACCGAGGAAGCCGAGGGCGATCGCCCCCCAGATGCCGAGCCCGCCTTCCCAGATCTTCAGCGCGTCGAGCGGTCGCCCACCCTCGCCGAAGTAGGGCCCGGGCGTTGAGATGACGTGGTAGATGCGACCACCGATGATGCCGAACGGAATGGCCCACATGCCGATGTCGCCGATGACCTCTGGATTGCCTCCCCGCTCGACCCAACGGCGAGTGGCGAGCCACAACGCAAAAAAGATGCCGGCGAGAATCCACAACGAGTAGGCGTGAATGGACAGTGGGCCAAGCGAGAACTGCGCCCACTCGGCGGGCGGGCTCGGAATGGAGACCGGAGTCATCGTCCGGCCCTCACACCCGCGGCCAGCTCCGCTGTCTTCTCCTTGAGCGCCGCGAGGGCCTCGGCCTCGTCGTCGTGCTCAAGGAGGCAGCGCACAAGTGCCGAGCCCACGATCACACCGTCTGCGTAGCGGGTAACCTGGGCCGCCTGCTCGCCGGTCGACACTCCAAGTCCCACGCACACACGCTCGGCCCCTGCCTCGCGGGTGCGGGAGACAAGCTCCTCCGCTCCCCCGCCAACCGTCGTCCGTTCGCCCGTCACACCCATGAGCGATGCGGCGTATACAAATCCGGTCGTGTGCTCAACGGTGAGGTGCAAGCGTTCGCGCGTCGAGCTGATGGCGACCAAGAAGATCGTGTCGAGTTCGCGTTCACGAGCGATCTGGATCCACTCGTCAGCAGCGTCCGGCGTGATGTCAGGCGTGATGACGCCTGAACCGCCTGCCGCTTTGAGATCATCGGCGAAGCGCTCGAGTCCGTATTGAAGCATCGGGTTGAAGTAGCTCATCACCACCGCAGGCGCGCCTGCGTCGACAACCGCCTTGATTGCGGTGAACGTGTCCACAACCCGCGTGCCGTTGTCGAGCGCACGTCCGGCGGCATCCTGAATCGTCGCGCCGTCCATGACCGGATCGGAGTACGGCAGGCCGACTTCGACGATGTCGACGCCTGCCTCGACAATCGCCTGCATCGCGCGGGCGGAGCGGTCAACTGTCGGGAAGCCGACGGGCAGATACCCGATGAGCGCCCCACGTCCCTCGGCCTTGATCGCATCGAGACGTTCGGTGAGCGCGCTCATGACTCGTCTCCTGGCAGCATCCCGAACCATCGCGCGGCCTGCTCGACATCCTTGTCACCGCGTCCAGAGAGGTTGACGACGATCGTGCAGCCCGCGCCCAGCTCACGGCCGAGGCGGATCGCTCCAGCAAGAGCGTGCGAGGACTCGATCGCTGGCAGGATCCCCTCGGAGCGGCTGAGAAGACGGAATGCCTCCATCGCCTCCGCATCGGTGACCGGCCAGTACTCGGCACGGCCGATGTCAGCGAGGAACGAGTGCTGGGGGCCGACGCCGGGGTAATCAAGTCCGGCCGAGATCGAGTGCGAGGGCTCGGTCTGACCGTCCTCGTCCTGAAGCACGTACGTCTTCGAGCCGTGCAGCACGCCGGGCCGTCCACCGGTGATCGACGAGGCGTGGCGGCCGGTCTCCACACCGTCGCCTGCCGCTTCGCAACCGATGAGCCGCACGCTGTCGTCGTCCAAGAAGGCGTCGAAGACGCCGATCGCGTTTGATCCGCCGCCCACACATGCGATGACGGCGTCCGGGAGGCCGCCCAGAGCGAGCATCTGCTCCCGCGCCTCGGCGCCGATCACGCGCTGAAAGTCGCGGACCATCTCGGGGAACGGGTGCGGACCGGCGGCGGTGCCGAAGATGTAGTTCGTCGTCTCAACGTTCGTCACCCAGTCGCGGTAGGCCTCGTTGATGGCATCGCGAAGGGTACGTGAGCCTGCTGTCACGGGCACCACCTCGGCACCGAGGAGACGCATGCGGGCCACGTTGAGCGACTGACGCTCCGTGTCCTCTTCACCCATGTACACGACACACTCAAGGTCCATGAGGGCTGCGGCCGTTGCGGTTGCGACGCCGTGCTGGCCCGCGCCGGTCTCGGCGATGACGCGGGTCTTGCCGATGCGCTTGGTCAGCAACGCTTGCCCGAGCACATTGTTGATCTTGTGCGAACCGGTGTGGTTGAGGTCTTCGCGCTTGAGAAAGACGCGTGCACCCCCGCAGTGCTGGGCAAAGCGTGGCACCTCGGTCACGATGCTGGGGCGGCCCGTGTAGTCGCGAGCCAGACGGTCAATCTCAGCTTGGAAGCCAGGATCGTGCTTCGCCTTCTCGTAGGCATCGGTCAACTCGTCAAGAGCCGCCATGAGGGCCTCGGGGACAAAACGGCCGCCGTAAGACCCAAAGAACGGTCCCGCAGCGCCGGAAAGGCGACTCGTCACGGACGCACCGCTCTGAGCGCGGGGTGCGCTCCAGCCGCCACCATCTCGGCCACCGCTGTACGCGGGTCCTTGTCCTTCACGAGCGCTTCGCCGACGAGCACGGCGTCGGCACCCATGCGGGCATACTCGACGACGTCGTGGCTGTCGCGAATGCCGGACTCGGCAACCTTGACGATGCCGTCCGGAATCGAGGGCGCGACACGAGCAAATGTGTCTCGGTCAACCTCGAGAGTCTTGAGGTTGCGCGCATTGACGCCGATGACCCGGGCACCCGCGTCAACGGCTCGCGAGACCTCTTCTTGGTCGTGAACCTCAACGAGAGCGCACATGCCGAGCGAGTGAACACGCTCGACGAGGCTTTCGAGTGCCATCTGCTCAAGCGCGGCAACAATGAGCAGGACCATGTCTGCACCGTGAGCGCGGGCTTCCCACACTTGATACGGCGTGACGATGAAGTCCTTGCGCAGGATCGGGATGTCGACCTTGGCCCGCACGGCGTCGAGATCAGCGAGAGATCCACCAAAGCGCCGCTCTTCCGTGAGAACGGAGATGACGGAAGCGCCGCCTGCTTCGTATTCGGTCGCGAGAGCTGCGGGGTCAGTGATCTCGGCGAGGGAGCCCTTCGAAGGGCTCGAACGCTTGACCTCGGCGATGACTGACACCTCGGGCGTCTGGAGCTTCTGAAGCGCGTCGACTGCGCTCGGGAGCCGCGAGGCGCGCTCCTTGAGTTCGTCCATGGAAGTGGCCAACTCGCGGGCCGCCAGGTCATTGCGGACCCCTTCAACGATGCCGTCCAAAACGCTCATGCGTTGCCACCTCCTCCGGGACCATGCTACCTGGACAGGGACGAGGCCGAGGACGCACGTATGCGTCAGCCACCCGGCGAGAGGTACGGCGCGAAGGGTTCGAGATTGCGCACAACCCAGTACGCGCCAAGCGCCACCGGAATGGCGATGCCCACCCATGTCGGGATGTGCAGCGGTCGAACGCGATCGGTGGTCACGCTGAGCAGCCACCACCCGATGAGGAAGATTCCGGCAGGGATCACGCCCAGCACGACGAGCGGGTTCATCTGAAGAGCCCCGGCCAGGTCGCCATTGACCAGGTCATGAACTGCGCGAAGACCTCCGCAGCCAGGGCAGTAATAGCCGCTCGCGGAGTAGAAGACACATGAAGGGAAGAACCCCGGCTCATGTGGATTGCGGATGCCTGTGTAGGCAGTCGCCGCTGCGAGAACGGCGGTGACGCCTACCGGGAGGGCCACACGTCTGGCCGCATCCGGTCGCGTCACCGCCGCGCTCACGGAACTCATCGACTCAGCTGGTCGAGAAGTCGTACGTCAAGACACCGGCGGCCTGGAGCACGAAGCCCAGAACCGACAGCGCACAACCGATGATGCCGAGAATGAAACCGACGTTCGCGAGCGAACCGTTCGATGCGCGGCCCTCCTCGGCGGCCTTCTTGCCGTTGATGCCGAGGATGATCGCCGGGATACCGGTGAAGAAACCGCAGCAAAGAATCGACAGGATGCCGAGCACGAGTGCCCAGACGCCAAGCTTGTTCTTCTCGTTCGGGTCGCCACCGACCGGCGGCATCCCCATCGGGGGCGGCGGGGGTACTTGCGTCATGTGATGTCTCCTTTGATTTCACTGAAACGCGGAATAGGCCGCGTCGCCTAGTTCAGCGGTTGCCCGTGACCGAGCGCCCGCAATGCCGCGCCGACTGCCAGGGCAACGACAATGACTCCCAGACCGACCCACAGCAGGGCCAGCTGAGGAATCATGACGCCGATGGCGCCAATCAGCACGCCGAGAACGATCAGCCCGTTCGTCACCCACGCCGCGATCGTGCGGCCGTGGTTGCCCGCGGCAACGCGGGGCAGGTTCTGCGGGTCAATCTGTGGGGTCGACATGCTCACTCCTTCTGGGACGTGCTGGCCAGTGTAGCGAGACTCGCTCCCGGAACGAGGCGATTCGCTTGGGACACGGCGCGGATCATCGCGGCTGCCTTGTCGCGAGTCTCTTGGGCTTCTCTTGCAGGCACGGAATCTGCGACAACGCCCGCTCCGGCCTGAATATGCGCCGTGCCGTTCGCGATCAAGGCGGTGCGGATGGCGATCGCCAAGTCCATGTTGCCGGCGAAGTCGAAGTAGCCGATCGCACCGCCATAGAACGCCCGACGTACCGGCTCCAGTTCATCGATGAGGGCGATCGCGCGGGCCTTCGGCGCACCTGACAAGGTCCCCGCAGGGAATGTCGCGACGAAGGCATCGAGGGCGCTTGCGTGCTCCTCGAGATGACCCACCACCGTTGAGCAGATATGCATGATGTGGCTGTAGCGGTTGACCGCCATGAAGTCGACGACCTCAACTGAGGTGGGCGTGCACACCTTGACGAGGTCGTTGCGCGCCAAGTCGACGAGCATCACGTGCTCGGCGATCTCCTTGGGGTCCGCCAAGAGCTCCGTCTCAAGCGCCTTGTCGGCCTCGGGCGTCGCACCGCGGGGCCTCGACCCCGCGATCGGAAAGGTGAGCACTGAACGGTTCTTCACGGTGACAAGTGATTCAGGGCTCGCCCCCACAAGAGCGAAGCTGCGGCCAGCCGCGTCCTCGCACTCGAGGTAGTACATGTACGGGCTCGGATTGAGCGTGCGGAGAACGCGATAGACATCAAAAGGCGCGGCCGAGCACTCGGCGTCGAAGCGCTGAGACGGCACCACCTGAAAGACCTCGCCGTCGCGAATCGCTTCCTTGGCGTACTTCACCATCTTCTCGTACTCGCCCACAGCGCTGCGATCGCTCACACGCGCATCAGGGCGATCGTCGAGTCCCATCACGTCAAGGCGCGGCGCGTGAGCGAGGGTGCGCTCCATCTCGTCGACGCGTCGCACTGCGGCCGCATATGCATCGTCGATTCCGGTGGGCTGCGCATCGGTGTTGACAGCGTTCGAGACGAGCCACACGGAACCATCGACGTGATCGAGGACGGCGAGGTCGGTTGCCAAGAGCAAGAGGCCATCGGGCACATCGAGTTCGCGCGCAGCCTCGGCAGGCAATGTGGGTTCCCACTGGCGCACGATGTCCCAGCCAAGGGCACCGACGAGCCCACCAGTGAGGGGAGGCAAGCCAGGAATCGCCTCCGAGGCCAGCTCGGTCAGCGCGGCCGAGATCGTGGGCAGCGGTGCCCCGTCGACGAGTCCCGCCGGCACCTCACCAGTCCAGCGCGCCTCATCGCCCGTGATCGTCAGCGTCGCCTGCGAATGCACTCCGATGAACGAGTACCGGGAACGTGAACCATCGGGCTCGGCCGATTCGAGAACAAAGGTTCCCGGACGGGATGCGGCCAGCGCCTGATAGAGCGCGACCGGCGTCCAGCCATCGCCCAGGAGACGGCGCACGACGGGCACCACCCGGTGCGTGGCACCCAAGGCGACGAAGTCCTCACGTGAGGGCCACGTCTGACCCCACTCGAGCGTCGGCGCCTCGACCACCGTCACGATGCCTCTCCCAGTGCAAGCGCGCCGCCCGTGTCAAAGCATGAATGGTCTCCGGTGTGACATGCCCCACCTTCTTGGCGCACCGTGAGCAGGATCGCGTCGCCGTCGCAGTCGAGCTCGGCGCGCACGACGTGCTGCACGTGGCCTGAGGTGTCGCCCTTGCGCCACAGCTCATCACGTGAGCGGCTCCAATACACGCCGCGGCGCGTCGACAGCGTCTCGGCCAAGGCGTCGTCATTCATCCACGCGACCATCAAGACGCGCCCCGTGACATCCTCTTGGACAACGGCGCACACCAAGCCATCAGCGTTACGCTTGAGACGGTCAGCGATCTGTGGGTCGAGCGACATGGCGCCTATCTTTCCACGCTCAGGCGTCGTCGCCGCCCCGTCGCTCTTCACGCGTTTGTGACATCCACGCACGATGCAGTCGCGCATAAGCGCCGTCGCGTGCAACGAGCTCGATATGAGGGCCGAACTCCTTCAGCACGCCGTCGTCCATCACCGCGACGAGATCCGCACGCTCAGCAGTCGACAGCCGGTGGGCGATGACGACGCTGGTGCGGCCGTGCATGAGCCGCTCGAGCGCGCGGGAGATGCGCACCTCAGTGGCCGGGTCGACGGCCGAAGTCGCCTCATCGAGGATGAGGACGTCGGGGTCAGTGAGATACGCCCGAGCGATCGAGACAAGCTGGCGCTCGCCGGCGCTCAACAACTCGCCGCGTGCTCCCACCGAGGTGTTGAGCCCCGCCGGGGCGTCAGCCAGCCACCCCTCAAGACCGAGGTCGCTGAAGGCACGGCCGGCGTCGGCCCGCAAAGACTCGTCATCCTGATCTGGACGCGCATAGCGGAGGTTGTCGATGATGGTGCCGTCAAAGAGGAACCCTTCTTGCGGCACAACGGCGAGCCGGTGGCGAATCTCGCCGAGGCGCACGGACCGGACATCGACTCCGCCGATGCGGATCTCTCCTTCGGTCGGGTCGAAGAACCGCGACAAGAGCCGTGCGAGCGATGTCTTGCCAGAGCCAGTCTGACCGACAATCGCAAGTCGCTTTCCAGCGGGCAATGTGAAGGTGATCCCCTTGAGCACCTCGTCGCGGCCGTCGTACGTGAGGCGGACCCCGTCCACGCTGAGGTTCAGTTCACCCTCGGGCAGGGAGACCGGCTCGTCGGGATCCGTCACCGTCGATTCCGCATCGACAAGCTCGATGACCCGCTGCCAGCCGACGAAGGCGCGCTGCATCTCGGCAAGCATCTCGATGATCCACATGAGCGGACCCGAGAACATGTAGACGAGCAAGGAGAACGCGGCCACTGTTCCCACGGACAAGGTGCCCCGCATCGCAAGCGCTGTCCCCACAACGAGCGCCGCACCGGTGGCGAAGGACTGACCGAAGGCCGTCATCGAAAAGCTCGCGGACGACAACCACGAGGCACGCCTCTCCTTGCGCGTGATCCCGTCGATCTCGTCGCGCAGGCGTCCACGCATCCGCTCCTGCACGCCGTATGAGCGAATTGTCGCGACACCGACGAGCTGTTCCGAGGTCCGTCCCAGCAGGTCAGCCATCCGCGAGCGGACATCGCCGTAGGTGCGCCGGATGGCCGGTTGCACTTTGAGCGTGACCCATAGCAACGGGATGTAGCACACGACGACAACAAGCGCGAGCTGCCATGAGTACATCGCCATCACGGCAAGCACCACTGTCGACTCCATCGCGGCCACGACCATTCCGGCGCCGGTCCACTGCATGAGGTCGCGCATCGTGTCGACATCGCCCGTCACGCGCGAGACATAGCGACCGCGCTGTTCCGAGTTCTGTGTGAGGACGCTGAGGCGGTGGACGTTGTCAAAGGCCTTCTTGCGGAGGGTTGCGAGTCCCGCCTCGGCAGCGATCACCATGCGCCGGCGCACCCTCCACTCGATGAGCATTGACGCGAGCACCACGAGGGAGCCGCCGATGACGAGCGTGGTGACGAGCTCGGCGTTCACTCCGCCTTTCGCGAGCAGTCCGTCATCGGTCACACGTTGCGTGAGGTACGGGATCGTCGCCTTCGCGATCGCAGCGAGCAAGGCAAGAAACAGCGTGACGCCAAGGCCTTTGCGGAACTCAGGCGACAGCGCCATGCCGCGGCGGAACGTGTCGCGCATGCCGATGCGGCGCTCGACGTCGACAGCACCGTCCTTGTCAACCGGCACGGCACTCATGCGTCACCTCCCTCACGGTCGGCGGCACGGCGTGCCGAATCCTGTTCGTAGGCGGTGACGAGGTCGCGGTAGCCAGGGTCACGGTCCACAAGGTCAGCATGTGCACCCGCATCGACCACGGTGCCGCCGCTCACGTGAATGACGCGATCGGCAAGCAGAATCGACGCGAGACGGTACGCGATGAGCAGCACCGTGGGCCCATCGCCATCCGCACGCAGTGCCGCGAGGATCTCCTGCTCGACGCCTGGGTCCACGGCGGAGGTGGCGTCGTCGAGGACAAGCACGCGAGGGTTGCGCACGAGTGCCCGCGCGATGGCGATGCGCTGGCGCTGACCACCAGAGAGGTTCATGCCCCGTTCATCGAGGTGAGCCTCGAGAGGGTCGCCATCGTGACGGAGGCTGCGCACCACGTCGGCCACCGCGGCCCGGCGCAGAGCCGTCCACACGGCGTCGTCTGCAAACTCCTCACCCAAGGTGATGTTCTCGCGCACCGTCCCCGCGAACACGAACGACGTCTGTGGCACGAGGGCGACATGACTGCCGAGCGTCGCCACCACCTCAATGTTGTGGTCATCCAAGATGACCTCGCCCTGGGCCGCGCGCGACAGCCGTGCCGCCGCGAGAGCCACCGTTGTCTTGCCGGCGCCGGTCGGTCCGACAAGCGCCGTCACAGTGCCTGGCGGCAGGTCGAGCGACACCCCCGACACGATGACGACGGGCTCGCCGTCGCCATCATCAGCGGCCACGTCCGCATTGCGGAAGGACAAGGACGCCGCGCCCTCCTTCGGCAAGTCGATGTGACCCGGCTCATCCACTTCGGTTGCTGCCTCCGCGATGCGGGCGATGCGCTGGAAGGACACGAGGGCTGACGGCATCTGGCCGAGCACCCAGCCGATGCCGCGGATCGGGACGGCAAGCAGAGCGAGGAGGTAGATCGCGGCGACCACATCGCCGACGCTGACAGCTCCGGCTTGTGCACGGTACGTCCCGACGATCATGATCGCGAGAGAACTGAACGGCACCATCGCGTCCATGAGGGGCTCAAACCAGCTCGACACACTGCCGACGCGGGTGTCGGCATCACGCAGCGCGTCCACCTTCTCGCGGAATCGACGTGACTCGATGTCCTCAGCCCCAAGCGCCTTGACGACTGTGCCGCCCTCGAAGGATTCGTGAGCAATCGTTGCGACCTCGGCACGCAGCGTCTGCCCCACGTCCCACAACGGGCTGATGACCTTCTCGTATGCGTAGTTGACGATGAGGACGGCTGGCACCACCATCATCGCTGTCAGCGCCATCCAGCCGTCCATCGTCACCAGACGCCAGCCAGCCGCGATCATCATCGTGAACGAGCCGACGGTGAACGCGAGAGGGTGCAACGGGTTCGTGGCCGTCTCTGAGTCCGAGGACATCGCAGAGAGCGTTCTGCCCGCCGGGTTTGACCGGTGCCAGCCAAGCGGCAAAGAGGCGATCGCGTCGGCGACGACGGTGCGGTGCCGCGCGCCGACGCCGGCAACGGCGCCGCCCTGCATCGCACGGCGCACCGCAATGAGGATCGCGTTGATGAGACCGATCGCCACGAAGACAGCACCCGCAAGCAGGACTGCCGAACGTGGATCCTGTGTCTGTTCGCCCCACCACCCGAGGATCGGCTCGCCACTGATCGACGGAATGACCACTTCGTCGACGATGAGACCGAGCGCAGAGCCGAAGACGACGGTGAGGACCCCGAACAGACCCGCAGCCGTGATCGCGACGGCAAAACGCCACGGTTCCGTTCGTATCGCATGACCGAGGAGCTGAAGGGTCTTGTGCCCGTAGGACCCGTTCAGGTGGTACTCAGCCCGAGACTGCGACCTCACCGCACGGCGATGCCGGCAGCGCGCATCGCATGTTTCACATCACCGACTGTCAGCGTGCCAAAGTGGAACACGCTGGCAGCAAGGACGGCGTCGGCTCCCGCCTGGGCGGCGGCAACAAAGTCCTCGACGCGGCCTGCGCCGCCCGAGGCGATGAGTGGCACATTCACCACGTCACGCACTTCCTTGATCATCTCGATATCAAAACCATCGGTGGTGCCGTCGGCGTCCATCGAGTTCAGCAGGATCTCCCCTGCCCCCAGCTCGGCACCCTTTCGGGCCCACTCGATCGCGTCGATGCCCGTGCCCCGGCGCCCGCCGTGCGTCGTCACTTCGAAGCCCGACGGCGTCACGGCACCATCCTGACACCGACGCGCGTCCACCGAGAGGACAAGCACCTGGTTGCCGAAGCGTCGTGCGATATCGGTGAGCAGATCGGGCCGGGCGATCGCCGCCGTGTTGACGCTTACCTTGTCCGCGCCGGCGCGCAACAGCGTGTCCACGTCGTCGGTGCTGCGGACACCGCCGCCCACCGTGAGAGGAACGAACACCTGTTCCGCGGTGCGGCGCACCACGTCGAACATGGTGTCGCGGTTGTTCGCCGAGGCCGTCACGTCGAGGAAGGTCACCTCGTCAGCGCCCTCGGTGCCATACCGAGCAGCGAGCTCGACGGGATCTCCCGCATCACGGAGATTGGCGAAGTTCACGCCTTTGACCACTCGACCAGCGTCAACGTCGAGGCAGGGAATCACGCGTACGGCCACGGTCACGGCGTCACCTCCGGAGCAGGAGAGATCGGTCCGGGGCTCACGGAGGCGTCCGGAAGATCGAGCACCTCGTCTGCGGTGCCAGACACGTCATTCCACACATCGAGAATGTCGATGATGTAGATGAGGGTGCCCTCACCGGGATACGCCCATGCTTCGGGAGCGATGATGAGTACGCGAGAACCGGTGGTCTGGTCGACGAGACCCTCGTCCCACGCACGAGGGAGTCGACCAACGCCGATCTGGCCCTCGAAGGGACGCCGCTCGGCGGGCCAGCTCGACTGACGGATATCGCCGCGCTTCCACGTCTTGTCGCCCTTATGTCCCTCAGCGCTGTACACGGTCTTGAACTGGGCGACGACGTAGGAGCCAGGGAGCACCTGCGGCCCATTGCCCTGGATGAGCGTCGACACCGTCAACTCCTTGGGCAACACCGTCTCTGCGTCAAGATTGACGACCGGTTCGCCACTGTCGAGCGTGGTGACGCGCGGGAGATCTGGGTTGAGAGAGAGCGTCTCGCCGACCGCACGGTCCGACAGGACATCGATGACGACGACGATCGCGGGCTCATCGTCGAATTCGCCTGCGGGCATCGCGATGGACAGCACACGCGTGCCAACACGTGCGTTCAGCAAGATCGAATACAGGCTGTCGCCGAGCAGCTCGGGAGCGAGAATCGTCGATTCGGGCAACCCGTCATATGTGTTCTTCAGCACGTCGCCCGTGTCGATCGATTTCACATAGATGTCGAGCAGGAGCGGCTGCCCGTCCTGAAGCGAGAGCCCATCGCCCTGCCACAAGACTTCAGTCTGCGACTTGGTGAACTCGGTGCCTTCGGGCCACTTCAGCGAGGGCGCGAGGGTGTCGGAGACCCCGACTTCGATGACGGAGATGTCGCCCGCGACGGCCGAAGGGCTCACACCCGAGTCCGATGCACTCGTGCATCCGGTCAGCATGAGAGCAAGCGCCGCCAACGCACCAACTGCAAATCTCATGCCTGCTCCCTGATCCCGGCCCAGTGTACGGAGTGGATTCACGCACTCATGGCCGCGATGAGAACGTCAACGCGCTCGTCGACGTTCCTGAACGGGTCCTTGAGCAGAATCGTCTTGGGGTCTGCTCCCGAGATCTTCAGGTGCACCCAGTCGACCGTGTAGTCCTGGCCAGAAGCGAGCGCTTCGCGAACAAAGCGGCCACGCAGTGCGGCGCGCGTCGACGCGGGCGGCTCGGTCTTTGCCTTCTCGATCGCGGCGTCGTCGACAATCCGGCGCACGAGGCCGTCCGACTGGAGACGATTGAAGAGACCCCGCGTGGGCGAGATGTCGTGGAACGCCATCTCAAGTCGCGCGAGACGCGGGTCATCAAGTGCGCAGCCCAAGCGTTCGCGGTAACGCTCGATGAGGCGGAGCTTGATCGCCCATTCGAGCTCGGTCTCGACTGCGGATGGATTCTGGTCCCGCACCGCCGCGATCCCACGCCCCCACAAGTCGATGATCTGCTCGACCTCTTCAGAGGGCTCGATGATGCCGCCGATGTGTGCCGTCACCGCTTCAAGGCATGCCTCTTGGATGTCGGCGGCGCTCATATGACGGCCGTCAGCGAGTTCGACGGTTGCCGTCCCGGTGATGTCATGTGCGATCGCGCGGATCGCGTTCATCTCATTGGCAAGCGCCAGTTCCGGCAGCTGGATCCGTGCCTCCATGAGGCGCAGCAAGAGGTCGGTGGAGCCCACCTTGAGGAAGGTGGTCGGTTCCGCCATCGTCGAATCACCGACGATCACGTGCATGCGGCGGTAGAGATCGGCGTGCGCGTGGGGTTCGTCGCGCGTGTTGATCATCGGCCGAGAGCGCGTGGTGGCAGAGCTCATGCCCTCCCACATGTGGTCAGCGCGCGGAGAGAAGCTGTAGTGGGCGCCCTGCGGTGTGCGGGTGATGCAACCAGAGCCGGTGATGATCTGACGGCTCACAAGGAACGGCAGCAGGACGGCGGCGAATGACTTGAAGTCGGCACGCCGACGCACGAGGTAGTTCTCGTGGCAGCCGTAGCTGTTTCCCGCGGAGTCCGTGTTGTTCTTGTAGAGGTAGATCGTGCCCTCAAGACCGGCCGAGGCCAGCCGACGCTCCCCTTGCTCGACGAGGTCGTGGACAAGGCGCTCTCCCGCCTTGTCATGCTCGATGAGCTGCGTCACTGAATCGCACTCGGCGGTTGCGTACTCGGGGTGCGCTCCCACGTCGATGTAGAGCCGTGAACCGTTGGTGAGGAACACGTTCGACGACCGCCCCCACTCGACAACCGAGTGGAAGAGGTGGCCCGCAACCTCCTCGGGCGTGACTGCACGCGCCTGGGGCGCGTCGAAGTGAAGACCGAACTCTGTCTCGAGTCCCAGCACTCGTCGTGCCGGATCGACATCGAGCGGCGCGGGTACGTCGCCGAACATCATGAGAGGTTACTGACCACCCTTTTGGACAAACGACCGCACAAACTGGCTCGCATTCGTCTGAATGGTGTCGTCGATCTCGTCGAGGAGCGCGTCGAGAGCGTCAGTGCTGGCCTGGGCGGCCGGGGCTGCAGGCGCGTCCGGTGCTGGCAGGTCGTCCTCAAATGATGAGGACGAAGAAGTGGTCTGAGGCATGTGCCTAGCCTAGTCTCGCGCGGGAGCAGCCGCAGGCCCCTCGGCCAACAGGCTCTCGAGCAGTTGCTGGCTTGTGGTGAGCGGGTCCGGCATTGACACCACCTCAAGGTGACCGTGCTCGGCATCGCGGTCGATGACGACTGTCGACCAGCTTGCCGCGTCGACCACGTCGGGCCTGGTTGCGACGATGCGGCCTCGCAACCACGCACGCGTGTCAGCGGGAGGCATGCGCATCGCGTCGGCAACTTCTTCGTCGCACGTGATGCGGTCAACGGCGCCGCTCGCGGTGAGACGCGCAGCAAGACCGGTACCGAGTTCACCCCAGTGAAGGTCGGCTGCCTTGAGGCGGTCATCATCCCAGGCGGGCAGTTCGCGGGTGCCGTCGGCGTGCACGACGGCCCACCGTTCCCGCATACGGCCGAGAAGTTGAAGCTTCGCAACCCACTCGACATCGCGGGCCGCCTCGAACGGGTCGCGGCCCAGCGCATCGAGCACTCGCTCCCAGCGCTCGATGACGCCCACCTCGGCCGGGTCCGTCACGTAGTCACGCGCGATCGTCACCAATGCGCGCTGGATCTCGAGGGCGGTCGCCTTCTCGCCGGAGGCAAGCGCCACCTGGTGGCGCAACGTGAGGTCATGCGACACGGCTGCGACCTCGGCCACGGGCTCAGCGAGCGCGAGCGCGTCGAGACGCTCATCTCCCGCCTCGATTGCCGCGAGCACTAGCGATGTGCTGCCCACCTTGAGGTACGTCGCCACCTCAAAGCAGTTGGCGTCTCCCAGGATGATGTGGAGGCGGCGCCACTTGCGCCGGTCCGAGTGAGGCTCGTCTCGCGTGTTGACGATCGGCCTGCGCAGAGTCGTCTCGAGTCCCACCTCCGTCTCGATGTAGTCGGCACGCTGAGATATCTGGAAGCCCGGCGTCTCGCCGTAGGCGCCGAGGCCGACGCGGCCCGCACCCGTCATCACCTGGCGGGTCACGAGGTGCGACGTGAGACGGCGCGCGAGGGTCTCGAAAGGCACGTCACGATTGACGAGGTAGTTCTCGTGCGTTCCGTAGGAGGCGCCTTTGCCGTCGACGTTGTTCTTGTACAGCGCGACGTTTCCGTCGCGGCGGAAGACCTCTGCGGCCGCGAGCGCGATCCGATCTCCCGCCACGTCCCACACGACAGCGTCGTGGGCATTCGTCACCTCTGGCCCCGAGTACTCGGGGTGAGCGTGATCGACGTAGAAGCGGGCACCGTTCGCCAGCACCGCATTGAGGTGTGCCGGGTCTTCCCAGGAGCCACGGCGTCGGCGCAAGGTGACGCCGCGGTTCGCCTCGGAGTATTCGGGGCTGTCGGTGAGGAGATCGGCGGTTGCGTAGCGGCGGTCGCGACGCATGCCCCGAAGGTCCATCAACGGATCCTCGCCGCCGTAGTCCCAGCGGGTGGTGCTGTCGCCCGCCCACTCGCGGCAGGCCGCGACCAGGAGAGACGACAACAAGATGGGGTTGGCGCCCGGATCGGCCGGGTCGGTGATGCCGTACTCGGTCTCGATTCCTACGACACGCATCAGTACTCGCCGACCTCCCGGGCGGCGACAGCGCGCGCCTCGATGAGTTCCTGAGTGGCGGCGGCCTGCAGGTGCGGCGTCGAGATGCCGCGCGAACCACCGCCGATGACGTGCTTGATCGCGCGCGTCTTCGCTCGGTCGACGACATTGCGCAGCAGAGCGCCAGACATGTAGCTGCCGGCATCGCTTTCGCCAAAGAGCGTGTCGACGGTCGCAGCGATCATCGCTGCCACGGTTGCGTCGCGATCCCCGCCGTGCGATGCCAGCTCCTCGTCCGCGAGAGGCAAGGTGGGCGTGAGGTACTTGCCGAGGATGTCGCGCGATGCCGCCGGGTCGGGGCGTGACACCTCGATCTTCACGTCCAAGCGCCCGGGGCGCAGGATCGCGGGGTCGATCATGTCCTCGCGGTTCGAGGCGCCGATGACGATGACGTTCGACAGCGACTCGACGCCATCGAGCTCGGTGAGCAGCTGCGGCACGATCGTCGTCTCCATGTCGGAGCTGACCCCTGAGCCGCGCGCACGGAACAGCGCGTCCATCTCATCGAAGAACACGACAACGGGCGCACCGGTGTGGGCGTTCGCGCGTGCCCTTTCGAAGATGGTCCGGATGTAGCGCTCCGTCTCGCCCACGTACTTGTTGAGCAGCTCCGGACCCTTGACGGACAGGAAGTAGCTCCGGTTCGCGCCGGTCGCCTGGCCGAGCGAGTGTGCGACGGCCTTGGCGATGAGCGTCTTCCCGCATCCCGGCGGACCGTATAGGAGGAGTCCACGCGGGGGCTGCAAGGCGTGCTCGACGTAGAGCTCGGGGTGACGAATCGGCAGTTCGATCGCATCACGGATGCGTTCGATCTGACCCTGAAGGCCACCAATGGCGTCGAAGTCGACGTCGGGGATCTCCTCAAGGAGCAACGCCTCGACTCCCGAGCGATCGATGCGCTCAGACGCGAAGCCTGTACGCGGGTCGATGATGACGGTGTCGCCTTCGTGAACCCGCTCGCGCGCATTGCCGCCGATGAGGATCGCAACGCGCTCGTCCTCGCCGCGGGCCACGACGAGCACTCGCTCGTCGTCGATCACCTCGCGGACGATTGCGGCTTGGCCAGCGCGCTCCGGCTCTGCCGTGCCGACGATGACGCTCATCGCGTTGAGCAGCACCTCGTCGCCGGGCTTCAGATCGGTGCCCACCGACGGCAGCACCGCCACCCGCATCCTGCGACCGTTCGCGACGATGTCAGCATGCTTGCCTGCCCATTGGACAAAGGTCGCAAAGGACTGCGGAGGGGCCGACGCTTCAGCGAGCTTCGTGCGCATCTCACCAAGGGAGTCGCGTGCCTGCTCGAGAAGCCTCGTCAGCTCCTGGTTGCGCTTCTCAAGCGCCGCGATCGTGTCGAGGGCGTCCGCCATCGTCACTCCTCTCCCGTGGCGCTCGTCGTTCCCACGACGTCGCGCCGCACCTTGCGAATCTTCTTGTCGGACACGGGCCGCTCGCCCAAGTCCTCAGGTGACCATTCTTGATCAGCGGCGTATGAGCCCTTGGCCGGGCGGCGGTGACGCAGCGGAGCGGCAACTCCTGGGGCCATCCGCCGCGTCGTCAGAAGAAAACCGGTGTGACCGATCATCCGGTGATCCGGACGGACAGCGAGTCCTTCGAGGTGCCACGTCCGCACCATCGTCTCCCACGCGTGTGGCTCGGTGAAGTCGCCCGTCGACTTGAGGTCCTCGGCGAGGCGCGACAGCTGCGTCGTCGTCGCAACATAGGCGAGGAACACCCCACCGGGTGCAAGCACGTGAGCGGCCGCGTCGAGGTTCTCCCAGGGTGCGAGCATGTCGAGGATGACCCGGTCGACCGAACCGGCGGGCATCCGGCGGGCGTGATCGTCGAAGTCGCCAACGTTCAGGGTCCATGCGGGGTGCGGGCCGCCGAAGAACGATTCGACGTTGGCGCGGGCAATGTCCGCGAAGTCCTCACGACGCTCGACAGAGGTGAGCGCGCCACCGTCGCCGATCGCACGGAGCAGGCTCATCGTGAGTGCTCCGGATCCCACTCCGGCTTCCAGCACCCGCGCGCCGGGATAGAGGTCGGCGTAGCCGACGATCTGCGCTGCGTCCTTCGGGTAGACGACCGCAGCACCGCGCGGCATCGACAGGACGTAGTCGCTCAGCAAAGGGCGAAGCGCGACGTAGTCGACACCTGCCGTGTTGCGGACGACAGTTCCCTCGGGGGCTCCGATGAGGTCGTCATGATGGAACTGACCACGATGGGTGTGAAAGGTCTTGCCGGCCGTCAGCACGATCGTGTGGTGGCGCCCCTTCGGGTCGGTGAGCTGCACCCTGTCACCGGCTCGAAAAGGACCGCGGCGCGCGTCAGCGCCAGTGGGAGCAGGGGAAGCCATAGGCGCAAGTCTACGGGCCTACTCCAAGGCCGCCGTGACGTCCGCAAGGCGCACAATGCCCACCACAGCGTCGTCCCGGAACGCCACCAAGGCGTCGGTCTTTCCCCACCATTGCCGCACATGCGCGAGCAGCACGTCTGAGCCGCCGTCGGCGTCGACATGGGCCCCGCGCGGCAGGGGTGTCGTCACGGCCTGGAGAGGCGTGCTCGAGCGCAGCGACTCAGGGACGACGTCGGTCGCGGCCACCTCGAAACGACCGGCTGGAGAGCCGTCTGCGCCGAGCACGACCACGTCGGTCGCGTGAGCGGCAGCGTCACGAGCATCGGCGACCGTGCCGGTATACGGCACCGCGACGGCAGGACGCATCACCGTGGCGACGCTCAGGGCGTCACGCTTCATCATCACCTGGGAGAAGCGCAAAGCGGCGGAGGCGGACGGCCACAGGATCGAGAACACCATCACACCGGCGAAGACGTCGACGTAGCCGGGGTTCTCGCCGCGTGCGATCGGTGCACCCAGGCAATAGGCGACCACTGCGATCGCGACGACGCGACCGCCCCACGCCGCGACCCGCGTGCCGCGGTTGCGATCACCCGAGAGGCGCCACACCAGGGATTCGAGGATTCGTCCACCGTCCATCGGTATTCCAGGCAGGACGTTGAATACGGCGAGCAAGACGTTCGCCCACGCGATGTACGAGATGAGCACCCCCGTCAAACCGCCGGGGTCAGCGAAGAACAGCACTCCGCGCGCACCGGCAGCGATGAGCAGGTTCATCAGCGGACCCGCGGCCGCTGTCACGCCGTTGACCACGGGAGTGAGGTTCTTGCTCTCAAAACTCGTGTGCCCACCCCACAGCGTCAGCACGATCTCCGTCACCTTGCGACCGAAAGCGCGAGCTGCGATGGCATGCGCGACCTCGTGGAGGAACACCGATGCGACAAGCGACACGGCGAGGATGAAGCCGATCGACAACGTCCTCTTGGTGGTCTCACCCGCGGCTGACGCGAAGAGGTACGACAGCAACGCGAGCATGAGCAAGGTGCTGGGCTGCACAATGACCGGCGCCCCAAGAAGTCGGCCCGCAACGAGGCCCCGAGTGCGCTTATCTGGCATGGGTTCACGGTAGTCGCTACGGACGCTGTCAGTGGACTCACCTAGGCTTGCGCCATGCCTGCACCGCCCGGCCTGTCCCCCTCTCGAGCGAATGACTTCGCGCAGTGCCCGCTCATGTTCCGCCTGCGGTCAATCGATCGAGTCCCCGAGCCGCCTTCACGCGCCGCGACGCTCGGGACGCTCGTTCACGCGGTGCTGGAGAATCTGTTCGATCTGCCTCCTGCACGTCGCACTCCCGCCGCGAGTCGCGAGCTGCTCGAACCGGCGTGGGACGCGATGGTCGACAAGCAGCCAGAGCTCGCCGCACTCGTCGCGGATTCGGCGGAGCGTCACCAGTTCTTCGACGACGCGCGGGCCCGGCTTGGCACCTATTTTGTGCTGGAGAACCCCGAAAGGCTTGAGCCTGCCGCACGTGAGCTGCGGCTCGAGTCGGCACTTGACAACGGCCCGCACGTGCGTGGAGTCGTTGACCGCATGGATGTGGCGCCCGATGGAGCGATCCGGATCATCGACTACAAGTCGGGAGCGGCCCCTCGAGCCGGATATGGCGCGCAGGCGGAGTTCCAGATGCGGTTCTACGCGTTGCTTGTCAGTCGCGCACACGGCCGGATCCCCGCCCTCATGCGCTTGCTGTACTTGCGCGATGGCGGCGTGAAGGAGCTGCGGCCGACGGCAGCGGATGTGGCCGCCGTCGAGGCGGAGATTCGCGGTCGATGGACGGAGATCCGAGGGTGCGCCGAACGTGGCGACTTCCCGACCCAGCCGTCGAGGCTGTGTGGCTGGTGCTCGTTCCAATCGATGTGCCCTGAGTTTGGCGGCACTCCCCCGCCGCTCGATCGCGACGCGATCGAAGCCGCCACTGGAGTGCGGCCACGTGAGGGCGGCGCAACCGCCTCAGTCGGCGAGTGAGCGGGGCCTTTCGCCGTGCGCGAAGGCACGCACGTCATCGACCGTCACGTGCGCAAGCGACGTGACACGCGCGATCCCGTCGATCTGAGGGACGTCCACGTGGCGGATGACGCCAATGGTTCGCGCGCCAGAGGCATGTGCGCTGCGAACGCCTGCGGCGGAGTCCTCAATGGCCACACAGTCTGTCGCGAGGACGCCGAGCCGTTGCGCTGCGAGCAGGTACGCCTCCGGGTCTGGCTTGCCACGCGAGACCTCGTCTCCCGTGACGACCGTGTCGAAGAAGTGCCCCGCTTCGTCAAGGAACGCCTCCACGAAGGCTCCGCGCGACATCGTGACGAGCGCGCATGGGATCCCCGCACTGTGAAGAGCCTCGAGCAGCTGGCGTGAATCGTCCATCCACGGCAAGTGCTCACGGGCACGCGCTGTCACCTGGCTGAGCAAGTCGTCGATGATCGTCTCGATCGGGAGGTCAACGCCAGCCGCTTTCAATATCTCTGCGGACACATCAAGGGGGTTGCCGACGAGGGTGAGCGAGTCCTCATACGTCCACGTGGCACCAAAGCGTTCGGCAAGCGCAAGCTCGGCCCCAATCCAGTACGGCTCAGAGTCGATGAGCGTGCCATCCATATCCCAGAGCACGGCGGCCGGAAGTTCACGTGAAGTCACGGCTCAGCAGTCTAGGCTGGATGAATGACCGAGCCGTTGCCCGCACCATCCGACCCCGAGCGCGAATCCATCATGATCGCTGCTTTCGAGGGCTGGAACGACGCTGGAAATGCAGCGTCGCATGCGATCGACCACTTGGCACGCGTGTGGAACGCCCAGGAGTATGGGGCGCTCGACCCGGAGGACTACCACGACTTCCAGGTGAACCGTCCGACGATCTCGCGGCTGCCGAACGGTGAGCGCGTCATTGCGTGGCCTGGCACCGTCATCTCCACCTGTGCTGCGGTCTCCAATGCTGACCGGCGCATCAGTCTTGCGCGGGGCATCGAGCCCTCCACTCGGTGGCGTCAGTTCTGCAATGAGCTCCTCGACTTCGCCGAAGACCTGGAGGTGACGACGCTCATCACGTGTGGAGCGCTGCTCGTCGACGTCCCGCACACGCGACCGCTGCCGACCTTTGTCACCTCAGAGGACCCGGAGGCGCGCAGGCGATACGGCCTCGAAGCGTCGGACTACGAAGGACCGACCGGCATCGTCGGCGTGCTCGGCCACGAAGCGGCATTGCGTGGCATCACGGTGCTGTCGATGTGGGTGGGCGTCCCCCACTACGTGGCACATCCGCCGAGCCCCAAGGCAACTGTTGCACTCATGGGCCAGCTCGAGCGGCTCGTCGGCTTCCCCGTCGACCTCGGCGACCTTGCCGACGACGCGGCGGCCTGGCAGCGCGGCGCGGACGAGCTGGCGGAGGACGACGACGAGATCGCCCAGCATGTGCAGCAGCTTGAGTCGCTCTTGGACGAGACAAGCCTGCCGGAAGCCTCCGGCGACGCGATCGCGGCCGAATTTGAGCGCTTCCTGCGCCGTCGTGACGACGGGCCTGGAACCGCCTCAGGCTGACGGATCAGCGCGTCGCGGCAATGGTGCCGGTGGCGACGAGGGCCACGATGAGCGCGGCAAAGCCAATGCGGTAGACGACGAACGGCATGAACGACCGAGTCGTGACGAGACGCAAGAACCACACGATCACCGCGAAGCCGACGACGAATGCGACGACGGTCGCGATGACGGTTGCGGCGATTCCCGGTCCCCCCGCCTCCGTGATCTCACCCGAGTTCGTCGCGATCTCGAACACGGCGGAGCCGATGACGGCAGGAATCGCCAAGAGGAACGAGTAGCGCGCAGCCGCCGTGCGCGTGAGGCCCAGCAGACGTCCCGCCGTGATCGTGCCGCCTGAGCGCGACACCCCCGGCACCACTGCTGCCGCTTGCGCGAAGCCGAGCACCACCGCGTCCTTGAGCGTCAGCTCCGACAGCTCACGCGTTGCCGGTCGCGTGCGATCCACCCACCCGAGCACGAGACCGAAGACCGCGAGCACCACCGCCGTGATGTAGAGGTGGCGCAAGCTCGACTCGATCGCCTCCTGGAAGGTGAGCCCGACGGCGACGATCGGCACTGAGCCGAGGATGACCCACCATCCAAGACGGGCGTCGGCGTCGTGAGCCCCCAGGCGAGCACGTCGATCCTTGCCGTCCTTGCCGATGAGAGCGCGGAACCACGCGGAGACGATGCGGACGATGTCTTTCCAGAAGTACACAAGGACTGCGGCCTCGGTGCCGAGCTGGATGATGGCGGTGAACGCGGCGCCTGGATCGTCGCCGTGCGGCAGCAGCGGTCCGAGCACGCGCACATGCGCCGACGATGAGATCGGCAAGAACTCAGTGAGGCCCTGAACAAGGCCGAGCACGACCGCTTCCCACCACGTCATGTCGCACAACGCTACCTTCCGCGCGCCGCCACCACTGACATGGACGCGGCGGGTAGTTTCGCTCGCATGCAGGTGAGGCGATTGGGTGCGCGCGGCGCTGAAGTCTCGCGCCTGGCCCTTGGCACCATGACGTGGTCTCGCGACACCTCCGCCGATGAAGCCGCGCTGCTGTTGGAGAACTTTCTCGACGCAGGAGGCACGCTCATCGACACCGCGGCCACGTACGCGGATGGCGAGGCAGAACGGGTCATCGGCTCTCTCATCGCCGAGGCGTTCTCGCGAGACGACGTGCAGCTGTGCACCAAAGCCGGCGTGCGGCGCACCACCGAGGGCGGGGTCATCGACGCCTCCCGCGGCGCATTGCTTGACACCCTCGACTCCTCCCTGCGCCGCATGGGAACGGACCATGTCGACATCTGGCTTGTCCACACCTTCGATCCCGTGACGCCTCTCGACGAGACGATGCACGCCCTTGAGGTCGCGCTGAACTCGGGACGAGCACGTCACGTCGGCCTGTCGAACTTTCCGGGCTGGGCGCTCGGGCGTGCCGCAACCCTTGCACGCCCAGCCGCTGCCCCCGCCGTTGCCCAAATGGAGTACTCGCTGCTTGAACGGGGCATCGAGAGAGAAGTCATTCCTGCGGCGTCGGCGCTTGGACTCGGGGTGATGGCGTGGTCGCCGCTGGGCCGTGGCGTCCTCACCGGCAAATACCACCACGCCATTCCCGCCGACTCACGTGCCGCATCGGACCACCTCGCCGGATTCGTCGAGCCTTACCTCAACGCGAGAGCCGCCGCGATCGTGTCCGCCCTGATCACTGCGTCGGACGGTCTGGGCCGCAGCCCGCATGAGGTCGCTCTTGCCTGGGTCCGTGACGCGCCCGGCGTGGCATCCGCGATTGTCGGCGCCCGTACCGCGGAGCAGCTGCAGGTGAGCTTGGCGAGCGAGGACCTCACATTGCCGTCAGCAATTCGCGAAGCGTTGAACGATGTGTCGGCGCCGCCGATGGGCTACCCAGAGCGGCGCTAGAGAGACGATTCGAGGAGGTGACCGCGTGACCTATCGCAGGTCGAACTCCTCGATGTCGTCGTCCATGTCATCCTCGTTCTCTTCCGCGTGCGGGTCGAGGGGGTCGTCGTCGAAGTCGTCATCATCACCGTCGTCTTCGCCATCGTCGTCGTCATCGTCATCAAGTACCACGGGAAGCGACTCGCCGTACTCGGCGTCCAACGCCTCCTCGTACCGTTCGAACGCCTCAGCGACGGCGTCGAACGCATCGTCGACGACCGCGTCCTCGGCACTGCGCCGCTGTTCCACCGCCTCCAAATGCGCTTCCAGCGCAGCGGTGAAGTGTCGCAGTGCGTCGCGGGCATTCATCGTCATGCATATGACGTTACCCCTGTCACAGGGTTAGATGGGAGTGAAGATGACTGACGCAACGAAGATCGCCACCGGCCACATCATCACCCCGAGGCGCGCCACGCCCCCATCCGGCTCGCATATGCAGTGGCGCGTTGTTGACATCCCGCACGACATCACACGAGCGGAAGCGGCCCAACTCTTGAGCGAGCAAGCTGAGTACGGCCGTTGGGAACTCGCGCGTTCCGTCCTGTTTGTCGGCGGTGCGAGGCGGGTATGGCTGCGCCGCCGTGCGATGCGTGTCCAACGCACCGACAGCATCGACACCCTCTAGACGGCGATGTCGGGCTCCCACATCTTGGTGCAGTCCCGCCCTGCCTGCTTTGCCGCGTAGAGCGCACGGTCGGCGTCGTCGATGAGGTGATCGGCCGCCTCGTGCACCCCCGTCGCGGTCGCGACGCCCGCACTCACCCGAATCGTGACGATGCCATCCCGCGTGGGAATGGCGAGGCTCGCGCATGCCGCACGCAACGCTTCCGCGTTATCGAACGCCTCGCGGGAGTCCACTCCCGGCAGCACGAGCAGGAACTCTTCACCCCCGAACCGCGCCACCTCTGCCTCCGGTGGGGCACCCTCGCTCAACGCCCCCGCCACTGCCGCAATCACGCGGTCGCCAACGGTGTGCCCGTGGACATCGTTGATCTGCTTGAAGTGATCGATGTCCACCATGAGAAGGCTGAACGGCGACCCTTCCGACCGCGCTCGCAACATCATCGCGGGGACATTCACACCCACAAAGCGGCGGTTCTTCAGCCCCGTCGCGGGGTCGCGCATCACTTGCTCCGACAGTTCTGCGCGAAGCCGCTCATTCACCTTGGACTCGGCGATGAGCGCCAGGCGCATCGACTCGTTCTCACGGTGATGGAGTGCCGTCTCAGTGATGTCGCGCACCTGCACAAGGGTTCCAAGGGGAACCCCAGGCTGGCGTTCAATCTGCGTTGCCGTCACCCATGCAATGAATGGCTGTGTCGAGCCGGCCACTTCAACTTCGACGCCGTCGTGCTGAGGCGCGTCGAGCACTCCTGCGAAGTCGGAAAGCGCCTCGTTGAAGATGATGGGATCGGCAGTCGCGTCTACTCCGCTTCTTTCAAGCAATCGCCGCGCGTGGTCGTTGGCGTCGACAAGCACGCCATCGACGCCCACGACAAAGACGGCATCGTGGAGCTTGTCGAAGACCCAATCGCGAGCGATCGGCTGGAGTTCGAGGAGTCCCGGCCTCAAGGCGCCGATCCACAACATGATCGCCGCGAGCGCCGCTCCCGCGCAGGTGAGATCGACACCCGTCGGCACGGACCCACTGATCGTCACTGCGGCACATATGACCGGCGCAAACCAGCTGAGAGCGACCATCCAGCCGCGCATCGCGGCAATGGCAGGCAAGCGACGCCGCGCCCGCGTCACCCGCACGAGCGCCGCGACGATCAGCGTCACCATCACTG